>Ga0255057_10001361_pt1 | contig 13794 bp, 3 predicted proteins | sample Cases_109_6_MG_FD_189022 | JGI IMG/M metagenome (GOLD analysis project Ga0255057, IMG submission 189022) | Seawater microbial communities from Amundsen Gulf, Northwest Territories, Canada - Cases_109_6 | ecosystem: Environmental > Aquatic > Marine > Gulf | place: Canada: Northwest Territories... | reverse complement strand
GCCGCTACCATCATCTCAAGCTTCAGCAAATGGGCCATCGCGAAGAGCTCGAGGCGCTGACGACGACCCTGCCGCCACCGCCGCCCGAGGCCAAGACCGACAAGACTGACGTCATGACGGACACCGAGGTGCCGCTCGTCGAGCATGACGGCGAGTCGCACACCCTCCACTAGGGTGCGCCTGCCCACTTTATCTTCGTAGTCGTGGTCGCGGTCGTGATCGTGGTCGTCGTCGTGGTCGTGTTTCGTGCACGACGACGTTAACGACCACGACCACGACGACGACCACGATCACGATCGCGACTACGAGGAGGGGTTAAGCCCCTCAGACCTCAGGGCTTCGCTTCGGGTCCGCGGTGGGATCGATCGGAAACCTCGGGGTGGTCCCCTGCTTCTCGAGCTTCTTCTTGCGGTCTTGGCCCTGCGCGGCCTTCTTCCGGCGCCGCCGTGCCTTTGTCTTGCTGGTATCTGACATAGGAGATAGTGAGCGGGTGGTGGGGCGGGACAAACTGTGGCCGAAGGCCTTCCGGGAATGGTCTTGCGGGCCGTCGAAATCTTTAGTGTGCCCCCCCCCAGCCGTCAAACACCCGCCTTGGTCCGGGCCGCAACTGCCCTGAGATAGCCGCGGCGGAGCCTCGCGGTTACCGGACCGGGCTTTCCCTTGCCGATCGAACGGCCGTCCGCGAGAACCACAGGCATGACCTCCCGAATGCTGCTCGTGATGAAAGCCTCGTCGGCGTCGTAGAGGTCCTCTGGCAGGAGCTCGGTCTCGTCTACAGTCAGTCCTTCCGATGTGCAGATCTCCAGCACCGTTGCCCGAGTGATGCCAACCAGAATTCCTGGCTCGGGTTCCGGGGTTCGAACGATCCCGTCCTTCACGACGAAGAGGTTGCTCGATGCACCCTCGAGAAGCTGGCCCCGGCGTCCGAGGACGATCGCTTCCTGGGCACCCTTCTGTTTCGCTTCGTGCACCGCGAGCAGATTGGCAAGGTAGTTCGATGCCTTGGCGCCCGCCGCGCGCGGGTCGTCGGTGGGTCGCGAAGCGTTGAGCAATACGACGGCCGCGCCACGCTCGTAGAGCTCTTCGGGGCGCGGCATGATCGGAGCCACGATGATTACCCGCAACGGAGAGCTCGCGGTCGTCGGGTCGTAGGTGAGCGGCCCCGTCCCGCGGGTGACCATGACACGGACATACCACTCGCCCTCTCCGGCCGCCGCGAGCGTGGCGTGCACCTCGGCCGCAAGCGCGTCGATCGACACCGGCATGGGGATCATCAGGCGCTCTCCCGAGCGGCTTAGCCGCTGGAGATGCTCCCTCTCGGCAAACGGAACACCCCCGTAGGTCCGGTACACCTCGAACACGCTGTCCCCGTAGAGGAAGCCCCGATCGAGCACCGGCACGCGCGCTTCCGCGCTATCGACGATGTTCCCGTCGACGGAGACCTTGCCAGTCGCCATGGTTCAACCCTTCAGCTGAGCGAGTAGCTGCGAAGCCTGGTCGTGGCCCGCATCCTCGGCAAGCGCTCGCTCCAACATCGTGATCGCTTTGCGCTTGTTGTCTTGGCGGGCGGCGATATCGCCGAGGTAATAGTAGACGTCGGCCTTTTGAATCCCGGACGCCGGGTCGAGCTTCTGAAGAAGAAGAGCCCGGAAGCTCTTCTGGGCCCGGTCGAGGTCGCCCCGGGCGTGTGTCAGCTTCCCGAGGTCGCGCAGGATAGCGACGTTGGTCAGGTCGATCTTGAAGGCTGTATCGTACGCAGCCAACGCGCCCTCGGCGTCGCCCAAAGACTCGAACGCCTGCCCAAGCCGGTGATGGTGAGTCCCAAGCTCCTTGCTCCGCTGCCGACCGAAACTCTCGATGATCTGTTGGAGGACGGGAATCGCGTCCTGCTGTCGCCCGCCCGCGATGTAGAGGTCGCAGAGCGCAACGAGCGCGGCCCGATCTTCGCCGTCAAGGGCCACAGCCTTTTCAAGATAGGTCGCGGCGGTGCCGGGATCGTCGAGTCGATCTCGATAGACATCGGAGATCAGCCGCAGCAGGGCGACCCGTTCCTGGTCGGACGCGGCGACTTGGAGCTCTTCGTCTAGGAGGCCCGCGAGCGCTCTGTGGTCGCCCTGAGATTCATAATGGGCTTTGAGCCGCTCGCGTGTGGCGCTGTCACTCGGGAAGCGCTCGTACGCCACCTGGAGCGCCCTGCCGGACTGCTCCACCTCGCCAATTCTTTCGGCCCATAGATCCGCCACCCGATGACAAAGCTCGATCGCGGGCCGGCCATCAAGACGACCGGCCAGGCGTTCGAGGGTATCTGCGACCTTGGTCCAACTCTCGTTGCGCTCGTACAACGACGCGAGCGCACGGAGCGAGCCCTCGTTGGCGCCAACCTCGGCGTTGATTCGCTCGTAGGTCTGAATCGCCGACTCCGGATCGCCGCGCTTTTCGTCGTGCAACTTGGCGATCCGCTCGAGGAGGCCGCGCTGCTGTTCGGCTGTCGCGTTCCCGAGCCTCGACAGCAGCGAGGCGACGAGATCGTCCCAAGCACTGGCCGCCTCGAACAGGCGCTCCAAGTCGTTCAGCGCAGCCTCATGGCTAGGGTCCGACCGCAACACCTCCCGCAACATCGTAATGGCCGCGGTTTGGTCGCGGAAGGAATGCTCGTAGAGCCTCGCCAGCCGGAGCTGAAGGTCGGCTCGCTCGCTGTCACCGACGAGCTCACACCGGCGTTGAAGAAGCGAACGAAGAGCCTCGATGCGGTCGTTTTCTTCGTAGAGCTCCTCGAGCGCGTTCATGGTCTCGGTGTCGTTCTCGTCGAACTCGAGTGCCGCCTCATAGGCCTCGATCGCCGCCCTCGAATCGCCGAGGTGCGCCCGGTAGACGGCTCCTATCTTTCGCGCGAGCGAGGCCCGTTCGGTGTCGTCCGAAGCGACGTCGAGGCTTCGTTCCAGAAGGCCCACGACTTCGTTCCATCGCGACTGCCCGTGTCGAATCTCGGAAAGCGCGCGTAGGGCACCGGCGTCGGCGCGGTCGATCGCAAGCAGCCCCTGATAGCATTCGGCGGCAAGCTCGGGCTCGGAAAGCGTGTCGAGGGCGATGTTCGCCGCGTCGCGAAGATGTGCGGTCCGTTCCTCCACTACGGGGTCGACGTCGGCCCAAGCACGGAGTGCCGCCACCAACTCCGTCGACCTTTCTTGCTCTCGCAGTAATAGCACGCGCTGGGCATGCGCCTCGAGAGGCTCAGGATCGAGCTCGAGCGCTTCTACGAGCGCTCGTTCCGCTGCCTTCGTGTCCGAAAGGCGGTCTCGATACCATTCGGCGGACCGCAGGCGAAGCTCGTAGAGCTCGCGTCGGCCCAACTCGCTACCGGCGGCGATCTCTTCGACCAAGCCCCGGAGGTCGTCCCAGCGGCCCGATTTCTCGGCAATACGCTCGAGACTGGCAATCAGCTCACGGTCGCGTGGCTCGGTACGGACAGCCGCCCGCAGGGCCGCGATGGCTTCCTCGGGGCGACCAATGTCGTTTTCCCAAATCACAGCAGCCTCAGCCAGAAGCGCGACGCGGTCCGCGTCACTCGGGGCGATGGCGACCCGCTGCTCGTAGAGACGAACAACCTCCTCGAGGTTGCCTTCACTACGGTAGTACTCCTCGAGCAGGTCGAGGGCGCTCGACGCCACCTGAGGCTTCTCGGCCAGGCGCCGGACGGCCGCGATGGCGTCGTCTCGGCCCGGCTCACGCTCCATCACCATTTGATATGCGCCGAGGGCGCCCTCGAAATCACCGAGGTAGCTGGCGCGGAGCCGTCCTTGACGGAGCAGCAGTGAAGGCCGATCGGCGTCTCGCGTCTCGAGGCGTCGCGAGACGACGTCGTGCAGACGATCCCACTGCTCGGTCTTTTCGAACAGCCGATCCAAATCCTCGAGGATCGAAGGCTCGTCCCCGAGCAGCGAGAGCGCGCGCTCGTTGGCGTCGATCGCCTTGTTGTGATCGTTGATCTCGTTTTCGCAGATCCGTGCGGCGCGGCGATAGAGAGCCGCCCCGCGTTCGGGCTCGAGGCTCGCGCTCGCCTCCGCGAATACGACTTCCACGACGTCTGGCCAGCGCTGAAGGGAGCTTGCCAGTGTCTCCGCGCGGTCGATGATTGTGTCGTCCTCGGGTCGCTCTCCGATCGACTGAAGCAGTGCGTCGAGCGCGGCGTTGGGATCCCCGCGCCCCTGCTCCTGCACATCTGCGAGTGCCACGAGTTGTTCGGCCTTTTCATGAGGATCGGTCATCGCATCGGCGCGCAATCGAAGCAGGACCGCAAGGTCGTTCCACCGTTCCTGGGCGCGGAGATAGGGCTCGACGACCGTGGCTGCGTCCTCGCGATAGTCGGCAAGCTTGGTGATCCGCAGGAGGGCTTGCACCGAAGGCTCGTGGAGCTCATCGATGCGCAGGACCTGCCCGTAGACCGCAATCGCGCTCAGCTCATCATCGAGCTCTCGTTCCATGATGTTGGCGAGTTGGTGGGTCAGCTCGACACGCTCCGACTCGTGAAGGGCAGTGTCGGTTCGACGCTGCAGCACGTCCACGAGCTCCGGCCATTGCCCCTGGCGTTCGTAGAGGCGGCCGAGGCTCTCGAGTGCTCCCCTGTGCTCGCGGTCCGCATCGAGCACCGCCCTTAGCGCATCAGACGCAGCGTCGGGACGAGCCAGCTGAGCTTCGTAGAGCTCCGCGAGCCGGAGTCCCACCTCCACACGCACCGCGGGATCGCCTTCGAGAGTCATGCGGTGCTCAAGGACATCTGCGAGCCGCTCACTGTCGTTGGCCGCCGCAAACAGCCGATCGAGCGCAGCGTACGCCTCGCCCTCGTCAGGCTTTTCGTCCGCAGCCTGCTGATAATACGACACCGCTCGCTCCGAGTCGGAAAGCTGCTCCTCGAAGAGCGCCCCAAGCCGACTCAGGAGCTCGGCACGGGTGTCAGGGTCGTGCGACCGCTCGAGCTTTAGCTCGTAAACCCGCGCAAGCCCTTGCCAATCTCCGACCATCACCTGAAGGCCTTCAAGGTCGTCGAGCGCCGGCGTGGCTTCCGAATCCACCTCGAGGATCCGGCCGAACGTCTCGATGGCGGCGCGTGGGTCGCCCTGCTGCCGGTCTTGGGTCTCGGCCACGCTCCGCAGAAAGGATGCCCGGAGCGAAGGATCGTCGGAGGCGGAGGCGGCGGCCTCGCAGATGGCGATGTACCCCGCCCAGTTCCCGAGCGCGGCCGCCAACCGATCGACTTCAGCGCGTGTGGGCTCGTCAGCGGCCTCGGCGGCAAGCGCCCGCCCCCATGCCCCGAAGGCCCTTTCTGCAAGACCACCACGTGCCTCGTAGAGCCGTCCGACCTCACGCCAGGTTTCGGCTTGCTCGAACGAATCGGTCCCCTGCGCGGCTTTGGCCTCGAGGACGTAGACGAGCTCCCGCGAGTGGTCCCCGTCGCGGTGAATGGGCTCGAGGATCTGCACGGCTCGTGGACCGTGGTCGTCGTGCGGCACCAGGCGAGTCACAGCCTGCAAGGCTGGCTCGTAGGCCGGATTGTCTGCGAGCACGTCCTCATAGAGGTCGAGGGCGCGCAAGACATCGCCGAGGCGCGTCTCGGTGACGGAGCCCAAACGTTGGCGAAGAGCGATGGCCGCCCTCGGGTCCGACGTATTGTCGATCTGGAACTCGATGTGGGCCGCGAGATCGCCCCATTGCTCGGCTTGTTCGAGCAGCGCATCGAGCTTCCCCGTCGCGTCTTTGTTGGAGGGATCGATTTCGAGGATTCGTCGGTGAGTGACGATGCCATCCGAGGATGCACCGAGCTCGTCCACTTCGATGCGCGCGATCTCGTGCAAGATCGAGACCCTCTCCGCGTCATCTTCCGCGAAACTCTCTCGCTCACGGTCGAGCTCCAAAAGCTCGGACCATTTCCCGCTCTTCGCAAATACGGTTGCGAGGGCGGTGCCCGCCTCCTTGTTGCTCGGATCGTACGTGAGCGCCCGCCGATAGTAGAGCGCCGCCTTTTCGGGGTCGTCCAAGCGCTCGTCGTAGAGCTTCGCGGTCGTCAGCGACAGCGCCGCCGTACTTCCGTCGTCGACTTCGACCGCCCGCAGCGTGGCGTCGAAAATGGCAGCCAGCCGAGGCCAACGCCCAAGCGACCTCGCGAGTCGGGTCAGCTTCTCCTGACTTCCCTGGTCATGAGGATCCTCGGCGAACAATCGACCGTAGGTCTCCAGAGCGCCATTGAGGTCCTCGAGGTGCGACTCCTGCACGTCCCCAAGGTGGCGAAGCAGCTCGAGCCTTTCGGTCGGGTCCTGTACGCCGCCGAGACGGGCTTCGAGAATACCCGTCACCTTCTCCCATTCCATACGCTTGAGATAGAGAGGCTCCAGCAACTCCGCCGCCGCGCTTCGGTACTCCGATCGCTGGACCAAGTCCTCGAGAACCCCCACGGTCGGCTCGTGATCCGGGTTCTGGCTGAGCGCGTCGCGGAACTGATCGAGCGCGCGCCACGGTTCGTCGAGCTTGCGTAGGCACAGTTGTCCGAGCTCGTAGCGCACAGTAGCGGGATCGCCGATCCGTTGGTCGATCTCGCGCTCGTAGAGGGTGGAGAGGTCCTCCCAGCGGCGCGTCTTGCGATACAAGCGTTCGAGGCCCTCGTACGCAGCGGGATGATCATTTTCGCCGAGAGCGCGGTCGAAGGCATCGATGGCGGAATCGAGGTCCTCGATCTCGGTTTCGTAGAGCACCGCCTGACGCACCATCAACTCGGCGCGCTCTTCGCGCTCACCGGTGAGCTCGGCTTTGCGCCGCAGTAAGTCGACCAACTCGCGAACGTCCCCGGTCCCCTCGACGACGCTGAGCAGCGCATTGAGGGAAGCGCGATGATCAGGCTGCTCCTCTAGGATCTGCTTGTACTGGGAACGCGCAAATTGGGTGTTGCCGAGACGCTGCTGCGCGATATCGGCGGCGCGCATCCGTACGTCGGTGCGTAGATCGGCATCTAGAAGCTCAGGCACGATGGCGTTCAGCGTTTCGATGCAGTCCGAGAAACGGCCCGTCGCGATCGCGTGACGCTCGTAGTCCTCGACCACCCGCTGGAAATCGTCTGCCTCGACGCCACCGCGAAGGGAACGCCCCGTGAGCTCGAAAGCGGCGTCGGAATCGTCCAACCCGATCTCGCTGACCTCCGCGGCCCGGAGGAGCGCGCTCACCCGCTCGCTCGGGTCGCTCCCAGCGGCAAGGATCTCCAGCATGCGCACCTGATCCGGGTACAGACTGAAGCTCTGGTAGTGCTCGAGAAGCCTCTGCGCCACGGCCATCCGAAGCGACGGATCATCTCCCCTAGCGAGCTGCTCGAGTGCGCCGACCGTCGGCTCGTGCCCTGGCATCCGTTCGAGAAGCTCTTGATAGACATCGAATGCTCGTTCGGCCTCACCGGTTTTGGTGCGCATGAGCTCGGCCATCTCGAACCGATGCGCGATCTGATCGTCGACCGCTTCTTCGGTGTCCGCCCGTAGTTCGATCACTTCGAGCAGCTCGTGCCAACGCTCGACAGCCCGGTAAAGCCGTGTCAGCGCTCGCAACGTGTAGTCGTCCGGCCCGAACCTCGACAGGATTTCACGATACGTCGCGATAGCGTTCTCTACGTTGCCAAGCTTGTCTTCGAAGATTCCGGCGACCCTGAGCAACGACGCCCTTTGTTGCGCTTCATCGTCGCTAAGGTCGTTCAGGCGCTCGAGCACTTCAACCAAAGGCTCCCAGCGCGCACGCTGCTCATAAAGTCGCTCGAGGGCAGTGAGGACTTCCTCTTTCGTGGGATCGAGCTCGAGGCGCTGCTGGTGGACTTCGATGGCGCCGTCGGGATTCTGGAGGGGTCCCTCGAGCAGGTCCGCGAGCTGCGGGAACAGCTCATCCCGCCGGCCAGGGTCTTCTTCGAAACGAAGCTGTCGGCGTAGATCTTCGGCGAGGGCTTCGTGAGCACCGGAAGCCCGATGGATGCGTTCGAGGGCGCGGGACGCTTTCAACACGATGTCCGGGCTATTCGGCTCCTGTTGCAACAACTGCTGATAAGCCCGTTCCGCATGCTCGGGCTCGGGTTCCACTTCATCCCAGAGCTCGGCGAGCTCGAGATAAAGCTCGGTCTTGACGTAGTCGTCGGTGACCGATGAAAGCCCCGCTTCGAGTAGCTCGGCGCGCTCCTTGTGGCGGTTGAGCTGGGACGCCATCCGCTTCAAGTCCGCCCGCGCGCTGCCATCCGCGACGTCTTCTCGCACCGCCCGTGCGTAGGCATCGAAGCCCATCGCCGAATCTTTCAGCTTCGTTTCGGCGAGCTCCCCGAGCCGGCCGAGATGCGCCGCCCGGGAGCCCGCATCGGTGAGATCTTCGAGCCGGACTTCGAGTACTTTCCCGAGTTCACCCCACGCCCCTTGCGACTCGAAGATCGGTTCGAGGATTCCCGCGACCCGCTGGCGCTCCTCACGGTTCTCCATGAGCCGCTCGAGCCCTTCCTGGGCACGAAGGTGCGTAGGGCTCGATTCCAGAACCACCTCGTAGTGATCGATGGCATCACCCGCGCGGTCAAGACGGGTTTCGTACAGAGTGGCGAGCTCATACGCGAGGTCCACCGCTTCTTGGCCCGCGGCTTCGTCGAGGTCTCGCTGCAACAGGTCTGCGAGCTTGGGCCAGCGCTTTAGCCGACTGTATAGCCTTTGAAGCGCTCGCCTCGACGGCGTGTGGGTCGGATCCAGCTCGAGCGCCCGCTCGTAGCTCGAGATCGCGTGCTTCGGCTCGTCGAGAATCTCCTCGAAGAGGAAACAGAGCTGCAGAAGCAAGTCCAACTTGGCCCCTGCGTCGGTCGTTGCCTCGATGCGCTGTTGGTAGAGCTGCCGAAGGTCGTCCCACTGCTCATGCTTGGTGTAGAGCTGCTTGAGCGCGGCGAAGGCGGTCGCGTCGCCCGAGTTGTCCTCGAGGACGCGACGATGAAAGCGAGCAGCTTCTTCGGGAAGACCAAGCACTCCGTCGTGGAGTTCGGCGGCCCTTCTACAAAGGGCCGTCTCTGTATCGGGATCCACATCGCCGACATCGATCGCGAGAACCAGCGCCTTCGCGAATGCTTCATGCTGACCGGCCGCCTCTGCGACACCCCCGAGGCGCCCGAGGATGTCGAGGTCGCGCGGATTGTCCATGAAGGCGGACTCGAGCGCGGCGTATGCACCGGAGGCATCGCCAAGCTCCGACGCGGCCAGCTCCGCGAGTCGTAGACGCAGCGTGCGGCGCCTCTCATCGTCCTCGGTCTGGTCGAGCTGCTTTCGCAGCAGCCCGGCGAGCTTCTCGAACTCGCCGCGTTTGGCATACGCCGGCTCGAGCAAGTCCATCGCGCGTGCGAACAGCGTGCCGCCCTCTGCCGAAATCGCCTCCAGTCCGCCGACCGCTACTTGGTTCCGGCCATCGAGCGCGAGCGCATCGCGATAGCACTCGAGCGCACCGGACGAATCTTCGAGATAGAGGCGACGCAGGTCCGCAAGCTGCAGATACACCGCAAGGCGATCGTCGTCGGCCACTTTGGATTGAAGCCGTTTCTCGAGCGCGCTGTCGAGGCGATCCCATTGCTTGAGCTGTTGGGACAGTCGCTCGACCGCCCTCAATGCGTCGACGTCGTGAGGATTTTTCTCGAGGATTCGCCAGTGGCGTTCCGCGGCCGCAGGAAGGTCGCCCAATTGTTCTTCTTCAAGTTGTGCGACCTCGTTGAGTAACACCCATTCTTCGGTGGAGTCGGCCACAGCCTGCAGACGACGCTCATAAAGCTTGCGAAGGTCCGCAAATCGCTTTTCGGCACGGTACAGCCGATCGAGTACCGCCATGGCTTCGGCGTCGTTCGGCTCCTTTTCGAGAATGGCTTCCAATTGGCGAATCGATTCTTGGGATTCTCCCAACCTTTCGCCGGCAATCGCACTGATCCGTCGTTGGAGATCGATGCCCTCGGATTCCGAGGTTCCCCCATCGTCGACGCGCGCACGGAACAGAGCGACGAGATCCTCGTAGGCCCCTGCCGCTTCGGCCGACTCCTCGAGCCCAGCCACCACCCCCGGCTCGGACGGAAACAGCATGTATGCACGGCTCGCCCAGGCGAACGACGACGCCGGATCGCGCAGCCGCTCGAGGGCAACACTGCGTAGCGCGTTGAGGCGCACGAGTCTGTCCTCTGGCTCACCTTCCCGCGAAGCGCCTGCCTCGATGATCTCCAGCATCTCGGCGTAGCGCCCCCACTTCTGATCTCTCTCGTAGATCGGCGCGAGCCACCTGGCGGCTTCCACGTTCGTCGGATCCGCGGCGAGCACCCTTTCGAGGCTGCGAACCGCCCGATGCGGCTCCCCAATCCGGTCGCGGTACACTCCCGCGGCGCGAAGGCTCAGCTCCACGACGGACTGAGGTTCTCCGGCATTCTCGGCGGCCTGGTTGAGCACCTCGGCCAGCCCCGCCCAGTCCTCGCTTTGACCATAAAGCGCTTCGAGGGGTTCCCAAGCTCCGGACGCCGCATAGGCATCTCTCAAGGTACGGCGAACGCGGCTGTTCTCGGGATCGAGCTCGAGGAGCTGCTCCCATACTGTCACCGCTTCGGCCGGGAGCAACAGTCGCTCCATCAGCACTATCCCGAGGCGTTGAAGGAAGGTGAGTTGCCCAGGCTCGCCGACGCTCTGCTCGACACGACGCCGAAGTACCGCCGCCAGGGTCTCCCAGTCCTTCTCACGTTCCGCAAGCTGCTCGAGCGAGTCGAGGGCTCCGGGCGAATCGGGTGCTTCCTCCAGGATTTCCTTCCACAATCGGATTGCGACTTCGTTATGATGCAGACGGCTCGCGCAGAGCTCCGCCATCTCGATCTTCTTCTCGAGCCGAGCGGTAGGCTCGGCGGCAAGCTCAGCCTCCTTCCCGAGCACATTGAACAACGCAGGCCACTTGCGCTTCTTGGTGTAGATCTCCTTGAGCCGCGCGAGTGCATCGGCGTGGTCGCGCTGAAGGGCGATGACCTGTTCGAGCGGCCGGGCCGCTTGGTTCAAATTGCCAAAGCGCTCGACCCATAGGTCCGCCGCTCGCAGATGGAGCGCGATCTGCTCCTCGGGATCTCCAGCCACCTCGGCCTGTCGTTCGAGGATTTGGATGAGCTCGTTCCAGCGCCCCGACGCTTCGTACAGCTTCGCAAGCGCGGTTAGCGCCTCTGGGTCGTGCGGTGCCAGCGAGAGAATCTCTGCGTACACCTGAACGAGCATCGAATCGAGACTGAGCGCATCGCGATAGATCGGAATCAGATCCCGCAGGAGCCTGAGCTTCTCTTCCTTCGCATCGAGGGAGAGGGCCTCGATCTCGCCGCGAATCGATTCCGAAAGTGCGTTCCACTTCCCGCTACTCTCGTAGAGCTGCTGAAGCGCCGTGCGCGCATCGAGATCTCCCGGCGACAGGCGTTCGACGAGCTTCCAGGCTTCCAGGGCTCGTTCCGGTCGATCGGCCGAGTTCGCACGATGGCCGAGCTCCCGCGCAAGCTGCAGCTTCCGTTCCGAGTCGGTGGTCGTCCGCAAAGCGTCGCCGAGGACCGTCAATAAGCGGCCTTCGGCGTCCTCTTCGCCGATTCGCTCGCGATAGAAGTCCAGCATGCCCGGATGCGCCGCGTCGATCTTTCGCAGACGAGTAAAGTACGGCTCCGCTGATTCGGGGTCATTGCGGAAGCGCCAATGCACCATCGCGAGCTGTAGAAGCATCCCCTTTTCGGCCTCGAGCTTTTGTCGGGAACGGAGTGCGCTGTCGTACATAGCCGCCAGCTGGTCCCACGCCTCTTTGTCGGTGAAGTACTGAACCAGCACCCCGAGCGCCTCTTCGTCCGTAGGCGTAAGCTCGAGGACTTTCTGGTACGCCTCGGCAGCGCCTTCGACATCCTCGAGGCATTGACGCAGCACGCGCGCGGCCTGCAGCCAAGCACCTGCCTTTTCCTCACGGCTGCGCGCGGCCTTGGCGGCCATCACGAACACCGAAACCACGTCCCCCCATCGCTCCCGCGCGCGAAGGCTCAGAGCGTACTGACGGGCCGTACGCAGATGAGACGGATCGGCAGCTAGTGCCTCGTCGAAAACCGCATCGGCCTGCTGCACTTCTTCCCCGGCGCCGTACTGCCAAATCAACGATGCGGCTCGGGTGAGCAACGAAGTCTTGAGCCGCGGATCGGTCGCTTCGCGAGCTTCCTCGACGAATCGATGCGCGATCTCGCGCCACTTTTCCTCGGCCTGCTCGATCTGCTCAACGGCCTGCGCGACCTCCGGATCGTCGGACTGCCGACCCCCCAGTCGCTCAAACGCTTGGCGGGCGCCCTGGTCGTCCATCAGCTCGTCACGGCGAACGCGACCGAGCTCCTTGAGCAAGATCCTGCGGAACTCGGGATCGTCGGAAACCAGCTCCGACTCGATCTCCATCAGCCACGAGGCGGCCAGGAACTCGCCTCGTCGCTCATGCCCCCCGCGGGCCGCTTCGATCAATCTAAGCGGATCCTGAGCGTTCTTGTTGGCCGGCTCGCCATCAAGCAACTGACGCAACTCTTGGATCAGACGTGTGTCGTACGGATCCTCGAGCAACATACCCAAGTAATTCGCCACCGTGAGATTCGGCATCTCCGCTCCTATTGGTCCCTCGGTCGGAGGGATTTTTGCACCCTTGGGTGATCTCACGAAACCCCGAAAAGCAAAAGGATCCTGCGAACTAAGCTCCCCGCTCCGCAGGCGCTTAGATGTTAGCGGTCTCGAGAACCCAACGGCAAGCCTCGAATTTCAGGAAATTCGCCTGCAGCCAGAGCTTTGTGAGGTGCCTCTCAGAAGAGCATGATCGAGCCGGCCCAGGTCATCGCGCCCCAGGTCACCACGCCCACGGCCATGTGGGCCGTCGCCAAGGCCCGCAACGTCCGATAGTTGTTGGCGCGGTCCACGCCGAACCAATCCGAATTGGCGATCACGACCCCCAGACCGATCTGCGTCAGCATCCCCGCGAGCGTGACCCACCTCAGGATCTTGTGAGTGCGAAGTTTTCTCGCAAAATCGCTGTTGCCCTCGCTGACCCCTAATGGGTCCGGCATCGCAAACGACAACCCGAACGTCGTGAAATAGAGTGCGCCAGTCACTACGCTCAACGTTAAATGGACCGTGGGCGTGCCGCTGCATTGGCCCTGGCCGAATACGGCGTCACCCTGCACGCATGGATTGGTGGCCTGACTCTTCCACCAGCCGTATTGGTTGTAGAACTGGATGAAGCCCGACACGAGGGTCACCGTCATCATCGACCAGGTCGTGATCCCGAAAATTTTGTGGATCTTCTTGATCTTGTTCCGTTGGCGCACGAGATCGGCGGTGGTCGGTTCGGCGGGCTCTTCCAGCTCGGTCGACACCTGAACCGCAAGCACCGCTCCCGCATCGATCACCACTGCCGGTGGCTGTCCCAGCGATGGATCGATGTTGAGAGACAAGCCGAAGAGCGGGGTAGCAAGCAAGAGAGCGGTCAGCGGGCCCATGGCGGCGGAGTATCTACCAGATCCTGCCGTGGGGCCAGGAGTTGGGGGGACTTAGGGCCGATTCTCCCCTGCACGTCACCGCCTTTTCACCGAGACCCACTCGCTGTAGATGAAGGGTATGGCCTCAGCACCGAAGCTGCCCGCCCGCGTTTCCGTCTACGAGGTGGCCCCGAGGGACGGCCTTCAGAACGAAAGCGCCCAGGTGGCTACCCACGCCAAGGTGCGGCTCATCGACGCCCTCGTCGACGCCGGGATTT
>Ga0255057_10001360_pt1 | contig 13796 bp, 7 predicted proteins | sample Cases_109_6_MG_FD_189022 | JGI IMG/M metagenome (GOLD analysis project Ga0255057, IMG submission 189022) | Seawater microbial communities from Amundsen Gulf, Northwest Territories, Canada - Cases_109_6 | ecosystem: Environmental > Aquatic > Marine > Gulf | place: Canada: Northwest Territories... | reverse complement strand
ATGAGCTCGAGCAAGTGGTGGGTGTCGCGGAGCTTTTCCATCCGCGCCTGAGCGCGTCGCGATGGGACGACGGTTCGCTTGCGATAACGCAGAACGGTGCGTCGATCGACGCCCAGCGCCCTGGCCAGCTCGACGTAGTTGAGCCCGAACGCCTCGCGGGCACTCTCAATTGTCTCTATTGCGGCTTTTTGCTCGAGTCGGGCGATCGCAGGGGCAGTGACCATACCCCAAATAATGTCGCGCGCAGTGTCCCGTCAAGTGTTCCGGTTTTCGTCACTTCCTAACAACGGCTGCCACTCCCTGAAGGAGAGCGGCGCTGCCTCGTCCCATGGCCAAATGCCAGACGTGTTCGGATAGACAATTTGGAAGGTATCGAAAGAGTCGCCGCCATAGAGCCAACGGTTCCAACCTAGGTACTCCTCATGGTGTTCCTTCGCAACGCTCGCGAAGCGAATGTCGAACCCCTCCAGGAAGCCTGAGTAGTACTCCTCGGCGGCAAACCGCTCGCCTGCGCGCACCCTCCGGTTGTAGTCGTTCACGACGAAGTGGGCCATCGGGCGCTTCAGGCCTATGACGATGACTTCGGGCACATGAGAGGTCTTGGAAACGCCGACGGAGTATGCGAAGGGCGGCAGCACGCCCTCTTCCATCACATGAATGATGTGACAGCCGTACTTTTCTATGTCATCAAGCGCCTGCTGTTCATTTGCGTCCACGTTCACACCGGGTTTTAGGCCCAGTCGACGGCGTGGATCCGAACCGGGTCCGCAAAACCCTTGAACTCCGCCTCCCCACGATCGGCGAACGAGATGTCCTTTCCGGCGCAGAGCTCGCAGACGACGTTGGCCACCAGGATCTCGCCCGCACTAGCGGCGCCACAAACTCGACTGGCGAGTTGCACAACCGTTCCGAACAAGTCCTTCGCCTGGCCGACCGGTTCGCCGGCGCTCATGCCGATCCGGACCTCGACCGGACGCGGTGCGGCCTCGTTGTGATCCTTCAACGCCTTCTGCACGGCCACCGAGCACCCGACCGCTTTTGATGCCGAGACGAACGACGCCATGATCCCGTCGCCGGTGTGTTTGATCTCGCGTCCGTTTCGCGCCGACAGCTCGCGCCGGACGATCTCGTCGTGCACGCCTAGGAGACCCATCGCCGCTTCGTCGCCGAGCTCCTGGGTCATCGTCGTCGAGCCGACGATGTCGGTAAAGAGCACGATGCGGAATCCACCGTCGAGGCTGCCGTCGACGCTCAGCGCCGCGCCGAGACTCGTCGACGGTCCGCCGAGGAACGCCTCTACCATGTTGCCCTCAACCTCGATGATCTCGTCAGCTACCAAGCCGTGCGCCTCACTGTGGACGGCGTTGCACGCTTGCTTGGACGGCCCATCGACCAAACAGCAGACTCGCCCCGCCTCGGGGTCGAACCAGTACTTGAGGTACTTAACGCCGTGCTTTTCCTGGGCTTCGAGGTCGCTCAGGTGTGCCTGTTCGATCTCCTCGGGCGTGGCGTTGGCGTTGTGGTGGATGTCGAGATAAAGAGTCATCGCGGTTTCCACGCTAGTGGGAAGACGAAGCCGCGTCGAGCGGCGGACATTCCAGGAGGCCCTTGACAGAGTAGTAAACAGTGTTTACTATCAGAATACGATGTTAACTACCTCGCTCGCAGGCGCAGCCCGAACGGAAGCCCGAATCGTGGATGTCGCTCGGTCCCTCCTGGCCGAGGGGGGAGCCAAGGCGTGCTCGATGCGCGCCGTGGCCGAGGGGTCGGGGATCACGGCGGCCGCGATCTATAAGCATTTCCGCGACAAGACGGCGCTCGTCGAGCATCTGGTCGGTCTCTCGTTTCAGAACTACGAGCGGTCGCTGCTCGAGGCGATCGCACCCCTGCCCGTCGGGTCTTTCGCCCGGATCGTGGCCATGGGTGAGGCGTACATCCGGTTTGCGGCCGAGCACGAAGAAGAGTTCAAGATCCTCTTTATGCCGCTCCGCGGCGGGCGGAAGAAACTCTCCGATGTACCCGGCCAGGGTGGCTATGCGATCCTCCGACAGTGCGTCGTCGAAGCGATCGCCGCCGGTTCGATTCGCGACGACGATCCGGATCTCGTTGCCTTCTATCTGTGGTCCCGCGTGCACGGGATCGTGATGCTGCTTCTGGCGTGTGACATGAGCGAGGTGGTCGAGACGGAAGGGAGCGCGCGGCCGCTCGACCTATTCGGATCGACGCGATCGTTCGTGGTCGACGGTCTGCGCAAATGACGAGCCGGCGTTTCCTCTGGCTTGGATTGGGCGTGGCTCTCCTGCTGGTAGCAAACGCCCGATGGATCTTGCCGCTGGCGAGCTGGTTCTTCGCGATCGGCTGGCTCGTGTTCTTCGATCGGTCACGGCGCTTCTCGGGCCTGGCGATCGGTTTCCTCGTGTACGTGCTGGTCCACTTCGTCATCTGGTGGGGGATCATCCCGGCGCCGGGCGTGCTCTACTATCTGATCGCGGCCACCTATGCCGCGGCCTACTTCCTTCCGTTTCTCGCGCATCGTCTATTCGCGAGTGACGTCGCTGCGTTTCGGGCAACGCTCGTCTTTCCGCTGGCGTGGGTGAGCGTCGAGCTCGTGTTCTCGCGCTGGGTCACCCCTTATGGGAGCTGGGCGTCGCTGGGCTACACGCAGTCCGACTCGTTGGCGCTCGTGCAGCTCGCCGCGGTAACCGGAACTGCCGGGATCACGTTTCTCATGACGTGGTTCGCTTCGGTGGTCGCGTGGATGCTCCGACCGGGCCTGCAGGTCAGCCATCGAGTTCGGGCTGCCGGTGCGTTCGGAGTCGCACTCCTGGCCGTTCTCGCTTTCGGACAGCTTCGGCTGGCCGGTGGCGAAACGGGAGACTCGGTCCGAACCGCGTCGCTCGTTCCTTCCCGCTTGGCGCTCGACGAGCTCGAGCAATCGCTGCTCCCCGTTCGCCGCGGCGAGGAACTGTCGGAGTCGGACATGCTGGCGATCGAAACGGCGGCGGTGCGACTGAACGATGACCTCTTGCGGCGCACCCGTCGCGAAGCCAGAGCGGGAGCCAAGCTCATCGCCTGGTCCGAGACAGCGGGCCGCGTGCTCACTTCAGAGGAAGAAGAGCTCTTGGCGCGGGCCAGCCGCCTGGCAGCCGAAGAGCGCGTCGTTCTCTTGCTCGCCCTAGGCGTGTGGCATCCGGACGGTTCGCCGCCGTTTGAGAATAAGGTCGTCGCGATCGACACCACAGGAACCATCGCGTGGCAGTATCACAAAGCGCACCCGATCGTCGGCGGAGAGTCTTCGTTCATCGCCGCCGGTGGCGGTTCGATCAAAAGCCTCGACCAAGAGTTCGGGAGAATCGGTGCGGTGATCTGTCACGATCTCGACTTCCCGTCACTGTTGCGACAGGCGAGCGCCAAACGAATCGGTTTGGTCGTGGGTCCGTCCGACGATTGGATCGACGTCGCGTCGCTTCATGGTCGGATGGCCGTGTTCAGAGCCGTCGAGAACGGGTTCACCCTCCTGCGACCCACAAACGGCGGTCGCAGCATGGCGGTCGACACCCGCGGCCGGTTCATCGCGCGGGTCGACTCCCCCGACGACGTCATGGTGGCTCCCGTCTCAACCCAGCGGAGCCGCACACTCTACGGAATGGTCGGCGATCTCTTCTCCTGGCTTTGCCTGGTCGGGTTGGCCCTGTTGGTTTTCGCATGGCGGCGGGTCACATGACAATCCTCCGATCGCGATCTACAATTCATGCCTCAATTCGCTGCGGCCGGCGGATGGCCGGCTCCCCGTTGGGTCGAACCACAGACTGAAGGGAAACAATGACCAAGGACGAATTCGCTGAAAAGCTGGCCAAGAAGGTGGACATCTCGAAGACCAAAGCGAACGATGTGATCGACGCGATCTTCTCCACCAACCCGCGAGAGGGAATCATCGCCGTCGAGCTCGACGCCGGCCGCAACTTCCCGATCACCGGCTTCGGAACGTTCGACACGCGTCATCGGAAGGCCCGGAAGGGCCGGAACCCGCAGACCGGGGCCACGATTCAGATCCCGGCCATGACAGTTCCCGCCTTCCGCGCTGGCAAAGGTCTCAAAGACCGCGTACGGCGATAACCCCTTACGTCTGAACGGGGCGATTCGTCAGAACCGCCCCGTTCTTTTTGCTTTTGCCGCCGCTCAAATAAAACCTGGGCTTCGATCTGAAGCGCTAGAACCCGGCGAGCGCGATGTCTATTCGGTCGAGTACGACCCTTCCAACGCTACGAACCGGTGCAGGGGTTCTCGGCTTCCACCGGCGCGCCGCCGTGGTTCCCCATCGCATGGTGCAGCTTCCACTCGCCATCGACCTTCTGGTGAGAAGCGACGTATTGAAGCGTGGCATCGACTGGGGTCCCGTCGGCCGCTGTCCCCGAGATGCTGTACGTGCCGTACGTGCTCGCCATGTCGCCCGACTGTGACACGGTGAATCCCTGGCGATCGACTGAGAAGACGACGTCTGGGACTTGAGCGTACAGCTCGTTGAACGCCTGCTCCAACCCGGCGCGACCCTTGAAATACGGCCCCTCGGCCGGCATCCAGATCGCGTCCTCGGTCCAGAAGCTGGCCGCCACAGCGGCGTCATGGCTGTTCGCACCTTCGACGTAGCTCGCATTCGTGACGTCGAGCAGCGCTTTTTCGGCGGCGACATCGACTGCCGGCGCTTCCATTGCGCTCTGATCGGTGGCTTGCTGCTGGCACGCGGCCACAAAGACGGTGGTCAGCAGGAAGAGCGTGACTCGGTAACGCATCGTTCCTCCTCTGTTCAACAGAGAGCGAAAACACGATGTGATTTGACAGAGGAAGTCTAGGCCGGAGTGGGAATCGAAGCCACGAGGTCTGCCAACGGCGCGGCTCAACAAGAACTTGGGGCGGCTCATGAGAACCGCCCCAGCCCTGAACTCTCGGCGCGCCTACCCGCTTACCGTCCGCACGCGTTCTCGTCGACGGCGACCCAGTCGCCGTGCATGAGATGCGCCGGCAATGAGTGGAAGTCGACGTTGATGGAGTGACCGTTGTGACACAGCGAGAGCTTGTGACCCTCCAGCTGATTGCCAAAGTCGAGCCCCTCGACGAGCTCACCCATCTCGAGGGCGACCGTGTGAGCACCTGGGTCGGCAGGGAACGTCTGCGTGAATCCGTCGGGCACAACCTCGCGGATTGACAGCTCGCCCGGCGTGAGACCCCTGAGCCCATAACGACCGGTTTCATCGACATCGGTTTCCGGATCGTCACGCATCGTTCTCGTGCTCGGCTCATCGTCGTTGAGCTCCGCGTTACCGTTGAGGTCGGCGTAAATGATCACGCCCGGGATACCCGGCTCATCCGGATCGAGCGCCCCATCGCCGTTAACGTCCAGCCACTTGAGACCCCGAACCGAAGCCGTCTCTTGGTTCCCAAAGTCGAGTCCCTCAACGATTCCGCCGCTCTCAAGCTCCACGGCATGCGCATCGGGGTCGGTGGGGAACGTCTGGCGGAACCCGTCGGGTACGACCTCGCGGATCAACTTGGCGCCCGGCCGGAGCCCCTCGAGCCAGTAAAGACCGGTCTCATCAAGATCGGCGGTCTCCGGATCGTCCTCCATCGTCTCCGTGCGCGGTTCGTCTTCGTCGAACATGCCGTTGTCGTTGGTGTCGACGTAGATCGTCACACCGGGAATGCCCGTTTCTTCATCCTGACGCAGCCCGTCGCCGTTACTGTCCGACCACTTCGCACCATGGACAGAGGCCGGCAGAATCTCCTCGTTGCCGAAGTCGATGCCCTCGACGATGTCGCCGCTCGCGAGCTCGACGACATGCTCGCCACCGTTCGCCGGGAACGACTGCATGAACTCATCGGGGACGACTTCGCGGATCACGTACGTGTCCGGCCGGAGTTCCTCCAGCCAGTACAATCCCGATTCGTCAAAGTCAGTGTCCGGATTATCCTCCATCGTCAGCGTGGTGGGCTCGCCATCGTTCAGCACGCCGTTGTCGTTGAGATCCAAGTAGATCGTGACCCCGGGCAACCCCGGTTCGTCGGGATCGCGCGACCCGTTGCCATTGGCGTCCGACCACTTCGTGCCGTGAATCGATGCCGGCACGATCTCTTGGTTACCAAAATCGATGTCTTCGACCGTACCGTTGGGGTCGACGTCGATCACGTGCGACCCAGGGTCAGCGGGAAACGTCTGCACGAACCCGGCGGGCACGACCTCGCGGATCGTCAGCGTGCCGGATTCGAGATCCTCGAGCCAATACATGCCGGTCTCGTCGACGTCGGTGGTCGCCGCGTCATCGGCCATTGAAACCGTGTTCGGCTCACCATCGTCGAGGACGCCGTTGTTGTCGAGGTCCACATAGATCGTCACTCCGGCGAGACCCGGCTCGCCGGCGTCGCGAACACCGTTACCGTTTTCGTCCAGCCACTTGAGGCCGTGAACCGAAGCCGGGTCAACGACCTGGCCTGACACATTTGAGTCCGGGGAATCTGGGGATGTGGTTCCAATTGGATTCGAGCTCTCGGAACAACTCAGAGTCATGCAACCAAGGGCGATCAGCCCGACAGTTCGGCGCGCGGTCCAATACATGGTCCCTCTTTCGGTAGCGCGTTGTGATTTGGGCCTGCGGAGCCCCGCCGGTCAGCAAACGGGGTCGAATCTTTCTATTCAACACCAATCCTGGTGAAAAATCAACGCACTCTTTCGGCCAGGGTTTGCTACATAGCGGCACCGTGCCGACAGTCCGAGGCACGGCTGTGGAAAGGAGGGAAAGGGTTGTGGTATCCGACGCGCCCAACGGGGACGGCCGCTGTGATCTGACTATCTATTCGGTCGGCTTCTCCTGCCCGATTCCGAACAAACGCTCGTCGAACTTGAGGCCTACGTGGAAGTAGAAGCCGTGATCGGTAGCGATTGTGTCGGCTAGGTCGTCCTCGCTGAAGCCGAACAGGTTGTAGCCGGCAGCCAGGCGCAGGTTGTTGGCTAGGATGAAGCCGGCCTCGAGACCGAGCCCCCACTGGGCTTGGCCGAACCCGCTGGTGAACAGCGAGCGACCCATGACGCCGAGGTCGAGACGGTTGGTTAGATCGACCGTCGACCGGACCGAGAGCAGCGTGGCGTCGGTGTCGGTATCGATGCCGTCCAACCGATCGGTGCTGAACTTGGTCGCCAAGCGGCTGTTCAAGGTCCACCGGTCAGCCGGCTTGTAGCTGGCGTGGGTCGACAGGATGTGCGCCGTGCTGCGCGCCGCCAACCGCGTCGGTCCGATGCCGTTGTCGCGCTCGTACTTGTGTTCGTACCGCGCCAGCGCGTTCCAACGGTTGTCCTGCGTCTGGCGCCACGCCAACCCGAAGCGCGTCCGCTCGTAGAGGCTCTGATCGAAGAACGTGCTCCACGACGTCTGGCCGAGGAACGTCCAATCGTGATCGAGTTTGCGGGCCAAGCCACCGGTGAAGAACAGCTGATCCTGCAGCCGGCCGAGACGGTATTCAATCCGCCCGGTGGCCTTCATCGACGGGCTCCGGGTGTACTCGAGAGCGGTCGCGACCGCCGTCGCTTCGTTCGGGTTCTCACCCTCGATCGGATTCAGCCGCTCGAACGACAGGTCGAGGCGCAAGCCATCGCCGATCGTCCAGCGGTTGGCGACACCGATCGCGGCGTATGCCTCCCGACCATCGAACGCGTCAGAGGCCCGGTACTCGGCGAACAGGTCGGCCGTCTTGAACAGGTCGCTCCGCAGCCCGAACAACGTCTGGTTCTGACGCTGACCCTGGTTGAGCGCGTACGGACCGGCGAACGACGAGATGAACTCGTGACGCGCGTACAGCTCGGTCTTCTCGCTGATGCGATAGTCGCCACCGACGATCGCCTGCCACTGATCGATGCGGTCGAGATCCTGATTGAGCTCGCCGAACACCGACAGCGGCTCGGCCACGCGAGCGCGCAGTCGCGCGTTGATGCTGTTGGTCTCGTTGGGCGTCCCGCCCGTGGTCAGCGGGCTGGCCGGGATCGTGGTCTCGCGCGCGTAGAGATAACCCAGCTCGAGGTCGAAGCGACCGTTGATCGCCTGTTGCAGCGTCAACTGTGCACCACGACGATCGCCGCCGGTACGACGGTCCTCTGTCGCGAGCACCTCGCCGATCAGCGTCGTCCGGTTGCCGAGCGCGGCCCGACCGCGGACCCCGATCTCGTTCCGGCCGGCGCCAAAGCCAGCGGTGCGGTTGAAGAAGTCGACATCGGTTCGCGCTGCGAACGCGTTGATGTCCAAGCGCGGTGTCCGGTGCTGCACCTCGATCCGCTGAGCATCGCCGGCGAGCTGATCGGAGCTGTCCGAAGCCGCGTACTCGAGAATCACCCGGGTGTTGTCGGTCACGTCGACCGCCGCGTTTACGCTCCACAGGTCGAGCTCGCCAAACGGGTTCTCGTCGCGCGTGATCGAACCACCAAGCTCGATCCGGTCAAACGGCCGGACCGTCACTGCGCTTCCGACGGTCCAGAAGCTGTCGCCACCCTGCTCGACCTCGTACGACACTCGGATCGTGATCGGGTTGAGGTCGCGGTCGATGCTCGAGATCGGTCGCCGGAAGATCAGTCGGCCGGTCAGCGGCTCGACCGAGTAATCGACGAATCGCGTCATCGGCTCGATCTTGAGAATCACGTCGGGGTGGTTCCGATCACGAGTTACGATCTCGACGCGCTCGCTGTTGATCAGACCTTCCGGCCGAGTGAGCGAGTACGGACCTGAGATTCCCTGGCCCGGGAACTCGTCGACGATCAGACCCGACGAGCCGCGACTGACAAACGCGTCGAACGCGCCACTATCCCACTCGAAGTGGTTCTGAATGCCGTTGAGCGAGCGGTAGTAAGCGCCCAGCGTGCGCACATCGGTCGCCGCCGGCGTGGTAATGTCGCCAAACTGGACGTACGACGGGCCGCGCTCGAGCCGGGCGTAGAACCGACTGTTGCTCTGGGCGTCGAACCGCTTGATCGACGCGTCGCCGTATACCGGGTAGAGCTCGTCCGGACGGATGTCGCGGAACAGTCGCGTCCGGGCGTCCGCCTCGGAATCGTAACGCAGCGTCAGCAAGATGTCGTTGCCAAGCTCACCCTTCATGAACACCGCGCCTCGAGCACCGCCCTGCCAGGCATCATCCGGGTTGCCAAACGCAAAGTCGCTGAGTTGATCCTCGAATCGATCGTCCGCGAGCGCACCTGGGTTCGATCGGAAGTCGATCCGGCCCTCGAGCACGCCGGCGATGATAAACGGCATCGGCGGCGCGATGGGCGCCACCTCCTCGGTCCGGGCAGTCTGGCTCGCCTCGAACCGCAGGGCGGGCCGCTTGCCCATCGCCACCGGGACGATCAGCTCGAGCTCGGCCTCGCTGTCGAGAACGGCGAGCTGGACGCCCGGCTGGCCAGCGTCGAGGTCGTGCGCAACCAGTCGACTCGTGGTCGCCATGATCGTGACCGGGACCCGCTCGGTGTGTTGCGCCGGAACGACGTCCCACGGGAGAGCCGCGAATGCACGGCGCATCTCCGCCGCCGTCAGTGGTGGCTCTTCGACGCGGTCACGATCACCGATGTGCGGGATCGACGAGTGCGTCGGCAATCCTTCGAACCGCTGAGCGGCGTTGACCGCGGTGTTGTTCGGGTCGCTCGCTTTACGTCTCGCATAGACTGCCGCGATGACATCTGGGTGGCGCACGCCAACCCCAAAGTCGGCGCGGAAGAGCTCGCCCCGCTTGATGTCGGCGAACCGAGTCGTCAGGTCGCCGCGCTGACGATTGTCGAGGAACATGAGCTCCCCACCAACCGGCAGCGTCGTCGGATCGATCTTGACGACGTGGAGACGCGGGCTGACGCCGACGAAAGTGAAGTTGCCCTCGTTGTCGGTAACCGCCGACGTGCCGTCCTCCATCCAGATTCGGATGCCCGGCACGCCGAGACCGTCGTTCGCCAACACTGGATCGTCGCTACCGCAATCGTCGCAGCGGAGGAACACCTTACCGGTGACGATCCCCTGGTCCGTGAACAACCCACGCGTTACGCGCACGGTCGCCGTCGCAATGTTGGACGTCACACCGGACAGGACGCTTGCCGCGCGGGCCGTGTTGACACGTTCGCCGAGCGGTGTTCCCGCCCCGACTTGGACTCTGTAGGTGACACTCGCGATCTCGTTCTCGCGGATCGTGCCGACCGGGAACGCGAGGCTCCCCGTTCCATCCATCGTCGGATCGTCGGCTGCGTTGCCGTTGATGCGGGTCGAGCCTTCCAAGTACACGAACCCAGTCGGCAGCACATCGATCGCGACCACGTTGTCGATCGGCACGCTCTCCGGATTGCTGATCTGAATCGTGTACTCGACGAAGTCACCCAGCTCAGCCTCGCCGCGCGAAGCCCGCTTGTCGACGACCAGGGTCTCGCCGCTGGTGCTATCAGGTACCACCGGCGTTGGACCCGAAACATCGGTGTCGTTCTCCGGGTTCATATCGTCGTCGTTAGAGACGCTGGCCTCGTTGGTCACGAACTCGCCGGCGTCGGCGCTGATCATGACGGTCACGATCAGCGTAGCAGTCCCGCCCAGCTCAATCGGACCCGGGTTCTCGCACGTCAGGATTTGGTTGTCGACGGTGCACAGTGCACCAGGCGTCTGTGCAAACCCCTCGCCCTCAACCGTAAGCACCGTTACGCCGACTGGGAGCGTGTCGGTGACGGTTATCGGACTCGTCGTTGGCGTCGCTCCGACATTCGTGATGGTGATCGTGAACGTGCCCTGAGCACCGATCTGGAATTGGTCGTCGGCCTGTTTGTCGATCGACAAGTCGACCTCACTCACTCGGGTCATGACACGGCTCTCGGGGTCTGAGCCATCGTTGTTGGTCGGATCCGGGTCTGGCGACGGCGACACCGCTGCTGCCACGTTCTCGAATTCGCCGCTCGTCGTTACGACCGCGCGCACGGAGTCAGCGACCGACTCGCCCGCGGCAAGAGTTGGAATCGCCGGCCAAGTGATGACGCCACCCGCATGCGCGCCGTTCCGCGAGGCCGATTGGAACTGGATGCCGGCCGGCAGATCATCGGCAACAACCACGTCGTTAGCGTCGCCGGGGCCCACGTTCATGGTGGTGATGACGTAGGTAATCGTGTCACCGACCGCAGCGGTCGAGGGACCGCTCTTGGTGACGACAACATCCGCAGGCAAACCGACGATCGTGATCACCGAATCGGAAACCTTGGGGCTCCTGTCGTCGGACGCCCACGCCGCGGTCGCCACGTTCTCATAGGTCCCCGGCGCCGGGAGCACAACGCGCACGAAGTAGACGACAGCAGCGGAGCCAGGAGCGAGGCTTCCGATCGTCGGCCACTGGATTGTGTCACCGGAGAGAGTGCCGTTCCCCGCGTCGACGAACACGGCTCCCTCCGGCAGTTGGTCGGTGACGGTCACACCGTTTGCCGTGCCTCCACCGCTATTCGTTACAGTGATCGTGTACGTGATCGTGTCCCCCACCGACGCCATCGCCGGACCGGTCTTGACGATCACGAGGTTCGGCGGTTGCACCGGCGGTGGTGGTGGCGGTAGCGACACAGCCAGTTGGAAGCCCACATCGGTCGCCGCGCCGGTACCACCGACCGGCACCGTCACCGTTTGCGGATCGTTGCCGGTCGTCAGCGTCGAGCCGGCCGGGTCGGTGACATCGGCGTCGACGTCGCCGGCCGGGACACTCGCCGAGTAGTTGCCATTAATGTCGGTCGTAACCGTGAACGAAGGCCCGCTCGAAGGCGTCAGCAGCACAGTAACGCCCACCAGATCGGGCTCGCCCGGATCCTGGATACCATCGCTATCAATGTCTCGGAAGACGTGACCGCTAATCGTGCCCGTGCCTGGCGGGAACTGGAAGCCCACGTCGCTTGCGGTACCTGCACCGCCCGCGGGGACGCTCACCGTTTGCGGATCGTTGCCGGTGGTGAGCGTGCCCCCCGCCGGGTCGGTGACATCGACATCGATGTCGCCGGCCGGAATGCTAGATGAGTAATCGCCATTCAAATCGGTGGTAACAGTGATCGGCAAACCGAACAACGGTGTCAGGACAACATCGACGCCAGCCAGATCGGGCTCGCCCGGATCCTGGACACCATTCCCGTCGGTGTCGCCAAACACATGGCCGCTGATCGTGCCGGTCGCCGGTGGGAACTGGAAGCCCACATCGGTTGCGGTGCCAGTACCGCCCGCGGGGACGCTCACCGTTTGCGGATCGTTGCCGGTGGTGAGCGTGCCCCCCGCTGGGTCGGTAACATCGACATCGACATCGCCAACTGGAACACTGCTTGAGTAATCGCCATTGGCGTCAGTGGTGACCGTGATCGGTGGACCGCTGGATGGCGTCAGCGTCACATCGACACCCGCCAGATCGGGCTCGCCCGGATCCTGGACGCCGTCGCCATCGGTATCGCCAAACACATGACCGTTGATCGTGCCGGTCGCCGGTGGGAACTGGAAGCCGACATCCGTGGCGGTTCCCGTACCACCCGCTGGTACCGCGACCGTTTGCGGATCGTTGGCGGTCGTCAGTATTGCACCGACCGGATCGACCACATCGGCGTCGACATCACCAGCCGGGACGCCGGAGCTGTAGTTGCCATTGACATCCGTCGTGACCGTGATCGGCGCTCCGCCACCGGCTGGCGTCAGCACGACGTCCACGCCGGCCAGATCGGGCTCGCCGACGCCCTGGAAGCCATCGCCGTCGACGTCTTCGAACACGTGGCCGGTGATGATGCCCTGGAACTGGAACCCGACGTCGGTCGCGGTTCCGGTGCCACCCACCGGTACGGTGACCGTCTGCGGATCGTTGGCCGTGGTGAGTGTCCCACCCGCCGGGTCGGTGACATCGACATCGACATCGCCCGCCGGTACGCCGCTCGAGTAATCGCCGTTGGCGTCGGTCGTGACTGTGATTGGCGCGCCGCCACCGGCTGGTGTCAGTACGACATCGACACCCGCCAGATCAGGCTCGCCGGCGCCTTGTGCACCGTCGCCGTCGACGTCATCGAAGACGTGACCGGTAATCGTGCCCTGGAACTGGAACCCGACATCGGTCGCCGTGCCTGTGCCGCCGACCGGTACAGTGACGGTCTGTGGATCGTTGGCCGTAGTGAGTGTCCCACCCGCTGGGTCGGTGACGTCAACATCGACATCCCCGGCCGGGATGCCCGAGCTGTAGTCACCATTGGCATCGGTCGTCACCGTGATCGGTGCCCCGCCACCCGCCGGTGTCAGTACGACGTCGACACCCGCGAGATCCGGTTCGCCGGCGCCTTGTGCACCGTCACCGTCGACGTCGTCGAAGACGTGACCTGTAATCGTGCCCTGGAACTGGAACCCGACGTCGGTCGCGGTACCGGTACCGCCCACAGGAACCGTGACCGTCTGCGGATCGTTAGCCGTCGTTAGGGTACCGCCTGCGGGGTCGGTGACATCGACATCGACATCGCCAGCGGGAACGCCGCTCGAGTAATCACCGTTGGCATCGGTCGTCACCGTGATCGGTGCCCCGCCACCCGCCGGTGTCAGTACGACGTCGACACCCGCGAGATCGGGCTCACCCGCACCCTGTGCGCCATCACCGTCGACGTCCTCGAAGACATGGCCGGTGATCGTACCCTGGAGCTGGAACCCGACATCGGTCGCCGTGCCTGTGCCGCCGACCGGTACAGTGACGGTCTGTGGATCGTTGGCCGTAGTGAGTGTCCCACCCGCTGGGTCGGTGACGTCAACATC
>Ga0255057_10001359_pt1 | contig 13812 bp, 9 predicted proteins | sample Cases_109_6_MG_FD_189022 | JGI IMG/M metagenome (GOLD analysis project Ga0255057, IMG submission 189022) | Seawater microbial communities from Amundsen Gulf, Northwest Territories, Canada - Cases_109_6 | ecosystem: Environmental > Aquatic > Marine > Gulf | place: Canada: Northwest Territories... | reverse complement strand
CGGTCGGACTGGTAGCGATGGCAGGGACGCCCTCCCCCGCCGCCGCGATGGCGGCGCCCACTGTGCCGGACGACACCACGCGCACACCGAGGTTCTGGCCGAAGTTCAAGCCCGAGACCACGAGGTCCACCGGGTCGTCTTTCACGATATGCCGCAGACCGACCATCGCGCAGTCGGCGGGCGTCCCGTCTACGGAGTAGATGCCGGGCTCGAGCGTGTGCACGGCGAGCACGCCGTCGGTGGTGAGCGCGACGCTGCTGCCGCTGCGGTTGCCGCTGGGCGCCACCACCGTCACGCGATGTCCTCTGGCCAACAAGGCCTCGCGCAGTGCCACGATGCCGGGCGCGCCCACGCCGTCGTCGTTGGTCACGAGGATGTGCAGGCTGCGCGGCGCCGCCGACGCCACAGCGTGGACGGTCGGCTGCGCACAGCCCACAGAGATGAACAGCAGCAGGACCAAAGCAACTCTCGCAGCTCGGCAGCGCATGCCCGGCATGGTACCAGCTCGTCAGCCGCGGGCAGGCGGGGTCGCGGGACGTCGGCCGTCGGCCGTCAGCCGTCAGCCGCGGAAAGACGGGATCGGGGCGCTGGCTTCCTCGAGCCGCTGGCGCCCCCGAAGCGTCCGGAAGCCCCGGGCGAAGCGCTCCGCGGAGGGGCGCTCGCGGACCGCGTCCAGGTGGTACCAGTCGCATTGGGCCCGCTCGCGGTCGATGTCGAGAACGGCGTAGCCCTGGTGCAGGAAATCGACCCAGCGCACGTGGGGATTCGCCGCCAGGATGTCCGCCGACACCCTCGCGTTCTCCTCCGAGTCGGGAATCCCCGGCGCGCTGATTCCCGGCGCCGCAAACTCTACGCCCAGGGAGCCGCGTCCCGTCGAGCGGTCGTAGCCGCCCGGGCGGAAGGGGTCGGGCGCCAGGTCCAATGCCCAGGAGCTGTGGATATCACCCGTGAGCACGACGGTGTCGCGCACCCCGTTGCGCAGCAGGCTATCGAAGAGCCGCTGGCGGCAGGCCGGGTAGCCGTCCCACTTGTCCGTGCTGAGCACCGAGCCGTCGCTGCGCCGCACCGGCGCCAGCATCACCTGCTGGCCCAGCACGCGCCAGGCAACACCGTCGCGCTGCGAAGCGGCGAGTCTGTCGAAGAGCCAGCGCTCCTGGTCGTGGCCCAGGATCGAACGCTGCGGATCCGCCAGCGCGGCGCGCTCCTCACGACTTACGGGACGGTCGCGGCCCACCAACCGCGTGTCGAGCATGCTGAGGTCGACCAGGTCGCCGAAGCGGAAGCCGCGGTAGATCACGGGCGCCGCGCTGCCGGACTGCTCGCGAATGGGCATCCACTCGAAGTAGGCGCGCACCGCGTTCTCGCGGCGTTCGGGCCAGCCGCCCTCCTCGGGTTGATGGTTCGCCGCGCCGCCCTTCCAGGCATCGTTCGCCAGCTCGTGATCATCCCAGATGGCGATCAGCGGGTGACGAGCATGCATCGCCTGGGAGTCCGGGTCGGCCTTGTACTGGGCGTGCCGCTGGCGGTAGTCGGCCAGGCTCACGATCTCCCGGTCGGGGAGAGGCACGCGGCCAATGTCGCTGCCATCGCCATAGCTTCCGTTTGCATACTCGTAGAGGTAGTCGCCCAGGTGCAGCACGGCGTCGAGATCGTCGCGGCGCGCCAGGTGGGCGTAGGCGTTGAAGAAGCCCCACGGCAGGCAGGAGCAGGAGCAGAAGGCCAACCGCACTCGCTCCGGTGAGTCGCTGGGTAGCGTGCGCGTGCGCCCGCGAGGCGAGGCTTGGCCCAGTGCCTCGAAGGCGTAGTACCAACTGCTGCCCGGCTCGAGGCCGGCCGCGTCGACCTTCACGGTGTAGTCGCTGCCGGGCTCGGCGCTGGCCTCGCCGCGCGCCACCACATCGCGCAGGCCGGGGTCCCTCGCCACCCGCCACGCCACCGATAGCGCGCCAGTCTCCCCCGGCGGCGGCGTCACGCGCGTCCAGAGGATCACCCGGTCGCCCAGCGGATCGCCGCTGGCCACACCGTGCTGGAAGGGACTCGGGCCGGGCTGGCCGCCGAGGGTGGTGCAGCCCGGGCCCAAGGAGAGCGAAGCCGCCGTGGCGGCGGACACCTTCAGGAACTCACGTCGGCGCAGTCCCATGGAACCCCCAGGCTCCAGCTTCCCCCATCTCGGAGGCCGCCGCACTCGCGCGCCGTGGGCCCGGCCCACTGCGCGCCGCGAGCGCTCGGCACGCGCGTATACTGCGCCGGGAGGAACGGCCATGGCGCGCTGGACCAGCTCTCTACTGCCCGACTTGTCGGAGCGTCGCGTGATCATCACCGGCGGCAACTCCGGACTCGGCCTCGAAGCCGCACGGGCGCTGGCGCGTCGGGGGGCCAGGCTCACGCTGGCCTGCCGGGATCTCGGCAAGGCGCACTCGGCCAGGGAAGAGCTGCTCCGGCAGACACCCGACGCCGAGGTCGAGCTCTTGGAGCTCGACCTCGCGGACCTCGCGTCGGTACGCGCAGCGGCCGCGAGCTATCGCGCCCGCGAGAGCCAGCTCCACGTACTGCTCAACAACGCCGGCATCATGGCGATCCCGCGGCGCGAGACCGCCGACGGCTTCGAGATGCAGCTGGGCACCAACCACCTGGGCCACTTCGCCTTCACGGCGCTGCTCTGCGAGCCGCTGCTGGCCACGCAGGGCGCGCGGGTCGTGAACGTGAGCAGCACGGCCCACAAGATGGGGCGCATGCACTGGGATGATCTCCACGGGCAGCGCTCCTACGGGAGGTGGAACGCCTACGCCCAGAGCAAGCTCGCCAACCTGCTGTTCGCCTACGAGCTGCAGCGCCGCCTTGCCGCCGCGGGCTCCAGCGCACTCTCCGTCGCCGCACATCCGGGCTATGCGGCGACCAACCTGCAGTTCGCCGACGCGCGCATGCGCGGCTCGAGTTCGGGCGAACGTTTCTGGCAGCTGATCAACGGTCTGTTCTCGCAGAGCGCCGAGATGGGTGCCCTGCCGCTGCTCCGCGCCGCGGGCGCCGACGGCGTCGCCGGCGGCGACTACTACGGACCCGACCGCCTGGCGGAGAGCCGCGGCCATCCCGTGGTGGTGGCGGCCTCACGTCGCGCCCGCAACCTGGCGGACGCCGCGCGTCTGTGGGAGGAGTCGGAGCAGCTGACCGGTGTGCGCTTCGAGGCGTTGGCAGCCTGAGCCTGTCGATACGGAGCGCCAGCTGAGCCCATGCAGACCACGACCTGAAGCCATGCGCATCGCCACCTGGAACGTGAACGGCCTGCGCGCGCGGCTGGACTTCGTGAAGCTCTGGCTGCGCGAGCGCCGCCCGGATGTCGTCGGGCTGCAGGAACTCAAACTTCCGGACGAGCTCTTTCCCCACGACGTCTTCGAGGCCGAGGGCTATTTCGCGGCCAGCCACGGCCAGAAGAGCTGGAACGGTGTCGCCATCCTGGCCCGGGAGAAGCCCCGCGTGACTCAGCTGGGCCTGCCGGGCCAGGAAGAGCTGGGCGCGCGGCTGGTCAGCGCCGAAGTCGCGGGGCTGTCCTTCACGAGCGTCTACGTGCCCAATGGCAAGCACCTCGAGCACGCCGACTTCCCCCGCAAGCTCGCCTGGCTGGACGCGCTGGCAGCCGAGCTGAAAGACCGCCCTAGTCAGCTGCCGGTGCTGCTCTGTGGGGACTTCAACGTCTGCCCGGCGCCGATCGACAGCTGGAACGAGGCGGGCCTGCGCGGGGCGATCTTCCACACGGACGAGGAGCGCGAGCGCTTTCGGGCCATTCAGGACTGCGGACTCGCGGATCTCTTCCGCGAGCAGTACCCGGACACCCAGGCATTCTCGTGGTGGGACTACCGCGGGGGGGCCTTTCACCGCGGGCAGGGTCTGAGAATCGACTTCCTGCTGGGCAGCCCGGAGCTGCGGGCGCGGCTCCAGGCCGTGGAGATCGACCGCGAGTGGCGCAAGAAGCAGCAAGGCCTCACGGCTTCGGACCACACTCCCGTGTGGGCAGACCTGACATCCTGAGCGGAGCGTGCCGGTCGCGCCCATTGGGTCCGGGGGGGGGTCCCTTGCGCCTATCCCGGAAGCCTCGAATAATGGGGGTGGCTCTTCCTGGGGGTCGAGCCGAGCAACTCAAAGGAGATCCCAGTGATCCGAAGAATCACGGCCCTGGCCTTCGCTCTCAGCCTCGTGCCCCTGGCGGGCGCCCTCGCGGACGACGTGGGTGGCGGCGAAGTCATCATGATCGAGAAGCAGCCCGCACCCGTAGTCGAGGAGCCCGTAACGGCTCCGCCTCCGCCCTTCCTCGAGCTCAAGACCACCGCGATCGGCGCTGGCATCGGAGCTCGCTTCGGTGGCGGCACGCTGCTGGTCGGTGGTGAGGAGCACGCCGTCAGCCTGAACGGCCTGAGCTTGGGCGACCTCGGTGTGTCGCGCATCTCGGCTTCCGGCCACGTGCAGAACCTCGAGAACATCTCCGACATCGAGGGCAACTACTTTGCCGTCGAGGCCGGTGGAGCGGCGGGTGTTGGCGCGTCCACACTGGTGATGCGCAACGACAAGGGCGTGGTGATCACGCTCGTGTCCGAGATGAAGGGTGTCCAGCTGACGCTCGGCGCCGAGGCCCTGAATCTCCAGCTCGACTGATCCGAGCTCGGAGCTCCTAGGAATCCGGAGCCCGGCGGCGCCTCGCGCCGTCGGGCTCCAGCCTTTTTGGGGCCTCCCGCCCCGACCCGTATACTGATCCAATGGCCTCTTCCCCTCGTCTTGCCATCTGCCTCGCGCTGCTATTCGGCGCGGCCTCATTGGGCTGCGCCAGCATGACCAAGACCGGCGAAGGCGGGCACTACCGCTACTTCGAGACGCCGCCCAGCAGCGACCCCTGGGTCGGGAAGGTCCAGAAGTGGCAGGTTCGGGAGCGGGACCACCGGCCCCAGGAGTCCCTGGCCGATGCCGAGGCGATCCAGGCGGCGGGGCCCAAGAGCGGCCTGCTGCGCGTCAAGATGGGCCTCTGGACCGCCAAGGAGCGTCTCAGCATGGCCAAGCGCATTGCCTCGTGGTCCCAGGCGGAGGCGCGGCGCCACTACCGCTTCGACCCGCCCACGGACTACGCCAGCGACCCCTGGCCCACCACCAAGGACTTGCTGGACCAGAACGGCGATGACTGCGACGGCCTGGATCTCATCACCTACAAGCTGATGCGCTCGTTCGGATATCCCCGCGAGGAGCTCTTCCGAGCCATCGTGAAGCGGCAGCGGGACGGCGCAAACCACATGGTCACGCTCTGGTTCGAGGATGCCGGAGACCCCTGGGTCGTGGACGCCACCGGAGCCGTCACCCTGAACGTGCGCCGCTTCTCCGAGCTAGAGGGGTGGATTCCCACCAAAGTCTTCAACGAGACCCTCCAGTTCACCCCGGTGGCGATTGGCAGCGATCGGATCGCCCGCAGCGACTGATCCGCGCTGAGGTCCCCCGCGGGCACCGGCTAGCCGCCATTCTCCTTCCCCCAGGGGAATAATCGTCTCGTTCCGGCCATGCTCCCGGTCCGCAGCGGAGCTTGGCACCCCCTTGGGCGCAACTAGGGTCTTGCCTCCTCGGGCACCCGCCTTCGGGGTGGAGGGAGCAGCGGACATGGATCGCATCCTCGTAGTCGATGACAGCACGCTCATGCGCCGGGCCATTCGCGAGATCGTGGAGCCCGAGGGCTTCGCAGTGGTGGCGGAGGCCCGAGACGGGGTCGAGGCAGTGGAGCTCTTCGATGCCCTCCGCCCCGGCCTGGTGCTCGTCGACCTGCTCATGCCTCGGCGCTCCGGGCTCGAAACGGTGGCCGAGATCCGCAGGCTCGATACCGAGGCGGGCGTGCTGGTCGCCGCCGGCCTCGGCCAGGAGGAACTGGCCGCGGCAGCCGTGGTGGAGGGAGCGGACGACTTCGTCCGCAAGCCCTTCCACCCCCGCCGCCTGCTGCGCGCGCTCGAGCGCGCGCGGCCCAAGCAGCTGATTCCGGCCCGCCCGTCCTGAACATCAACTGTCGACCCCCGACACTGGGACGGGCGGGCCGGTACGCACTCGGACCTAGTCGCGCCGCAGCAGCTGATGCAGGGCGTCGAGTAGCTTGCTGTCGGTGAAGGGCTTGGCGACGAAGTCCGCGACGGGCAGGCTCGGGTCCGTGAGGTCGACGGCCACGCCTTCAGGGGCCGTGCCCGAGATGAACAGCACCGGCAGCGAGGGCCGCTCGCGCAGCAGCCGGCGGGCCAGGCCCACGCCGTCCAGGCGAGGCATGTCGACGTCGGTCACCAGAGCGGCCAGCCGGCTCGCGTTCTGGCGGCCCAGACGCAGCGCCTCGGCGCCGTCGGAAGCCGCGAGCACTTCGTAGCCACCCGCCCGAAGCATGCGGGCGGTGGCCCGACGCACGCTCTCCTCATCTTCCGCCAGGAGCACCAGGCCTGAGCCGGTGGCCGCGCCCGGCTCGGACCGATCGCCTGCTTTGCTCCCCTGTTCCTCGCCGCTGCGCAGGAAGACGCGAAAGGTCGAGCCGCGGCCGCGCTCGCTCTCGACCTGAATCGCGCCGCCGTACTGCTGCACGATCCCGTAGGCGGTGGAGAGGCCGAGCCCCGTGCCACGCCCCACCGCCTTGGTGGTGAAGAAGGGCTCGAAGATTCGCTCGCACACCTGCGCGTCCATGCCGACTCCGGTGTCGCGCACGAAGAACTCCACGTAGCGGCCGGCGCCGTCGAGACCGAGCGCTGCGGCGCTGGCTTCGTCGAGATCGCGAGGCGTGACGCGCACGCTGAGGGTGCCGCCACCGGGCATCGCGTCACGCGCGTTGACCACCAGGTTGACCAGTACCTGCTGGAGCTGGGTGTCATCGCAGAGGATCGAGCCAACCCGGGGCGCCACCTCCACGTCGAAACGGATCGAGCTCGGAATCAGCGGGCGCAGCAGCTCCTGTGCCCGAGCCACGGCGCGAGCCGCGTCCAGGCTGCCGCTCGAGGCGGGCGCACGGCGCGAGAAGGCGAGCAGCGAGCGAGTGAGCTGCGCACAGTGCTCAGCCGCACGCGTGAGATCATCCAGGGCGGGCGCGGCCTCCGAGGCCTCGCCGAGCTCGGTCCTGGCGAAGCGTGCGTTGGCCAGCATCACCGTCAGCTGGTTGTTGAAATCGTGGGCTATGCCACCGGCCAGCGTCCCGATGGCTTCCATTTTCTGGGCCTGCAGCAGACGCAGCTGACTCTCGCGCAGGCGGCTCTCCGCGCGCTTGCGACGCAGCGCGCTGGTGAAGAGATCCGCGACCAGGCGTAAGACGGTTACGTCGTGGCTCGACCAGTCGCGCTGTTCGCGCAGGCAGTGGAAGCCGAGCACCCCCAACAGCCTGCCTTCGGAGTTGATCGGAACCGCGAGATAGGAGCGGATGCCGTGCTGCTCCAGACTGTCGCGGGCTGCGCGCGCATCCTCGGGCATGTCTTCCAGGCTCGCGACGCTCACTACCTGATCCCGCAGCAGCTGCTCCGTGAACCAGGGCTGGCCGGGGTTGTCCTGGGAGCCCAGCGGCATGGGCCGCGGCTCGATGCCGGGCGCCTCCCAGTCGTAGCAGGTCGGCTCCCCCGACTCGCTTCCGAGCGCGGTCACCAGGTAGGCACGATCTGCCCCCACCAGCTCCGCGGCCAGCTCCAGGCCCTGCCGAATGCCCTCTTCCACGCCGTCGGTGCTGCGCTCCAGCAGCGAGCGGGAGAAGCCGGCGATGCGGCGCTCCAGCTCGAGGCGTCGCTCCAGGTCGAGCTGGCCGGCCTGGCGCTCGGTCACGTCGCGCACCACGACGACCACGCGGCGTTCGCCGCTCGCGCTGCAGAAGGGGCGCACCGAGGCCTCGAGCCAGCGCCAGCTGCCGTCGCGGTGGCGAATGCGGTAGGTCAGCGGCTGGGCTTCGTCGGGCCGGTCCAGTGCCGTGCGGGTTTCGAGCCGGACCCGGCGCCGATCCTCCGGGTGAACGAGCTGCCAGCTCGAACCCAGCGAGAGCTCCCCGCGTGCATAGCCGCAGAGCTTCTCGAAGTTGGGGCTCAGATAGCGCACCCGTCCATCGATGGAGAGCTCGCAGATGGTGTCCTGGGCCTCGTGCGTGAGCACGCGCAGCCTCTCCTCCGACTCGCGGCGCCGCCGCTCGGCGCGCAGGCGTCTCACCGTATTGTGGAAGGCGTCGGCCACCAGCTGGAGCCGGGAGATCTCGTGGAGCGCCCAGCCGCGCTCCTCGCGGATGCGCAGGAAGTCGAGGAAGCCCAGGGCGCGCCCCTTGTGCACGATCGGCACCGCCAGAAAGGAGCGCGCTCCCTGGCGCATCAGGCTTTCACGCTCGGGAGCGGCCTCGGGCGGCGCCTTCGCAAGATCCGGCAGGTGCACCACCTCTCCGGCAAGCAGCCGACCGCTCGACCAGCGGAACTCGGAGCGAGCAGCGGCCAGGTCACCGGGGTCGCGCTCGGGAATTCCCGGGGCGTTCCACTGGTAGTACGCGGCGACCCCGCGGTCCTGGGCATCGACGAAGTAGAACTGGGCGCGGTCGGCACCGGCCACGGCCGCCGCGGCGCCGAGCCCCTCGCGCAACCCCGCCTCGAGGCTTTCCGGCTCGAGGTCCAGCAGCCGGCGCGACAGGACGTTGATGCGGCGCTCAGCCTGGAGCTGGTCCTGGAGTGCGCGCTCGGCGTCGACGCGGCCCGTGACGTCCCGGGATACCAGCACCCCGCGCAGCTCTCCGGACTCGGTACGGTAGGGCCGACCAGCCAGCTCGACCCAGAGCCAGCGGCCGTCGCGATGCCGAGAGCGGAAGAGCAGCTCTGCCGGGGACTCTTCGGCGAAGGCGGCGTCCCGGATCGCCTGGACCTCGCCGAGATCGTCTGGGTGCACCAGGTCCAGTGCGTTGCCACCGAGCACCTCCCCGGGCTGGAAGCCGGAGATCTCGGTGAAAGCGGGGTTGACGTAGAGGAACTTGCCCTCCGGCGTGATCTCCGCGATCGAGTCCCGCGCGTGCTCCGCCAACGCGCGAAAGCGCTCCTCGGCCTGATCCGCTGGCGTCAGGACCTCTTGGGGAGCCCGGGCGGCCGGCTCCAGTGCCCGTGCCACCGGGATCGGCCTGGGGGCAGCCCGGTCTTCGGTGACCGGGACCGGCTGATCGCCGCTGCGCTCGGGGCGGTTTTCGGGCTTGCCTTTCCACATGGGCTCACCGGGCTATCGACCACTCGCGCTGGACTGATTAGCCGCTCGCGCCAGTGGACTTCTCCGCTGCCAGCGCAAGCGCTGGCCCGGTGGCAGCGGCCTCAGGGCTGCGCGGCAGAGGCGGGGGAGACCGCCTCTCGGAGCGCCTCGGCTGTGGCCGGATGTTGGATTCGCACGATGCGCCGCTCCTCCAGGAAGAGCAGCGTGGGCAGGCCGTCCTGGCTGGGGAAGTCGGCCGTGACCTCTCCGGCCTCGTCCAGCCACATGGTGTAGGGACGCTTGCGCATGCGCGGCTTCGCGATCATGCGGCGCACCAGGCCGGGCATGCGGCTCACGTCGGCCACATAGGCGGCAGAGTGCGCCTGCAGGAACGCAGCCCCGTCTTCCGCCAACGCATCCTGGATCACGCGGCCGCCGTCCATGTCGCGGCTGAAGAGCAGCAGACCGATGGAGCGATCCAGGGTGTGCGACTCGCCGTGCTGGTCTTCCAGGGTCAGGGCAGGCAGCTCGCTGCCAACCGCGTAGGGCTCCGCTGCCGCCGTTGGGGCCAGAAGCCCCAGAACCAAGGCGGCACGTGCCAGTCGGAAATCCATCGCTTTCCCCGCGTTGCGGTGTTCCGGGGAGACACCCGGGACTGCCGCATTCTGGCAGCTGTCGCCCGCAGCGGCTAGCGCTCGGGGCGGTGCTGGCTCAAGCTTGTGCCCGCAACGCGCAGGGGGGGACGCCTTGAATCGACGAGTGCGAATCGCAGGGATATTCCTGGCCGGAAGCCTGGCTGCCTGCGGCGCAGACGATCAGGCCGAACGCCAAGCGGCCGAGACCCGCGCCATCATGGGCGAGATCTTCGAGGGCCTGCGCGTGGCACTCCCGGCGAGCGCCAGCCCCTCGACCTTCGGCAGCGCGGAGCAGCGCCTCGAGGTGAGCGCCGCGCTCGAGCGGCTCGCCTCCAACTCCGAGCGCCTGGAGGCGCACGCGGCGCTGCGCGACCAGCAGATGCACTTCCTGGCGCGCTCGGTCGCGCAGGACGCCCGGGAGGTCCAGCACGCCTACGAGCAGGGCCGCTCCCAACGGGCGGCCTTCCTGCTGCACCAGATCACGGAGAACTGCGTGGTCTGCCACACGCGGCTTCCGAGCCTGCGCGACTCGCCAGTTGCCCAGGGCTTTCTCAGCGATGGCGCACTGCAGGAGCTGCCGCCGGAGCCGCGCGCAACGCTCCAGATCGCCACCCGCCGCTTCGACGGGGCACTCGACACCCTGGAGACGTTGCTGCTCTCGCCGGACGAGCACGCGGCGGTGCTGCTCGGCCCGCTCACCGACTACATGGTGGTGTCGATCCGGGTGAAGCAGGATTTCCAGCGCCCGATTCCGGTGCTGGAGAAGTTCGCCCAGCGGCCGGACCTGTGGACGCGTCTGCGGCTGGATGTGGCGGGCTGGGTGGCGGCGCTACCCGAGCTGCGCCGACGCGCGGAGGGGAAGTCGGACCTAGCGACGGCGCGGGCTCTGCTCGCCGAGGGCAAGCAGATGATCGAATTTCCCGAGGACCGCGCGGCGCTGGCCCACTTCGTGGTCGCGTCGGGGGTGCTGCAGCGCTACATCGACGCGCACCGCGAGCCCAGCGCCGAGCTGGGAGAAGCCTTCTACCTGCTCGGCGTCGTCGAGGCTCGCATCGGTCGCAACTACTGGGTCACGCCGGCGCCCTTCCTGCTAGAGCGCGCCATCCGCCTGGCCCCGGGAGCGGCATTCGCCGACGACGCCTACGCGCTGCTCGAGCGCGAGACCTTCGGCGCGTATGAGGGCTCGGACTGGGAGGATCTCCCCGCCGAAGACGCCGCCCGCTTGGAGGAGCTGCGCCGTCTCGTCGGCAGCGGCTGAGAAGCGGAGCCCCCGAGCAGGGCGGGATGGCCGCGCCGCACCGGCCTCCCGCTACCAGCGCACCAGGAAGCCCCCAGCGATGGCGTGGCCCACCAGGTCGTTGGCCAGGCTGACGTCGTAGTAGACGTAGCCGCTCAGCCAGCGGCCCTGGGTCACCGACCAGCCGGCGCCGAGGATGGCGCCCTCACGCCCCACCTCGGCGCCCTTCACGCGGAAGTCGCCGCCTTGCGTGGCACCGCTGAAGCGCGCGTTGACCGGCCGGCTCCGGTCTCCGAACTGGTGGGCGTAGCGGAACCAGAGCTCGGGCACGAAGCGCAGGCTGTCGTCGGGCTCGATCCAGAAGGTGCGGTGCACGCGCAGTCCGAGTGTGCCGAGCATGGAATTCCAGTTCTCGGAATCGACCTCGAGGTCGACGGACTGTGCGCCGGTCTCGTCGAAGGACTCGTGCGAGAGCCAGGTGTAGTGGAAGCTGGCCATCGGCTCGAGCTGCACGGCGGCCGGAGCCCAGGCCACGACGCCCGCCTCGACGTAGCCGCCGGCTTCGTGCCCGTTGTAGTCGGCCTTGGCCCGCCGATCCACGTTTCCGAACAGGATGCGCCGCGACGAGCCGAAGTCGTCGTAGGCGTAGCGGCCCAGCGCACCGATGTAGAAGCGCTCCCAGACGTAGCCACCGTAGAGCATGGCCTGATAGATGTTGGCGTCGCCGTTGAAGCGCCGGGAGTTGACGGAGCTGTCGAGCCAGCCGTAGCCGCCGGCCACACCCAGCAGGCCACCCTGGCCCAGACGCATGTCGAGGCCAGCCAGTGCGCCGGCCACGGTCCAGTCGATATCGGCGTTGTTGCGGTTGCCGGAGATATCGCCGAAGAGTCCGTAGCCGTCCATCCAGGCGCCCCAGCGACGCTGCTCGGGCTCGGGGGGCGGCAGACTGACCGGCGCCGGAGCACCCGCCAGCACATGCAGCGCGCCGGCATTGCCCAGCTCGGCGAACAGCCATTCGCTGGCGGGGTTCCGGCCCGGGTCTGCCATCAACCGCGCCAGATCGATGTTGCCGGGGCTGCCGACGGCGCGGCCGCCCACGATGCCGAGCCGCGCCATCGTGGTGCGCGCGGCCTTGTCGGCGTTGAGAATCTGCGGGGTGACGAAGGAGGAGTGCCCCTCCCCGCCCAGCGCATCGAAGGCGGCGCCGATCTCTTCGAGAGGAAGCACCGCGATCTGGCTGACGATGAAGTCGAGATCCGGCGTGGTGTTGCCCGCCTCGACCACCTCCACCAGGGCCCGGGCCACCGCCTTCTGGTTGGCGGTGTCGACGGCCTCGTCCAGGCTGTTGTCGTTGCGCACGACCGAGACGAGCACGTCGTTGCCGGACGGGGGCAGCTGCTGGATGGGCTCGCAGTCCGAGGTGACCGGGTTCCGCTCGCACAGAAAGGTGTCGTAGAAGAAAGACTGGTCGCTGACGGAGCCGAACAGGCCGCTGAGGTTCCCGGAGCTCAGGACGGTGTAGACCTCGGGGGGGTCGGCAGAGGTGAGCGTGGCCGCCAGCAGGTTCACCTGGACCGTCGCTCCGGCGTTGATGTCGGCGTCCCCCGTCACGTCGAGCTTACCGTTGCGGCCCAAGGCCCCGCCTCCCGGCGTCGCAACGATGCCCACCTCGAGCAGAGAGCCGTTCCGGAAGTCGACCTGTCCGACGGATAGGGTCTCGGTAGGGTCCGAGGAGGTGCCCGGCAGAACACGACTGTTGTTGCGAGCCACGAGCAGGCCATCCGCGAGACCGTCACCCATGAGCGTGGTGCCGGAGCGAAGCGTCACGTCGCCCGTGATGTTGGAGTCCGCCCGGGCCACCAGCTCGAGGCTGCCGTCATCCACGACGGTGACGCCTTCGTGGGTGAAGCGGCCGTCGAGCTTCAGGTTTCCCGAGCCGCGCTTCTCCACGGTGAAGGGCACCCCGACGCTCGTGACCTCGTCGCCGCTCGAAAAGGTGCCGTTGTTCGACATGTGGAAGATGAGCGAGGGGTCGTCCGGGGTGGTGTCACTCAGCGTGATGGTGCCCTGGAGATTGCTGGTGTCGCCCTGGAGCGAGCCGTCGCGGACCTCTGTGTTGTCGATGCTGTTGGAGCCCTTCAGGATCGCCCGATCGGCGCCTTCTTTGGCGAGTGTGCCGGCACCGTCGACCGAGACGTCGAAGGTGCCGGAAAGCAGCACCGTTTCGAGCATCAGCTCGGCGCCAGCGCTTACGTCGACATCGCCCGAGATCCCCACCACGACCTCGCCAAATAGGTCGTCGATGTTGACCGCCACGATCCTTCCTTCGAGGATCCGCGTGCCGCCGGTGTAGTCGTTCGGAAGGCCGTTTCCGGGTTCGAGGCGCAGATCCTCGCTGCCCATCTTGGTGATCCCACCCTCGCCGCTGATGGAGTCTCCGAGCACGGTGGCGACGCCGACCTCGAGCTCCAGGTCGACGCCCTTGGCGAGGTAGAGGAGGCCTCCTGCGGCGTCGCCGTCCGTCCCACCCGTGCCGGCCGCAACACACTCATTCGGACACGCTCCGCGACCCGAGAAGTCCGGATTCGTAATCTTGAGCGTGCCGCCCTCGCGCACGAAGATCGAGCCGCCGTAGGCGCTGCCGCCACGGCCGGTCCCAGAGTTCCTACCGTTGCCGGCACCAAAGCCGCCCTGACCGCCGGCGCCCGTCCCCGTGGCGCCACCGCCGCCGCCGCCGAAGCTGCCGTCGCCACCGTCCGCATCCGG
>Ga0255057_10001358_pt1 | contig 13820 bp, 12 predicted proteins | sample Cases_109_6_MG_FD_189022 | JGI IMG/M metagenome (GOLD analysis project Ga0255057, IMG submission 189022) | Seawater microbial communities from Amundsen Gulf, Northwest Territories, Canada - Cases_109_6 | ecosystem: Environmental > Aquatic > Marine > Gulf | place: Canada: Northwest Territories... | reverse complement strand
CGAGGGTTCCGATTACGACTGCGAAGTGGCCTCGATCTGCCCCATGCGTGGCAACTGGGACCGGGTCAACAAGGCGATCTATGGGGCGCTTTCCGAGGTCACCCTGGCCGACATGGCGGCCAGCTTCCTGAGTTTCGGCTTGGCGCCTGAAACGAAAACCAATGCGCCCAGCGTAGGAGCGAAATAATACGTTTCAACAATTACTTAATAGATTTGGTTCAAGTAAAATAGAGGTTCAGGAGAAGGTATGGCGGCGAGCATCGAAACGGTCCAACAAGTCCAGGAGATGGGCAATCGGGCCTACAAATACGGCTTCGTCACGGAAATCGAGGCCGATACCGCGCCCAAAGGCCTGAGCGAGGACATCGTCCGTTTCATCTCGGCCAAGAAAAACGATCCTGAGTGGCTTCTGGAGTGGCGGCTCAAGGCCTACCGACGCTGGCTCGATATGCCGGAGCCCCAGTGGGCCAAAGTCGCCTTCCCGCCGATCGACTATCAGGACGCCTACTACTACTCGGCGCCCAAGACCACGGACGGACCCAAAAGCCTGGACGAGGTCGACCCGGAGCTGCTGCGCACCTACGAGAAGCTGGGCATTCCGCTCAAGGAACAGGAGATGCTGTCCGGGGTCGCGGTCGATGCGGTCTTCGACAGCGTTTCGGTCGCTACCACCTTCAAGGGCAAGCTCGAGAAACAGGGCATCATCTTCTGTGCGATCTCGGAGGCGATCCGCGAGCATCCAGAGCTGGTGCGCAAGTACTTGGGCTCGGTAGTGCCGCCGGGCGACAACAAGCATGCCTGCCTGAACGCGGCGGTGTTTACCGACGGCTCCTTCGTCTACATCCCCAAGGGCGTGCGCTGCCCCATGGAACTCTCGACCTATTTTCGGATCAACGCCGCCAACACCGGCCAGTTCGAGCGCACCCTGATTATCGCCGACGCCGGCTCCTACGTCAGCTATCTGGAAGGCTGCACCGCACCGATGCGCGACGAGAACCAACTGCACGCCGCGGTCGTCGAGTTGGTGGCGCTCGACGACGCCGAGATCAAGTACTCCACGGTTCAGAACTGGTACCCGGGCGACAAGGACGGCAAGGGCGGCATCTACAATTTCGTCACCAAGCGCGGCGCCTGCCGCGGCCGCAACTCAAAGATCTCTTGGACCCAGGTCGAGACCGGTTCGGCGATCACCTGGAAATATCCGAGTTGTATCCTCCAGGGCGACAATTCGGTCGGCGAGTTCTATTCGGTGGCGATTACGAACAACATGCAGCAGGCCGACACCGGCACGAAGATGATCCACCTGGGCAAGAACACCCGTTCGCGGATCGTCTCCAAGGGCATCTCGGCGGGGCGCAGCCAGCAGACTTACCGGGGCCTGGTGCGGATCTCGGCCAAAGCCGCGGGCGCGCGCAATCACACCCAGTGCGATTCGCTCTTGATTGGCGACCGTTGCGGCGCCCACACCGTGCCCTATATCGAGAGCAAGAACCGCTCGGCCATCGTCGAGCACGAGGCGACCACGTCGAAGATCAGCGAGGACCAGCTGTTCTACTGCCGCCAGCGCGGACTGAGCGAGGAGGACGCGGTTGCCCTGGTGGTCAACGGCTTCTGCCGCGAAGTGCTTCAGCAACTGCCCATGGAATTCGCGGTCGAGGCGCAGAAATTGGTCGGCATCAGCCTCGAGGGCAGCGTCGGATAAGGCCTGGCGTTTCATAACGGAGAAACCAAGCAAGATCATGGATAGCCTACTCGAAATCAAGAACCTGCACGCGCGCGTCGACGGCAAGCCGATCCTCAACGGCCTCGACCTGGCGATCCCGGCCGGCGAGGTGCACGCGATCATGGGGCCCAACGGCTCCGGCAAATCGACGTTGGCCTACGTGCTCACGGGGCGCGACGGCTACGAGGTCACCGAGGGCGAGGTGCTTTACAAGGGCCACGACCTGCTCGCCATGGCGCCGGAAGAACGCGCCGGCGCGGGCGTGTTCCTGGCATTCCAGTACCCGGTCGAAATCCCCGGCGTGCCCAATACCACCTTCCTCAAGGAAGCACTCAACGCCCAGCGCAAGCACCGCGGCGAAGAGCCGTTGGACGCCATGGAGTTCGTGAAACTCATGCGCCGCAAGACCAAGGCGCTCGGCATCACTGACGACCTGCTCAAGCGCCAGGTCAACGTCGGCTTCTCCGGTGGCGAGAAAAAGCGCAACGAGGTGCTGCAGATGGCGATCCTCGAACCGACGCTAGCCGTGCTCGACGAGACCGATAGCGGCCTCGATATCGATGCGCTCAAGATCGTCGCCGAGGGTGTCAATGCCCTGCGCGCGCCCGATCGCGCGAGTTTGATCATCACCCATTACCAACGCCTGCTCGAATACATCGTACCGGACCGGGTGCACGTGCTCGCCCGGGGCCGCATCGTGCGCTCCGGCGGCAAGGAGCTGGCCCTCGAGTTGGAGCGGACCGGCTACGCCGCGTTCGCCGAGGTGGCGGCTTGAGTCCGGCCATGCCCGAGAGCGCGGTCATAGAATCCTTTGTCGAGCAATTCGGCGCCCTGCGCGACGAGCTGCCCGGCGCCGGCCTGCCCTGGCTCCGGGATATGCGCGAAGACGGCATCGCGCGCTTCGCCAGACTCGGCCTGCCCACTGCCCAAGTCGAGGCCTGGAAGTATACCCGCCTGCGGCCGTTGGAGCGGACCAGCTTCACGCCAGCCGGTGCCTCGGCCCAGGTCGATTTAGAAAAGCTGCCGGGGTTGCTGCCCCACGCCGGCGTCGGTCACCGGGTGATCTTCGTCAACGGCCGCCTGCGCCAGTGCCTGGCGTTGCTCGCCGACCAGCCGGAGGGCGTCGAGCTCGGCGGCCTGGCCGACGCGCTGCGTCAGGATCCCGAAACCCTGGCCGCCGAATTGAGCCGTGGCGGCAACGGCACGGACACACCGGACGGCCAGCCGCTGCTCGCGCTAAACACCGCGCTGATGCGGGACGGCCTGGTGCTGCGGGTCAAGCGCGGGACCTCGGTGGCGCTGCCCATCGAGGTGATCCATGTCAGCGCGCCCGGAAACGAGCCCCTCGCCTACCATCCGCGCAACCTGATCGTGCTTGAACCCGGCGCGCGGGCGACCGTGGTCGAGCACTACGTTGGGCTCGGCGCCGGCCAGTACTTCGCCAACAGCGGCACGGACATCCGAATCGCCGAAGGCGCCCAACTGCATCACTACAAGATTCAAGAGGAAGGCCCGGACGCGATCCATATCGCGACGACCCACGCCGAGCTCGCGCGCGACGCGCTCTACGATGCATTCATCCTGACCAAGGGCGCGCGGCTGTCGCGCAACGAGATCTCGGTCCGGCTCGCCGGCCCAGGCGCCGAGTGCCACCTCAACGGCGCCTACATGGTGCGCGGCGAACAGCACTGCGACACCACCACCACCATCGACCACCTGGCGCCGCAGACGTCCTGCCGCGAGGTCTTCAAGGGCGTGATCGACGATAAGGCGCGGGCGGTGTTCCAAGGTCGCATCACGGTCCATCCGGACGCCCAGCAATCCAACGGCCATCAGCTCAGCAAGGCTCTGCTGCTCTCCGATCGCGCCGAGATCGACGTCAAGCCCGAGCTCGAAATATTCGCCGACGATGTGAAGTGCAGCCACGGCGCCACCGTCGGCGATCTCGACCGCGACGCCCTGTTCTACCTGCGCGCCCGCGGCATCCCCGAGGCGGCGGCGCGCGATATTCTGATAGAGGCCTTCCTGGCCGAGACCATCAACAACATCGCCGCCGAGGGCCTGTGCCCGGCGCTCATGTCCAGCGTCGGCCATTGGCTGGGAAGCGCGACCAAACGGGCGGAGCCATGAGCGAGGCAGCCAACATCGAAGCGATCCCGGGCGACAATTCGACGCTCGCCTACGACGTCGCCCGGGTTCGGGCCGACTTCCCGATCCTGACCCAGGAGGTCTTCGGCCACCCGCTGGTTTACCTGGACTCGGCGGCTAGCGCCCAGAAGCCGCGCCAAGTGATCGAGGCCATGGACGACGCCTACCAGACCCACTACTCCAACGTCCACCGCGGCGTGCACCGCATGAGCCAGCTCTGCACCGACGCCTTCGAGGCCGGGCGCGAAACGGTCGCGCGCTACATCAACGCGGGCTCCTCCGACGAGATCGTATTCACCCGCAACGCCACCGAGGCGCTCAATCTGGTCGCCGATTGCTTCGGCCGTGCCTTCCTGAAGGCTGGCGATGAAGTGATCATCTCGACCCTCGAGCATCACTCCAACATCGTGCCCTGGCAGTTGCTGCGCACGCGGTTCGGTATCGATCTGAAGATCGCGCCCATCGACGACGACGGCAACTTCCTGCTCGACGAGTTCGAGGCGCTGCTCGGCCCCAAGACGCGCCTCGTCGCCATGACCCATGTCTCGAACGCGATCGGCACCATCGTCCCGATCAAGGAGGTCATCGCCCGCGCCCACGCCCGCGACATCCCGGTCCTGGTCGACGGCAGCCAGTCGGCCCAGCACATGACCGTCGATGTCCAGGATATGGACGCCGATTTCTACGCCTTCACCGGACACAAGATCTACGGTCCGACCGGTATCGGCGTGCTCTACGGCAAGAGCGAGCGCCTCAACGCCCTGCCCCCCTATCAAGGCGGCGGCGAGATGATCGCCTCGGTCACCTTCGAGAAGAGCGAGTTCAAGGACGCGCCGCACCGCTTCGAGGCCGGCACCCCGGCGATCGTCGAGGCGATCGGCCTGGGCGCGGCCATCGACTACGTGGAGAGCCTGGGGCGCGACAACATCGCGGCCCACGAAAGCGGCATCCTGGCTTACGCCACCCAGCGCCTGGGCGAAGTGCCGGGCCTGACCGTCATCGGCCGCGCGCGCGACAAGGCGAGCATCGTCTCCTTTGTCATGGAGAGCGCCCACGCCCACGACATCGGGACCATCGTCGACCGCGCCGGGGTGGCGGTGCGCACCGGGCACCACTGCGCCCAGCCGCTATTGCAGCGCCTCGGCCTGAACGCGACGGCGCGGGCCTCCTTCGGCATTTACAACACCCGCGAGGACGTCGACGCCCTGGTCGAGGCCTTGGGCGCGGTCACGGAGATATTCGGCTGATGTTGGACGATCTCCGCGAACTCTACCAAGAAGTGATCCTCGATCACGGCCGCAGTCCGCGCAACCACCGGCACCCGGAAGACGCCAACCGCCACGCCCAGGGCAACAATCCGATTTGCGGCGATACCCTGTCGGTCTATCTGGCCATCGGCGAGGATGGAGTGATTCGCGACGCCGCCTTCGAGGGCAAGGGCTGCGCGATCTCCATCGCCTCGGCCTCGATGATGACCGGCATGCTCAAGGGCAAGACCGAGGCCCAAGCCCGTGCCCTGTTCGAGAACTTTCACGACATGTGCACCAATGACGACTTCGATTTGGATGCCCTCGACGACGACGCCGACGATTTGGACCGCCTCAAGGTGCTGTCCGGGGTGCGCCAGTTTCCCATGCGCGTCAAATGTGCCACGCTCGCCTGGCACACCATGTCCGCGGCCATCACCGGCGAAGACAAGACAAGTACGGAGTAGTTTTGTGACCGATAGCTTCAGCCTCGATAGCCCCCACCCGCCCGGCGACCCGCCGGAATACAGCGCGACCGAGGGCGCGCCGCTCGATCCGGGAACTCCGGCCGCCGCCGAGGACAAGGTGATCGCGGCGCTGCGCACGGTCCACGATCCGGAGATTCCGGTGAACATCTACGACCTCGGCCTGATCTACGACACCACGATCCACGAAACCGGGACGATCGAAATCGAGATGTCCCTGACCGCGCCCGGCTGCCCGGTGGCCGGCGAGATGCCCGGCGAGGTGGCGCGCGCGGTCGCCGCCCTGCCCGGCGCGGGAGAGGTCACGGTGCGCCTGGTCTGGGACCCGCCCTGGACGCCCGAGCGCATGTCCGAGGATGCCAAGCTCGCGCTCGGCATGTTTTGAGCCTATATATACTGGAGCCCGCCTAGGGTCCCCTCGCGAGGAACGATGACCAAGCAAATGGCCGCCCAAGTAATCACAATGACCGACGCCGCCGTCGCGCGCGTCAAGGAGCTGATCGGCAAGGCCGACAAGCCGGTACTGGGTCTGCGGGTCGGCGTGGATACACGTGGCTGCTCCGGGCTCAGCTACGTGGTCGAATACGCCGAAGAGCAGAAGCGTTTCGAGGACATCGTCGAGGACAAGGGCGTCAAAATATTCATCGATCCGACCGCGGTGATGTTCCTGCTCGGCTCGGAGATGGACTACGTCGAGGACAAGTTCCACACTGGCTTCGTGTTCAACAATCCCAACGAAAAAGGCCGCTGCGGCTGCGGCGAAAGCTTCCACGTCTGATCCCAAGCGCGTAGGATGCCGCTTCCTCTAGCGACGTGGCATCGCCTGAAATGTCCGACAGCGATACCCTCACATTGCGCACACCACGCTCTGCGCCCCGGGCCGGGTCGGACTGCTTTGTACTGATCGACGACAGCCTGACCCCGGGCGGGGCCTGCGCGCTCTATGAAAATCCGGTCGAGGTTATCCGCTGCGACGATCCGGCCGGGGCCGAAGCGGCGCTCGCGCGCCTCGCCGGGGCCGGCGCGCGCGGACTGCACGCCGCCGGGTTCCTGTCCTACGAATTGGGCTATCTTCTGGAGCCGAAGCTCGCGCCGCTGCTGCCGCCCGGGCGCAGTCAACCACTGATCTGGATGGGCCTGTTCGAAGGGCGCCGCGATCTGGATGCCGCCGGCGCCGCGCAGTCGATCGCCGCGCACAGTCGGGACGGCCACCAAGTCGAAAATTTACACCCCGCCATGGACCGCGGCGATTATCTGGCGCTGGCCCACCGCGTGAAGGACTACATCGCGGCCGGCGACGTCTATCAGATCAATCTGACGTTCAAGATGCTGTTCGACTTCGCCGGCGATGCGCTTTCGCTCTACGCCGAGCTGCGCCGCCGGCAGCGGGTCGCCCACGGCGCCTTCATCCGAAGCCCCGATTTCGACGTCCTGTCGCTATCACCCGAGCTGTTTCTCTCGATCGCCGACGGCCGGGCCCTGGCCAAGCCGATGAAGGGCACCGCCGCACGCGGCAATTCTCCTCATGAAGATGCAGAGCTTGCCGCCTGGCTCCGGGCCGACGAGAAGTCGCGCGCCGAGAACCTGATGATCGTCGATCTGTTGCGCAACGACCTGAGCCGGATCGCGGAAATCGGCTCGGTCGCGGTGCCCGAGCTGTTCTCGGTCGAGAGCTTCCCCACCGTGCACCAGATGACCTCGAGCGTGACCGCGCGCCTGCGCGCCAATGTCGATCTGGCGGAAATTATCGGCAGTCTGTTTCCCTGCGGCTCGATTACCGGCGCCCCCAAGGTCCGGGCCATGGAAATCATCCGTGAGTTGGAACCCGGCGCGCGCGGCGTCTATACCGGCGCCATCGGCGCCATCGCGCCCAGCGGCGACCTCGCCTTCAACGTGGCAATCCGCACCCTGGTCGTCGATCGGGACGGCCGCGGCCAGATGGGCATCGGCAGCGGCATCGTCCACGATTCCGACCCGGCCGCCGAATACGAGGAATGTCTGCTCAAGGCGCGGTTCCTGAGCGCACCGGCGCCGGATTTCCAGTTGATCGAGACCCTGCGCTGGTCCCGCGGCGAAGGCTATGACCTGATCGAGGAACACCTAGCGCGGCTCGTCGCTTCCGCCGCGCGCTTCGGTTTCCCCTGCCAGCCGGGCAAGGTACGCGCGGCCTTGGATGACGCGGTCGCGGCAGCCGGCGGCGACCACCTCCGCCTGCGCCTGCTGCTCGACCGGGACGGCGGTATCGAAGTGACGGCGTCGGCGCTCGCGCCCCGCGACCCCGCCACGGTCTGGCGCTACGCCGTCTCCGAACGCCGCGTCGACCCGGACGAATCGTTGCTCTATCACAAGACCACGCGGCGCGCGCTCTACGACGGCGAGCGCGCGCGGCTGGAGGCCGAAACCGGCTGCGACGAGGTGGTGTTCCTCAACACCCGCGGCGAAGTCACCGAGGGTGCCATTTCCACGGTTTTCGTCGCGCGCGGCGGCCGGCTCCTGACGCCGCCGATCGCTTGCGGTCTACTGCCCGGGACCCTGCGCCAAGCGCTCATCGACGACCCCAAAGTCGAGATCGAGGAACGGGTGCTACACCTCGAGGACCTGGCCGCGGCCGAGACCGTCTACCTGGGCAACTCGGTGCGCGGCTTGATTCGGGCGGAGCCGGTTGCGGCTGGCCTGAGGAACGCTGGCCAAGTCGGCGGAAAGCCTACTGCAGTTCCTGGCCGTCGGGGGGCGTGAGGAACCAGCCGGTGCGGCCTTCGCCGGCGCGAAAATTGCGGCGATCGTCGCGTGGGGCGCGGCCGAACAGGGCCCGGTAGGCGCGCGAGAAATAGGGCGCCGAGATGAAGCCGCAGGCGAGCGAGACGTCGAGCACCGACATCTCGGTCTGCTCCAGGAACTGGCGCGCCCGGCGCAATCGCAGTTTCAGGTAATAACCGGTCGGCGTGTCGCCCAGGTGGCCGCGGTACAACCGCTCGAGCTGGCGCCGCGAAATGCCGCCGATGGCGGCCAGCTCGTCGAGGCCGAGCGGCTCTTCCAGGTTGTTCTCCATGGCCTCCACGATGCGGATAAGCTTGGGGTGGCGAACCCCCAGACGCTGGCCGACGGCGATGCGCTGGTGGTCGTCCGGGCTCCGCATGCGGGCGTGCAGAAGTTGTTCCGAGACTTCGATCGCCAGGCCCTGGCCGTGGCGCGCGGCGATCAGATGCAGCATCAGGTCGATGGCCGCGGTGCCGCCCGAACAGGTGATGCGCTTGCGGTCGATCTCGAACAACTCCTGGGTCACTTCGATATCGGGATAGCGCTCGGCGAAGGCCGGCAGGTTCTCCCAGTGGAGCGTCGCCCGGTGGCCATCGAGCAGGCCGGCGCGGGCCAGGACCTGGGTCCCGGTCTCCAGCGCTCCCAGGCGCGCGCCCTGGCGGTCGAGCCGGCGCAGCCAGGCGAGCACCGCTTTGTTATTGTAGCGCTCGGGCTCGAAGGAGGCGCAGACGATCACCGTGGGAAAGCGCGCGATCGCCGAGATCGGCGCGTCGGCGACGATGGTCATGCCGTTGCTGGCCTGGACCGGCTCGCCGTCGGCCGAGAAGATGTGCCAGGAAAATAGCGGGCGCCCGCACAGGCGGTTGGCCACTCGCAAGGGTTCCACCGCCGAGAAGAACCCGATCATGGAGAACTCCGGCACCAACAGGAAGCCGAGCTTTTCCGGCGGCTCGTGGTTGGCTTGGTTCAACATGACCGCGTGCTCCGCGCCCTTGGTCGAAACTTCCAGGACTTCTTGGACCGCCCAGCGGGTTTTGTCCAGAGCGTTTTATATGTTTTCGGAGTCGGCTTCTTTTACCGCCCCTGCCAGACCGGGTCGCGCTTCTCGGCGAAGGCCCGTGGGCCTTCGATGGCGTCCTCGGACGCCAGCATCCGATCGTAGGCCGGCAACTTGCCGCCGTGTTGGGCGGCGAAGGTGTCCTCGACGGTCATATCCTCGGTCAAACGCAGCATCTCCAGCGTCGCTTCGACCGCCAGCGGCGCGGCGGCGGCGATTCCCTCGGCCAGCGCGCGGGCCCGGGGCATCAGCTCCTCCTTGGGCACCACCTCGTTGAACAGGCCCCAGCGCAGCGCCTCCCCGGCGCCCATGCGGCGGCCGGTCAGCAGCATTTCGACGGCCACCCGGCGCGGGATCTGGCGCGCCAGGCGCACGATGCCGCCGCCACTGGCCAGGATGCCCAGCATGGCCTCGGGCAGGGCGACGGTGACGTGCTCGGCGGCCACGATCAGATCCGAGGCCAGCGCGATTTCGAGCCCGCCGCCCACCGCCGCGCCGTTGAGCGCCGCGATCACCGGCTTGTTGAGATCGAACAGCTCGGTCAGGCCGGCGAAGCCGCCGGCGCCGTAATCGGTGTCGATGGCCTCGGTTCCCTCGGCCGCGGCCTTCAGGTCCCAGCCGGCCGAGAAGATGCGCTCGCCCGCGCCGGTGACGATCGCCGCGCGCAGGCCGGGATCGTCGCGATAACCAATGAAGGCGTCGCCCAGCGCCCGGCTGGTCGCCATGTCGATGGCGTTGGCCTTGGGCCGGTCGATGGTGATTTCCAACACTTGGCCTCGGCGCTCGCAGCGAACCGGATCGGTCATTTTTTCACCCTTTTCCCTCATCCATTCGAATCATGACGTCGGCAACCACCACGCCGCGTCCGCGCGGCAACACCATGAGCGGGTTGACGTCAAGCTCGGCCAGCCGGCCGCGCCGCTCTTGGGCGAAGGCCGCGATCGCCAACACCGCCTCGATGACCGCCTCGCGGTCGCCCTCGGGCCGGCCCCGGTAACCGGCGATCAGCCGCGCCACCGCGAGCGAATCGAGCGCACCGGCGACATCGTCGCGGGTCGTGGGCAACAACAAGGTTCGGCTGTCCCGTACCAACTCGACCAGAGCGCCGCCGGAGCCGAGCACCAAGGCGAGGCCGAACTGGGCGTCGGCGACGACTCCGACCAGGACCTCCGCGACCGCGCCGTCGACCATGCGTTCGACCAGCACCCGGGGTGCGCCGCCCGGCGGATCGGGCAACAGCGCCGGTACCTCCTCGGCGGCCCTGGCGACGGCCCCGGCGCTGTCCAGATCGAGTTGCACCGCACCGAGATCGGACTTGTGGGCGAGCCCCGGCGCCGTGCCCTTGACCGCAACCGGATAACCGAGCTCGGCGGCCGCGATGGCCGCGTCCTCCGGCGCCACCAGGCGGCCCTCGGGCACCGACAGGCCATGCGCGGCCAGGAGCCGCTTGCCGTCCCACTCGCTCATTACCGCGACCGGGAGCGGTTTGGGCACGGCCGGTGGCAGAATCGCCGCACGCGCCGAACCATTCACCAGAATACGGGCCCGCGCCTCGCCGATGCGTGCCGCCGCCGCGAGCGCCGTCACCGCCTCCTCCAGGCCCTGCAGCGGCACGATGCCACGGGCGGCCAGGCGCTCGCGCACGCGGGCCGGTAGCAACTCGGCCATGGTGCTCATCACCGCGGCGCGCGCGCCGGTCGCCGCGACAGCCGCGACAAAGGCGTCGAGCGCCGTGTCCCAGGCCTCGATGCCCGGCGCCTCGGTGCGCGGGTAGTCGAAGATCAAGACGCTGAAATCGTAACCGCTCGCCAGCATGGTCGCGAAGCAACGCTCCATCGCCTCGGGATCGCCCCAGATCGCGGTGTTGTAGTCGAGCGGATTGGCGATGGTGGTGAAGTCGGGCAACTGCGCCCGCAGCGAGTCGGCTCGCGCCTTCTCGAGCGGCGGGAAGACGAAGCCGCGCGCGGTGGCGAGGTCGGCGAACAGCGCCGCTTCTCCGCCCGAGCTGCTCATCAGGCCCAGGCGCCGGCCGCCGAGCGGCCCAGCCAGATCCAGGAACTTGAGCGTCTCCAGGAAGCCGTGCAGCGAGGCGACTCGGGCGATTCCCAAACGCCGGAACAGCGCGTCGTTGAGCGCCTCGGTGCCGGCCAGCGCGGACGTATGGCTCATGGCCGCGCGCGCCCCGGTCTCGGAACCGCCGCTCTTGATCGCGACGATGGGCACGCCGCGCTCGAGGGCGCGGGCCGCGGCGCGCGAGAACGCGGCGACGTCGGTCAGGCCCTCGATGTAGAGCCCGATGGCGCTGACCCGTTCGTCCTCGGCAAGGGCGGCGATGTAGTCGGCGAAGCCGAGCGCCGCCTGATTGCCGATCGAGATCATGTAGGCGATCGGCAGGGAGCGCCCCTGCATGGTCAGATTGATGCCCATGTTGCCGCTCTGGGTCACGATCGCGACCCCGCGCGATACCGCCGCGCCGCCGTGTTGTTCCGGCCACAGCATGGCGCTATCCAGATAGTTGAGCAGGCCGAAGCAGTTGGGCCCCACGAGCGGCATGTCGCCGGCGGCGGCGACCAGCTCGCGCTGCAGCTCGGCGCCATCGGGGCCGACCTCGGCGAAACCCGCGGCATAACAGACCGCGCCGCCGGCACCGCGCGCCGCCAGCGCGCGCACCACGTCCACGGTGGCATCGCGCGGCACCGCGACGAAGCTCAGATCGGGGGGTTCGGGCAAGGCCGCCACGCTGTCGTAGCAGGCCAAACCCTCGATCTCCGCGCGGCCCGGATTGACCGGCCAGATCGGTCCGGAGAATCCGCCAGCCCGGCATTGGCGCACGACGACGGCGGCCTCGCGCCCGCCCACGACCGCGATATGCCGGGGCGCAAGCAGGCGCGTGAGATCGGGCCACGCAGGCGCAGCATCCGGCCCCGCGGTGTCGAGGGCGGTCGCCATTGCCGGTTCAACCGCCATGGGGCCGCAGCAGGGCGCGCGAGATGATGTGGCGCTGGATTTCGCTAGTGCCGTCCCAGATGCGTTCGACCCGGGCATCGCGCCACAAACGTTCGAGCGGCAGGCTGTCCATCAGTCCCATGCCGCCGAAAATCTGCACCGCGTGATCGGTGACCCGGCCGAGCATCTCGGTGGCGTAGAGCTTGGCCATGGCCGCGTCTTGGTCGGTCATGCTGCCCTGATCGATTTTCCAGGCGGCGTGGAGCGTCAGGAACTCGGCGGCGGCCAGTTCGGTCGCCATGTCGGCGAGCTTGAACGAGGTGCCCTGGAAGCGGCCGATGGTCTGGCCGAACTGCTTGCGCGTCGCCGCCCATTCGACCGAGAGATCGAGCGCCCGTTGGGCCCGGCCGACGCAGTTGGCCGCGACCCAGATCCGGGTCGCGCCGAGCCAGGTGTTGGCGACCTCGAAGCCCTTGTCGACCTCGCCCAAGACCTTGTCGGCACCGATCCGGCAGTCGGTGAAAAAGAGCTCGCAGGGGTGGTGGCCGCGGTGCGAGACCGGAGTCGGCCCGCGCCGCACCTCGAAGCCCGGCGTGCCCATGTCGACCAGGAAGGACGTGATCTTCTTGCGCGGACCGCGCGCGGTCTCCTCGACACCGGTCGCGGCGAACAGGATAGCGAAGTCGGCGTGCTCGGCCTGGCTGATGAAATGCTTGTTGCCGTTGATCACGTAGCCGTCGCCGTCGCGCTCGGCGCGGGTCGATATGGCGCGCAGGTCCGACCCCGCGCCCGGCTCGGTCATGGCCAGGCACTCAACGCGCTCGCCGCGCACGGCCGGCAGCAGGTAGTCCGCAATCTGATCGCCGGTGCAGGCCTGGAGGATGTTGCTGGGCCGCGCCACCGCGTATTGCAGGGCGAAGGAGGCTTTGCCGAGCTCGCGTTCGAGCAGCGCGGTGGCGACGTTATCGAGCCCGCCGCCGCCCAGATCCTCCGGCATGTTGGCCGCGTAGAACCCCTGTTTGAGTGCCCTGACCTTGATTTGCTCCGCCAGCTCGGGGCGCAGCTCGCCGCTCCGCTCGACCTCCTCCTCGTAGGGATAGAGTTCCTGATCGACGAAAGCGCGCAGGCTGTCGACCAGCATTTCCTGTTCGGTGGTGAGCGCGAAATCCATGACCAGTCTCCGTGCCTCAGCCCTTTCGCCGGATACCGATGTTACGGCCGGCCTGCTCCGGTTTCGGCAGGTCCCGGTGCGCGTCGCGGATCGCTTGCAGCGCCCGATAGACTTCGGGCGCGATCGGCGCCGCGCGCGGGCCGCTCATGTCCACGTGCAGCAGCATCTGCTCGCCGGTCGCCAGCAAGCTGCCGTCCCGGGGCCCACCTGGGCCATGGTACATGGCATGGAAAAGATGCAAGCGCTTTTCGTCCAGGTCCAGGACCTGGGTGGTGAACGCGAGCGG
>Ga0255057_10001357_pt1 | contig 13821 bp, 17 predicted proteins | sample Cases_109_6_MG_FD_189022 | JGI IMG/M metagenome (GOLD analysis project Ga0255057, IMG submission 189022) | Seawater microbial communities from Amundsen Gulf, Northwest Territories, Canada - Cases_109_6 | ecosystem: Environmental > Aquatic > Marine > Gulf | place: Canada: Northwest Territories... | reverse complement strand
CCGCGCGCTTGAACACGAGGGTGTACGACACCGGAGCGGTGAGCTGCGAACTGGTCTCGCGAACGTTCATCACCAAGTTGCCGTGGCTGTTGAACCGGAATGCGTTCTCGCGTCTTCCTTTGGACTGAACCATGTCTTGGACGAGGGTCGCCGTCGCGAGCTTGAAGGAGGCGTGCGCGGTGTCGCCACTGGGTGTCTTGACCTCGACGCTACCTCCGTCGAGGGGCGCGGTCACCACGTAGTCATCCATGCCGACGGTGACATCCTTGCGAACGCTGGAGATCTTGAGACGCGTCACGACCTTGTTGACAGCGTTCAGGCGCTTGCGCGCGACGTCCTTCTTTAACCCGCCCATCCCCATGATCGCAGACTTGATGGCGGCGTTGATCGCCACGATGCTATCGGCTTGGTTTCCGACGAGGGTGTAACTTCCGGCAAGACGCTTGAGCTCTGGCGGCTCGGTCTCGACCTTCGCTACTTCTTTGGGTGCTGCGGTCTCCGCCGGCGCGGCCGCCTCTTTTGGAGCTTCGGCTTCCTTCGCCGTCTCCGCGTCCTTCGACGGTGCGGCATCCTGGGAAGCTGCCGACCCGACGATCAGGAGCAGCGAAACAGTGACTGTGGCGGGAAGCGTCCTCTTCATCGTAGACCTCTGGCCCGTTTCTATAGGCGCCGGTCGAGGTCGTCAACGGCGGATGAGGTGGCCGGCGATTTCGGCTTCAGGCTGCGGCGATCGGGAACGGAAGCTCGCCTGAGTGAGCTATGGGGGTGCGACGCGTGATCAGTCTGCCGTCGAGTTGGACGGGGCCGAAGCCGATCGGACTTGCCATGCCCGTGCCGATGCGAGGTCCTTTGCGATCGCGAGGCGTGAGGAGCTGCGCGTCGCCACCGGGCGAAACGATGTACGCGAGACTGTCGCCGACGGATGCCCCCACGACGACCTCTTGCTGGACCAGCATGACGAGCGCGCTGGTTTCGCCGGCAACCGGGTCGCCGAGGATGGTGTGGTCGATCCCTTCGAGGACCATTTCCCAGTCACGAGGATTGTCGGGGAGTATGCCGCTTCGGAAACATCGGGCGAGCTCGTCGACCGCACGGGCAGCCGCAGCCTGGGCCCCCGCCCTCGAGCCTGCCCCATCCGCGAGGGCGATGAGTGTTCGGTGAGCGTCCCTCAGAACCGAGAGACGATCATGGCTGGTGTCGTGGGTCGGTCTTTGCGGTGTGCCGATTTCGAGCTTCATACGGGGTCCCCTGTTTGAGATGTCTACTGTGAGCAACCGGGGTTCGTTACGCCCTATTCCCAAATCGATGCGCCGAAGCGTTGCCAATTTGGCAAACCGAGCGCGTTGGAGACGTGACGGGCGATTCGCTCGCGCGTATGGCGAGGACTTCGTCCGAAACTACGGACGGGCATGCATCACATCGCGTATCAAGTGCTCGATGGAGTACATCGAGCGTTGCAACGGCTTCGAGGGGTTCTTCACCAAGTCCAACGTTGCCGAGCTAACCGAAGCCGCGGGTGCGGACGAACGCTACGAGCACGGTCACGTATTCGACTAGCCGGGACGTGGCCATTTTGAGCCCTTCCCAAGAAGTGCTAACCCCGGTGATCGTTACCCCTGCGAGGATGGCGGAATTGGCAGACGCGCTGGATTTAGGTTCCAGTGTCCTTAGGGCGTGCAGGTTCGAGTCCTGTTCCTCGCACTGAAGTGATGTCGGGGGGTTAGCGCGGGTGGTGTTCCAGTGCGCTTCGGGCTTGGGCGCGATTTGTCCCAGATTTTGTCCCAAAAGAACCGCCTCCGCGGCGCTACGACGTGCATGAACGTACTGGTTGGTGGTCGTCGCGTGGCGATGCCCGAGCAGATATCCGACGCCAAGCAGATTACACCGCCGCCTCATCCCTTGTCAGCAGGGGCGAATCTGCCCTTGCGACCGCCGTGGCCTCATCTCTTCCTAGCGCCGGCCTACGCATGGTCACTGGAATGGCCACCCCACCAGGCCAGACGCCAAGGCCATGATCAAGATGCCGAACGTGGCGATTCCGAACAGCCATAGCTGCGCGCGACGATCGAGTCGCGTCTCGGCCACGTCGTAGAGATCCACAAACCCGCGAACCCTTGCCTCGACCGCGCGAGACAGCTCCTCGCCAACATGGTCGAGGTGGGCCGAAAGCATCCGCTCTAGCTCTCTCACGAGAGATGACGTCAATCGGTCACAAAGGTTCTCGACCGTGCGCCGAAGCACACATTCGTTGACGACCACCAAATCGAACAAAGGATCATCCTGAGGAATCAAGCGACCGCATTCCTTGGCAACCTGCGCCACGATCTCTTTCTTGTCTTCATCAGTCAGCAGTGGCCGTCGGTTTCTACGCTCTTTCGAGGGCATGTTCGATCTCCGTAAAAAGGTCTGTTCTCACAATCGAAAGCCGGGACTTGGCCGGTGTCCTGAAGTGATCGCTAGCGATCGCTTCGTCGAACGTCATGAACCGGCCGAGCATCTCCTGAACGTCTTCCTGAAATGTGTGTCCCCGGCGGACCATGACCACGGGCCCTATCAACCTGTCGGAGCACGCTTGCGTTAGCTCGCTGACGCGCTCGACATCGACGGGCCCGAAGTACTCGTTCTGCCAGACGACGAGAGTCGAATCCTCGACCAGAAACTTCGCGACCGTCGCGAGCCCCGCCAGTGTCGAGGGGCCGTGCTGACCGCCGGTCACGACGCAGTGAAAGAACGTCTCGCGGCCCGCCGTTCGGAGCTGACGGACGGCGTCCATTTCGAGAAGGTACTGAGCCAAGGGTTCGAAGCTGCCTTGGCCGTTGTCGACCACCACCGCTTTCTGCTCGTCCTCGAGCAGGATCTCGAGAAGCTCATCGAAACGTCGACGATTGATTCGCCGGTCCTCATCAAGGAGATCGATGCGCTGGACGCGAAGGCCGGAATACCGAGACAACGTCCTATTCGACGCGTCGCACTCGACGCACAACGGATCATCGGTTCGCGACCGCAGGTACTGCGCAAACCAAGAGGCAACCAACGATTTTCCGATTCCGCCTTTTGCCTGAATGACGCAATGAAACTCGCTCATGGCTCACTCCTGTCGGCTGAGGCGAAATGCGAAGATGGCGCCTTCATTCGAGCTCCAACTTGGGAAGATTTCGGCGGAGGTTGTTCCTGACGTACTCAATGCTGGGCGTCGACGCGGTGGACGCGCGCTTGGGTGTATCGCTGATGTCTGGCTTGGCCAGAACTGCGGGCTCACCTTGCGGGCTCGTTGAATCCGAGGCCATGTTTTCGGACCTGCCTGTAGAACGACGTGTAGCAACCTGGGTACGGCGGGCTGACACCGCGGTAGGCCCGCCATACTTCCTTGATGTGATAGCCAAGGCGTAGATAGCTCTCGATCGCATCTCGATGACACGAGAAGTAGACGCGAGGTGGCGCACCTTGTAATGCCTGCGGACCTGGTAGTGTTGCTCTGGGCATACCTTCTCTCTGGACCCTAGTTATCGGTTTTGGGCAGCAAAAAGTTGCTCAGGCTTCGGTGTGCTGGGTCACCTCAACGTCTTTTCTGGCCCTCGGCGATGGGAATCGGCCTGTGAATCGCGTGGTGTTGCGCGTTCTTGCGCGGAGTGGCTTGGCACGCGCGGCCGATTGCATGATCGATCCCTTTGTTGCACTCCGTTCCGCGATGTTGCGTGATGTTCAGCCTCTTCCACCGACATTGACGCAGTTGGGCAGGGCAAGATGTGGGATTGTATGACATCGAAGATGTCCAATCCCCGCGTGCCGCGCTCAACGCCTTCGGCTTATTCGCGCGGATGAGCCCTTGCGGGACCCGCACATCTCGAAGGCTCACCCTCGGAGTATCCAGTCGTACATCGGACGAGCGTCTTCCATCCACGTCTCGATGTCATCGCCCGGGTACTTCAGGGCGTGGTCAGATACATAGTCGGGGGCCGCAGTGCGGCAAAAAGTCAACCGGCGCCGTCGAATCGACGGCGCCGGTTTCCGTTTGAAGCTGTTCTACGCTGGCGGTTAGTCGAGCTCGGTCAGAGCTATCCCATTGCCGACCGGGGTGTTGTTCTTCCTAGTTGCTGGTAGCGTCGGCAAAACAGTAGAGCCGGTTGAAGATATCGCAGGCTTCCTCCGCCACCCCTCGGTCAGTCCAAGTTGCGTCCGTGGCATCTGCAAGGCCGCTTTGCGCTGTACTCGCGTTGGTGTTGACCGTCCAGTTGTCACACGTGCCCACCCCCGAGTTGGTGCCGTCTGTACGCGTTCCGGTCCACGTCTCGACGGAAGCGCCCATAGGTCCGCTCGAGATAGTAGTGCCGGTCTCGTCCACTTGGATCGGAGAGTCCAGGTCGCCGTCCGTGAGGTCGTCCTTGTCGTCGGCGACGAGGGTCCCGTCGAGGAGCAGGTATTCCCCATCCGGGATACGGTCGCGCGCATCCGTAGTGCCGTCCGAGAGCCAGGCCTTCCAGTTTCCGCCGAGACCCGCGTTCGTCGCAGCGAGCGTGCACTGGGCGTCGGCGCCGTCAAGCCCAGGACCATCAGGAAAGTTTCCTCTGTATTGCACGCTCGTCACGAAGACCGGGACCAAGACGCCTTCGTTGCAGAATATGAGGTTTCCGAATGCAATGCACTGTTCTTCATTGGCCGGCTCGACTGCAATGCAGACTAAGATTGCGTCCTCGCACTTGGTCGCCTGGTCGACGTCGACACAGCGTTCCTCGTCGCAGCTAATGTCGATACCGCCGCCGGTGCCGCCTTCGCCGCCCATGCCGCCGCTGCCCGCTGTGCCGCCGCTGCCCGCTGTGCCGCCGCTGCCCGCTGTGCCGCCGCTGCCTGCTGTGCCGCCGCTGCCGCCGGTGCCGCCGGTGCCGCCTTCGCTGCAGAATAAGGAGTTTCCGAATGCAATGCACGCTTGTTCATTGGCCGGCTCGGCTGCAATGCACGCTAGGATTTCTTCCTCGCACTTGGTCGCCTGGTCGACGTCAACGCAGCGACCCTCGTCGCAGCCAATGTCGATACCGCCGCCGGTGCCGCCTTCGCCGGCCATGCCGCCGCTGCCCGCTGTGCCGCCGCTGCCACCGCCGCCGTCGTCATCACTGCAACCGGTTACGGCAACCGTGAGCGCCATCATCGTCGCCAACACAATGCGAATCCCAAAGCTTTTGTTCTTAATCATGATTTCCCCATCCTAGTCTCCACCCGTCACGCCCTTGGAGGGCTTCCCATATTTCAGCCCAGAAATCAAAGGATCTTCGTTGAAAAACAATTTCAACAAGACCGCAGAATCCGCGCGAATAATCTTATCGTTCCGGCGCACTGCCTCGTTTTCTGAAGAGCCCCTGGCTACACAACGGCTTGTGGGCTCGTGTCGCGAATGAGCTTGCCGACCTCGCCGCGACTCCACCCGTTCGAGCATCTCGTGCCAGGTTCTACCTAGAGCTCCTTCCCACTGTCGGTGGGTCGGGCATCGTTAGAGCGTTCAGCTTCTCTGTCTTCAGTCGTCGGAACAGAAGTGCAGTTCCGCAAACACGACGCATTTCTCGTCGTTGCCACCCGCTGCGAGGCAAAGGACGATGAAGTCCTTGCACTGATCGGCGATTTCCGGGACCTGACAAAGCTCGAATTCGCACAAGATGTCGATACCACCGCCAGCGCCGCCGGTGCCGCCGCCGCCGGCTGTTCCACCCGCGCCACCCGCGCCGCCGCCGCCGGCCGTTCCACCCGCGCCGCCAGTGCCGCCAGTGCCGCCTGCGCCGGCCGTTCCACCCGCGCCGCCAGTGCCGCCTGCGCCGGCCGTTCCACCCGCGCCGCCAGTGCCGCCGCCGCCGGCCGTTCCACCCGCGCCGCCAGTGCCGCCTGCGCCCTCCTCGCAGAAGACCTCGTTGGCGATTGAGCCGCACTGCTCTGGTGTCAGGTCGACCTCTTCAGTCGTAGTGCATTCGTCGATCAACGCGTTGCAGGCCGCTTTCGGCACGGGCGCATCGCACAGAGGTCCGACACAGGCGTCGGTGCCGCCGCCGGTGCCACCCGTGCCGCCCGTGCCAGCGGTGCCGCCGGTCCCTGCTGTCCCGCCCGTGCCTGCTGTACCGCCGCTGCCTGCCGTGCCGCCACTGCCTGCTGTACCGCCACTGCCTGCTGTACCTCCATTGCCACCGGTACCGTTGGTGGGCGGCGGGTCGTCGCCGCAGCCGATCAACGCCAAGGTGCCAGTCAACAACGCGACCAAATAAATTTTGCTTATGTGCATGGCGTCATCTCCTCGACGTGGGACCGGTTGGTGTATTCCCTACCGCCGAACTACCACAGAACCGCGTGCGCTTCTAGGCACGATACCGCGCGAGGTTTGCGTGTTGTGGTCTGGTCTGACGTGCTGCCGAGGGTTCTTGGTCTAGGCAGTTTCGGCACAAACGGTTGGCGACGAGTGATGTGAGCCACGGGAGCGTTACCCATGACCCACCTCCTCTTCGGTGAGCTCGGTCGGTTCTTCGGCGAGCGAGTCGAGTGCGGCGGCTTCAGCTCGGAGCTCTCTTAGCCCGTCGGGCTCACGTTGAGTGCCGAATTGCGCGGTGCTAGGCGTTTATGTCGACTTCTTCGGAGACCAAAGAGGGCTCGTAGCTACGCGTCCCAACGTAGTGCGTAGTGCCTCTTCTCCTCACGAGCCCCTCTCTAGATCCCATGGGTCTCGCTCCCGTCGCTGCAGAAGTCGAATCGCACGGGCGTCGCGGTTCGTGGCGCAACTGGCCACGAAATGACGCCAAGAGCCGGGGTGCGGAGTCTTCTGAACCGCCTTTCGTTGAGCGGCGAGTCTGCGCCTGAGCGCCCGGGCGTCGATCGCCTGACGCAGCGCGAGCTGCCTGGAGAGGCGTTGTTGGTCATGCCCTGACACGGGTAGGGCGGCGAGGACTCTTCGCTGTTGGCGAACCTTCTCCTTCAGTCCTCGACGTTCGCGCGCAGCCATTTCCCGGTACACGTTCCAGGCGCGCTCGCGTTCGAGACGGCCCTGCTCGAGCGACTGCGTATAGTCCTTCCACAAGTTCTGCGAAACGCTCGGCGGCATCGGCGAGTACCGGTGCGCTGTGCGTCGCGCCGCTTCGAAATGCTGCGAGGCAGCGGGCTGGAAGTCCCCGAGCCGTTTGCAAAGTCGGGGCTTGCTCAGCTCCCGGCCGACGCTCGATGCCTTCACGCGAATGCCTCGCTCCGCGTCCTCAAAGACCAGTCCATTTCCGTGCAACCGAAGGATCACACCAAAGTGACCACAGGTTCGATGCAACTCGTCCCAGGTTCGTATCTCGGTTGCTCGAAGTGCAGGCGAGAGGGTTTCGCGCGCCCAGCGAGCGAAGCTGTCGACTCCCTGCTGGGCTTCATAGTCCGCAGCCCGTTGGGGCAAGTCGTCTCGCTCTCGCGCTCTTGAACGCAGAGGCCGGAGGCCGAGCTCGGCCTCGAGGGCCCGTCCCGCGGTGAACAGCTTCTGGTGGTCCCAGCCCGGCGAGTGAATCCGAAGGCTCCCGGGATGGATCTTGTTGATGGCCACGTGGATGTGCTCGTGGTCCTTGTCGCTGTGGCGGGCTGCGATGTACTGGTGTTCGGAGAACCCAAGGACGTCGACAAGATGTTCCACAACGTGCCGGAGCTCCTTCCTGTCGAGGCTGCGGTCCTCTGGGTGAAGCGAGATGACGAGGTGATACGTGCGGTCCTTGCCTGCCCGGGTGTTCTGCGTTTGGACTGCCTCGACCAGTCGGCAGGCGAGCTCGACGTCGTTGGCGGTGCTTACGCCAGGGAGGTTGGCACCGAGGAACCAGGTTGCCCGAGGGTCGGTGCTCCGGCCGCGGATGTAGCGAGCGAGCTGACGAAAGCCGTTCCCCGACGTGGAAGGGCGCTGGTGCCGGACAATCACCAGAGCCCAGCCAATCGCTCGACGGCTCGACTCACCTCACGGGCGGCCTCGCGGAGCTCGAGGCTCAGCGTGTAGTGACTGGCACGGTCGCCGACGCCTTCTCGAATGGCGAGCTTCAGTAGGCCACCCACCCGGTTCAAATCCGCATGAAGTCGCGACACTCTACTAAGCGCCTGCGCGTCGACGGTGCTCTTCAAGCGAGCTCCCTGGAGGCATCGTCGGAGTACCTCGGCGCGGGAGCAGCTCGTTTGGCGGGCGAGTGTATCAAGGCGACTGAAATCGTTCTCATCGATGCGAAAGGAGATCATGCGGGACTTCGGCTTCCTAGCCTCGTTCCGCTTCACTTGACCGCCTCCTGCTCTGCATCGCGGCAATCGGTAGCCACCTCCGCCAAGATCAAGCCTGACAGCTCCATCGCCCGTCTGAGCGCGAACTCAGGCGGTCCTTCGAGCAGCTGATGGCTGACGGCAACCAACTCCGAACGCAGCACGAGGCCGCCAAGCTCGCGCAACGACGCGAGTGGGATCTCCCCACCTTCGGCAACGCGCCGCACGAGCGCCCTGGCGAATGCGCGCACTTGCGACATCGTCACCACGTCGCTTGCTTCTGGGACATCCTGTCCCGAATGCGTCTTTTCACTACCTCTCAGGACGTCTGCTGACGCATCTTTCCCCAATAAACTCCGGGTTTGCAGGGGCCCCTGTCTGCGTTTAGGTTCCAGTGTCCTTAGGGCGTGCAGGTTCGAGTCCTGTTCCTCGCACCGTGAGGGGTTTCGCGGAGTTTGCGCGAGCGCCGATCACGGGCGGTAACCATGGGGCCAGGGTTGTGCGACCACCGTACTGATGACAGACCGGCAAAAGAAGGCCCAAGGCCCCTCAGGCCCCCTGTTCACGCGGGAAATCGTTCAGCGCATCATCGATGGCTTCTTTGGCGACAGAGAGGCGATGTTGATGGAGCTCGAAGAGGCTGGTTTCGATCGCGATGCCGTTGTGAAACACGCTAGGATCCTCGGGCTCACCAAGCAGCTCCTGCAGCAACACAAGATCAACCCCCGCCAGCTTTCTGTGCGGACGTGCATCGGATGCGAGCGGGAGTTCCTGTCGCAAGGACCCCACAACCGCTTCTGCGATCCGTGTCGGCCACGAAATTGACACGGGAGAATAAGCGCCCGTGCGAGACTCTGACGAAACTGGAGAAGGGACAGGAAGGGTGTCACCACAGGTGAAGCCACGGCAGGAAAGATTCGCAAGCTGACGTCGTGGGTACCGCAACCCGGTGTCTTGATCCAGGCAGAGTTTCCCCCAAACCGGCCCACTTTTCCACAGCCAGGCCACGGCCTCTGTGGAAAAGTGGCCGTCCGCGGCGGTCAGATGGGATGTTAGAATGCCTAACATCATTGACGGCCGTAGGTTCAGATGTTAGACGTGCCCTTCTCCACGGAGGGGGCTGAAAAACCAGATATGGCTGGGAACGCACATGATCTAGGGCTTGTTCTTCAGAAGGCGCGGACGTCGCGTGGCTTTATCCAGGCTGACGTCGCGTCTCAGCTTGGCGTATCGCGAGCCACCATCGCCCAGATCGAGACAGGACGGCGATCCTTGAAGGCCGAAGAGCTGCGACGGCTAGCTGCCTTCTATGGCTGTAGCCCCAGCGAGCTCCTTCCCCCGGCTAGCGACGACCAGGAAGTGGATGGCATTGCCGAGCTGTTCCGCTCCCGTCCTGATCTCGCGGAAGATCAGGGGCCGAGTTCCTTCGCCGGTGTGTGCGCGATCGCGAAGGCTCTCACCGATCTGGAAGCAAGACTTGAGATCGACACCTTTACACACTCGCTTCCTTGTTACCGAGTTGAGCGCGCAAATACGCCGTGGCAAGCGGCGCGGCAAGGATATCGCATTGCGGAGGATGAGCGGCGTCGCCTAGCACTTGGAGAGGGGCCCGTCCGTTTCGTTGACGAACTGCTGATGACGTTGGGCGTTCGTTCGGCCAAGGCAACTCTGCCGACAGGAATCATTTCGATTTCGATCGCTCAACCGGATCACGGGCCTCTTGTTGTGATCGACAAGAACCTTGGTCTCGAACACCGACGCTTCAGATACGCACACGGCCTTGCCCATTTCTTGTTCGATACCGAAGGGCCGTGGCGCGTATGCAATCCTGGCGTAGCGCCTGACTTTGCGGAGGTGAGGGCCGACGCTTTCGCTAGCAGCCTTCTGATTCCCCAGCATGGCCTGCGTCGATACGTGGAGACCCTCGGCAAAGAGACATTGGGACGCGCTGGTCCCACGGTGCTCTCGGTGTTTTCAGAGGGCGACGGTCGCGACAAGACGGGCGAGAGTCGTCGGGTGGATGGTCGCCAGCGCACGGGTCGTCACCCGATCACCTTGTCGGACGTCCTACGCACGGCTCACTACTACGGCACGAGCCCCAGCGTGGCTGCGCATCGTTTGAGAAACCTCCGACTTTTGACAGACCGTGAACTCGATCAACTAGAAACGATGTTGAAAGGTGAAAAGCATACGCCAATCGAAGGGGAACTTGCGCTGCAGGAAGCACCCCATGAGATGGACTCCCTCTCTTCTCGACTGGCGGCGTTCGCGGCCAGTGCACTCCATCAGGGGAATATCGATGCCCCCAGATTCGACGAACTAGCGGATCTCGCGGGAGTGCGCGTAGCAGACCGAGAGCGTCTCTTGGCCACTACCGCCACGCCTCCACAACAAGAGCGGTTCATCGAGGGAAAAATGAAATGAACACCGCCCCCCTCCACGACACACCGCCGGAATGTGCGGAGACGCTCGCGCTGCTCAGGCAGCTTCAGGTCGATTCCCAACAGATTCTCGATCAGCTCCAACCTGGGCCTGACCACAGGCAATCCGTCGGTGTGAATGCCAAGGGCGACGACCAGAAGCACTTTGACATCGCTGTTGACGAATGGATTCGACAGTGGCTTTCAGAACGCTTCGAAAGCGGTGTAGTGGAGTCTGAAGAGCAGACGGGCGCGCTCGAGTTCGGGAGCGGCAAGCAAGGCTACCGTTTCATCGTCGATCCGGTTGATGGTTCCGACAACTTCGCGCGTGGCCTGCCACTGTCCGCCATCTCACTGGCCATGCTTCCGCGACAGACATCGCTCTCCACGGACGGAGTGATCTACGCGTTGGTTGGCGTCACCTCGGGATCAGGAGCCCTCGTCGCAGCGCGCGGAAATGGAGCCTACTCAGACAGCCAGCGCTTGCACACATCGGAGACGCGCCGTCTTCGCGACGCCTTTGTTTCCTGTGAGTTGAATCATTGGGCGCCGGACGCCTCTCTGGCCGAACTGATGCGGACCTGTTCGGGTATGCGCGTCTACGGCTGTGCTTCACGTGCTCTGTGCCTGGTAGCGGTGGGTGCGCTGGATGCCCACGTCGACGTCAGGAACCGATTGACGACTGAGAGTTTTCTCGCTGCCTCGTTACTCGTCACCGAGGCCGGTGGTCACATCTGTCGTCTCGACGGCGGGGCTCTCGGTCCATTTCAATCGCTACAGGACCGCACGACCCTCGTCGCCGCATCGACGCAAGAGCTTGCGGAGGAGATCATCAATGCCCTCGCTAGATAGAGTTCTACCCCGAAAAACAGCCACTCCGGTGGCCGTGATCCTCGCGGCCGGCGAGGGGAGCCGCTTGCGGAGTGCTCGTTCGGACGTGCCCAAACCGCTTATCCGCTTGCGAGGCCTTTCGATCGCCGAGAGATCGATAGCACAACTGCTCACGGCTGGTGTGGAGCGATTTGTCGTCGTTCTTGGGTGTGACGCAGCGCTCGTCCAGCACGAATTCGAGCGCGTTTCAAAACGACGTCGCTGCCATATCTCTTTTGTTGAGGCTGAGAACTGGGAAAAAGGCAACGGCTGTTCCGCGCTCGCTGCCGCTCCATTGGTCGGCGACCGCCCGTTTCTCCTGACCATGGTCGATCACCTGCTACCCCCGGAGATGATCCGGAATGTGCTGGTTGATCCACCGGCACAGGACGAAGTCGCGCTCGCCGTCGATCATGATACTGAAAACGTGTTCGACCTTCCTGATCTCACCAAAGTGGAGGTGTCCGGAAGGCGCATCGCAGCGATTGGGAAAGACCTCGCGACTTGGAACGCAGGCGACACGGGACTGTTTTACTGTTCATCAAGGCTATTCGAGGGGCTGGCGAGAGCGCACAAGCAGGGCAAGTTCTCGTTGACGGACGGGATCCGAGAATGCGCCGCCCAAGGAGGGGTTCGTGCGATCGATGTGACCGGTGAGCTTTGGCTCGATGTGGACACCCCGGAAGCCTTTCACGAAGCGATGCGCCGGATCGACGCGGCCATGGAGAAGGGTGGAGAAGATGGCTTCATCTCCCAATACATGAACCGCCCGATTTCCCGTCGCCTTTCGGTGGCTCTATCGCGAACGCCCCTGACACCCAATCACATCACATTGCTGTCCTTCTTCATGGGGTTGCTTGGCGCCGTCGGTTTGGCCACCACAGACCCGTGGTTTTGGATCGCCGGAGGGATCCTCATTCAGATCGCCTCCATCGTGGATGGGTGCGACGGTGAGATCGCGCGGATCAAGTTGCTTCCAAGTCCACAAGGCGCCTGGCTAGATACGGTGTTGGATCGGTATTCTGACCTGGCGATCGGGCTTGCCGTGACATTCGCCGCTTCACAACTGCACGACGCGGCCTGGATTTGGCCAGCGGGGTTCGCTGCAACGGTGAGCTTCCTCATGGCGAGCTATGTCACTAAGGAATTCCAGATTCGTTTTCGACGTCCCTATCCTCATGGTGTCGTAAACAAGCTCAAGCGCCGCGATCTTCGAATCCTCGTCCTCGCAGTCGGTGCTGTAGTGGGGCACCCGTTTGTGGCGCTGCTGGCCATCGGGTCATTGACTCACCTTGCCGTGTTCCAAATTCTCTTTCTGGCAGACCACTCTCGCGCTCCATCCATCCCGCGCGCCGATAGCACTGACGAGCCGAGGACGATCGCCTGAACGTGTTCCGCTGAGCATCAGCGTTAACGCTACGGCTGGCCATCTGGAGCTCAGGGCGACACGAACGCTGAGCCTGGAACGAGGCCAAGCGAAGCGGCATCGGTTTCATCGAACCTCGCTATGATCCGTTGAGCACGGAAAATTGGTTCGTCGATTAATTTTTAGCTACGCTGAGACGGGTCGATCGCATGCGTATCACACAGGGAATTCCTGCGCTTTTTCCGATGGTTTGGGCCGCTGCGATGATCGCCGCATGCGCCGGCTCAGGGCCAGGTGGCCCGAGCTTCGAGGTGTCGTTCGATCCGACGATTCCAAAATCGACGCGTGACCGTGCACTGCGCGTGGAAGTCTATCTGGTCGACTCTTGCGGGGATGTGACGATCGGAACGCGCCCGGTACCCGCGGTCGCGAGCACCTACGTTCTCCGAGATGGCGAAGAGGGTGCGTTTGGAGTTGGAATCCCGCCCGGCGACTACGGTCTCTATGCCGTCGCCCAGGACACGGATTGCGCGATAGTCGCAGCGGGCTGCGCGCCGGTCACCGTGGTCGATGAAGAAGACACCCTCGTGGTGACGGTAAGCGTCTTTCCAAGCGAAGGATGCCCGATCGATCAGGACTGCTCTCTGCAGACGGGCGACTGCGTCGATGGCGGTACGGGCGGTGTCGGTGGAGCTCCGCCATTGATGCGGGTTGATGACGGACTCATCCTGCTCTACGCGTTCGATGAGGGCAGTGGTCCAACGGTCGCAGACCAATCCAGCGTGACCCCCAAGCTTGACCTGACCATCGCCGATCCGGGCAACGTCACGTGGTCAGCGAATTACCTCACAATCAACGCGGCCACGGCTCTTTCCACGGCGGGGGCAGCCACCAAAGTGACCACACGGGTCCAAGCGAGCGGCGAGCTCAGTG
>Ga0255057_10001356_pt1 | contig 13836 bp, 13 predicted proteins | sample Cases_109_6_MG_FD_189022 | JGI IMG/M metagenome (GOLD analysis project Ga0255057, IMG submission 189022) | Seawater microbial communities from Amundsen Gulf, Northwest Territories, Canada - Cases_109_6 | ecosystem: Environmental > Aquatic > Marine > Gulf | place: Canada: Northwest Territories... | reverse complement strand
GGCGATTGCCCTCGATAACCTGGAGCGGTACCGGCCCAAAATCCGCGCGGCCTTGACGTCGCTGCTGCTTCCGACCCCGCAAAGACCGATCGAGCTGGCCTCTTACGGTAACAGCGAAGAGCCCTTCGACGCTTTGTTCAAGAAGGTGCTGGAGCCTGTCTACTTGGACATGCAGGCCGATCTGATGCGCGTCCAGGCGTCGATCGATACCCCGGCCTCCTACGCGCTGGTGCGCGCGAATTGCTCGAACTGGTAGGCCGCCGGCCGCGACATGACAGAGCCCGAGGATCACGTTAGCGCCCACTACGGCCGCCACGGCGAGTTGACCGAGCGGATCCTCGCCACGCTGGCCGAGGATGGCAAGCCGACCTCGCCGCCGCGCCTCGAGGATCTGCGCGCGCTCGACCAGCTCCATAACCGTGGAAGTGAAGCGACGGCCGAACTCGCCTCGCTCCTATCTCTCGGCGAGGACGACCTGTGCCTCGATATCGGCTGCGGTATGGGCGGTCCCACCCGTCAGATCGCCGCGGCAAGCGGCTGCCGCCTCGAGGGCGTGGACCTGACGCCCGCCTTCATCGCCACCGCCGAGGCCCTGACCCACCTTACGGGATTGTCGGACCGCGTGACCTTCACCTGCGCAGACGCCTGCCGGCTTCCCTTCGAAGACCAGCGCTTCAGCGCCGTCTTTACCCAACACGCGGCGATGAACATCGCCGACAAGCCGGCGCTCTATCGCGAGGCATATCGCGTCTTGCGGCCGGGCGGCCGTTTTGCGCTCTACGACGTCGTCGCCGGCCGCACGGGCGAGCCGACCTTTCCCATGCCCTGGGCCTCGCAGCCCGAAGCGAGCCACCTTCTCGATGCCGAGGCGGTCAAGGCCCTGATCGACGGGGCGGGGTTCACCTGCCGGCTCTGGGCCGACCGCACGCCGGAGGCCGTGGCCTGGGGCGTCAAGGCGCAAAGCGTTCGCGCTGCCGCTCTGGCGGCGGGAAAACCGCTGCCGCCCTCGCCTGCACGCTATTTGGAAGGCGATCTCCCCACGGCGCTTGCCAATATGACAGCGGGCCTCGAAAGCGGCAGCCTCCAGGTGGTGATGGGCCTTTTCCTGCGCCCCTAGACCCCTGCCCGCGGTTTCACCGGACAGTCGAACGGGCTCGCATTTTCTAGGAATTTAATCTCGTTGGCGAATGCCGGCCAACGCGCCACAATCCCGACACGCGACACGGGCCCGACACGCGACACGGGCCCGACACGCGACACGGGCCCGACACGCGACACGGGGGGCGGACCGAGAGGACGCAACGGGAGAGAATTTGAGTGTCCAGCGGGATCGGGGATATCTACGAGCAAATCAAGGAGCCCGCGTTGCGCGTGCTCTATCGTCATTGGGACGAGACACGCGGTGGCCGCGCCGCACCGGCGGTCGTCGATATCGACCCGATCGACCTGCCGGTCCTGCACGGTAGCCTCGCCGTGGTCGATACCGCCGAGCGCCTCGACGGCTTCCGGTTCCGCTATTTTGGAGACGCGCTGAGGTTACGTTTTCGGCAAGAGCGCCGCGATATGACCTTCTCTCAGATAAAACGGATCGGAGTTCTGGAGGAGCCTCTCGAAGGCTATTGGACCACCTATAGCGAGTGTGTCGCGACCTACCTACCGTTGGCTCCGCTGGCCGGCGATCCGCCAAAGGTTTCGTTCTCGCGCCTGCTGCTGCCGATCATGGGTACGGAGTCCACACCCGTCAGGATCCTCGCCGGGTTCGCCTTTTGTCATTCGCGCAATCGTCCGGCCGGCTCACTCGCCTGGTAATCGGACGGGCGTGCGCCCAGCGAGCGGGTGGGTGTCCGCCACCCCAAAGGGCGGTCTCGTACACGTCGGCATAGCTCTTGTAAATCCAGTCAAACATCACTGCACCTATTGGTTCCACACTTATTGAATTCAGTCTTCGGCTTACATAGGTGACACTTTGCGGCTTGCGCGACAAACGGCCTTTTCCTACAGTTGATGTAACAAAAATTCACAACGGTTCACGCGCCCATGCAGCGCCGGCGGCTCCCCTCACTGAACGCACTAAAGGCCTTCGAGGCCGCCGGCCGGCACGGAAGTTTCTCCAGTGCCGCCGAGGAGCTCTTCGTCACCCATGCTTCGATCAGCCGGCACGTGAAGCACTTGGAGACCTGGCTCGGCACGCCACTCTTCGAGCGTCACAGCCGCGGCGTCCGGCTGACCGATACCGGGGAACGATACTTGGGCCTGCTAACCCCGACCTTCGATGCGCTGGACGACGCCACCCGGCAGGTGCGCGTCGCGCCCGACGAGGTGGAGTTGGCCATCACCGTGGAGGTCACCTTCGCCATGCGCTGGCTGGTACCGCGCCTGGGCGACTTTCAAACCCGCCACCCGGAGATCGAGTTGAACCTGGAGGCCGATGACGACTGCATCGATTTCCGCAAGCACCCCTTCGAGCTGGCCATTCGCTATGGCGAAGGCGCGTGGCCGGACGTCCAGGCCGAACGCCTGGTCGCGGTCGAGGCCTTTGCCGTCTGCAGCCCAGAGTTTCTGGCCGGCAAGCGCATCGAGACGCCTGGGGACCTGCTGAACTATCCGCTCCTGCACGAGGACTCCAAGCAGTGGTGGCGCGATTGGCTGGAGGCGGCGGGCGTCGAGCAACCCGACCGGCCACGCGGCCACCTGTACCAGTCGGCTCACCTGACCCTGGAAGCGGCCGAGGCCGGGCAGGGCCTGGCGTTGGGTGACAACGTCTCCGCCGCCGACGACTTGGCCGAAGGCTGGCTGGTTCGCCCCCTCGACCTGGCGGTGCCGGCGGGCGCCTATTGGTTGGTGCAGGCGAAGAACGCCAAGCCGAGCGAGGCGGCCCAGGCTTTTCGCTCCTGGCTGCTCGCGGCGATCAAGGACTTCGAGCCCGCGCACCCGCTCTGAATTTTCCGCCGCCGCACAAGAATCGGACAGACCGCCGGCCGGCGCCGGGGTAGCTTCGTGCCGGGCCCATAAGACGGGTGCCGCCGCCGGAAGGAGCCGAGATGACCGAAGAAGGGAAAGCCAGGCCCGCCATGGGCGCCCGCGAATGGGGGCTGCTGATCGCTCTGTCCGTGGTATGGGGCGGGTCGTTCTTCTTCGTCGAGGTCGCCTTGGCGGACTTTCCGCCCTTTACCCTGGTGCTCGGCCGCGTGGGGTTGGCGGCCGCGTGCCTGTGGCTGTTTCTCGCGGCGAGCGGCCGCATCCCACGGCTGGACGCCCGGCTCTGCGGTGCCTTTCTCGTCATGGGCGCGCTCAACAACGCGTTGCCCTTCAGCCTGATCGCCTGTGGGGTCAGGTTCATATCGCCAGCGCCCTGGCGTCGATCCTAAACGCGGCAACGCCGGTCTTCACCGTTCTACTCGCCCACCTGCTGACCCGCGACGAGCGCATGACGCCGGCCAAGTTCATGGGCGTGCTGGCGGGTTTCGCCGGCGTGGTGGTGATGATCGGCCCGGATGCCTTCTCCGGCTTGGGCGTCGCCGTCCTGGCCCAGCTCGCGGTGTTGGGAGCAACCGTGTCCTATGCCTTCGCCGGCATCTTCGGGCGGCGTTTTCGTCACCTCCGCCCCGAGGTCACGGCGGCCGGACAGCTTGGCGCCTCGAGCCTGCTGATCGCCCCGCTGGCGCTTTACCTGGACCGGCCTTGGGACCTGCCGATGCCGACGACGGCGGGCTGGGCCTCGCTGCTCGCCCTGGCGGTCTTCAGCACCGCCATCGCCTATATTCTCTATTTCCGGATCCTCAGGACGGCCGGCGCCACCAACCTGCTGCTGGTCACCTTCCTGGTCCCGGTGAGCGCCATTCTTCTGGGCGTCGGTATTCTGGACGAGCGCCTCGGGGCCGGCCAGATCGGGGGGATGGCGCTGATCACCCTCGGGCTTGTGGTGATCGACGGGCGCCTGCCGCGCGCGCTTTTCCGGCGGTGCGCCGACGGTGGTCAGTCGAGGCCCTGGTCGCGGATCTCCTCCTTGCGCCGCGCCACGAAGGCCTCGATAGCCTCCAGCCGTTCGGGCGGCAAGACCGGCTCCTCGTAAGCCTCGAGCAGTTTCTTGTAGACCCTATGCGCGTGGTCCGTAGCGGTGGGTGAGCCGGCGTCCTGCCAGTTCTCGAAGTTGCGCCAGTCGGAGAGGAGCGGCGCATAGAAGGCATGGTCGAAGCGCTCGAGCGTATGTCCGGTGCCGAAGAAGTGGCCGCCGGGCGCCACCTCCTCGATCGCCGCCAGGCCCAGCTCGTCGTCGCTGATCTCAAGGGGCCGCAGGCATTCGGCCATCATCTGGATCATCTCCGCATCGAGGACCATCTTCTCGAACGACGCGGTGAGGCCCCCCTCCAGCCAACCATGCCCGTGCCAGACCATGTTGACGTGGCCGAGCACCACCGCCCAGAGCGACATCAGCGATTCGTAGGTCGCCTGGGCATCGACGGCATTGGCCGAGTTGACGTTGGACGAGCGGTAGGGCAACCCGAGACGCCGGGCAAGCTGGCCGCCGGCCAGCACGGCGCGCACGTATTCGGGCGAGCCGAAGACCGGCGCCCCCGACTTCATGTCGACGTTCGAGGTGAAACCGCCGTAGACCATGGCCGCGCCCGGCCGCACCATCTGGGCGAAGGCGAGCAGCCCCATGGCCTCGGCATGCTGCTGGACCAGCCCGCCGGCCAGGGTCACCGGGCTCATGGCGCCGCAGAGGGTGAAGGGGGTGATCATCACCGGCTGGCCGCTCTCCACCAAGCCCATGAGGCCGCCGATCATCTCCTTGTCGACGCGGCGCGGCGAGTTGACGTTGATGTTGGCGATGATGCCGGGCTTGGCCTGCATCTCGTCGCCCGTCAGGCCGCGCGCCAGGCGGTTGATCTCGACCGCATCCAGCACCCGGCGGCGGCCGATGGCGCGCGCGCCCCAGCACTTGTCGGTAAGCGTGGCGTAGCTCTTGGAGACGTCGAGGTGGCGGCTGTCGGCCGGCAGCTCCTGCGCCTCCACCGGAGGCGAGGCGCAGAGGTGGACGGCATTCAACTGGTGGGCCAGCTTGATCAGGTTGGTCTGATCCTCGAAGGTGCCGGGCCGCCTCCCGCCCGCCAGGTCGGAGGCATTGGGCGGGCCGGAGACCATGGTGAAGTTGATGTGCCCCTCGCCGACCACGATGTCGCGCTCGGGATTGCGCGCATGGAGCCGCGCCAGCGGCGGCGCCTTGGCGATCGAGGCCTCCACCAACTCGCGGGGGAAGCGCACCAGCACGCCCTCCTCGCTCGGCTCGAGCTCGCAGCCGGCGTCCTTGAGGATCGCCTCCGCCTCCTCGCTCATCACCTCCAGGCCCAACCGCTCGAGGATCGAGAGCGCGCGGTCGTGGATGACCTCGACCTGCTCGGCGCTGAGGACCTCCATCGGCGGATAGGGGTTTCGCACCTGCCGCCAGGGGGCCTGCGCGACCTCCTGCGATTTTGGGCGCCGGCCCTTACGTCTCGACACGCGACCTCTCCGCTCTCTTGCCACTCGTCCGTGCGGCCAAGACTGCGCCGGCCCGTTTGGATCGTTTGTCGCCTATGCGCCGGCTTTTGGCCTCTGGAGCCGGTCTGAGGCGGGTGGGGGATATAGCATCCCCTACGAATTTAGTGGAAAGCTAACGCTTACTGATCTATATACGTCTTAGGCATAGCCTACGAGGTCACCGTATGGTGGCTGCCCTGGAGCCCGGTTCGTCCGGGCTTCAGCTATTATTGGTGGTGCGCTTCGCCGCTAATTCCCAACAGCTATATTTGATCCCGAGCGCAGTCAGATCGCCCGGATCCAATACGTTGTCAATCAACCTTCTGTCCTGTCGTAGCCTCACAAAGGTTCGATTCGCCGCATCGTATCCGCCCATACAGATCGGCCAGAGATAGAGGTCGGCCAATTGCATTATCGGCGAGGTCTTTTTCTTTGTGCGGAACTCATAGAGCGTGCCCGCTAGGGTGGCTGCATCAAGAGGCGCATACCTATCGGAGGTTCTCGTGTCGAACGGCATGCCGCTGGCGCGCAGGTCCTCATAATACTGAGCAACCCGTCGATCGGTCTTGCGGTCACTCCGCTCCACGAAGACCTTTAGTTTGCAGCCATGCCTGAGCGCGAACTTAGCCGCCCTTTCTACCACCACCGAAAAGGCCGTCTTGCACAGCAGCCAGCGCTGGCGGCCATAGCGCGGGAGGTAACGTGCATTGTATCCCGGCCGATCGATGACGCAGCCATGCCCGAGGATCGGATGCTCGGCCATGAGTCGATAAAGCTCCTCGAGAAAGGCTTCGCGTTTTTCTGTGCCGACCGTTCCGAGCCATGCAAAATTGCCGGCCCGGCTCCGGATGTCCGCGGAGCGAAGTGGGGACGAAATGCCCCAAGCATTGCAAAATGCTTTGTGCGCAGCCCGAATTCTGGCTTCATCATCCTGCTTAAGAATTACCCCACCGAGGGCAAACCAGTCATGACCGTGAGCCGGCGTTCTTCCAGGATGGTGATCCGGGTGTCTGGTGCCACTATCGTCGACATAGAAATGCATAACTTCGGGCATTCAACGCACTCCAATGATTTCTGTACGATCACTCCTACCACGCCCCGCCCATTGAAATCACGTCATGGCATGGTTCTCATAGTCGATTAGACCCGATAGAGTGGCGCGGCCATTGGTCCGGCGCGGCGCCGATGCCTGGGGACGCGAAGTGCATGAAGAAAGACCTCGATCACCTGCCACGACGCAAGCAGCGCGATCTGGAGCGCATCGTCGCCATCCTGCATGAGGAGTTCGACGACGCCCTGAAGTTCGCCACCATGGAAAAGCGCAAGCGCGGTCGCATCCTGAAGATCGTGCTCTTCGGCTCCTACGCCCGCGGCGACTGGGTGGACGGCTTCAGCTCCAACCGCGGCTATCAGAGCGACTACGACATCCTGATCGTCGTCAACCAGAAGAAGCTGACCGACGAGGCGGCGATTTGGTACAAGGCCGAGGACCGCTTCACCCGCGCCATTCGCGAGCCGGTCACCCTCATCGTCCACACCCTGGGCGAGGTCAACGACCAGATGGCCATGGGACATTACTTCTTCGCCGACATCCGCCGCGAAGGTGTAATGCTCTACGAACTGAAGGGCCAGAAGCCGCTGACCAAGCCGCGGTCCCTGAACGCCCAGCAAGCCTACGACACCGCCAAGGAGCACTTCGATCAGCGCTTTCCCCGCGCTACCGATTTCATGATCGGCTACCGGTCGTTCCGGGACCACGGCAAGCTCGCGCTTGCCGCCTTCATGCTGCACCAGGCGGTCGAGCACGCTTACCATGCCCTGCTGTTGGCGCTCACCCACTACACACCCAACAGCCACAACATCGTCAACCTGCGCAACCTGGCCGAGGCGCGGGATCGGCGTCTGATAGAGGCCTGGCCGCGCTTCTACAAACGCGACCGGGCGACCTATCAACTCCTGAAACGCGCCTATGTGGAGGCGCGCTACTCCCCCCACTTCACCATCACCCCCGAACAACTCGACTGGCTGGAAGCCGGCACCCGCCGCCTCCACGCCCTGGTCGAGCAAGCTTGTCAGGAACACCTAGCGAAGTTGAAGGCGGAAACCTCCGGCTGAGAGAGAATCTGCCTCGGCCACAAAACACCCCTCACCCGCACCGCGCCGGCAATGCACCGAACTTGGCGCGCTGAGACAAGACAGGCGGGGCGTGAGGCCGTAACGAAAGCGAAAGTGTCGCAACAGCCTTGGAGAAGGTAGGGCCCCATGCGTATCGGATTTATCGGCCTCGGTCATGTCGGGGCGAAGTTGGCGGGCAGCTTGCAACGCGAGGGCTTCGAGCTGTGGCTGCGCGATCTCGACCGCGAGAATGCCGCCGGCCTCCTGCGGGGCGGGGCGCACTGGACCGAGACGCCGCGCGAGCTGGCCGAGGCGGTGGAGCTGGTCATCACCTGCCTGCCCTCGCCGGCCGCGGTCAGCGCGGTGATGGAGGCCGACGACGGGGTCATCGCGGGCTTGGCGCCGGGCAAGCTCTGGCTGGAGATGAGCACCACCGACGAGGCCGAGGTGCGCCGCCTCGCCGCCCTGGTCGTCGAGCGCGGCGCCGCCGCCCTGGACAGCCCGGTCTCCGGCGGCTGCCATCGCGCGGCCACGGGCAACATCGCGATCTTCGCCGGCGGCGAGCGGGCCGACTTCGAGCGCGCCCTGCCGGCGCTGAAGGCCATGGGCCAGCGCATCCTGCACACCGGGCCCCTGGGTTCGGCCTCGGTCCTCAAGGTGGTGACCAACTACCTGGCCTCGGTCCACCTGGTCGCCGTGGGCGAGGCGCTGATGGTCGCCCAGCAGGCGGGCATGGACCTGGCCACCGCCTTCGAGGCGATCCGCATCTCGTCGGGCAACTCCTTCGTCCACGAGACGGAAAGCCAGGTGATCCTGAACGGCAGCTACAACATCAACTTCACCATGGACCTGGTGATCAAGGACATGGGCCTGTTCGATAGCCTGGGCCAGCGGCTGGACGTGCCGCTCGAGGTCTCGCCGCTGGTGCTGCAAATCTTCGAGGAGGGGCAGAAACGCTATGGGCCGCGCGCCTGGTCGTCGATGATCGTGCGCCGCCTGGAGGAGGCCTGCGGCGCCGAGCTGCGCGCGCCCGGCTTCCCCGCGGAGCTGGTCGACCACGCGCCCAAGCAGCCCGGCGAGGAGGTGAAGGCCGGGGCGGGAACCTAAGCCGGCGGATCGGCAGAACCGTCGCCGGCCGGCGCCAAGGCGGTCCCGGCAAGGCCGTCGGCCGAGCGCAGGTGCACATCGCGCTGCGGGAAGGGAATTTCGATCCCGTTCTCCTTGAACTTGTGCCAGACGGCGAGCAGCACCAAGCTCGAAACATTGGCCACCCCGTCTTCCGGGTCGTCGATCCAAAAACGCAACTCGAGATCGACCGAGCTGTCGCCGAAGCCGACGAGCAGGCAGTTGGGCGGCGGGTCCTGCAGCACCCGTCTCGTCTCCAAGGCCGCGTCCATGCAAAGCTTCATCGCCAGATCGACGTCGCAGCTATAGGAGACGCCGATGGGCAGGCGACGGCGCACCCTGCGGTTGGAGAAGGACCAGTTGATGACGGTGTTGGCGATCAGGTCCTCGTTCGGGATCAGGTATTCGACGCCGTCGCGCGTGACCACCGAGGCATAGCGCGCACCGAGGCTGCTCACGACACCGTAGGCGGCGCCAACCTCGATCACGTCACCGGGTTTGATCGAGCGGTCGGTGAGCAGGATGATGCCGCTGATGATATTGGAGACGATCTTCTGCAGACCGAAGCCGATGCCGACGCCGAGCGCGCCGCTGAACACGGCGAAAGCGGTAAGGTCGATGCCCACCGACTGCACGGCGATGAGGATGGCGACCAGGATCAGCGTAAAGCGGCTGATCTGCGTGATCAGCAGACGCACCGAGGGCGTCAGGCTCTTGCTGCGCTCGATGCGCCGCTGCAGCAGCCGCACCAAAGTGGTGGCGGTCCACAGAAGAACCAGCGCCAACAGCGCGCCCTTCAGAACCAGGAATATCGAAATTCGCGTCTCGCCCAGAGTGATGGCGAGAGAATCGAGAAGGCGCACCGCCGGCTCGAGCAGCTGCAGGATCGACAGGGCGGCGATGCTCCAAGCGACGGTGGCGAAGAAGCGCGCCCAGGCTTGATTGCGCACGGCCGAGCTGATGATGCGGATGACGATCCAGACGTTCAGCAGGCTGCCGACAATGTGCAGCAGCGCGCTGGGGAAGGCTAAAGCCACGGCCACATAGTAGGCGATCCAGAGCGCCAGCGCCCAGATCACCGGCAGCAACAGCTCCGCGCCCGTGGCGATCAGGCCGACCAGGGTGCGATCGCGAACCTTCGCCTCGACAGCCTTGGTCACCAGGACACGCAGCGGTCTGGCGAGAAGGAGGCCGAGCAGGAAGGCCGCGGCGACCACACCGATCTGCAGCGCCGACTCCCAGACCAGGACCTTGCCGAAGAACCAATCCTTGAACCAGAGGACCGGCGCCTCCAGGGCGCGCAACTCCTCTTGCGCTTGCTGGAACGCATCCAGGGTATCGGGCACCGGCGTGCTTTCAGATGCCGGCGTGTCCGCCGTGGCCGCTGCGCTTTCGGTTTCCGCCATACTCGCCCCTCTTGGTCAAGGACCCCCAAGACGACCCGGGCCATCCGGCGAATGGACACTCCTTCGGGGCCCCGAGTCCCGGTGTCAACTGTCGCATCATTGAATTGCGGAATCAAAGGGGCGCTGATCCCATCCGGCCCTTGTGGCACGACGGTTCTCAAAACCGGAAAGACCCGATAGAGTGGCGCGGCGCCCCGGGAAGAGCGGGGGCTCTGGGGACGCGAAGTGCATGAAGAACGACCTCGATCACCTGCCGCGACGCAAGCAGCGCGATCTGGAGCGCATCGTCGCCATCCTGCATGAGGAGTTCGACGACGCCCTGAAGTTCGCCACCATGGAAAAGCGCAAGCGCGGTCGCATCCTGAAGATCGTGCTCTTCGGCTCCTACGCCCGCGGCGACTGGGTGGACGGCTTCAGCTCCAACCGCGGCTATCAGAGCGACTACGATATCCTGATCGTGGTCAACCAGAAGAAGCTGACCGACGAGGCCGACATTTGGTACAAGGCCGAGGATCGCTTCACCCGCGCCATTCGCGAGCCGGTCACCCTCATCGTCCACACCCTGGGCGAGGTCAACGACCAGATCGCCAATGGGCATTATTTCTTCGCCGACATCTGGCGCGAGGGCATCGCACTCTACGAGCTAAAGGGCGAGAAGCCCTTGGCCAAGCCGCGGCCGCTGAGCGCCCAGCAGGCCTACGATGCCGCCAAGGAGCACTTTGATAAGAGGTTTCCGAATACCGTCGACTTCATGGTCAGCTACCAGGCATTGCGAGACCACGGCAATCTCAACCTCGCCGCTTTCAACCTGCATCAGGCAGTCGAGCACGCCTATCACACTCTGCTGCTGACGCTCACCCACTACACGCCCAACAGCCACAACATCGTCAATCTGCGCAACCTGGCCGAGGGTCAAGACCGGCGGCTGATCGAAGCCTGGCCGCGCTACTTCAAGCGCGACCGGGCGACCTATCAGCTCTTGAAGCGCGCCTACGTGGATGCGCGCTACTCGCCCCACTTCGCCATCACGACCGAGCAGCTCGACTGGCTGGAGGCCGGCACGCGCCGCCTTCACGACCTGGTCGAACAGGCCTGCCAAGAACGACTTACGGAGTTGCGGGCGAAGATTTGAACCTGAGACCACCGCGAAGCTATCACCGTCGGTGTTGGAGCGGCCTCGCCGTGCCTCAAAGAACACGCCGCTTCTTAGCGGCGGCGGCGCGGCGCGCCGCGGCAAGCGCGCGTTCGGCCCAGGGGAGAAGGGCCTCGGCGCCGGCCAGGCTGTCCTCCGGCGCCTGCCAGTAGGACATGCTATACCAGCGGTCCTTCTTCTTGTATCGAAAGGGCGTGCTGCCGGCCGCCGCGAAGTCTTCGCGGCTCTCCTCGTCGGCCTTCAGATAGAGCGTGCCGCCGGCGATCAGGGCGATCATCAGTCCATCGAGAAACAGGCCGTAGCCGCCGAACATGCGGCGCGCCTCGACCGGGCCCAAGGGCGCCAGCAGCCGCTCGCATCTCTCGGCGAAGGCGTCCTTCGTTTTTCCCCGCTTGACGGCAGGTCTAGGCCCCATGATCCACCTCCCGTGTGAGCGTGCCGAGCAGCCGAGCCAATTCGCTTGCCTGCACCGCGTCGAGCCTGCCGCCCAGGCGACGGCCGATCGCCTCGGCATAGGCCGGCCACATGGACCTCACCAGCGCATGGCCCTCGGCGGTTATCGTCACCACAGCCCCTCTCCCATCCTCCGGGCAAGGGCGGCGGCGCGCGTAACCCGCCTTGTGCAAGCCGTCGACCAGACGGGAGATGCGGTATTGCGCAAGGCCCAGGCGCTTTTGCAACTCCCCCGGCCGCAGGCCCGCCACGCCGGCGCGGTCGAGTTCGAGTAATGCGTCATACTCGCTGGTCGACAACAGGCCCGCGGCCTTCAGGTCGGCCGCGACGCCGCTCAGGATCGTCCTTTCCGCCCGCACCAGGGCGGCCCAGGCGGCGATCACGGCGGTGGAGGGGCCTTTGTTCATGCAAGGGTTTTATCATTTCAATGCGAATGCATCAAGAAAAGCATTTATATGTAATTGCATTTATTTTTACATGCGTATGCATTATAATGGATCAGGATGTGGCCTGCGAAAGCGGCTATCCGGCCTTCTTTTGGAGGAATGCCTGGGCGGCGGCGAGGCGGGCGATCGGTACCCGGAAGGGCGAGCAGGAGACGTAGTCGAGCCCCACGCTCTCGCAAAAATGGATCGACGCGGGATCGCCCCCGTGCTCACCGCAAATGCCGAGCTTAATGTCGGGCCGCGTCGCGCGTCCGCGCTCGACGGCGATCTCGACCAGCTCGCCCACACCCTTGGGATCGAGCGAGATGAAGGGATCGTGTTGCAGGATACCGTTTTTCTCGTAGGCGCCGAGGAAGTTGCCGGCATCGTCGCGGCTGAGGCCGAAGGTGGTCTGGGTCAAATCGTTGGTGCCGAAGGAGAAGAACTCGGCCTCCTTGGCGATGGCGCCCGCTCTCAGGCAGGCCCGCGGCAGCTCGATCATCGTACCGACCAGGTAAGGCACCTCCACCCCGGCCGCCTCCATCTCCGCGCGGGCCGTCCGGTCGACCAGACGTTTGAGGACTTCCAGTTCCTCGTGCCAGGCGATCAGCGGGATCATGATCTCGGCCTCGACGGTCTCTCCGGTCTCTTGCATGACCTCGGCCGCCGCCTGGATGATAGCGCGCACCTGCATCTCGTAGATCTCGGGGTAGGTCATGGCCAGCCGGCACCCTCGATGGCCCAGCATGGGGTTGGTCTCCTGGTGCTTCAGGACCCGCGCGCGCATCTGCTCCTCGGACACGCCGGCCGCGGCCGCGACTTCGGCCATCTCCGCGTCCTCATGAGGCAGGAACTCGTGCAAGGGCGGATCGAGCAGGCGGATGGTGACCGGCAGGCCCGCCATGATCCTGAAAAGCTCGGCGAAGTCGCGGCGCTGCATAGGCAGGATCTTGTCCAGCGCCTTGCGGCGCCCCTCGGTTTCTCCGGCCAGGATCATCTGGCGCACGGCGACGATGCGATCGGCATCGAAGAACATGTGCTCGGTCCGGCAGAGGCCGATCCCTTGCGCGCCGAACTTAAGCGCCGCGCGGCAGTCCTCCGGCGTTTCGGCATTGGTTCGCACCGCCATGCGCCGCACGTTGTCGGCCCACGCCATGATGATCGCGAAATCGCCGGATAGGCCGGGCTGTATCGTCGCCACCTCGCCCAGCATGACCTCGCCGGACGATCCGTCGATGGTGATGATGTCGCCCTCGCGGATTTCCAAATCGCGCACTCGTATGACCTGAGACTTGACGTCGACCCTGAGCTCGCTCGCACCCGATACGCATGGCCGCCCCATGCCGCGCGCCACGACCGCCGCATGACTGGTCATGCCGCCGCGGGTGGTCACGATGCCCAAGGCGGCGTGCATGCCGTGGATATCCTCCGGGCTGGTCTCGACACGGCAGAGGACGACCTTCTCACCACCCGCGGCGCGCCGCTCGGCCTCGTCGGCGGTGAAGACCACCAGCCCCGAGGCCGCGCCCGGCGAGGCGGGAAGGCCGCGCGCGATGACCTTCCGCTCGGCCTTCGGATCCAAGGTGGGATGCAAGAGCTGATCGAGTGAGCCCGGATCGATGCGGCAGACGGCCTCTTC
>Ga0255057_10001355_pt1 | contig 13838 bp, 9 predicted proteins | sample Cases_109_6_MG_FD_189022 | JGI IMG/M metagenome (GOLD analysis project Ga0255057, IMG submission 189022) | Seawater microbial communities from Amundsen Gulf, Northwest Territories, Canada - Cases_109_6 | ecosystem: Environmental > Aquatic > Marine > Gulf | place: Canada: Northwest Territories... | reverse complement strand
ATGTCCGAGTTGCTGATCAAGCCCTCGTGCCCGATCAAGCCCTCGAAGGCCACGATGAAGTTCTTGAAGGAGTGCTCCTCGTCGCAAGGGGCCGTCTGGCTCGCGTTCTGGTTGCAGGCGTCCGTTCCGAAAAAGCCGTCCAGCCGGTCGCCGCGCCAGTGCATGGCGCCGTGAGTGGCCATGCCGCGCAGGGTCTGTGTCGTCATCGGGCCCTTCATCGGGTGGAAGGTCGTGCCCTTCTGCCCGTCGAGCAGAGGAGTGGCCGAAGGCTGGTTGTTGATGCTGGTGGCGTCGTCGGGGTTGCCCAGGTTCCAGCCCAGCTGGTCCATGTCGCCGAAGATGTGGCAGCTGGAGCAGGACGCTTCGCCGTTGCCCGAGGTGTTGACCGCGTCGTAGAGGTGTGGTCGCCCCGTCACCACGTGTGCCGGCTCAGGGTTGTGCAGGGGGTGGGTCTCCAGCGTGTTGCCGTTGGCGGTATTGATCACCTCCACCTGGTTTCCGAAGCGAGTCAGCACGTAGAGCCGGCCGTTGGCCTCGTCCAGGGCGATGCCGCTGGGGCCGCCGCCGGTGCTGATGTAGTTGGCGCTCTCCACGGTCGGGTCGAAGTTGTTCTCGAAGTTCGGATCCTCGATGTCGGAGGTGTCGAAGACGCCGATCTTGGCGGAGCCGAAGGCGGCCACGTAGAGGGTGTTGCCGTTGCTCGTGACCACCGGCTGAACGGGCGTCGCCAGGCTGTGCGGGATCTGGGCGTTGATGGCGGCGTGGTTGGCGCCCCCGTCCGTGTGCAGCTGGCTGTAGTCGATGTGCGGGTTCAGGTGCTGCGGGTCCACTGACGGGCCGGCCGGGTCGATCACGGTGATGCGCGACTCCGAGAGGTGCCCTTGCACCGTGCTGCTGCCGTGATTGCCCGGGCCCTCGAAGCGAATGTGGTTCGGCGACTCGATGTTGGTGACGTAGATCTTTCCGTTCTGCGGGTTCACCGCCATGTTGAAGAGGGTGGTCCCGACGTGGTCGAACTCCTCGACCGAGTTGGAGTTCAGTGTGTTGGCGTTGATCGAGAAGACGTCGTGGTCGGGCAGGTCGAAGGCCACCTGGTTGTTCCACGTGCAGCCCAGTGCATCGACCCAGTCGTTGCCGACGAACTTCAGGATCAATCCGCTCTCCGGCGCGCCGTCGCCGAACACGTTGTCGTCGGGGTTCGGGACACCCCGGCCGGTGCCGTTGCCATTGCAGGCTCCAAAGAATCCGTCCGGGACCACGGTCTCGTTGATCACGGTGGTCTGGTTGCCCGAGAAGTGGGCCGCCACGTAGACGGTGTTGCCGTCGGGGCTGGTGGCCAGGGCCCGGGGCGTGTCGGCGAAGAAGGTCAGGATCTCGTCCGGGGTGCCGCCCAGGGTGTTGCTGAGGCTGGTGGCGTCGAAGACCCAGACGTCGGCTCGTCCTACCTGGATGTCGCCACCCGAACTTTCGGTGAGCTGGGGGTCGCCGGCACCTGTCACGCCCGGGAAGATGGACGAGTCGGTGCGGTGCTGTCCGCGGTGCGCCGTGGTGATGAAGGCGCGGTTGCCACCGGTGCCCGCGAAGACGATGTCGCGCGGCTCGTCACCTACCAGCAGGGTGCGCGCCACCCGCGCGGGGGTCGAGGAGAGGTCGATGACGCTGATGCTGTCGGACAGGTGGTTCACGACCCAGACTTCGTTGTTGTTGCGCGCCGCCACCGCCACCGGCTCCATACCCACGGGCACCGAGCCCGTGTGGGTGAGCGAGCCGGCGGTCACGCTGAAGATCTCGAGCCGGTTGTCCGGCGTGTTCACGGCGAAGACCTGGCTGCCATCGGGCGAGAGCGCGATGGGGCGGACCTGGCCGGATTCGAAGGTGATGAAGGATGGCTGGGCGGCAGCCGTACCGGCTAGCAGCAGCAGTGCTACCAGCGGAAGGAGGGAGTAGAGCGGGCGCATGGAGACGGAGACCTCGAGGTTGCAGGTACCCCATGGCGCAGCTTTCCCCTCTGCGCGTTGAGGCACCCCGTCACAGTGGATTCTCTCACGTATGTAGGTGCCTGAAAACTCCTCACAATCGACCTGTAGGCAGCTCACGACGGTGTATGGGTCTACGCCCCCATCCTCAAGCAGCGAATTTTTCGCAACGCCACTGGGAGCTTGGTGCGTGTACCTGCGGCTCGCTGTTGGGCGCGATTCCAAGGCCGATTCCCCGCGATATGATCGCCCGCCATGACCGCCCCCCCCGACTTCCATTTCCCCGAGCTTCACGAGGCCATCGCAGCGGCCGTACCCGAGCGCGAGGCCGTGGTGTTTCGCGAGCGCCGGCTCAGCTTCGGCACGCTAGGCGAGCGCAGCCGTCGGCTGGCCAGCTACCTGGCCGGTCGCGGGCTCGCCGTCTCTCGCGAGCGCTCGCAGCTGGCGGGCCACGAATCCGGCCAGGCGCATCTGGCCCTCTACCTCTACAACGGCAATGAGTACGTCGAGGGAATGCTCGGGGCCTTCAAGGCGCGGGTCGCACCCTTCAACGTCAACTACCGCTACGTGGAGGAGGAGCTCCTCTACCTGTTCCGGAACTCGGGGGCCCGGGCCGTGGTGTACCACGCCGAGTTCGCCCCACAGCTGGCCGCCATTCGCGACCAGCTCCCCGAGCTCGAAGTGCTGCTCCAGGTGGCGGACGACTCTGGCAACGGGCTGCTGCCCGGCGCCGTCGACTACGAGCAGGCGCTCGCCGAGAGCTCGCCCGAGCTGCCGGAGCTCGCGCACTCGCCGGACGATCTCTACATCCTCTACACCGGGGGCACCACGGGCATGCCCAAGGGCGTGCTGTGGCGCTCCGCCGACATCTTCGCTGGCGCGATGGGGGGGAGAAAGCTGGACGGCAGCGAGTACGCGAGCCTCGACGAAGTGGTGCAGGTCGCCGGGGCGGGAGGAAAGGTGCGCGGACTGATCGGCCCGCCGCTGATGCACGGTGCCGCCCAGTGGGGGACCTTCATCTACCTGACGATGGGCAACACCTGCCACTTCGCCGACCAGAACAAGCGCTTCGACGCACACGACGTGCTCTCGACCGTAGAGCGCGAGAAGCTGGCCACACTCACCATCGTGGGGGATGCCTTCGCGGTTCCCCTGTTGGACCAGCTTTCGAAGCGTAGCTACGACCTCTCGAGCCTCTTCCTGATCGGCTCCGGCGGCGCGCCCCTGTCGACGGCAAACAAGAAGGCGCTGCTGGAGGCGATTCCGAACCTCACCGTGCTCGATGCGATCGGCTCCTCCGAAACCGGAGCCCAGGCCTCCAACCCCAGCACCCGGGACGGGGGCGTGAGCACCGGAGACTTCAAGCCGGGCCCCGGGGCCTGCGTGGTGTCGGCGGAGCTCGACCGGGTGCTCGAGCCCGGTTCGGAAGAGATGGGCTGGTTCTCCCAGACCGGCCGGGTGCCCCTGGGCTACCTGGGCGACGCGGAGAAGACGGCCCGCACCTTCCCTGTGATCGACGGCGTTCGCTACTCCGTGCCCGGCGACCGCGCCCACCACCGTGCGGACGGCAGCATCGAGGTGCTGGGTCGCGACTCGGTCACCATCAACTCCGGGGGCGAGAAGATCTTCGCCGAAGAGGTGGAGCACGCGCTGAAGCACCACCCCGACGTCTACGACTGCGTCGTCGCGGGGCGGCCCAGCGAGCGCTGGGGGCAGGAGGTGATTGCCGTGGTGCAGCTGCGCGAAGGCGTGTCGGCCGACGAGGCCTCGCTACTCGCCGAGGCCGGCAAGCACCTGGCTCGCTACAAACTGCCCAAGGCTGTGGTCTATCGCGACGCCATCCAGCGCAGCCCCAGCGGCAAGGCCGACTACCGCTGGGCCCGGGAACAGGCGGAGGGCTGAGGCGACGCGCCGGGTCGGGCCCCTGAGCTGCTTCGCGCAGCGGGGTCAGTCTCCGTAGAGCCCGCCGATTGCGCTGAACACGAGATTGCCCGTGTCGAAGAGCGCGGTGAAGGGATAGAGAGGCCAGCGCGCCAGCGGCGGGATGCCCGCGTCGTCCATGCCGAGCGTGAGCGGGTAGAGCTGCTGGGTGCCGTAGCCCCAACGGCGGCGCGCCCGCCAGTCGTCGCGCGCCAGCTTGCCGGTGAAGGCCTGCGGCGAGGAGGCCTGCTGGATCTTCTCGGGATCCTGCACCTCAGGGGCCGCCGGAACCTCCACCTCGGAAGCGGAGCCGAGGTCGTCAGCACTGGCCGCGCTCGCGAACACTGCGACGGCCGCGCCGACCGCGGCTGCCAACGCGACCCTGCTGGGAGAGAATCCGCTGCGCATGACCTGCCTCCTAGCTGCGTTCTTAGTATGGCGGGTCGTGTCCGCCGGCGCGAGTCGGTATCCTGCGCCTTCCGCGACAACGAGGAAGCCATGCTGAAGAGACGGAATTTCAAGGCCGGTGAGACCATCCTGACCGAAGGGGACATCGGCGAGACGGCGTACATCATCCAGTCGGGCCGGGTAGAGATCCGCCGGGGCTCTGGCGACGACTCGCTCATCCTGGCCACACTCGGCCCCGGCGACACGCTCGGCGAGATGAGCATGATCGACGACAAGCCGCGCAGCGCCACGGCTGTGGCCCTCCAGGATGCCGAGCTGTCCGAGCTGCATCGCGACGACTTCTTCGAGGCGCTCCAGACCGATCCGGCGACCACGATCATGATCCTCAAGGTGCTCTTCGAGCGGCTGCGGGAAGCCAACTCGCGCATCCTCCAGCTCGAAGGGGTCCGCTCCTCTCCAGACATCGAAGGCGGCATGGGCACTGGAACCGTCCTGCACCTCGAGCCCCTCACGCCCGAAGCGGAGGCTGCTGTCGGCGGTGCGACCATCACCATCGACAAGTTCCCGTTTCGCATCGGCCGCGTGAGCCACAACCCCCTCGTACACAACGATCTCGAGCTGGAAGATGAGCTGCCCTGGCAGGTCTCTCGCCATCACCTGGCCTTCATCCTGGAGGACGGGCGTGTCGGCGTGGTCGACCGCGGTAGCACGCTGGGTTCGGCTGTCGACGGTCAGCGTCTCGGCGGGCCGAGTGGCAAGCCGGGGCCCGCCTTCTTCTCCGGTCCCGAGGGCACGTTGGTGTTCGGCCGGGAGGAATCCCCCTTGCAGTTCCGCGTCTCGCAGGGCTAGGAGGCAGGCGCCCGGGCGACTAGGATGGGCGGCGATGACGCGTCCCTCCCAGATCGTGATCTTCGGTGCCAGCGGGGACCTCACGCGGCGCAAGCTGGTTCCGGCCCTGGCCAGCCTGGCCGCCCAGGGCCGGCCTCGAGACGGCTTTTCGGTGATCGGCGTTGCGCGGCGCGAGAAGAGCGATGAGCAGTTTCGCTCGGAGCTTCGCCAGGCCATGCCCGACGAGCTGGTGCCGGGCTTCGACGAACTCGCGTCACGGGTGCACTACCAGCCCGGGAACATTGGCGAAGAGGGGGACCTGGCGACTCTCTCGGAGCGGCTCGACTCGATGCCGGGAGGTCGCGACGCCGGGCGTCTCTACTACCTTTCGCTCAAGCCGGAGCTTTTCGGCACGGCCGTCGCGCAGCTGTCGCGGGTCGGCCTGGTGACCCAGCGCGAGGGTGAGACGCGCGCCTGGCGCCGCGTCGTCATCGAGAAACCCTTCGGTCAGGATCTCGCCAGCGCGCAGCAGCTCAACGCCGAGCTCCACGAGTACCTGCGGGAAGACCAGATCTACCGCATCGATCACTACCTGGGGAAGGAGACGGTCCAGAACCTGCTGGGCTTCCGCTTCCACAACGCCATCTTCGAGCCGATCTGGAACCGCCACCATGTGGAGCTGGTGCAGGTGACCGTGGCCGAGAGCATCGGCGTAGAGCAGGGCCGCGGCGGCTACTACGACGGAACCGGCGCGCTGCGCGACATGCTGCAGAACCACATGCTCCAGATCCTGGCGCTGATCGGGATGGAGCCTCCCGCGGATCTCGACGCCGACGCCATCCGCAGCGAGAAGGTCGAGCTGCTGCGCGCACTTCACTGGCCCGACGCGGAGGACGTGCGCACGGGCTCGGTGCGGGCGCAATACGCAGCCGGCAGCATCGACGGCAAGCCGGTCGTCGGGTATCGCGAGGAAGAGGGGGTCTCGCCGGATTCGCAGACCGAGACCTTCGTGGCCGTGCGCGCCGAGATCGACAACTGGCGCTGGAGCGGTGTTCCCTTCCTGCTGCGACACGGCAAACGCATGCCGAAGAAGTTCACGGAGGTGAAGATCCACTTCCACACGCCGCCCATCCAGCTCTTCAACCGTCCCGAGGACATGAGCGTGCCGGAGTACCGCCGCAAGCTGCGAGACGGGAGCTTGTGTCAGATCCGGCCGAACGTGCTGACCCTCTCGATCCAGCCGCGTGAGGCCATGTCGCTCTCCTTCGGAGTGAAACAGCCCGGCAACGAGATGGTGATGTCGCCGGCCACGCTGTCTTTCGACTACCGCGAGCACTTCCAGGCCAAGTCCGCGGCGGCCTACGAGCGGCTCCAGCTCGATGCACTGCTGGGTGACCAGACGCTCTTCCTGCGCGCCGATGAGATCGAGGCCTCCTGGCGCTACGCCGATGAAGTGCTGTCGGGATGGCGGGGGCCCGACGCCCCGCCCATGCTCGAATTCCCGGCCGGCAGCTGGGGCCCCGCCGAGGCCGACGCCCTCTTCCGTGGCTGCGAGGGCAGCTGGTCCACAGGTCGGGGCGGCGTTTCGCAAACCTGAGAGGCCGCTGGGCCGCGGGGTTTCAGTCCGAAACGCGCAGGCCCACAACCGTCACGTCGTCGCGGTGCGGCTCGATCTTGCGGAACTCTTCGAGGGCAAGGCCCAGGCCATGCACGTTGCGCTGGATCGCGCAGCCGGGCTCTCCACCCAGCGCCTCGAGCACACGCTGCATGCCGAACTCCTCGCCCGCTTCGTCGGTGGCTTCGGTGACCCCGTCCGTCAGCAGCAGCAGGGAGTCGCCGCGGTCGAGGGTCAGCTCGAAGTCCTGGTAGCTGGCCTCGTCCGTCACGCCGATCGGAAGATCCCCGCCCTGGTCGCAGAGGCTGGCGCGGCCGTTCGCGATGCGGATCGGAGGCAAGTGTCCGGCTCGGGTGTAGCGGAAGACCAACGTATCGAGGTCCAGGACCCCGTAGAGCAGCGTGAAGTAATGACCCGAGATTTCCATCAGCGGAAAGCGGCGGTTCAGCTCGGTTGCCACGCGAGCAGGGGTCGGGACCTCCCAGCTTCCGCCGGAGCGTGGGCGCCGTAGCAGGCTGCCGCGCTCCGGGAGTGTGCGCAGCACGTGTGTGAGGCTCACGGAGTGGAGGGCGGCTGAAGTCCCATGGCCCGAGACGTCGAGGACGTAGAGGCCGACCCTACGCTCGTCCAATGCGACGACGTTGAAGACGTCGCCCCCGAGCTGCGCACTCGGCTCGTAGATCCACGCGAAATCCACGCCCACCAGTTCCGGCGGCGTCGCGGGCAGCAGCGCGCGCTGGACCCGGGCTGCGTGGGCCAGATCGCGCTCGATGCGGCCCTTGGCGGCGCTGACCTCCTCGATTCGGTGCCCCAGAGTGGCCTCGAGCCGCAGCACCCGCTCGGCCACGCGCAGCTGGGCGATCAGCTCGGGCGCCTCGAAGGGCTTGCGAACGAAGGCGTCGGCGCCGGCTTCCAGGGCCTCCACCATCGCCTGCGGGGCGTTGCGCGAGGTGAGCATCAGGATGGGGAGGTAGAAGTCCCTCGGGGCGGAGCGAGCGCGGCGGCACAGCTCCACCCCCGAGAGTCCGGGCATCTCCCAATCAGTGAGGAGGATGCTGATCTCGGGGTCGCGCTCGAGGGCGTTCGAGGCCGCGTCGCCGCTCGCCACGCAGTGCACATCGAAGCCGGCGGGGGCGAGGACCTCCTCCACCCGCTCTCGCCAGAAACGGTCGTCATCCGCCACGAGCACCCGCACCCGTCCCGGTTCGGCCATCCGGCGGGCCGGGATGAGACGGAAGTCCGGCTCATCGCAGGCCGGAGCCGGGCGCGTTTCGGGTAATCTGCCCGGGCCGTCCGCGCGGCCGGCGGCTCGGCGCAGGAGTGGACAGTACCCATGGGCTACCAGCCGATCGAGAACTACGGGGTCATCGGGAACATGCGCACGACCGCCCTGGTCGGCGTCGATGGCTCCATCGACTGGTTCTGCTATCCGCGCTTCGACTCTCCGAGCGTCTTCGCCGCAGTACTCGACGATGCCAAGGGCGGCCGCTTTCGCATCGGTCCGCAGGGCGACGGCGTGCGCTACAAGCAGCTCTACTGGCCGGAGACCAATGTCCTGGTGACGCGCTTTCTCTCACCCGAGGGCGTGGGCCAGGTCATCGACTTCATGCCAATTCCCGGGAGCCTCGAAGCCGAGCACCACACCCTGATCCGGCAGGTGCACGTGGTGCGCGGCCGGATGCACCTGCGAATGGATTGCCAGCCCGCGTTCGACTACGGCCGCGCGCCTCACGAAACACGCCTCGTGGAGGGCGGCGCTCTGTTCGAGTCCGCTGGCCTGCGGCTCGGTCTCGCCAGTGACACGGACCTCGAGGCCTCGTCTTCGGGGGGCGTGGGTTGCGCTCTCTCGATGCGGGAGGGCGAGACGGCCGTGTTCGCGCTCGCGGGCCTGGCCGAGGGCGAAGGCTTGCCCGAGGTGGTGAGCCCCGGCCATTGCCAGCAGCTCTTCCAGGACACCGTGAACTACTGGCGTGCGTGGCTCTCCCAGTGCAACTACACCGGACGCTGGCGCGCCGAGGTGCAACGCTCGGCGCTGGTGCTGAAGCTGCTGACCTACGAGCCGACCGGCGCCATCGTTGCGGCACCCACCTGTAGCCTGCCCGAGACCATAGGCGGGGTGCGCAACTGGGACTATCGCTACACCTGGATCCGTGACGCGGCCTTCACACTCTACGGGCTGTTGCGCGTGGGCTTCACCCAGGAGGCGGCGCGTTTCATGAACTGGCTCGAGGCGCGCTGCCACGAGCTGGCGGACGACGGCTCGCTCCAGATCATGTACGGAATCGACGGCCGCCACGAACTGGTGGAGGAGACCCTCGACCACCTGGAGGGCTACCGGGGCTCGCAGCCCGTGCGCATCGGCAACGGCGCCTTCGACCAGCTCCAGCTCGACATCTACGGCGAGCTGATGGACTCGGTCTACCTCTACAACAAGTACGGTACGCCCATCTCCTACGATCTCTGGCGCGAGCTTCGCCGCCTCGTCGACTGGGTGTGCGAGAACTGGGAGCGCGAGGACGAGGGCCTGTGGGAGGTTCGCGGCGGCCGCCGTCACTTCGTGTATTCGAAGCTGATGTGCTGGGTGGCCTTGGATCGCGGTTTGCGGCTGGCCGACAAGCGCTCGTTCCCGGCGGATCGTCGGCGCTGGGAGCTGGTGCGAGATCGCATCTACGAAGACATCATGAGCAAGGGCTGGAGCGAATCGCGGCAGGCCTTCACGCAGTCCTACGGGTCGGACACCCTCGACGCGTCGAACCTGATGATGCCGCTGGTCTTCTTCCTCTCGCCGACGGACCCGCGCATGCTGGCCACCATCGACGCCATCGACCGCTCTCCCCGGGACGGAGGACTCGTCGAGGACAGCCTGGTTTTCCGCTACGACACCGACCAGACCGACGACGGGCTCAAGGGAGAAGAGGGCAGCTTCAACATGTGCAGCTTCTGGCTGGTGGAGGCCCTGACCCGCGCAGGACGCGTCGACCGGGTTCGCCTGGACGAGGCCCGCCTGCTCTTCGAGCAGATGCTGGGCTACGCGAACCACCTGGGGCTCTACGCGGAGGAGACGGGCCCCACCGGCGAGGCGCTCGGCAACTTCCCCCAGGCCTTCACGCACCTGGGGTTGATCAGCGCCGCCTACAACCTGGACCGCGCCCTGGACGGCCGCTGAGCGGTCAGGACTTCTCCAGCTCTTCGTCGATGATCACCTTGAAGGTGGGGAAGGGCTGGGCTCCGCGGATGTAGCGGCCGTTCACGAAGAAAGCCGGTGTACCGGTCACCCCGAGCTTCTCGGCGGCCTTCTTGTCGGTTTCGACGATCTGCTTGACCTCCGCCGAATCGACGTCTTTCTTGAACTGCTCGACATCCAGGCCCATTTCGCCGGCCCACTCCACGTACTTCGCTGGCGCCATCTCCTGCTGGTTGTCGAAGATCATGTCGTGCATCTCCCAGAACTTCCCCTGCATCCCGGCCGCCGCTGCGGCGGCGTGAGCCGGGCCGGCCTTCGGGTGGAAGGCGAGCGGGAGGTGCCGGAAGGCGACACGGACCTGGCCGCCGTACTCCTTCTCGATCTGCTCGATGGTGGGCCGCGAGCGGCGACAGAAGGGGCACTGGAAGTCGGACCACTCGACGATCGTCACCTTGGCGTCGGCCGGCCCCCTCACGTGTGTGCCGACCCCGATCTCGTAGCGCTTGTTCGGATCGATGCCGCCGCGGGCGGGCGCCGGCGCCGCCGCAGCCGCGGTCGGCCCGGGGGCGCTCTTTGTCGCCTTCTCGATGTCCATCATCACCACGCGAATGGCGTCGAGTTGCTGACCGGTGTCGGAGATCGACTGGGCCACCAGGGCGCCTGCGGCCACCATGCTGCAGCCGAGGATCGCGGCTGCGCCGAGCCACACCAGAGCCGAGCCGCCGCCAGAAGAAGAGTCGGGTTGGTTACTTGCCATGGCGCAGAGAGTGAGATGCCCAGAGCGGTTTCGCCAGCCCGGAATCGAAGCCACGCCGGACGCGGAGGGCTCTCGCGGCAGCGGAGGCCTGCGCAGGCCCCCCCCCCGGCCTTGACAGGGGCTCGTGGCGCACTGAGATTCGCCGCCCGCGCCCCATCGGAGGAGGCTTCTTGCAGCGAGTGCCCCGCTCGCACCAGCGCAGCTGGGCCAGCGGTCTGGTCCTGTCCCTGCTCCTGGCTCTAGGCTGCGGTTCCAGCGAGCCGACAGGGCCTAGCGCGGCCCAGGAGGCCAGCGAGTGGCCCAGCTATGGGGGCGACCCGGGCGGCCAGCGCTACGCAGTCCTGGATCAGCTCACGCCGGAGAACGTCGGGAGACTGGAGCCGGCCTGGACCTTCCACAGCGGCGACGTCTCGGATGGCAAGGGTGAGGTCCGTAGCGCCAGTGCTTTCGAGGCGACGCCCATTCTGGTCGATGGGCTGCTCTTCTTCTGTACGCCCTTCGATCGCGTCATTGCCCTCGACCCAGCCACGGGCGAGCAGGTCTGGAGCTTCGATCCCCAGATCGATCTCCAGGCTCGCTACGCCAACCAGCTGGTGTGCCGGGGTGTCGCCCACTGGCGCGACCCGTCTGCGGCTCCCGGGGCGCGCTGCGCCCGGCGCATCTTCCTGGGGACCCTCGACTCCCGCCTGATTGCCCTGGACGCTGCGACCGGCGGTCGCTGCTCGGATTTCGGCAGCGCGGGAGAGGTAGAACTCGCCTCCGCGGCCGGCGAGACGCTGTGGCAGGGGGAGTACTCCCTGACCTCGCCCCCGGTCGTGCTCGGCGATCGGGTGGTCGTAGGCGCCGCGATCAGCGACAACGCCCGCAGCGACGCTCCCTCAGGCCTGATCCGGGCCTTCGATGCCCGCGGCGGCCGCGAGCTCTGGGCCTGGGATCTGGCTCCTCCTGGCTATGCGGGGCCCAGGAGCGCGGCCGGCCACGCCCTGGCACCCCGAACGCCTGGGCGCCGATGTCGGTAGATCCCGAACGCGACCTCGTCTTCGTTCCCACCGGCAACGCGGCGAACGACTACTACCGAGGCGAGCGCGCGGACGTGAATCACTTCGGAAGCTCGGTGGTGGCGCTGCGTGGGAGCACGGGGGAGGTGGTCTGGCACTTCGCAACTGTGCACCGCGATCTCTGGGACTACGACGTCCCGGCTCAGCCCACACTGACTTCGGTGCGTCGCGACGGGCGCGTGGTTCCCAGCCTGGTCCAGGCCACCAAGATGGGCCTGCTCTTCGTGCTGGACCGCGAGACCGGGGAGCCGTTGTTTCCAGTGGAGGAGCGACCCGTGCCGCAGGCTGGGGCTCCCGGCGAGCAGCTCTCGCCCACCCAGCCCTTTCCGCGCAAGCCTCCCCCGCTGGTGCCCCACCGGCTGGCGCCGGAGAACGTATGGGGGATCAGCGTCTGGGACCGAAACGCCTGTCGTGAGCTCGTGGCGGGACTGCGCAACGAGGGGATCTACACGCCGCCGAGTGTCGCGGGCAGCCTGATGTATCCAGGCAACGCCGGTGGTTCCAACTGGGGGGGGGTCGCTGTCCACCCCGAACGGCAGATCGTGGTGGCAAACCTGATCGACGTTCCCTTCGGGGTGAGGCTGGTGCCCCGTGCGCAGTTCGAGGCCACGCGGGCGGCGCACCCCGGTGACGAGTTCGCTCCGGCCCGCGGCACACCCTACGGGCTGCACCGCTTTCGTGTGCTCTCGCCACTGGGCCTGCCCTGCAATCCGCCGCCCTGGGGCACGCTGGCTGCCGTTGATCTCGGATCGGGCGAGATCCTGTGGCAAGTCCCCTTCGGTACAGTGCGCGACCTGGCGCCCCTGCCCCTGCCGCTGCGTCTGGGCGTGCCGAGCTTGGGCGGCCCGGTCGTGACCTCCAGCGGGCTGATCTTCATCGCCGCCAGTCTCGACGACTATCTGCGCGCCTTCGATCTCGAGACGGGTCGTGAGCTGTGGCGCGCGCGGCTGCCTGCCGGCGGCCAGGCCACGCCGATGCTCTACCGCATCGGTGATCGCCCCTATGTGGTGATCGCAGCGGGGGGGCACGCACGCATGGGCTCGCGCCTTGGCGACGCCCTGATTGCCTTCAGTCTGCCGCGCTGAGCGAGGGCGGACCTGCGCCGGGAACTCCGTTAGGCTGGCCGCCGAGATGCGCAGCTCGCGCCGTATCCGGCTCATTCTGTGGTTGTTTGCCCTGCCAATCCTGCCGCCGGCTGCGCTGGTCGTGCCGGTCGAGGCCAGCGCCCAGGCCCGCCTGAAGCCGAAAGCCTTGCGCCAGATCCGCGCGCTGCTGGCGGAGAAGGCAGAGCGGACGACGGCCGAACGCAAAGTCTCGTCGCGGCTCCTACACACGGCGCGCATGCGCCGGGGCCGCGAGATCGCAGCCGGGATTCACCAGCTGCGCACCGGAGTGGAGCTGGAGCCTGGGGGCACGCTGCGGGTCGACCTGGATGCCCGGGTCACCCCGGCGCTGCTGGCCCGCATCGAGGCTGTTGGAGGCGAGGTGCTGGGCGCCTGGCCGGGCCAGCGCTCCGTGCGCGCGAGGATTCCGGTGGAGGCCTGCGAGAGCGTGGCCGAGCTGCCGGAGGTGCGCGGGCTGCGTCCCGCGGACCTGGCCTTCACCCACGCCGACACCAGCGAGGGCGTGGAGGCGCACCAGATGGACCTGCTGCGCAACCTCTACGGCGTCGATGGCACGGGGATTCGTGTGGGCGTGTTGTCGGACGGCGTCGACTCGCTCGCGTCCCTGGTGAGCTCCGGCGATCTGCCGCCCGTGACGGTGCTGCCTTCCGAGGCCGGCACCGGGAGTGAGGGCACGGCGATGCTCGAGATCGTGCACGACCTGGCTCCCGGAGCCGAGCTCTACTTCGCGACTGCATTCAACGGCAAGGCGAGCTTTGCGGACAACATCCGGGCGCTGCGGGACGCAGGCGCCGACGTCATCGTGGACGACGTTCGCTACTTCTCCGAGGCCATCTTCCAGGACGGCGTGGTGGCGGCAGCGGTCGACGATGTCGCCGCGGACGGGGTGCTCTACTTCTCTGCTGCCGGCAACGAGGGCAACCTCGACTCCGGCACCGGCGGCGTGTGGGAAGGCGACTTCGCAGACA
>Ga0255057_10001354_pt1 | contig 13859 bp, 20 predicted proteins | sample Cases_109_6_MG_FD_189022 | JGI IMG/M metagenome (GOLD analysis project Ga0255057, IMG submission 189022) | Seawater microbial communities from Amundsen Gulf, Northwest Territories, Canada - Cases_109_6 | ecosystem: Environmental > Aquatic > Marine > Gulf | place: Canada: Northwest Territories... | reverse complement strand
GTCAATCGGAAACTCGGTCTTAGGGTTTGAGACCCGTGGCCAATCGAACTGCGGATAGTCGTCGGTCTTTGCCGGATCGGTGTTCGTGACCGTAAGCGTGTAGCCGCTGCGACCGTGGAACGCGTCACGAAAATGAAGGACCTTGTCGGCACCACCCTCGATCCCTTTGTCGCGGTTCTTTTGCGCCTTCCAATCGAACGCCGCTTTCATGGCGTTTTCGACCGCGAGTGTGCCGCCCGCGATAAAGAACAGATGCTCGAAGCTTTCGGGAACGGCGATTTCCCTAAACGTCTTGACGAAGCCGGCGTACTCTCCGCTGTACACATCGCTGTTCGCCGGGTTGGCGAGCGCTGCCCGCAAGAGCGAGGTCCGAAAACCCTCGTCCTTCATCTTCGGGTGGTTGTGCCCGATCGGCAGGGTCGCGAAGTACGAGTAGCAATCGAGGTACTCCTCGCCTGTGACCGCATTCACCATCGTGGTCCCGTAGGAGTTGTCGAGATCGATGACGAAATGAAAACCGTCCACCAGGATGTTGCGCTCGAGGACCGGGAAGACTTGGTCGGCTGGTACGCTGATCTCTGGCATATCACCCTCCGCTAGCTGAGATGGACCAAAGGCAACGAACGAATCGCGGCGACTGGCTAGCGTCTGGGTAGTTGAGCTACGCTGCCGTGCTCGTGGGCGCCGCGCCTTGGCCCGCGTTGGGGGGCGCGAAGATCGCTGGCCGCGCTTCCGAGGGAAGGAAGGGCCGGCCTGGGGAGAGTGTTTGGAAAGCGGCTGCTCGCATTCAGATGCCTCCTGAACGTTGTTCAACAAGAAATCTATCATCAGCCGGCGGGGATTGGTAGCCCAGTGTCGGACCCGCTAGGTTCTTCGCGTCAGGTCAAGTCCTGCAAATCCCGCCCCCCTTTCATCGATCGCGAATGCAGAACCGACTGATCACTCTTTTCGAAACCCACTTCGGCGCCCGGCCCGAGGCCGTGCTCCCAGTGGCGGCAGATGGTTCGTCGAGGACCTATCACCGGTTAGTGGCACCTGACGGGCGAACTGCGATCGGCGCCTTTGGGCCCGATCACGACGAGAACCGCGCCTTTCTTTCATTCTCCCGTGCCTTCAACCGGGCTGGGTTCCCGGTGCCCGAGCTATATGCAGACGACGACGAAGCCGGCATCTGGCTGATCGAAGACCTGGGCGACACCACGCTGTTCCGGGCCCGGCAGGAGGCGCGCGAGGGCGGCCACGAATTCGACCCGACGATCCTCGATGTGTATCGGCGCGTGGTGGAAATACTGCCGCGATTCCAAGTCGAGGGTGATGACATCGTCGACTATTCCGTGGCCTACCCGCGGGCAGCGTTCGACCGACAGTCCATCGTCTGGGATCTCAACTACTTCAAATATCACTTTCTGAAGTTGGCCCAGATACCATTCAACGAAGCCAAGCTCGAGAACGACTTCGATGCCTTGGCTACATACCTGCTCACCGCCGACACCGATCACTTTCTCTATCGCGACTTTCAGTCGCAGAACATTATGCTTCGCGATGGCGAACCGTGGTTTATCGATTACCAGGGAGGCCGCCGCGGTGCGTTGCAATACGACATCGCCTCGCTGCTCTACGATTCCAAAGCCGATATCCCTGAGACCGTCCGGGCTGAACTGCTGGATCATTACCTATCGTCTTTGGCACAGTACCTGGATTTCAATCGGGCCGCGTTCCTTGAACGTTATCATGGGTACGTGTTGGTGCGTATCCTTCAAGCGTTGGGCGCCTACGGTTACCGCGGGTTCTTTGAACGCAAACCGCGCTTCCTTCAGAGCGTTCCCTACGCAGCGCGGAACATCGAACGGATCCTGGCCAATGGCTTGCCAATCCGACTGTCAGAGATCGAGCGGGTCTTGCGCACCATCATCACCGAGTGGGGTGACGCCGACGGCGAGCCAGACACCTCTCGACTCACCGTTTACGTGTACAGCTTCAGCTATCGACGCGGTTACCCCCAGGACCTCGGCGGGCACGGAGGAGGGTTCGTATTTGACTGCCGGGGCCTTCCGAACCCGGGTCGACTGCCGGAGTACGCCGCGCTCAACGGGCGCGACCCGGAGGTCGCCGAGTACATCGCTGGCCTCAGCGAGCTCGAGCCGTTCTGGGAGAACGCTCGCTCGCTAGCCGAAGCCCAGATCGAGGCTTACAAGCAGCGTGGCTTCACTAGTTTGAGTGTTTCTTTTGGATGCACGGGTGGACAACACCGCTCGGTATATCTGGCTGAGAGAATGACGCGACATCTCGAGGCTCGGTTCTCGGAAGTTCGAGTTCGACTCCTTCATCGCGAGGAGCCGAGTTGGCCGCGGGTCGCAGCGACCCCGGCGGGCTAGAGATCATGGATGCTATGGTGCTAGCAGCCGGGCTCGGCAAGCGCCTGAGACCGTTCACCAACGACACGCCCAAGGCGCTGATCGAGGTCGATGGCGTTCCGATCCTCGAACGAATCATCCGCTACCTGGCCGCAGCGGGTGTGGATCGCATCATCGTCAACGCCCATCATCATGCTGACCAGATGGAGCATTTCGTTGCCAATCAAAAAGACTGCGACGTAGAAATCCTACTATCGGCCGAACCCGAACAGCCGCTAGGGACCGGCGGTGGCTTGTTGCACGCCGCGCCGCTGTTCCGGCGTGACGAGCCGTTCGTGCTATATAACGGTGACGTCATCACCGATTTCGATCTCGAGGCGATGAGCCGCGTTCATCGCGCCGATGATCGGTTAGCCACGTTGGCGGTCAACCATCGCGAGACCTCTCGCTGTCTGCTTTTCGACGATGAGGGTTTGTACGGGTGGGCTAACCTATCGACCGGCGAGTCGGAAGCGTCCCGCCCGGTGCGCGGGCAGCTGTGTCAGATTCCGTTCGCAGGGGTTCACGTTCTCTCACCGCGGATCTTCGATCTGATCAGCGAGCGCGGCGCGTTCTCGATCATCCCGGTCTATCTCCGGCTCGCCCGCGCGGGATACCGCCTCCTACCCTACGACATCAGCGCGGCGCTGTGGCTCGAGATCGGCAACCCGGAGCGGCTCGAGACGGCTCGCCGAGTAGTGTCGACGCTCAGGGATCGAAGCGGTCTTTCTCCATAATCACCGCGCCCGACTCGTCGCCAAACGTAAACACCGATCGGAACGTTCCCTCAACACCAACCTCGGCGCCTTCGCGTGGAGCCCCCAACCCCCGACTCACCACGTTCATCGTTCCCGTACCGTCGTTGATTCGATAGGCACCCTGGCCTAAGGCACCAAGGGCGCGGGTCACTTCACCCTTCACGCGCACCGTTTCGCCCTCGTAGCGACCGGGATCATCGAGCAAGGATTGGATCGACATGGTGCCGCGGCACGCCGAAGCGAGGGCAGCGCCTGCGGCCACAACACCGACCAACAACACGGTGCGAGATCGGATCCGGGTGCACATGAGCAAACTCCTGATTGAGGTTTAACGAAGTTCAACCGACAGCCGGCTTACTCAGCGGGGGGCTCGGCACCTGAAGCAGCAGCGATCGACAGGCGCAGACCCCCTAATTGACGGTCCACATAGTCGGTAAGAGCGTAAATGAAAACGACGATTCCGACCATCTCGAAAGTTTCCTCTATGGTCTGCAGTGCAACGTAAATCGCATCATAGTTGCTAGGATCGCCGTCTAAGTGCCAGCCACTGAGCATTTCAAATGCAAGCGCACCGGTCACAAACGTGCCACCGGCGATGACAAACAGCGTCGCAGTCCGTACGGGAAGTCGGAGCAGAAAGCGAACATAAACGGCCAGGACGACCAACACCGCCAGACCATAAGGAATGACCCAGGCGAAGTGGAAAGCACCCGACGTATTCAATGCGTCCTGAAGCGGCACAGTCGCACGCTCGTGTACCATGGCTATCTCATCAACAGCTAGGAAAACGAATATCAGCGCCAGCCCAAACCAGTAACTCGCGTGTATACGCCGGTCTTCCCGGCCAGCGATCCCGACCAAAGTAAGCAGTGAGGCACAAACCAGGATCGCAACGGACGAGTAAAAGGTCGGGACATTTGTGTCCGATCCCAAATTGAACAACTGAACCGGGCCGGAAAGGAACGAAACGTCCGTTATGAAACGGACCGCGTGGATTGACAGGTGAGCAATCAGCAAAAACAACACTATGCCTAAGAAAAACAGGGCGATACTCTTGGGGCTAAGCTTGATGTCCATAGCTCAGATCGGTCTCCCTGGGGCATGCTTCTGCTTGAGGTTCTCGAGTCGACGCAACCTAGCATGCCCGGTGTCCGTTGACCGTTGTTTTGCCGCGATCGGCAAGGAGCTCGATTTTCGTCATGACCGATCCCGCAACCGCTCAATTCCCGAAAGAAACGTCCGCCGCCGGGGTTTGGGAGCGCCAGCAGAGCCGGTTCGACGCCGTTTACTACGTCCATGTCAGTTGCAATTTGAGGCGCATCGCCGACTACCCGAACCTATGGCCCTATCTGAGAGACTTGTATCAACATCCTGGGATCGCAGAAACGGTCGACATGGATCACATCAAGCGGCACTACTATCTAACGCACGACAAGATCAATCCCTCGGGTCTCGTTTCGGACCGGCCCGAGCTGGACTTCGACACCCCTCACTCAAGAGAGCAGCTAGGGTGAACGAACGCGCTCAGATCGTCACCTACCGTGACGAGTTCCAGCCCGCGTTCGAGTCGCTTAACCTTGATTGGATCGAAGAGCATTTCTGGGTCGAGGACATTGACCGCCAGGTATTAAGCGATCCCAAGGGCACGATCGTCGATCGCGGCGGCGAGGTTTTCTTTGCCCTCGAAGGCAGCAACGCTGTGGGAACGTGTGCGCTCATCAAACATGACGACCGAGTCTATGAGCTATCCAAGATGGCGGTTCACCCGTCAGCTCAAGGACGGGGGCTGGGAAATCTGTTGATGGATGCGATGATAGCCTGGGCCAGGGAGCGCCATGCAAAGCAGATCTTCCTCGAATCCAACACCGTCCTGGGGCCGGCGATCAAGCTGTACGAGAAGTACGGATTTGAGACGACCCGCCTGGGCGAGGGCGACGAGTACGAGCGCTCCAACATCCGGATGACGCTCGAGCTTCCCAAGCCGACTTAACATTTGCGCCCCTCCTTCGTCCGACTCAGTAGACGCACCATCTGACAAAACACGGATAAAGGAGGCAAGATGTTTCGATTGCGAACGATGGTCCTGGCCGCTGCGGCGGCGCTACTGCTTGGCGCCCCGGCTCGAGCACAGGACGATGGCCAGGTCGTCATCAACAACCCTGGTGACAGGATCGAAGATATCCGGGATCGGCGCGAAGACGTTCGTGACCGGCGGGAGGACCGCCGAGACCGTGCTGAAGACGTGGCCGATCGCCGTGAGGATATTCGCGACCGGCAGCACGACGGCGGAGTGCGTGATCAAATCGAAGACCGGATCGACCGACGTGAGGACTATTTCGATCGGCGCGAAGATCGCCGGGATCGGCGCGAAGACGTTCGTGACCGGCGGGAGGATCGGCGCGATCGCCGCAGCTGACCTTTCAAACTAGGAGGGGTTCGCGTCGAATCCGTTTCCCCTAAAGGACGCGAACCACTCCGCGCGCGGGAAAGAAACCGTCATTCCGGCGAGCATCAGTACAACCGCAGCGACCAGCGCACTCCGCTGCCCCGTTAGTAACGCGACCGTAACACCGAAAAGTGCAGCTCCCTCGAGCATCGCCCACGCAATGATGAGCAGACGAATCACTCGTTCGGGCCCTCCGGTCACCCGACGAGATGCGGGCGACTCGGTGTGACGCCTCGCTTTGCGCCACAACAGATACCATGCCGCCACCAAGACCGCGGCCGCGCCGTACCATATCTGGACGAGGAATCGCCAGTCCCCCTCGCCTCCATCGATCGCGGATCCAGATCCCGTCAACGCGTAGACGACGCCCGCGAACACCAGCACGCCCAGCAAGAGTGACATCGCCAGAATCCGGGAAACGTGTAGTGCCTGGTCGGCATTCATCTAGGCACGGGCATACTCCTCAGCACCCATGAAGTGAAGCGACACGTACGGCTCATCGCCTTCGACCCAACTGTCGTGCCCTGGAGGAATCGCGCACAGAACTCCGGGTGTGATCTCAAACTCGGCACCATCGTCCATGCGAACCTTGGCGCACCCGCTGACGCCCAGCACCACATGAGCGACGTTGCAGGTTGTCTCACCCAAGTTGGGGCCGACGTGTTGCGACCATTTCCACCCGGGCTGATACGTGGCCCGACCGACCGTGAACCCGCCAACCGTCACCAACTCAAAGGTCCCCTTCTCGAACGCGCGCTTCTCGTCCGGCGAGTCGAGACTCTTCGTGATCAGATCCATCTCGATCTACTGGCCTCGATAAGCGCGCATGGCGTTGGACATGACCATCACCAGCGCCGGGTCGGTGGAGATTCGCACCATTTCCTTGCCGAGCTCGGCGGTCAATTGGGTAACCTGAGAGTGTTCGTCCATAAACTCGCTTCGCAGCTCAACTGGATCGATGTCGCTCAGGGCCTCGCCAAGCTCGCTCAACTCCCTCGCCTTTTGCTCAAAAATCGGTGCGTTCTCCTTGGCGGTGGCTTCGTCGGTCGTGTTGCGAGCGATTTCGACCAACTCTTCCAAGCTGCCGAGGTACTTTTCGATAGCTTCCTCCGCGCTCGATGGCGCGGAGATCTGATCGCTGCTCGAGGTGGCAGTGTCGCTCTCGGTTTCGCTCTTTGAGCAAGCGACCGCCAACAGCACCGCCAGTCCCAGAACAGAGTGACTCTTCCACTTGCTCATAGGGGCTCCCCCAATAATTAGAGTGCCGCGGATATGGGAATGGCCGACACTCCAAAGGTATCCACAGGAGACGTAACCGGCGAACGGCGCTTGACGGATGGCTTTCGTACGTGCAAAATCATCGCCCAGTTGTTTTTCCTCACGCATTCCGTGGAGGCAACCCCCTTGAGCTCAATCGTTGAGATTCTGATGCAACAGTTAGCCGGTAGCGCTTCGAGCGATATCGGCAAGTCGTTGGGCGCCAACGAACAGACCACTCAGACCGCGATCGCAGCCGCGCTGCCGCTGCTGCTTGGCGCATTCGCCCGAAACTCCGACAGCACCCAAGGCGCCGAGGCTCTGCACGGTGCGCTAGCCAAAGACCACGATGGAAGCGTGTTGGACAATCTCGCTGGCTACCTTGGGGCGCCAAACCTCGATGACGGCAGCGGCATCGTTCGTCATGCGTTTGGCGATCGTCAGGCGGCGGTCGAACGTGGAGTGAGCAAGGCGAGCGGTCTTGACATGGCCAACGCTGCGAAGCTGCTCACCGTTTTGGCGCCGGTCGTCATGGGGATGATCGGACGGAATCAGCGTCAACAAGGACTGGACTCGGCGGGATTGGCCGAACTTTTGGGTGGTGAGCGTAAGCGCGTCGAACACCAGGATGCCCCGGCAGCAGGGCTCGGCCGGTTACTCGATTCTGACGGCGACGGAGATATCGGCGATGACATAGCCAAACTTGGCAAGGGTCTTCTGCAGGGGTTCCTGAAATCCCGTTAGCGATCCGCGGTGGGGCGCAATGCCAAAATGTAGAGGACGACCGCCACGCTCGTCGCGAGGTTGAGGCTCGAAACACCGTCTCGCATGGGGATCGCGACGCGCTGATCTGCTCGTTCCAGAACCTGGTCGCTCAACCCGCTGCGCTCCGACCCGAAAGCCAGCATCGCATCGTCGGGTATCGTTGCGGCTCGCAGTGGCTGACCGTTGGGGTCAAGAGCGACGATCGGTCGATCGGTGTCAGGGGGGACGTCCACCCGTGCGACCGGCAGCGCGAACTGCAGGCCGGCCCCACCCCGCAGCGCCTCTGGGTGCCACGGATCGTGGGGCCCGACAGCAATGACACCCGCCGCTTCCGCGGCCGCGGCGACCCTGACGGCGGCGCCCAGGTTGCCGAGCCTCGAGGGCCTTTCAAGCAACACGACCCGACCTGATTGGGCCAACACTTCAGCCGGGGTGGCCTCGCTTCTGCGAGCGATAGCAACGATCGACGTCGCGGGTGGGGTCGGCACCAACCGGTTGAAGACGTCACCACTGACCACTGTCGATTCTGCGTTCAAAAAATCGACGACATCCGGCGCCAGCGCGGTCGACAGCTCGTCGACCGTGTCGGCATCACCGACCGCGATCACCATCATCTCGGCCCCAAAGCGGATCGCGTGTTTGACGGGGTGAAACCCTTCCAGAACAGCGAGGCTTTGATCGCTACGAGCGCGCTGAAACCGGTCAACCAGATCGTTCAAGCGTTGGCTTGAGATCGATCGAGTTCTCGTCGCCGCTTGATCCGGCGATGGAGCGATGTGCCCAGATCGTTCCAAATGTCAGCGGGCTTGGTACCACTCGCGGACCCGCGCAACCGCTCCTGCAGCGTCACGCCAAACTCGCTGCCACCAGGCTCCCCTTCCGCGCCGTGGACGTCAAGCAGCACCGTGCCACCGTCTGGACCATCGTTGTAGAGCCTCAGCGAAGCCGCGTCGAGCGCGTCATTCATGAATAGAATCGCGGCCCCGATTTGCTCAAAGGGGCGCCGCGAATCGATCGTCCATCCACCGGTGTTGAACACCTTTACCTCGCGATCGACGCCTTGCGGGGACACGATCTTCTCGAACGGCTTGTGAGTGTGACCGAAAACGATCGTCAGATCGCCAGGGACGTATCCGATCGCTTCCTCCAACTGTCGGAAGGACGGCCCAAAAACGTATTTCTGTAGTCCTCTCATAGTGCTCTCGGAGTACGGTCCATCGCGAACGAAGCGTTCGGTGACAAACCGTCCGGCGTACCAGTCGAGGCTCTTCTTGATCACTACGCGCTCGAGCCGTTCAGACGGAATCAACGGGAGATCGAGTGCCTTTGCCATGCGCGCCGCGAGCTCGCTGGCGCGAGCCCGAACATAATCGGGATTCCGAAGCGTCAGGAACAAGGCCTCAAAGTCCCGCCCGGCTTCGCCTGAGCGTCCAAGCAACGACCAGACGAAGTCGACCCAAGCATAGTTCTCGTTCTCGATCTCTTCGACCGTTGCCGGTTCGGGACGCCCGGGGAAGAGCGCGCGTCTGGCGATGCTGAAGAAGCGGTATACATCTTCGGCATAATGTCCGTGGTGAATCAACACGCACCTGTCGGTCGCTTCTCGGACCAGCGCTAGGTTAGGGTAGATCACATCGACACGCGCCACCGGCTCCTCGCCACCACCGATCCGGGTGGCCAGGTTGTTCAACAGGTCCGATGGCAACCCCGCGGTTCGGAGTGGGGACGTCACGTGCGACGATCGTGGAAGATCATGTCGCTTGTCGCTGTCCCCGACCTGCCGCGCGTAGCCAGCCTCCCGCGCCAGCTCCCAGATGTGATGATCGTGGTTGCCGGGGATATACACGATCGAGTCGCACACCTCCGCACCGGGCCTAAAGAGGTTCTCCATTAATACCCCAAACAGTGTAAGCGTCTCCTGATAGGTCCCGAAGGCCAGCCCGAGCCCGTCGCCCGCCACGATGAGTGTCGGAAGTTGGTCGCCCTCGTTTTGCTCAACCAGATGCCGCAAGCACCCAGCCAATCGCTCGAGCATAGGCGCCGTTGCCGGTGCACCATTCCCGGACCCTGGTACCCTGAGGGGTGTTAGGACGCTCTCCTGCTCCCCCAGATGGAGGTCCGACAGGCAAACGTACCGAATGTCATTGTCTTGTAGTGGCACTACTCGTGATGGCGACAAACGGCTTCGACGTTGTTGCCGTCAGGATCCAGGACGAACGCGCCATAATAGTCGGGGTGATACATCTCGCGAACCCCGGGCGGGCCGTTGTCCTGCCCACCGGTCGCGATAGCGGCCACGTGGAACGCGCCCACCAGGTCACGACTCTCGCAACCAAAGGCGACGTGAACCTGGGTATGAACCGGTTCGCGGTGGACAACCCAGAACTCGGGTTTCCCCGTTTTCTTTGACCCAAACCCCGCGGCCACGGGAAACTCTTTTACAACCTCGTATCCGAGCGGTGCCAGGGCCTGCTCGTAGAAACGCCGACTGAGATTCAAGTCAGCGACATTGAGAGTTACATGATCAATCATCTCGCCGCTCCGTGGTGTGTGACCAGACAAACCCCTCCTCTTCTGGATCGTAGACCCAGATCTTGTGCCAGGCCTCGCCTTTCGCCTCTCCACCGAGCACGCGAAGGTCGGCGTGACCGTCCCCATCGACGTCAATCAACTCGGTTGCTCCTGGTTCCGACGGATCTACGCCGTTTCGAACCTCGATGATCTGCACGACAGCCCGGTCCGTCTTCCGAATCACATCGAGTTCGTACACCATGTCCCGCTCATGGCGGACCTGTATCTCGTGGCTCGCCTGATTGGTGCTCTCGGTACAACCGAGACCAACCAGAATCGCGGATATCGCTAACATCTGCCGGTTCATCGTGTCTCCTTTGCGGCCCCACCCCATGGAGGAATAAACGTCTCAGCCTCGACGCCAAGCGCGTCGGCGATGCGGCTGATGTAGTTGAAGTAGCCGATCACTTGAACCGCGTCGTGGATCGCATCGTCACCAAGCCCGTGTTCACGCAAGGCGTCGAGATCCTCCGAGACCATGTCGCCTTGGTGGCAAGTCAGCTTGACCGCCAACGCACACAGCTCTCGATCGACCGGGCCCAACGGGGCCAAGTGCCAATCCCTCACAACCGCATGCACGTAGGCGTCGGCTTCATCTTCTGCTTCGAACTGGTCCGCGATCTCTTCCCGGAGATCGTTGGCGTGGGCTTGCGTTCAATAGTGACAGCCGAGCTCGGACGATACTACCGTCGCCAAGAGCTCTCGCTGCGCGCGCGTCAGCGGCGATCTGCCCTTCATCACGTCGATGTACAATCGCATGCTCGACTCTAGCACGCGCGGGTTCAAACTCATGATGTGGACGATGTTCCACACCCGCCCCGCGCGACGAATGGCGGCATCGAAGTGCTCCCGGAGGCGACCGGTGGCTTCGTCGATCGGGACTTGTTGAATCCACGGCATTCTCGTTCTCTACTTTCTCGGGTCGATCGGCGTAAGTATGCCGAGTTCGCTCTCGATCGCTTCTGCGGCATCCAAACACAGGTCCTCCCGATATAGCGAGCCGATCACCTGAACACCTTGCGGAAGCTCGTTAGCGAGACCAACGGGAACAACGGCTGCCGGCAGCCCGAGCAAGTTCGCGGTCACCACGAGCCGCATCGAGCGAAGCTGCCGTAGGACCGCTTCCCTTCCCTTTAGGTCATCACCGACCGCGAACGGTTGCTCGGTAGAGACCGGTCCGAGGATTATCGGATACTCCTGCGCGAACTGTGTCCACTGACGCGCTATACCGTTTCGATCCGCCAATGCACGCATGTAGCCTCGCAGGCTTAGCTGTGGGACAACCGCAAAAAGGTCATTGAGCACCTTTCGCGAATCCCGAGCCAAAAACTCTTGCACCGCAGGAACGAAGTCGGTCCGCAATTCAGCCGCCACCACTCGCGCCCAAAGAGCAGCGGCTTCAGCAACCGCCGGTAAATCGACCTCCTCGATCGCGTACCCGGCGTTCGACAACACATCGGCCGCCCGTCGCACCCCATCGACTACATCCGGATCGGTGCCCTCCCCACCCGGATCCGTCGTCATCGCCACTTTGATCGGGCGACCCACGGACGCGCCCTCGAGCGGGGCCGGCACCCACCACGGATCGCGCGGATCTGGCCCGCTCATCGCGGCCAGGGCGACGCGCAGATCGCGAACGTGACGCGCCATCGGTCCGTTGGTCATAAACAACTGAATGCTGATCGGGAACTCGGCCGGTGCCGTCGCCGAGCCGTCGGGAACCCGCCCCCGCGTCGGCCGAATCGAGCACACTCCGCAACATTGGGCTGGGTAGCGCACCGAGCCCCCGTAGTCGTTTCCCACGCCCAGCGGTGTCATCCCCGACGCCAACGCAGCGGCCTCACCACCGCTCGATCCACCAGGGGTTCGCGTGCGGTCCCATGGGTTCGCCGTCGCACCATGCAGCGAGCTCTTGGTGTGCCACCGCAATCCAAAGTCAGGCATGTTCGTGCGCGCCAGCGGGATCGCACCCGCTGCCTTGAGCTGGGCCACAAGCGGCGCATCAACTGGTGCAATTTCTTCTTCGAGTCCAACAACTCCCATCGATGTCGCCGACCCGGCGACATCGATGTTCTCTTTGATCGTGAAAGGTACGCCGTGCAACGGACCGACCTCGTCCCCGTTCTCGATGGCCCGATCGGCCTCGTCCGCAGCTCGCATTGCTGTCTCATCCAGTACTTCCGTAATCGCGTTCACCCTGGGATTGATCTTCGCGATGCGCTCTAGATGGGACTCGACAACGGCGTGGCTGGTGATCCTGCGATCGCGGATCGCGGCCGCCAAGTCAGTGGCGGCCATCACCCACGGCTCGTCGCCTATAACCGGTAACGGTTGTGATCGAGGTCGAAGGGGTTTCGTCGGAGTTGCCCACAGCTCACCGATCGGCAGATCGGGGATGAAGGCCGCGGTAGACGATGCGAGACCGTAACCGAGCAGTGCGCGACGGGAGATCGGACCGTTGATGTCCATGATGGCACTCCGGTTCGCTGAATGAGTCGAGATCACGAGCGCGAGTTTGTCCAAACTCAATAATAGACGCGAATTGCCGAGTCGGCAGCGGACCACGCCTCGTACTAGAATACGGCGCATGAAACACAGCACAAAGCCGCAGAGTGGCCGGCTAATCGCCGTCAGCGTGGGGCGAACTCGAACCTTTGAGTACAGAGGAGCCCCCGCCGAGAGCGCTATCTGGAAATCTTCCGTGAACGGGCGCGTAGCGGCGCGCGGCGTCAACCTCGAGGGCGATGAGCAGGCCGACCGGGCTGCCCACGGCGGGCCCGACAAAGCCATCTACGCGTATGCCATCGAGGACAAGGCGTGGTGGGAGGCCGAGATCGGGCGCCCGCTAGAACACGGTGAATTCGGCGAGAACCTCAGCACGGAGGGAGTCGACGTTACGGGGGCTTTGGTCGGTGAGCGCTGGCAAGTCGGGACCACACTACTCGAGGTTTCCGAACCGCGGGTGCCCTGCTGGCGCTTCGCAGTCCGGATGGACGACCCCACCTTCCCTCGAAAATTCGCTCAGGCCGGGCGACCGGGAACGTATCTGCGAATAATCAAAGAGGGAGATGTCGGTGCCGGCGACGAGATCCGAGTCGTCGAGCGACCTGATCACGACCTCAGTATCGGAGATGTTTTTCGCATCTACACGCGAGACCGACATGAGGCCAAGGCTCTACTGACCGCCCCTCAGCTTTCAGAAGGGTGGCGTGGTTGGGCCGAAAAGTTCGCGGGGCCAGCCCCAGCTTAGAAGAGAATACCCAACAGAATGATCAAGCCGACCGGGGCGGTGAGATCACCGAACAGCGTGAACAAGTCTTCGGCCAACTCGTAGACCTGAAACAGAACCAGGAACTCTTCCGGCGTTAATGGTTCGCCGTCGGCTCCCAAGATCGCCGGATCATCAGGATCTCCGCTGGCGGTCGCGAACAGCTCGCCGTTGAGGTAGAACTCCGCTTCCAGGGAATCGTCCGACCCCTCGATCTCGATGACGACTGACTGGTCCCCGTAATGGACCTCGAGCCCGATCTCACCGGCATCGATCTCACCGTCGATCGACGCGTCGACGCGGAAATGACTGGACGCGTTCTCCAAGTGAACGTCGAGCCCGAACCCGTTGGCACCACCCTCGGCTGCCAGATCGATGTCGAGCCGATCGTCATCCCCCTG
>Ga0255057_10001352_pt1 | contig 13865 bp, 11 predicted proteins | sample Cases_109_6_MG_FD_189022 | JGI IMG/M metagenome (GOLD analysis project Ga0255057, IMG submission 189022) | Seawater microbial communities from Amundsen Gulf, Northwest Territories, Canada - Cases_109_6 | ecosystem: Environmental > Aquatic > Marine > Gulf | place: Canada: Northwest Territories... | reverse complement strand
CCAACTCCCAACTCACCAGTCACCAGTCACCAGTTGGAACTCGCTGGGTCAGGTGCCAGTGGCGGCCGCCAAAGCTGCGAGGGCCAGCATTCGGAAAACGGGAAGCTCGACATCGCGACGGCGCCTGACGGGTAGGCGCGTCACACGTCGATGGCGATGCTCGGCCTGGAACGGGAAACGGCGGCTACATTGCGAGCAGCATCACCGAAGCGAGCATGACTCCCACCGCATCCGCCAAGATCGCCTTCATCGGCTCGCATTCAGTCCGCAAGACGAACGCGGTCCACTCCTTCGCCGGCGCGGTCGGTCGCAGCGGACGTAGTGTCGAGGTCGGACGCGAGGTCGTCCGGTTCAACCCGCTCGGGATCAACGAAGGCGCGACCCCCGAGGCCCAGCTGTGGGTGCTGATGCAGCAGATCCAGCAAGAACTCGAGCTGCGCACCAGAGCCGACGTCCTGGCGACCGATCGCGCGGTTGTCGACAACTTCGCCTACTTCCTCCGGGTCACCGGCGGTGACGACCCCTTCTCGGTGGAGCCGCTGGTGCGGCGATGGTCGAAGACTTACGATCTCTATGTCCGGCTCCTGCCCGACATCGCGCTGCAGGCGGACGGCGTCCGGAGCACCAACGACACTTTTCGGGACGAGATCGAGTCGATCCTCGATCGCATCTTGCCCGAGTACGTATCGGGTGACGACATTCTCACGATTCGGGCGTCTGAGGTCACGGAGGATTTCGATTGGGATGCAATCGTCGAGCGACTGGTGGGCCCATCGATTGCTCCGAAGAGCGGTCCGGCGCGGTTTGTCCGGCTCAGGTCGCGAAGAGCAGTTGGCGAGTAGTGATTTAGCAATTAGCAAGAGAGAATCACTCCCCCCTCGAGTGATCTGTCGCGTTTAGTGTCCGACGGTTTGGCGGTTGGATCACTCTGTTCAGAAAAGAGAACCGTCAGCCCTATCGCGCAACCCGACACCCTCGAGGGGGAGTCAAACGCCGAAGGCGTCTGGAGGGGGGGCCCTCCGACTCCGAGCACCCACCACGCGACCCCCTGCTCGATTGGAGAGGGGACCCTCCGACTTCGAACACCCACGACGCGACCGGATTTGCGCGGCGTTCGACGAGGACTAGCATCCTGCGCTCGGTGCCCTCAGGGGCACCCCACCTGCAGGTTCTCCCGCCCCCCTGGGGGGCCTGCACACCCACCGGGATCGGCCCGCGATCGGCAACGGTCGCGGGCCGGTCTGGCTTCTCGGGGCATGTGAGCGGCACAACGGGCACCCGAGGCAGGATTCTCGGTCATTGATCGAAGGCTCAGGCCGGCGCTGCTTGAATCGAGGATGTGAATCCACGACTGAGGCGTCCCCGCGACCTGGCGATTGCGCTGCGCGAGCTGGCCAGGCGGCGCCCACGCGAGGCGGAGGAGTACCTCGAGACTCATCGGGAAGAGTGGTTGGCTCTCGCCGTGGCCGATCCGCCCGATGCCGCCGACATCCTCGAGGCTATCGACCAAGCAGCCGCGGCCGACCTCATCGGCGACCTGGAACCCGGCCAGGCTGCCGATCTTCTCGAGGAGATGAACAACGAGGTTGCAGCCGACCTGCTGGAGGAGATCGCTCCCGACTCGGCCGCCTCGATGGTGGCTGAGCTTCCGCTCGACGAGGCGGCCGACATCGTCGGTCACTTGGAACCGGCCGCTCGCAGCGCCATCTTCGATGTGCTCGATGATGCGGTAGTCGACGAGATCGCCGAAGTGCTGCGATACCCGACCGATTCTGCCGGCGGTCTCATGTCGCTGGAACCGGCCATGTTGCGCGGTGGCCTGTCGGCCGGTGAAGCGATCGAAGCTCTCCGGCGGCTCCATGAGCACGTGGACCATTTGCACTACGTCTACGTCGTCGACACCGAAAGACGGCTGATTGGGGTCGTCTCATTCCGAGAACTCGTCTTCTCTCGCCCCGGTACTGCCCTCGACGAGGTGATGATCGCAAACCCGATTGCGGTTCGCGCTGAGACCGATCGTGAAGATCTGGCGGAGCTGATCCAGCGGTACGGGTTCGTGGCGATGCCGGTCGTTGATCGCCTCGGCCATCTCCTGGGCACGGTGACGGTCGACGATGTGCTGGAGGCGGTTCAGCATGAGGCCACCGAGGACATCGCGGCCATGGTCGGCGCCGGCCCGGAGGAGACGATCTATACACCGTTCCTCCGCTCGGTTCGCAGCCGGCTCCCCTGGACCGCCGTCAACCTCGGGACGGCCTTCCTGGTCGCATTCACAGTGAGTCGATTCGAGCCGATTATCGATCAATTTGCGGTGCTGGCTGCCTACATGCCGGTGGTGGCGTCTGTCGGCGGCAACAGTGGGGCACAGAGCCAAGCCATCATTATCAGAGCAATGGCGGTCGATACCGTCCCGGCCCAGGTGACGCGTCGGGTACTCGGCAAGTCACTGCTCATCGGGCTCACCAATGGACTCGTGGTGGGCCTGCTGTCGGGACTCATCGCAGGAGGCTTCACGGGAGAGTCCAAGATCGGATTCGTCATCGGACTGGCGACCTTGGTGAACCTTGTCATCGCCAATGTGGCCGGCAGCGGCATCCCGGTGTTGCTCCACCGACTCGGGCAGGATCCGGCGTTGGCATCCAACATCTTCTTGACGCTGATCACCGACATGTTCGGCTTCGGCGGCTTCCTGGCGATAGCTACAGGTTTGCTCTAGCGCCCTCCGGGCGCCGTAGCCAGTAACCAGTAGCCAGTAGCCACCTCAGCTCAACTCTCGTTGGATACTGGATACTCGACGGCATGCTGACTCGAAACGGCATACGCCCACCTCAGATCCGAGCAGAGCACGTCTCGTACTGGATACTGGCTAGCGGCCCTCCAGCCACTCTTCGTAACCCACGCCCTCCATCCACTCTGTGAAGTGCACGATGCGGTGCCGTTCCTTTACGAGATCGAACACCTCTGGATCCGGTGTCTTCTCCAGTGAGAACCTGAGGGTGTCGAGCTGGGCGCGCCAGCCCTGGCTGCCGAGAGCCTCATCGACGCCGTTGTGCCAGTCGGGGAGAACCGAAGGGTCATGCTCGGTCCAGTAGCGAACCAGCTTTCGAGCGGTGCGGATTGCTCGTCGCACCACCTTTGCTTGATCCCGATCATGGCCTGAGGTCTCGGCCGCAGTCTCCGCCCACTCGATCAGAACCGGCTCGTCGACTTCGGTGGGATGTTCTACGGCCCGTCGGTATAGATCGTCGATGCCGGAGGCAAGCGAGTCTGGGCTCACACCGCGGCAGCGATCTCGGGGAGTAGATCTTGGTAGGACGCCAGATGCTCGGCGCGCTCCACCTTGAGTCCGGCGATCAATTCGGCGTATTGGTCACCCCGACCCTGGGAGTCGTAGAGGAGCCTCGGTCGCAGCACCGCCGGGTCCTCGACGCCGGGCACGGAAGATGCCACCTGATAACCGAAGTCGGGATCTTCTTCCCATTCGATCCCACCGTGAGCGATGGCTGCCACGATCGCAGCCGATATGGCGGGTGTGACTTTCGCAGAGCGATCGTCATCAGCGAGGCCACCGACCCGGCCGGTGTTGAGCACGAAAACCTCCATGGAGGTGGTTTCGAGCAGTTGGCGCAGGCGGTTCGCCTGCCACTCGTGTCGGTATGCAAAGAAGGGGTTGGTGCCCGGCACCCGGAGGAACTTCCCGGCCTCGGATTTTCCTCCGGCGCTGGTTCCGGTCGTCTCTCCGAGCATGAAATACGCCGCGGCCTGATCGGGTGTCAGGCGGGCCACCGCCGGAATGATATTGGCGTTTCTGTTGAGGATGAGCATGAAGTCGGCAGTGTCGACTTCGGCCGGGTAGATGATCCCGGGGATGTCCTCGGCCGAGATGATGGCGCGACTGTTCTCGGTGTGGGTCTTGTCGTGGAAGTCGAGCGTGCCGGAGGAGTCCATTGCCACGTTCTCGAGGTATGACCGACGCCGGGTGGCGCCGTGCCACACGGCCGGCTCCGACTCTGCGGTGAGTCCGTAGACCTTGGCAAATGTCCCTGCCTCGGTTCCGTATACCTTGCCGCCCGGGAACAGCGCCACGTAGTCGTCCTGAACCGGAGAACCGCCACCCGCCTTCGAAAACGTCGTCGTGGTCTTTCCCGTACCGGAGAGGCCCACGACCAGGCCCACCCGGCGCGCCGCACCGTCACCCACCACCTTGAGACCGCTGTGCATTGCCAGGCCACCGCGGCGATACATCAGCGCATCCCACATCCTCAGTCCGGCCATCTTCGATTCGCCGAAATAGTCCGAGTTGAGCACGCGGGTCACGCCAGCGTCGAGGTCGACGGCGATGATGCGGTCATCGGGATAGCCGGGTGCTGCCAGCGAGGGCGTGTAGTAGACCGTGAATTCTGGTTCGGCATCGTCATCGGCCGGGAAGTAGAGGAGACGCTGCTTGGCCGCGATGTTGGCGTTTTCCTTTTCGATGATGAGCCGGGTTCGCACCCGGGCGTCGGGGTGGTCGCCGATGTATCCATCGAGCACGACGACGTCCTTGTCCGCGAGGTGCTCCACCTGCGCTCGGGCGAGGGCGTCGTATTCGGAACGGGTGATAGTGGGATCGGTGTGTCCGGAGGGATCGTCGGTGGCGATGAAGGTGCTCAGCTTCGAACGAGCGGTCACCTGTGTCGTCACGTTGAGACTGCCGTATTCGGTCTCCCGCACGGTCTCCTGTGCTGCAGCCAGGTCGCGCAGTTCCTCCGGGCTGGGATTGTGGATTGCAGAGCGCGTGCGAATTTCCAAGAGGAACCCTCCGGTGTCGGCAAGACAGTTTAGGAAGCGGCGGTAGCGCGGTCCGTTTCTGCCGTCACTATCGATCTGAATTCCTCGGCCAGCGACTCGCCGAACGGGCCGATCGGGATCTCATGCTCCTCGACCTTTTCGATTGGAGTCACTTCTTTGACCGTGGAAAGACCAAAGGCTTCGTCGCAGTCGAGCAGCCGTTCGAGGGGGAAGAAGCCCTGTTTGACCTCGACGTCGAGCCTGCGTGCCGATTCGAGCAGGACGTCGCGCGTGATCGAAGCCAGGATCCCGAGTTGCAAGGAGGGGGTTTCGAGTCTGCCTTCTGACATCCAGGCCACGGCGAACGTGGGCCCCTCCAGAATCAATGATTCGGCGGTGAGGAGGAGTGCATCATGGAATCCGACCCGTTGTGCCTTGTCGGTAGATGCCATGTTGGGTGCGTACGACGTCCATTTGACTCCTGCGAAACTGCCGGCGTCGGTGGCCGGGTGCCATAGGGCCTTCATCGGTAGGACGGTGAGTCGGTCGGGAACGCTGGGGACCGGCTCCCACATGACGATCGTGCGTGACGGCGCTGTGGCGAGCGGATCGCGACCTCCACCGGTCACGACAACCCTGACCTGACCGTCCCCGCCCGTCTCGGCGCTTTCGGCGATCCATGAGTCGAGACTGTCGCGATTCTGGAGGTCGATCCCCAGCGCCTCGGCGCTGCGTTCCAGACGATCCAGGTGCTGCGCGGTGCGAAACGCCAAGCCCTGGTAGGAGCGGATGACCTCGAACACTCCGAATCCTCGGAGCACTCCCCAGTCGAAGACCGAGATAGCTGCTTGGTCGTCAGAAACCGGCGTGCCGTCGATCATCACCCGCATCGCAGCGAAGCCTAGTGCCGGCGTTATCCAGTAGGCGACATAGGTCGTTGCCGGTGTCTTTGCCTGATCGCCGACTGTGAGCGCAGCCGTCGACCGTCAACGGCTTTAGCCTCGGTGCCATGGAGCGGCTGCCCCCTACCGACCCGGCCGACCTGCAGGCTCTCCGAGCCGTCGGGTGGATCGATGGCGACGCCGTAGTGGCCGGCCACCTGTTCGATCGCCTCCGTCTGGGGCCCGACCCTGTGGGAGCCATGATCCGACTCGGAGACTTGGCACGTGCTCACCCGCATCTGGCCAGGGCTGCTTTGGAGGACGAGCCGATGGCAGAGAGGCTCCTCGCCCTGATCGGCGGTAGTCGTGCCTTGTCTGCTGCAGTGGTGCGTGCCGCCGACCCACATCGGATCCTCGGCGAGCAGTTCGACCCGCCGGAGCCGGACCCCGACGGTCTCGCTCGCTGGGTGAAGGAATCTCTGGCCGCGGTGGCCGCCGCCGATCTCGCCGGCCAGATCGAAATGCCGGAAGCCGCAGCCAGGGTCTCGGCCATCGCCGATACCGCCACCCGGGTCGTGGTTGACTCGGTCCTAAAGGGAATCCCGACTCGCCTCGCCGTGATCGCAATGGGCAAGTGGGGCGGGCAAGAACTCAACTACGCCTCGGATATTGATCTGATGTTCGTGCACCAGGGTTCGGACGAGGAGGCGCTGGAGGCCGCTTCCCGGGTGGTCGCTGCGCTGGGGAAGCATTCTGAGGATGGATCGCCGTTTCGGGTCGATACCGATCTTCGGCCCGAAGGGGCATCGGGCCCGCTGAGCCGGTCGCTCGATTCCTACCGGGCCTACTGGAAGAGGTGGGCCGAAACGTGGGAGCTTCAGGCTCTACTCAAGGCGCGCGTTGTGGCCGGCGACACCGAACTGGGAGAGGGCTTCGTCGAGGCGATGGTCGAAGCGGTGTTCCCCGAACGGCTCGGGGCCGATGCCGTCCGGTCGATTCGGGCCATGAAGCGCCGGACCGAGGACGTGGTAGATGAATCGGTGACGGAGCTGAAGCGGGGTGTCGGGGGTATTCGGGACGTCGAGTTCGCGGTGCAGTTGCTCCAATTGGTCCACGGCCGAGCCGACCCGGCTCTGCGGACCCCGGGCACCCTGGCGGCGCTGGCAGGCTTGGCCGAGGGTGGCTATGTCCTCACAGAGGACGCGGAGACCCTGGCCGATGCCTACCGATGGTTACGAGACGCCGAACATCGCCTGCAGCTCTTCGACCTCCGTCAGACGCACACCCTTCCTCGAGCCATCGAGGATCGCGAGCGCATCGCTCGAGCGATGGGTTACCGGGACGGATCCGACGAGCCGGCGCTGATGAGGTTCGAGGCGGATCTCACAGATAAGCGTTCCGAGGTGCGCTCGATTCATGAGCGGTTGTTCCACCGACCGGTGCTGGACGCACTGGCCGAGAGCAAGGCCGCCTCGATGCCCGCCGCCGCGGCTATTCGTCGCCTCGAAGCGTTCGGCTTCCTCGACACCGAGGCAACCCAGCAGGCCGTCGAGGATCTCACCAGGGGTTTGTCGCGTCGGAGTTCGCTGATGCGCCACATGCTGCCGCTGATCATGGAGTGGCTCTCGCTGGCGCCGGATCCCGACCTCGGGTTGAGCCAGCTTCGAATACTGCTGGGCGGGACCGCCGACGTCGGGTCGATTGTCGCCACCCTGCGAGACGACCCGGTGGCCGCCGAGCGACTGTGTCGTGTGCTCGGAACTTCGCGTTTGATCGGACGGCTGGTGGATCGTCTGCCGCCGCTGGTTCCGACATTCGGCGACGATGACCAACTGGTGGCGTGGCCAACGCGAGACGAACTCGTCGACGAGAGCCGCGCCCGTGCTTCGGTTCCCGGCGATGCGACGTCTGCGATCCACCGATTCCATGCCGGGCACCTGCTGCGGATCGCCGTCGCCGACATTGCCGACCTCATTGATGAAGTAGAGGTGGGTCGCCGACTGTCGATGCTCTCTGATGCCACGGTTCAGGCGGCGGTGGATGTGGCCTTGCGGGAGTCGAATTCGAGTCTTCGACTGTGCATCGTCGCGTTGGGCAAGTGGGGTGGGGGTGAACTGACGTATGCCAGTGACCTCGACGCGATTGTGGTTACCGCGGATGCCGACGACACCGATGCGACGATATCCGTGATCGAACGAGTCATCGCCTCACTCGAGCGCCCTGCGACCGGGTTTCCCTCTTTGGAGCTCGATCTGGATCTTCGACCCGAGGGAAGCAAGGGAGCTCTGGTGCGCAGCCTGGGGGCTTACGAGTCCTACTGGCAGCGATGGGTGGATACGTGGGAGCTACAAGCGATGTTGCGCGCTCGACCGGCAGCCGGTGACCTCGACTTGGGTCGTGCGTTGGTGGATGCGTCCGTCTCTCACGTCTTTGCGGACCGCCCCGGTCGTGAGCAAGAGATTCGGCAGATCAAGGCGCGGGTCGAGGTCGAGCGCATCCCGGTGGGCGAGGACCCCGACTTCCATCTCAAGCTCGGCAAGGGCAGTCTCGCCGATGTCGAGTGGACGGTTCAGCTGCTGCAGTTGCAAAACGGTTCCGATCATCCCGAGGTACGGGGGGCGTCGACTCTCGAAGCGCTGGCTTCGCTTGCGGCCGCCGGTCTGCTGGATCGTGAGGAAGAGAGCATCCTGGTGGATGCGTACCGGTTCTGTGCCCGGGTGCGGAATCGCCTCTTTCTCCGTGCCGGACGGCCTCGCGACTCTCTTCCCGACGAATCCACAGAGGCGACCAGGCTTGCTCGCTCTCTCGGGTATACGCAGTCACCCCGTACCGCGCTGCGCGAGGACTATCGGAGAGTCACCAGGAGGGCGCGGCGGGTGGTGGAGCACCGGTTCTACGACATCTGACGGTCCGTCGTGCGGATGGGTCCGACGGCGGTGAATTCGAGCCGGACGCAGCCAACGTTTGGCCGGCCCTGGCAACCCGAATCAGACGGTTCGACCGACTGCAGCGGCAATTACGCCGACCTGCTGCATGAGGAGTGAGAACTGGTCGGGGAGGATGGCCTGGGCTCCATCCACCAGAGCGGTTTCAGGCGCAGGATGGACATCGATTATCAGGCCGTCGGCGCCGGCAGCCACGCCGGCAAGGGAAAGGGGCGCGACCAGGCGGCGTCTTCCCCCGGAGTGGGACGGATCGACAATCACCGGAAGATGAGACAGGCCTTTGACCACGGGCACCGCCGAGATGTCGAGGGTGTTGCGCGTCTGGGTCTCGAAGGTCCTGATTCCGCGTTCGCACAGGATGATGGAGTGGTTGCCTTCTTTGTAGATGTACTCGGCTGCGTTGAGCCACTCTTCGATCGTTGCGGTGAATCCACGCTTGAGCAGGACGGGCTTTGACTGGCGACCCACCTCGGTGAGCAGGGGGAAGTTGGCCATGTTCCTGGTACCGATGCGGACGAGATCAGCGTATGACGAGATCAACTCGATGTCCCGCGGGTCCACCACCTCGGCTACGAAGGGCAGTCCGAATTCGTCCCGTGCTTCGGCGAGCAGTTCGAGACCCTTCTCGCCGAGTCCCTGAAACGAATAGGGCGAGGTGCGGGGCTTGAAAGCATCCCCGCGCAGGATCGTTGCTCCCGCATCCTTGACGGCCGCGGCTGCGGCGAAAAGTTGATCACGGCTCTCGACCGCACACGGTCCGGCGATGACGGCCACCGCCTGCCCGCCAACCGACACGTCGCCGACCGCCACGATTGTGTCGTCGGCGTGGTGGTCTCGACTGACGAATTTGTATGGCTTGAGGACGGGCACCGCCCGCTCGACTCCCTGGAAGGCTTCCCAGGGAAGCTGCTGGATCGTCGACCTGTCGCCGATCGCACCGATCACCGTTCGCAACTGGCCTGCGGACACGTGGGCTTCGGCGCCGATGTCACGCAGCCGTTCGACAACATGATCGATGTCGGCGCGGGTTGCACCGCTCTCCATCACGATGATTGTCGAGTCTTCACCCGATTGGCTGGACAAGGTGCTCCCTTCGCTGCACGGCGACGTTAGCCCCGTTCTGACTGCTTGCTCATTGCTAACGCTTGCAATTGTTAGCATAACGTTATACAATCGCAAGCACTATGAAACGTGGCGTGTCGGAGGTCGGATCGTACATCCGCCAGCAACGGGAGCGGAGCGCTATTTCGCTGCGGAAGCTGGCCGAACGCGCCGGTATCTCCAATCCCTACCTCTCCCAGATAGAGCGCGGGCTGCGAAAGCCCTCGGCAGAGATCCTCAAGTCGATCGCCCGGGCGCTGTCGATTTCGGCGGAGACGCTCTTCGAGCGTGCCGGGTTGCTCGAGCGTCGGGAGGCGACGGATATCGAGGCGGCGATTCGGCTGGACGAGACGCTCAATGAACGACAGAAGCAGGCCCTGACCGAGATCTACCGATCATTTGTCACGGGGCCGGATGAAAAGGAGAAATCATGAAGACTGTCGCCGACATCCGTGACAGCGCAAAGGATCGAGTGGACGATCTGACCGACACCAGCAAGAAGGCCGCATATGCGGTTGTGGGTGCTCCGGTTGTCGCCGGTCGTCGCATCGCCGACTACGCCGGCAAGGTCGGTAAGACCCTCCAGAAGGAGTTCGAGGCCTGGGTTGTCGAGGGTGAACGACTCTCGGGCGAGGTTCGCGACGCCAAGCTGGTCACCGAGATCAAGGATCGGGTCGATTTCGATCAGCTCCAGGGTCGCGTCGAGAAGCTGAAGGACCAGCTCGAAGAGGTTCTGACCAACTGGCGCGAGACCTTCAAGCCGGGCCAGGACAAGTCAGGAGCCGAAGAGCCCAAGGTGGCCAAGAAGGCTGCGACCAAGAAGCCTGCCACCAAGAAGCCGGCGGCCAAGAAGGCGGCGGCCAAGAAGGCTGCCGGAGTCGAGGCGGAAACCGACGGGGAGCAGGACGAGAGCTGACCGTCGGTGGGATCGCGAGAAGGGCCCTGCATCTGCTGGGCCCTTCTTCTATTCACCAAACGAAAGTGGTCGGTCTAAGCCGTTGCCCCTGATGGACCAGGTCTGGTCAGCAGGTCGACCGTTCCCTACGCCTTCTCAATACTTGACGGCCGGTGCGAGCTTCTTGGCATCGGCGATCCAGCGTGTGACCATCGATTCGGTGGGGAGCCGCCGGACCAGCCGCTTCTTTTGATTGATCTCCGCCATCCTCTCGGTGAGGTTGGCTGCGTTTCGGGTACGCAGCTCCTTCACGGTGTCGACCCCCGATGCTTCCAGGAGGTCGCTGTATTCCTCACCGATGCCCTTGACTCTGAAGAGGTCGGCGCGGTTGACCCATTCGAGGATCTGGTGGTTGTTGAACCCGGTTGCTTCAGCAAGTTGTTTCCGACCGGCGCGATTTGCGCCACGCTTGAGGAGGGCTTCGGTGGTCCTGATCCCGGCCTTGCGCAGTTTGGTGGCGTACTTGGGGCCGATCCCCTCGATTGCATCGATGGAAGCCATCGGGTTCCTTTCGCGTCGCGGGCGTCGGTTCCGCCGTCGCCGGGTTCTTGGTTCGAGAGCCTAATGACCCCCATCGGGGCGGGTGCTGCGACCCCCGCCGGCTCTGAGGGAAGCCAGGTCGTCGGGGATGTCGATGTCACGCGGCGGTAGATCGGAGAACCGGACTTCCTCGACAAACTCCGGATGGGTGGTCAGCAGCGGTGAGGCTCCGGCATCACCGGAGAGGGTCATCAGACGCGACCACAACGACCGATCGAACAGAACAGGATGACCTCGTGCGTAGCGGTATACGGGGACAACCGCCGGCCGCTGAGTCTCCTCGGCGGCTGCGATGAGTTCGCTCGGGACGGGTTGCGGAATGTTCGGTTGGTCGCCGAGAGCCACGAAAGTTCTATCCCATTTTGGATCTTGGGTCAGGACGTCGAGACCGACCCGCAGCGAGGAAGAGAGGCCTTCAGACCAGTCCTCGTTGATGGCGACGACCGCATCCTGAAAGTCGACCGCATCGAGGATCTCGTCGGCGAAGGCCCCGATGACCACCACGACCGTATCGACCGGCCATGCCAGTGCGTCGGTGACGATCCGTTCGAGCAACGGGCTGCCGTTCAGGTCCACCATTTGCTTGGGGGAACCGAATCGTTCCGAAGACCCGGCGGCCAGGATGATTGCTGCGTTGACGCTCACGGTGCGACGATACCGCGAGGAGTCAGGGAGTCGGGAGTCAGAAGCCGGAAGTCAGGAAGAGACCTTCTGCCTAATACCTGACACCTAGTGCCTTCTTAGCCTTCCTTGACCAGCCCGATGATTTGAGCCCCGCCGTCTTCATAGCTGAACACGACGAGCCAGGCTGGGAGATCGAGCCGCTCCCGCCCGCTTACGTCGGCGCCGATCGAGATGGTGTGGAAGTTGGTGAACTCGACCGGGATGATCGTGGAGGGAACCGCACGTTGATCGCGGAGAAGTTCGCGTTGGGGGTGGTCCCAAGCGTCGAGGAAGCTTGTCACCACCGCTACATCGAACGTGCCGCGGAAGGCCGGGAAGGCGGGGTTGCGTCCCGGCCAGATGCGGACGGAATCGCTATCCATGAGGGAGTCGAGTTCGTAACGGCGATAGCGTTTGAGCGGACCGTGGTGAGCGACCCACATCCCGTGTTCCGACACGAGATCGGAGATGGGAGCGCGAGCTTGCAGCCGAACCACGAGTTCTTGAATGAGTCTCACCGGCATCGGATCGGCGGCGAATCCGACGCGATCAACCTCTTCGGCCAGATGCACGGCCGGCACCCAGGCCGGACCATCCTGGGTCTCGATCTCGGCCCACCTGCGGTCAAAGTTCTTGGAGCGACGGCCGGTCGCCTGCAGACCCCTTTCGGTTGCCGGGAACTCAGACACCAGCTCTCCCTTACCCGGTTTGCTGATCGCTTTGAGCTTCTTGCCGTGAGCAACCATGACCACCGCCGAGCTGCGCACGGTACGTCGCACCAGCATCGGGACGCCACCCTTGAGCGCAAACCCGACGTTGAGGAGCCCACCGAACATCAGCGACCAGAAAATGGCGCCGCCAAACAGAGCGAGGGGTACTCCCAGCGTGTACAGAGACTGAACCACGGATCCGAGTACGAATACGGTTCCGGCACCGATGTCGAGGTCGATCTGATCGAAGCTCACCGCTTGCGGCGTCGCCGGGTCCCATTGGAGGGCTACTGCGGCGAGAACCATCCCCAGCGATTCCTCAACGGTGATGGTCAGCAGCGCGGTGGCCTGGTTGCCCGTCTCATCGACGACGGTGTAAGCGAACTCGACTGTTCCGATCCAGCCCTGCGGAGGTGCGAAGAATACGCGACCCAGCACGATCGCCGCAGTCCCGACCTCGGGTTGGGCCAGGCTCAACAGCGAGAGAACCGCACCCTCGGGATCAGAGTCGTTGCCGAGGACGTCGACGACGATTCCACTGCCGACGGAATCGCCATCGATGCGAATGCTGTCGGCCGTGGCAATCGGTGGAAGATCGACTTTGGCGACGGTCCAGATGAAGGAAGCTTCCACCGCTTGGTTGCGACTATCGGTGAGGGTCACCGAGACCGAGAACACGCCGAGCGAAGTCGCCCTGCCGTTGATCTCACCAGTCACCTGGTTGATGTCGAGGCCAGTCGGCAGGCCGGTTGCCGCCCAGGTCAGCGAGAGAGCGTCGGGATGCGACCCTTCCGCTCGCAGCGACACGAAGTCGAGAACCAGCGTGTGCTGATTGCCGATGGCCTCGATGATCGGGAAGCCGGGTGGGGCTTCCACCGTCCAGGTGAACGTGGCGTCGGCCGAAAGATTCGGGCTGCCGGCGTCGGTGGCGGTGACGGTGACGGTGAACGCACCGGCGACGCTCGGCGCCCCCGCAATCACGCCGGTCACCGATGAGATCGTCACTCCCGCAGGCAAACCAGCCGCACTCCATGTCAGCGTGTCGTTATCGGGATCGGAGCCCGATACCGGGAGGCTGATCGAATCGCCCCTGACCGAAGCCTGATCGTCGGGGTTGGTGACGATCGGCGCCCGGTTGGTGTTGCTCACCGTCCAGGTGAACGCCACCTCGGTGGACAGTGGGGTGGCATCGTCGTCGGTGGCCCGCACCAACACGGCATGGGTTCCGTCAGATATGTAGCTGAGTGTCCCCGAGATGGTCCCGGTGCCGGAATCGATATTCAAGCCGTCCGGCAGCCCG
>Ga0255057_10001351_pt1 | contig 13893 bp, 9 predicted proteins | sample Cases_109_6_MG_FD_189022 | JGI IMG/M metagenome (GOLD analysis project Ga0255057, IMG submission 189022) | Seawater microbial communities from Amundsen Gulf, Northwest Territories, Canada - Cases_109_6 | ecosystem: Environmental > Aquatic > Marine > Gulf | place: Canada: Northwest Territories... | reverse complement strand
GCGGCCCTGGAACCAGCCGATCACGTTCTCCTCGGCAAGCAGTTGCGCCGCCCGCGAGAACAATGTGTCGTCGTCCAGGACCCTGTACTTCGCGCCCATCGCATCGAGCTCAGCCTTAATCTGCTCGGGCGCATATTCGGGGCCGAGGTACGAGCCGTGCATGCGGTCAGCGGCAGGGCTGCTGTTGCCGTTCAGCTTGCGCGGCTGCTTGTCGTAGCCGTGCCAGGCGACGGCGGCGGCTCCCACGGCGCCGCCCGCATCGCCGGCAGCCGGCTGAATCCAGATATTCTCATACGGTCCTTCTCGCAGCAGCCGGCCATTGGCGACGCAATTGAGCGCCACGCCTCCGGCGAGGCAGAGATTTTTCTCGCCTGTCTCTTTGTGGAGCGTGTTGGCGAGCCGCAGCACCACCTCTTCCGTGACGACCTGAATGGAAGCGGCAATGTCCATCTCGCGCTGCGTGAGGTCACTTTCCGGTTTGCGCGGCGGCCCACCGAAGAGCTCGTCGAAGCGGCTATTAGTCATCGTAAGGCCGGTGCAGTAGTTGAAGTACTGCATGTCCAGGCGAAACGTGCCGTCCTCCTTAAGATCGAGAAGCTTGTCGAGAATCAGGTCGACATACTTCGGCTGGCCGTAGGGCGCGAGCCCCATGAGCTTGTACTCGCCAGAGTTAACCTTGAAGCCCGTGAAGTACGTGAACGCGGAGTAGAGCAGCCCCAGTGAGTGTGGGAAATCGATCTCCCAGAGGGGCTCCAGGTTCGCGCCGTCGCCCAGCCAGGTCGACGTTGTTGCCCATTCACCGACACCGTCGAGGCAGAGCACGGCTGCGCGCTCGAAAGGGCTGAAGAAAAATGCTGAGGCTGCATGAGATTGGTGATGCTCGGCGAAGAGCAGCGGCGGCAGTTCTTTCGGTTTGCAGCCAGCGAGCTGTGACAGCTCTTTCTTGAGAACGCTCTTGAGATACAGCTTCTCCTTGAGCCAAATGGGCATCGCTGCTACGAAGGACCGGAATCCGTTGGGCGCATAGCTCATGTACGTCTCGAGCAGACGCTCGAACTTGATGAGCGGCTTGTCGTAGAAGACGATTCGGTCGAGGTCTCTTAAACGCAGATTCTCCGATTCCAGGCAATAGCGGATGGCATCGTCTGGAAACCGGGCGTCGTGTTTCTTGCGGGAAAATCGTTCCTGCTGCGCGGCCGCGACCAACTCTCCGTCCTTCAACAAGGCGGCGGCGCTGTCATGGTAGTAAGCGGAAATACCGAGAATATTGGTCGCTTGTCGCAACTACTGTGCCTGTGCTTCTGACCATTCTTTCGCTTCTGCATTGTAGCCGCCCATGGTCAAAATTTGTGACATCCTCTGATATAACAGTGGGTACTCTTTATCTTTCCCTCTTCGTATCAGTGATTGGGCGTATCGCTGAACATCCTCTACGTATCGATCAAGGTCCTTTACCTTGTTACGTTCGCGCGAGTGCTTGATCAGGTTTCCATAGGCCCTGAGGGTCAAACCAATTTGATCCGAATATTCTTCTGTCACTTCCAGGAGCAGATCTGTTGCCTTTTCATATTCCCCCGTTCTGAGATACGCCGTGCCCAACCAGCCAATGGTTTCAGCAATCTTTTCTTCATCGTCACGGGTGTAATAGAGGGACTGCTCAAGATACGGTATCACCTCACGCCACTTTCCGTCCTTGCTCATCGCCTCGGCGATTTTCATATAGCTTTCGCGGTTGTGCGGGTACAGTTCAAGAATCTGATTCAGGAAGTAGTACATCGCTTCCGGATTACGCAGACGTTGGTTCAGGACTGCCAGTTCGAAGTAGACTTTCCAGTCGGCATGGCCTGACCGAACAATGTCCTGACGTCCTTGAATGAGATCCTCCGGAGACCCGACTGCCCCGGTCACTCTTTCCAGTTTGTCGCTAAGAAAAGCCGCGAGTTCGGTGTAGTTACTTTGCCCCGGAAATGGCGGATGTTGGATCATGCCTTGCAGGTTCTGTATTTCTGCGATTGTGTCGTAATTTGGGAATCCAATTCTCCTGGCGACTTCCGCACCTGGCAACGGTTCGAAATCGTCAGTCCCTGTCAGGTTGCCTGCGATAGATCGTGAGATCTCAGCTGCGAGTATGTGATTTCCAGCGAAATCATAGTGAACGTGTTCAAGAAGCAGGTTCCAGCCGGGTTGAAATGGTTGGCTGGCTTGCTCAAATGCGGCAGCGTTATCGACAAAGCTGAACGCGTCACCCTCAATATTGGCGGCAACTTCGTGAATGATCCGGTTTAATTTTGTGTCGGCCCGAAATCGCAATGCATCCAGATCGAGGGCGCGCTCATAGTGAGTTTTGGCCTCTGGAAATTCACCAAGGTTTTCGAAAGCCGTAGCGAGCCTGAAATGGGTATCGGCATAATCAGCATCGATCTCCAATGCTGCTTGAAAATGCGTGACGGCGTCATTCCAGTCCGCCTCGTCAGAGCTTTGGGCTCCTCTGCGCGTATGTTCACGCCACTGGTCGAGCTGCTCCTTTGACAGGTCCTGGTCGCGAACCGACAAAAAAGGCGCGGAGTGTCGAAGATTGACAGGCACCGAGGACAGCAATACATGGATCCCCTTGCCGCGAAGCGTCTCGATGATGTCTGCAAGATTGTCTTCATAGTGGCTGTACACGCCCTCCATGCGAGGGTCATCGTGCGAGATACCGTTATTGGTAAACATCTGCATGCCTTCCCACTCGAGATCCTGCATCGCGTCAGTCGGCCTGATGCTTTGAATGACGCCGTTTAAGGCTTGCCAGAGTCGTGTGCGCTTTAACGCTTGAAGGCCACGGATCAGGGTAATATTCGCGAGAAAATTCTGATTGAAGGTGCCAGGGCCGTACGGACCAACAACCTCATTGTTACCCATCAGAATGACGGCAAAGTCGGCGGAGTTTTCCGGGATCGACTTCGCAACCGCGTATACCACGTGGGAATTGACCGACGTCATAGCCGTGTTGATAACTTCGATTTCCCGCGAAGGTAGCGCAGCTCTAAGTTGGGCTGCCAGTAGCCTGTCAAAACCGTGGTTCTTATGGGGGAAGCCCTGCGCTGCAGATCCCCCTAAAACGTAGACTCTAAGCAACTCAGGGCTACGCTCTTCGGCAAAGGTACTTTCCAGGGGGCCAATATTCAGCGACGGAGGATAGAACTGGTCAGCGAAATCAGGATTTTCCTGGTAGTGAGGTTGGCCATTGATGTCAATTTTATGGAAATAGTTGAAAGATGTTCCGACACCAAGAGCCATGAGGCTGAATTCGATCAGAACGAAGAAAAGCAGGGGGATTACGATGATCGTAATGAAAGTGAAGACAGCTTTTTTTACGTCGGGCACGGGGCTTTGTCCTTTCAGGATCGTCTAAAACTCGAAAACATCGGGGAGACGATTGCTTTCCTAAACATAGCGTAGTTAAGCAGCACCCGGTAGTCCGCGATCCCTGGTTGGAGGCGTGTAAACTATTCAGAGAGAATCGATGCGGCTAGGAAAAAAGGGGGCAACTTTGAAGAAAATCGAGGATTGGAAGGGGGTGGATCGAGCGGTCTTCGAGAACGAGATTCTTCCCGCGAACCAGCCTGCCGTGTTGAGAGGTCTGCTTCGAAACTGGCCTGCCGTTCAGGCAGGCCGTCAATCGCGAACGAGTGTTGTCGACTACTTTAAGCGGCTCGATACGGGGGGCACGATCAGTGCGATGGTCGGTCCACCGGAGATAAAAGGCCGCTTCTTCTATACCGACGATTTTCAGGGGTTCAATTTCGGGTCGAAAGACGTTTCGATCAGCACCGCACTGGACACCTTTGTGTCCCTGGTCGAGGACCCGCAACCACCTGCCATCGCACTGCAGGCGATGCACGTTCCGGACATCATGCCGTCGTTCCTCGGGGATAACACGATGCCCCTGCTTGACAGCGACATCGCGCCGCGGGTCTGGATAAGTAATCGATCGATGATCGCAGCCCATTTCGATAACAATCACAACATTGCGTGCGTTGTCAGCGGCAACAGGCGATTTACTGTATTTCCACCCGAACAGGTCGGCAACCTCTATATTGGACCGCTTTTGAAAACGCCGGGAGGAACACCAATCAGCGTCGTTGACCTGCGTGAACCGGATTACACGAGATTCCCGAGGTTTCGCCAGGCGCTCGAGTCGGCCCAGGAGGCCGTTCTCGAACCGGGAGATGCCATTTACATTCCAATACTATGGTGGCACGGCGTGGAATCGCTCGACCCACTGAACATCCTTGTCAACTACTGGTGGAACGAAACCCTTCCTGCGCATCACAAGCCGATCCTCGCCCTGATTCACAGCATGGCGCTAATGTCCGGACTGCCCGACGACCAACGTGAAGTGTGGCGCACGTTTTTCAATTATTTCGCATTCCGGACAGATGGCGACCCCGGGGCCCATTTGCCTTCCGATCTGCGGGACGTGGTGGGCAACCTTTCGTCGACAGACAGGGACCAGGTCTTGGCCTTCGTAGCGGAGCGTCTGAAAACCTTGGTCGGATAAGAGACAGGCTGATCGCCGCTATTGGTGATGGATTCTAGGCGCTTGCGGTCGGACAGTAACGGTCGATGAACTCCTGGTGTGTCGGCAGCTGTTTCAGAACATGGTCCACCTTCTGTCGCTGGATTTGCATGAACTGACGTAGTTCCTGTTCATCCATCATGTCCACAATGGGGTGATAGCTCTTCGGTTCAATTCCTTGCCCCAGCATCACCTGGGTCCAGCTGTTCTCGCGGAAGATATCTCCCTCGGCCTCGAACACGCGACCTGTATCACGGAACAGGTCCAGGCGATGCTTCAGGCTCTCGGGAATATCCATTGCGCGACAGCGACGCCAGAATTCGGAATCCGTTCGTTCTGTGACATGGTAGTGCATGATGATGAAGTCGCGGACAAAGCGGAATTCGGTGTCCATCTGGCGATTAAACTCCGCCTGATCTGATTCGACGATGCCGCTGTAGGGAAACATCTGCAACAACCGGATCACGCCTCGCTGGATCAGGTGAATGCTGGTGGATTCCAGTGGCTCGAGAAAGCCTGCCGCCAGGCCGAGGCCAATGCAGTTTCGATTCCAGTGTTTCACCCGCTGCCCGGTGCGAAAGCGCAATACCCTGGGTTCTGTGATGGTCTCACCTTCGAGATTGCCCAGCAGGGTGTCTCTGGCATCGTCATCACTCATGAATTCACTGCAATAGACCAGGCCATTGCCAACTCGGGTCTGCAATGGAATACGCCACTGCCAGCCGCTCTCCCGGGCAATAGAGCGTGTATAAGGAGTAAGCTCGCCAGCCGATGTAGTCTGAACCGCTACGGCACGATCGCAGGGGAGCCAGTGAGTCCAATCTTCGAATCCAGTACCAAGAGCCTTGTCCAACAGCAGGCTGACAAAACCACTGCAGTCGATAAACAGATCGCCATTCACAACCTGCCCAGATTCCAGTACCACTTCAGAGATGTCACCAGATTCAGTCTGATGCACGTCAACTATTTTGCCTTCGACCCGGGTTACACCATCCAGTTCGGCAAGCTGACGCAGGTACCTGGCATAACTTGTGGCATCGATATGGTAGGCATAACTCAGCCCATCCTGTTGCAGCAAATCAAACCTGTTTGCTCTCGCAGCCATCAGCTCCGGGGCGTAGCGACCATAGTCTTCAGCAAAGCCAAGTGTCTTGGCTTTGAGCCAGAAGTGCTGAAAGCCTGCAGCCCAGCAGCCCTGACCTGTGAAGCCAAAGGAATGAATATAATCATGGCCGATTGCCCGCCAGTTTTCGAAACGGATGGCCAGCTTGAAGGTGCCTTGCACCTTGGATAGAAAATCTGCTTCATCAATCTTCAGCAGGCGATGCATAGTTCTGAAAGGAGGTATTGTCGCCTCGCCTACACCAACCGTGCCAATGGCATCAGATTCCACCAGCACCACGTTCAGGTTGGCTCCGATAAGCCTCGCTATTGCGGCTGCCGCAGTCCAGCCCGCGGTACCTCCGCCCACGATAACTACATTCTGTACCTTCGTTGATGACATTGGACTTTCGGCCTACAACAGTTTGTCTCTTAACATCTTGCGAATCTGCCGCGCAGTCTGCTCATCAATAGGATTCAGCACGCCACGCGCAGCTTCCGGAATGTGTTCAAAGTTTTCCGGTTCGGGATTAAACACATAAAAATCGAACAACTCCTGCCACTGTTTTCTTTGTGCTTCAGGCAGATCTCGAAGACCCAGTATCGCATGCTGCAACGCACTTAAGGGCGGCCCCATATAGGATGGTGAGCTGCGCCACCAGTAATTCACCAACACGTTAAAGGCGTCCAACGCTTCGATGTGATGCCACCACAAACTGGGAACGATGAGTGCATCCCCCGGTTCCAGCACTGACATCTGAGCGGTTTTGACGGCCTCCCGGAATTTCGGGAATCGCTCATAATCAGGCGCATGAAAGTCCACCAGACTGATAGGTTGTCCTGCTGGTGTGAAGTCCAGCGGTCCAACATAAAGATTCGGTAACTGCTCCGGCGGAAACAGAATTACTCGCCGGTGCCCCGCGACCACGCAGGCAATATTGGCGGGGAAATCGTAGTGGGCTGATACCCGACTCTGATTACCGATCCAGATGCTGACCAGCGGTTCCAGATGTTGAATCGGAAGATCGTTTTGCTCCCGGAATCCCGGCAGCCAGTGATCAACATTCGTTGAGCCGATATAAAGAGACGGCGGCGAAGGCAAATCAACATGAGACCGGACCTGCTGCACGGCGTCCTTTAGCGCCATCCGCCGATATTCAAAATTGAAGGCGGTCATGTCCTCGTTATAGAAGATCCGCCCGGCTGCCTCAGGTGGCGCATAGAGGGCTGTTACAACATTATTTGAGTCAAATCCCTGCAGGTATTCAATTATCCGGTCCGCTGACTCGAGGCCATGTTTGACGGCGGGCCAATCCGCGGCCAACCCTCGCAAGACCAGCGGCTGATCAGACGCCAGTAGTTCATCGCTGAGATCTGCGACAGTGAAATCAGTTATCTCTGAAATTGTCTGACTAATTTCATTCAGGACATGCTGGCCGGTCATATGTACACCCAGACCTCTCGCTAAACTCGGAGCCGGTTTCGTCTTTCGATAATGTCACGCATCCGGGACAGTGAGGCGACTGCCATGAAAACAGGTTGCAGGTAGCCAGCCTGATTCAGCGACTCCAGCACGTCTCCCTTCAGCTGATAAAGCCGTTCTTCTGCAATGCAATAAAACCCCTCTACACTCTTCTTGTCGCCATCATTAAAGGCAATGTCCAGGGTGATTTGCTCCAACAGTTCGTGCTTCAGCAGAGTGTCAATAAATCCGCTGCTGTGTTGTAGTCCGCGATGCAGCTTGTCCAGCAGTGCGATCTTCTGATTCAGGAAATCCGTCGGATCACCCTCACTGCCAAACAATGCTTCCCCCTCATCCTGGCTGACTCGCGGGTGATCGAGATCCAGCGAAACCACCGGCGGTCCATTGTCACCCTCTCCACCGGTGGCAATCAAAAACGGTTGCCGTTGTACCATGGCAGGAACATAAGAAGCATCCCAGCCATCGTCTTGCAGAAACAGGTTCTGATCCGCTTCAAAACCCATTACAGCAGCGGCAAAAAAACCACCGGTGTTCGAATCCTTGGTAAACAGGATGGGATAACAGCTCTGAATATCCCTGAACTCCATGGGGTAGGTCATCACGTACCTGACTGCGTCACCCAGTGCTGCGCCGTAGCCTGTTTTGATCCGCAGTTGTCGATGTTTTTCCTTGTTCAGGACCTCGTACTGACTCATATGAACACTCTACTCAATTGCCTGCTGATTACAGCTTCTGAAATCCAAACTCTCTTACTTTGTTCAGCAGTTCTCTGTTGCCTGGCAAAGCGTGCTGAAGCTGTGTTGCCCGGGCGGCGTTCTTACGGAACAGCTCTGATGCCTGACACTGCCCCTGCTGGTGGGAGAAGGTCTGTTGGGGCACTGTCTTGAACCCCATGCCATAAAGTATGTACTGATAGCTCGCAGTGGGAAACAGCTCATCGACCGCTTCTGCATCCTGATGCCAGGGACTCCGATAGCGCCACAATGAAAGCTGTTCACTGAGCTTGTCCGGGATGGATGTGGCCTCGTGATTGTCCTGCCAATAGGGAGAGTCAGTGCGTGCACTCAGGACATAGTGCAGTTTCAGAAATTCGATAATCTGATTCCAGTGACGCAGAAATTTCCGGTTGTAACGTTTGGCGACAATATCCATGACTTCTCTTGTCGGGGGCAGCTGATCCGCAATCATCCCCGCAGCCAGTTCAACCATCACCAGCGCTGAAGCTTCAAGCGGTTCAATAAAGCCCGACGACATGCCAATAGCAACACAGTTCCTGTGCCAGAATTCTCGCCGATGGCCGGGCTGAAACCGGATCTTCCGCGGCACAACATTGGCCGCAGCCTTGTCTCCAGCAATCTCTTTTATGTAAGCCAGCAGCTGAGCGGTGGCCTCATCGTCCGAAATATGAGCACTTGAATAGACGTGGCCAGTACCACGACGCGTCGGTAATCCAATATCCCAGATCCAGCCCGCAGTCTGTGCCGTTGACTGCGTGCAGGACTGGATTGCCTGGTCTTCTTCCGTGTATGGCACCTGTGCTGCCAGAGCAGTGTCGTTAAACAGATACGCCTGTTGTGACTGAAATGGGACCTTAAAGTGCTCACTCAGCAGCAGGCTGCGCGTTCCGGTGCAGTCGATAAACAGATCTCCGGCTATTTCACCGGCACCGTCGGTTGTGACTGATTTGATGTCTCCGTTCTCAGCCGCGTTTATCTGCGACACGTTCGCCTTGATGTGCTTTACACCCAACTGCTCAGTGCAGTGCTGACGAAGCAGTTCAGCAAATTCTCCGGCATCCAGGTGATAAGCATAGTTCACCACAAAGGCGTATTCCGGTGTTGTAATCTGCTTCGGGGCGAGGCAGTTAGCAAATAATGCAGTCTGAGGTGTCACAGCATCCGCAAACTGAGGTGCATCGGTCAGCGCCAGCCAATGAGGCGCGAGGTTGGCGTCAGCGTAATCTATGGGGACGGTAAATGGATGGCTGTATGTATCTCCGTTGCCCGTATACCAGTTGCGGAAATAGGTGCCCTGTTTGAAACTGGCATCACACTCTCGGATAAAGTCAGTTTCAGACAGTCCAATGCGCTGAAGGGTGGCCCGCATGGATGGCCAGGTGCCTTCACCCACGCCAATGGTCGGTATATCCGGTGATTCAATCAGCAATAGTTCAAACGGCTGCTGTGTCTGTGAGTCGACGCGATGTTCAGCTGCAATGACTGCAGCAGACAGCCAGCCGGCGCTGCCTCCACCCACTATAATTATTCTGGAAATCCTGTCTTCCATATTCCGGCCAGTATCCCACAAGTCCGCAGCACGATTGCACTCTGCAAAGGACAGGAAATTCCATTGCATCGACGCTGCCCCGAGAATGGAATGCGGGCGCCGAATTTGGCAGACGACTAAAAAAACGCTCGGACCCGATCCATGTCTTGCTGGAAGGCGAGACTTGCCGAGTGCGGCACGATTTTCGACTGATTGAATCCTTGTAAAATATCTTCGCTGACAGAGGCGATTTGAAACTCCAATCCCAAGCCATTGCGTTTGTCGGTGAAGGAGTCGACCAATTTGTCGAGCTGAAACAAATGACATTCTCTCGCGCTCCAGCAATTGGGTATCGCGACGTAACCCTCAGTGCCGACAACGAACGCCACATTCTGCAACTTGCAGCGAAATGAGGTTGCCAGGGTTGCGACGCAATCATCGTAATTGAAAAGCATCGCGATATCGTCGTCGACGCCGTTGGGGGCGTGCCGTGCGATTACATGGATATCGTCAGGAGATTTTTCGGTGAAGTAACGCGCGATCGCGATCGGATAAACGCCCATATCCAGCAGGCAACCGCCGGCGAGCGCCGGGTCGTACAGGCGGGACCGCGGATCGTAAGTTTTCGGATAGCCCAATTCTGCTTTCACGTGCCGCAGTTCGCCGATGTGCCCGGCGTTAACCCAATCCTTGGCCTGCTGTATGGCCGGCAGGAACCAGGTCCACATCGCTTCCATCAAGTATCCGTTTGTTTCAGTCGCAACGTCGATCAGACTTTGACATTCGGCGGCTGAAGTCGTGATCGGCTTTTCGCATAACACGGCTTTACCTGCGCGAAGAGCGTCGGCGGAGTTTTTCAGGTGCAAGGTATGCGGTGTGGCAACGTAAATCGCGTCAATGTCCGGGTCCGCATACAGTTCGTCATAGCCTTGGTACGCTTTGCCAATGCCATACTTGTTGGCGAAATCGGACGCCGACGACTTACTCCGAGCTGCCACGGCCGCGACTTCGGCATTCGGGACGTGCGTCATGTCGCCCGCGAAGGTATTCGCAATCGTACCCGCGCCGACAATGCCCCATTGAATTTTGTGCGGGATCGTCATAAGCGATCTACTGGAATATTCGGTCGATCTCGTTCATCAAATCGGGTGTGAAGCTGTCCACGAAATCAATCGCTTTCATATTCTCGTGTACTTGTTCAACTCGGCTGGCGCCGGTCATGACTGTACTAACGTAAGGGTTCTGTAGACACCAGGCCAGGGAAAATTGCGCGAGACTTGCGCCCATTTGCTCCGCAAGAGGTTTGAGCGCCGACACTTTCGCGAGGCGTTCCGAGTCAGTAAGCTTATCTTGCAACCAGTCGAGCTCTGTAAGGGCGCCACGACTGTCGTCCGGAATGCCATCACTGTACTTACCTGTCAACAGACCAGAGGCCAAAGGACTCCAGGTTGTCGAACCGTAACCGCAATCCTCATACAACGGTGCGTAATCCGGGCTGAATCGATGCTGCTCAAACAGGTTATAGACTGGCTGCTCTACGACCGGTTTGTGCAAGTGGTGGCGCTCAGCAATTTCGATCGCGGTTAAGGCGTCCGCTGCCTCCCACTCAGACGTGCCCCAATACAACGCTTTACCCTTTTCGATGATGTTGTGCATCGCCCAGACGGTTTCCTCGATCGGCGTCGACGGATCAGCACGGTGACAAAAAAGGAGATCCACGTAATCCAGATCCAGACGCTTTAGAGAGCCGTCGATAGCCTCGATGAGGTATTTGCGATTGAGCGTATTTTGTTCGTTGGGCCCGTCGTGCAGGCCCCAGAATAACTTAGTTGAAACCAGGTAACTGCCGCGTCGCCAGCCCAGTTTCTTGAGCGCAGCCCCCATAAGTTCTTCGGATTTTCCGCCAGCATACGCTTCGGCGTTGTCGAAGAAATTTACGCCGGCATCATAAGCCGCGGCCATCATCGTGACCACCGAATCCAGTCCGAACTGACTATGAAACGTGACCCACGACCCAATCGACAATTCACTGACCTGGATTCCCGCCTTGCCAAGATGTCGATACTTCATGTTCGGACCGAGTCCCAGTGTTCGTTCGTTGCAACCATCGTTAGTACATCATACTGCGCGACGATTTCGTCGTCCTGATTCGTGACCTCAGCGTCCCACCGAACTTCGCCGTAGCCGCTATCGCCACGCAGGGTCTTTTGTTTGCACGCGAGGCGTACCCGCAACGAGTCACCATGGTTCAGTGGCGTCAGGAAGCGCAATTCGTCAACGCCATAATTTGCGAGCACGGGACCGAAATCAGGGTCGACAAACAATCCAGCTGCAAAAGACACGATCAGGTAACCGTGTGCGACACGTCCTTCAAAAAATGGATTCTTCGCCGCTTCTTCTTCGTTCATGTGCGCGTAAAAATTGTCGCCCGTGAATTCGGCAAAGTGATCGATGTCATCTAGTGTGACTTTGCGTAGTTCGCTCTTGAACGTGTCGCCAAGCTCAAGTTGTTCAAATGTCTTTCGAAATGGGTGCACGCCGGGGTCTTTTTCATCAGCGCCTCGAATCCATCGATGGCCGATCGCCGACAGTGTTTCGGGCGAGCCCTGGATGGCCGTACGTTGCATGTAATGCAATACACCGCGCACGCCACCCATTTCTTCGCCGCCGCCGGCGCGACCCGGGCCGCCGTGCACGAGATGGGCGAGCGGGGAGCCGTGTCCAGTCGACTCAGCTGCGCAATGTCGATTAATGACGATCATGCGGCCATGGTATGCCGCTGTACCCAGCACAAGTTCGCGCGCGACGTCATTGTCGTTCGTGATGATCGATCCGACCAGGCTGCCTTCGCCGAGTCGGGCAAGTTCGATCGCTTCGTCGATGGAGTCATAAGGCAAAACGGTGCTAACCGGGCCAAACGCCTCAACCGAATGCACGGCTTTCGACGTCAATGGCTTGTCGCAATGCAGCAGCGTCGGCATGAAGAACGCACCTTTTTTTGAATCGGCGTCGACAATGTCGAAGTCGTCTGTGCCGCCGAAGACAATGTCAGCCTCGGCCGAAAGATCGTTAACTCGATCGCGAACCTCGTCGCGTTGTCCCTGGCTCGCGAGTGCGCCCATGTCGACATCCTTGATGCCGGGATTGCCGATGCGAATTTCACCCAACGCAGTAGACAGCGCCTTGACGACCTCGCCAGCAATCTTCGCCGGGGCAATGATGCGTCGGATGGCCGTGCACTTCTGCCCGGCTTTCGACGTCATCTCGCGCGTAACTTCTTGAATATAAAGATCAAACTCGGGCGTACCCGGCGTCGCGTCCGGCCCCAGTATCGACATGTTGAGCGAGTCTGTCTCGGCCGTGAACGCCACCGATTCGCTGACGACACGCGGGTGTCGCTGCAGCATTTCAGCCGTGATCTTCGAACCGGTAAACGCGATCGTGTCCTGGCAGTCGAGGTGGTCGAACAAGTCACCCACGCCACCACAGATCAATTGCACACTGCCCGGCGGCAACAGGCCTGACTCGATCATGCGTCGGACCATGAGCTCAGTCAGGTAGGCCGTGCTCGAGGCTGGTTTGATAATGGCCGGTACGCCGGCAAGCAGTGTCGGTGCGAGTTTTTCAAGCATCCCCCAACACGGAAAATTAAATGCATTGATGTGAACCGCGGCGCCGAGTTTCGGCGTACAAATGTGTTGCCCGACAAATGTGCCGTTACGCGACAGTTGTTCGACATTGCCATCGAGGTAGACGTGATCATTCGGCATTTCCCGCCGGCCCTTGCTGGAAAATACGAACATCGTCGAGATGCCGCCGTCAATATCGGGCCAGCTGTCTTTGCGCGTCGCGCCAGTCTGCGTCGATAGCGCATAGAATTCTTTCTTGTATTCGTCGAGATATTTTGCGAGCGCCTTGAGCATGTCGCCGCGCTCATGGAACGTCAGTTTCCGCAGGTTCGGACCGCCGACGGACTTCGCGTAGTCGAGAATCGCCTTGAAGTCGAGGCCGTTGCTGGAGATCGATGCAATGGCTTCGCCAGAGACTGCCGACGCCAGTATTTTACCGTCGCCATCGCCTTCGACCCATTGATCGCTAACAAGATTGCCGAGTTTGTTCATCTGAGATACAAAAAGAAAATAGAATTGAAAAAATCGGTATCACAATATACGGTCGAACACTCCAAGTGCAAGCGAAGCTCCTCGTGACGATCGAAATTGCCAGTCGAAAACTTGTTGCCGAATTCAGTGCCCGGCGAACGCTTCGCACGGGCTCGTTGATTACGACCGTGTTCGGCGATTCGATTGCACCGCGTGGTGGCACAGTCTGGATGGGCAGTCTGATCTCGGTTATGAGCGACTTCGGCATCAGCGAGCGACTCGTGCGCACCTCCGTTTTCCGGCTGGTACAGGACGGTTGGCTGCAATCGACGCAAATCGGCCGGCGAAGTTACTACAGTCTGTCCGAAGAAGGGCGCGAG
>Ga0255057_10001350_pt1 | contig 13896 bp, 18 predicted proteins | sample Cases_109_6_MG_FD_189022 | JGI IMG/M metagenome (GOLD analysis project Ga0255057, IMG submission 189022) | Seawater microbial communities from Amundsen Gulf, Northwest Territories, Canada - Cases_109_6 | ecosystem: Environmental > Aquatic > Marine > Gulf | place: Canada: Northwest Territories... | reverse complement strand
AGGTGTACTCCCGCACCGCCTCGTCGGCCACGGTGATCAGGAACGCGAAGTAGTCCGTGCGCCCGCGCGTCCACTCCCACTCCAGCGTCGTCTCCAGCAGACGCAGCGATTGCGCGCCCTGGAAGCGCCGCCACGCGCCGTCGAAATCGGTCGAAAGTTCGGACATCCCGGACAGTGTAACCGCGCGATTTCTTAGGCGCAGGCGTGCTCGCACGCTCTCCGCTGTACCTTCCCGCTGACGTGAGGGTTATGCTATCGTGATTGAGCCGCTACGCTTCAGAGCGTTCGAGCATACCCGCTGAACGGAGGTCCATGGGCAGCGTAATCGACATGCACATCCATACGGTCGTCGGATCGATGGATAGCGACATATCTCCCAAGCGTCTGGGCGAACAGGCGCTCTCATCGGGCCTCAGTGGCGTGGCGATCACCGAGCACCTGCACATGTGGCGCCCGGACGAGATCGCCCACTTCCGTGAGGAGCATGGTCTCTTCGCCTACAACGCCCGAGAGTGGTCGACGGACATGGGCCACATCGGCGTCTTCGGCCTGCCGCCGGACGTCAAGGGCATACGCTACGCCAGCGACCTGCGACGGGCCGTCGAGGACCACGGCGGCTTCATGGTGATCAACCATCCGTTCCGCTACTTCCCCGGGCCGTCCAGCCTGCTCTTTGGCGACCGGCGCGAGGCGCAGGCGCTCTCGATTGCGGAGATGGCGGAGCACCCCGTGTTCTCGATGGTTGATGCCGTCGAGGTGCTAAACGGAGGCTGCATCGAGCGCGAGAACAACCTGGCCCAGGAAGTCGCGGTTCATCGGGGGATGCCGAGCGTTGGCGGCAGCGACTCGCACATGCCGCTTGAGGTCGGGCGCTACGCCACGATGTTCGAGAAGGACGTCTCGTCGGAAGAAGAGATGCTAGAAGAGCTGCGCGCTGGCCGCTTCGAGGCCGTCAAGCGGGTTACGCCCGGTAACTACGAGCCGCTGGGCGAAGCAGTCTCCAGCTAGGGCTACTTCTTTCCGCGTAGACCGCTGAGGAATTTCCCCCAGCCAGCCTCCGCGTCGCGCGACCGCGCCAGGCCCTGTACGCGATCCTCGATGATGTCGCGCACGCGGCCCTCTTCACCGGCGTCCAGCCAGTAGCCGTGCTCGTCGGGGCAGGAGTCCAGCTCCAGGTCGTAAGCGCGGTACTGGAACACCGTCATCTTCCGTTCGCAGATCGGACACTTGAGGTCGCTCGTGCGCTCGCCGTACTCGATCGTCGCCCGGCGCTCCTCTGCAGTCGACTCCACGGTCGACTCCAGCTCGTCGAGCTCGTGATGGTCCAGCCAGCGGCCGTTGCAGGTCGGGCAGTGATCGACCTCGATGCCCAGGTGATGCTCGATTGTCAGTTCGGTTTGGTCTCTCGGACACTTCATGGTTCTAGCCTATCAGACCCTCAGCCGGTGTGGCCTCTTCCGTCGGCCCGTCCTCTAGCCGCAGGAACAGTGACGTCCAGAAGCCGGCGAGCAACGGGGCGATAGATCCAGACAAAGCGAAAGGGGCAGCCAAGCGGCCGCCCCTTCGATGCTGCTTTGCTGTGCTAAGGCGTGATGGCGATCTTGAGGACGCCCTCGGTCTTGTCTCGGAACAAGTCGTACGCCTTGCCCATGTCGTCGAGCTTCATCTTGTGCGTGAACAGCTTCTCCAGGTTCACGTCGCCGTACTCGATGAGATTCACCAGGTACTCCATGCGGTCCGCGCCCGACGGGCAGAGCGTGGTGACGATCTTGCGGTGCATGAATGAGGGTGCCAGCGTTGGCATCGACAGTTGGGGCGTGAGTCCGTAGACGCCGACGGACGACACAGCGCCGCCTCGTCGCACGGCTCGGGTCGCAGCCTCGAACGTTGCCTGCGTGCCGACGGCCTCGACGGCCAGGTCGACGCCACCGCCGGTCAGCGTGATGATCTTGGCCACTGCGTCCTCATCTTTCGCGTTGATCGTGACGTTGGCGCCGAACTGCTTCGAGATCTCCAGCCGGTCGTCCATCGTGTCGACGCCGATGATCAGCCCGCAACCCAATGCTCGCGCACCGGCCGTCGCCATGAGGCCGACGGGGCCCTGGGCGAAGATCGCCACGGACGAGCCCAGGCCGGCCTCGCCGCGCTCGATCGCACCGAAACCCGTCGACATGATGTCGGAGATGAGGATCGCGTGCTCATCGCTCACGGAATCAGGCACCTTCGTGGTGTTCTGGTCTGCATAGGGGATCGTGTAGTACTCCGCCTGGCAACCGAAGAGCACGTGGCCGCCACCGGAGCATTGGCCGTGATCGACGGCCATGCACTCGTGGCAGGCGCCGCAGCCGATCAGGCACGAAGACACAACGCGCTCGCCTTCCGCGAACTTCGTGACGCCATCGCCGACTGCGTGAACAGTGCCGACAGCTTCGTGTCCCATCGGCAGGCCCTCGGGCCGTACAGAGCCGGGGAAGGCGAAGTTGAGGATCTCGTTGGCGAACTCGTCGAGGAAGTGCATGTCGCTGCCGCAGACGGTGCACATGCTCATCTTGACGACGATCTCACCAGGTCCTGGCTCCGGGATCGGGATGTCCATCATCTCGACCTTGCCGTTTTCAGTCTTTATACACGCTTTCAAGGGCTTCTCCGATCGGTGTTGGGGCGAAGGTTTGCGCGCCTAGTTTGAGCACACGCTAAGGAGCCGGTCAAGCACGCACCGGATATGAAGAACCGGACTCCGGCGTGGGCCAGAGTCCGGTTCGGCTGAGATGGCGTGCTTCAGGCTGCCCGGGGAGCCCGGCGGGCCCTCTTGCGGGCGACAGTCATGTAGCTGGGAAGCTTGTCTGATGGTGCGAACTCCCTTTGCCCGCACTGGAGGCAGACTAGCTCGGCGTCGCCCAACACCTCTTCGCGGATCTGGTCGCCGCCGCAGCGGCCGCAAGCTTTAAGGTTCATGACGTCCTCCTTTGTATTGAGGGATACGTCGGGCTAGCCTTCCCGGACTGCTTCTATGTGGAGGCTGATCTTGACCTTGTCCCCGACGGCAACGCCGCCGGCCTCCAACGCCTGATTCCAGCGCACGTTGAAGTCCTTGCGGCTGATCTCGACGGAAGCGCTGAAGGCCGCCCGATCCTTGCCCCACGGGTCCTGTATTCGCCCCTCGAACTCGCCTTCAAGCACGACCTCTCGGGTGACGTCGCGGATCGTCAGGTCGCCGGTCAGCCGGAACGACTTTCCGTCACCGCGTTCGACCCGGGTGCTCTTAAAGGTGATCTTCGGGAACTGATCGGCGCCGAAGAAATCGTCCGAGCGCAGATGGGTGTCGCGGTCTTCGACGCTGGTGTCGATACTGGCGATGTCGATCTCAGCGGTCAGGCGCGATCGCTCAGGCTGCTCTTCGTCGATGATCAGCGTGGCATCGAAGTCGCGGAAGTGGCCGCGCACCTTGCTGATCATCAGGTGCCTGACCTCGAAATCGATATTGGAGTGCGTCTTGTCTACGGTCCACGTGGCGGTTTGGACTTGGGGGGCGGTGGTCATCGGCTTCCTCCTGGAATAGTACACTTACTTCTAGTAAGCTACTGTACGAGGGTTAGCTTACACTTGTCAAGTCTCTTACGAAGCGTAAGAATAGAAAGCGATGGATAACGACATGGGTCCCTTCTGCCCGAAGTATCACCGCGCGGTCGAACTGATCGGGCGGCGCTGGACTGGTGCTGTCCTGCGTGCCCTCCTCAGCGGCGTCTCGCGGTTCAGCGCGATCTGCGAAACGGTCCCAGGTCTCAGCGACCGCATGCTCGCCGAGCGGCTCAAGGAGCTGGAGGCGGAAGGCATCGTCTCCCGCACGGTCGTTCCGGAGACACCGGTGCGGGTGGAGTACACCCTCACAGCCAAAGGCCGCGATCTGGACTCCGTGATCGGCGCCGTCTCTGGCTGGGCGGAGCGCTGGGAAGCCGCCGAAGCGGAAGCCTCAGCGCCCACTACCTAAGCGGCCAGGACCCTTCCTCCGCTGCCTTGCGACGTTCCTTTAGAGGCTCGCCACCTGCGGGATGACGTCCTTGCCTATCGCCTCCAGCGGCTTCAGGTTCTCGACACCCGCCACTGCGCCGATGACCGTCTGTGCGCCGGCCTCGCCCAGCTTCCCGAACTGGTCAACGAGCTGGCCGGCGTTCTCGCCGTTCGGGCCCGGGTTCATCACAAATAGCACTGTCTTCTCGATGTCGTCGTAGTTGCGGCCCTCGCGTTCGCAATGGCCGCGCAGGACTTCGAGCTTCTGGCGTACGAAGTCCTCACCCTGCATGCCGATGATGTTGCAGGCGTCAGCGTACTTGGCCACGAAGCGCAGCGTCTTCCTCTCGCCCGTGCCGCCGATGAGGAGGCGCGGGTGCGGCTGCGAGAGGGAGGCCGGGACGTTCAGAGTCTCCTTGAGCTGGTAGTGCTTGCCCTCGAACGGCCCGTTTTCGTCCGGGTTCCACATCTGGTGGGCGATCTTTAGAGTCTCCTCCAGGCGCTCGAAACGCTCCTTGAGCGATGGGTACGGCACGCCCAGTCCCTCGTGTTCGCGGTCGAACCAGGCTGCGCCGATGCCCAGCCATGCCCGGCCGCCTGAAAGCACATCGAGCGTCGTCACCTGCTTGATCAGGACACCGGGATGACGGTAGGTGACGCCGGTGACCATCACGCCCAGCGACAGCCGCTTCGTTTGTCCGGCAAGGTAGCCCAGGGTTGTGTACGCCTCAAGCATGTCGGCTTCGGCGGGTCCCACCATCGGGATCTGGAAGTAGTGGTCCATCACCCAGGCGGAGTCGAAGCCGGCGTCATCGGCCGTCCGCGCGATGTCCGCCAGCTTTCCACCCATCTCAGCGGCGCCTCCGGACCAGGTAAAGTACGGGATCTGCAGTCCGACCTTCATGGAACGAATCTCCTCTCCTTCGTCAGCCTGATTCTGGCTGAACGGGGCCAGCTTATCGCAGCGCCGCGCCCATAGCCTAGAGGCCGGGTGAGTCTAGAGGTCGAGTGAGAAGAAGAGGATGCCCGGCGCCAGGCCGCCAAATGTGGCGACTTCCATCACGTTGGCGAAGGCGCCCATGAACATCAGGAAAACGGCGAACCCGCCCAGAGTTGACAGCATCGCCTGCCGAGGTTCGATCTCCGCTGCCCGCTCTACTGCCGCAGTCGTCAGCATCAGCGTTAGACCGAACGCCAGCAAGCCGAACGGCACCGCCAGCGGCGCGATCGCGATTAGCACGCTCAGCGCTACGGGGGCGAAGGCGAACCCCATCACTCGTGTCAGCTCGCCGATGTTAGCCGCAGAGCCGAAGACGCGCGCCGCCAGCATGTAGGTGATGTAGACCCAGGCGAACCAGACCGCCGTTTGCACGACGCTGCCAATGATGACGGCCTTGAGCAGCACTTCCATCATGTCGATGCCACCAAACTCGTCGTGCTGCAGCGCCCAAATCAGCGTGCCGATGCCGGCAACCACGCTGGCGGCGAGGACGACTAAGACGGCGATTGGGGTCGCCGAGCGATCAGAGCGCAGATCATCGAAGACGGTGAAGTCGAGTCGAGCGATGCGGCCAAGCCAGCCCATCGTCCGTGCGCCATCAGTTCCGGTCGGGGAGCGCCGGGTAAGTCGCGTCATAGCCGTAGATTGCGGACATTGTATCACCGACGAATGCCTGAATCCCCTGTAGGCCGCTATAGCGGACGTTTGCGCGGAATACCGGGCCGCCGCGGGTAGCGCTCCGGCGTTTCGCCCGTCTTGCGCACGATCAGTAGCGTCGGCGCTAGTCCCTGCGAAGGCGTCTCCAGGCGCACCGTATCCTCGACCTCACCGCCCAGCTCCTCCAGCGCCGCCTGCGCCTCGCGGACCTCCCTCGGTGCTGCACTGCCCTTCGGCGCTGCCAGCGCTCCGCCGATCGCCAGGAACGGCAGAGCCAACTCCGCCAGCACCGGCAGCGGCGCCACCGCGCGCGCCAGCACCAGCGCGTAGGCGGCACGGTGCTCCGGCAGCCGGCCGGCCTCCTCGGCACGCGCGCTGAGGACGCTCGCGCCGTCCAGAGACAGCTCGGCGATCACCTGTTCCATGAACTCCGCCTTCTTCTCGTTTGACTCCAGCAGAGTCAGGCGCAGGTCGGGCCGGGCGATCTTGATCGGCAGTCCCGGAAGTCCGGCGCCGCTACCGATGTCGAGCGCCGGCGAGAGGAGCAGCTCCCGCTCCTCCAGCGCCGTGAGCAGCGCCAGCGACTCCGCAAAGTGCCGCCGCTCGATCGCCTCCAGGCTGTCGCGGGAGACAAGCGCAGAGCGGTCGCGTTCGGCGCGGATCATCTCGGCGTAGCGAGTGAGGGAGGCGGCTTCATGCGGCGACAAACGGAGCCTTAACTCTTTCAAAACGGTGGCTAGCGCGTCCATTCGTAACGATTCCGGCGTAGGGGTCATCTTGCCCTCTGAATGACGAACGTTAGTGACCGGCGCACGGACCCACACGCGCTGAGCAAGCTCGCGGTCCCGCAGAAGGGCGATAGTCGATCCCGAGAGGGCATATTGACGCACCAATGGTTCAGTATTACTCGCTTTTTCGTCCTGATACCGCTCCTGGCAGCGCTGGCCGTCGCCGCACTGGTCGCAGTCGACACACGAACGGCGAACGCGCTCGATTCTGAGGAGCAGTCGTTTCTTGGCATCATCAACAATTATCGCTCGACGCAGGGCCTGGGTGCACTGACCCTCGATCCGGCGCTAAACGGCGTCGCGGCCTGGATGGCCAACGACATGGCGACCAACAACTACTTCAGCCACACAGACTCGCTGGGCCGTGACCCGTTCGTGCGCATGGACCAGATGGGCTACGGCTACAATACCTGGCGAGGAGAAAACCTCGTCGCTGGCACGGCAGGTGCGCAGGCATCTTTCGAGATGTGGGTGGCATCGCCCGGGCACAACGCCAACATGTTGAGTGGGAATTTCACAGTCATCGGCATCGGGCGGGCGTTCGACGCGAACTCGGACTTCGGCTGGTACTGGGCGACGGAGTTCGGCGGACACCCAGCGGCGCCAGCGCCGCCACCACCGCCGCCACCACCGCCGCCACCGCCGCCGCCGCCGCCGCCGCCGCCAGAGCCGATCGTCACTGCGGCGCCGGTTGAGCCGCCGCCCCCGCCCGCGCCTACAAACACGCCGAAACCCACGCGCACGAGCCTAGAGCACGATATTAACCAGCTGTTAGCGCGGGTGCAGAGTATCGCGAACAATAATCTGATCCAAGTTCCTACGTCCACGTTTAATCTCGCGGGCATTGGTCGCGACTTGTTCACGCCATCAGGTCACCAGAATGGCGGGCGCCGAGCGTTCTCAGGCGCAAGCGGCGCGACACTCTTCGCGCCCTCTAGTTGGTAGCCGGCACTACCGCCGCGGCTGCGGACTGAACGCGCTCCGCACGCACGACGACCCGATGGCTGTAGTTGCCACCGTTGTCCTTGGCCGGGTCGTACTCCCACGAACCACCGCAGGTTATCAACGTAATGACGTCGCGCACCGTCGGGTCCATTGACCGTACGACGTTCGGGTCATCGTAAGAGGTGGCAACGTTTCCGGTCACTCGGTACTCAAGCACCTCATCGTTCTCCAGCGTGACTAAGATCGTGTCACCGATGCGGACCTCGCGGAGGCGGTAAAAGACGCCGGGAATCGGGTCGCCGCCGGATGTCTGCCAATCAACATGTCCGCTTAAAACAGCGTTGCTGTTCTGCCCCGGTGTTGCGCTAAAGTTGTACCAAGCGATCTGGTCAGGCCGCTGGGGTACTTCCGGAATGGTGTCCTCGCCGACACCCAGCGTAATGACCGGCGCGTCGATGAAGATGCTACGTATATCAACGCGAACAGGCAGCGGACCCTGGGGAACCGCGACGATCTCTGGCCTGTCGGCGGCGACAGCACCGAAGCGGATGGAGGGCGAATCCTCCTCAAGAATTTCGGCTAGCGAGCCGTCGCTGGGAAGGCCAAGGTCATCGCTGACTGCGCTGGAGACGATGACGACGATGGCGAAGACAAGCACCGCAGCAGACGCCACGCCGAGGCCAAGTCCCGCTAGCAGGCGCCTTCTACCGTCGAAAATGTGCATAACCTTCACGATCAAAGAATACCAACTGAATCTCAGTGAACACAACGTAGATACGAGCGTAGACAGGGGCGGGACTCGGATTCATGCGCTATCGAGGTAACTTTTCCACATGGGGTTGCGTTCTATCAAGCGACGGGGAAAATAGGGTAAGATACACGGGCAACCGCCGCTCCAGCCAATTTGGGGGGCTTAGTGGGAGGATTGCCCAGTGAGCCCTAATAGCGATGCTCAGGCCGAACGCCTTTTAGTAGACGCGGCCAAAGCCGGCGATCAGGCCGCGCTGTCGGAGCTGTATCAGACTTATTTCCCTCGGCTGTACCGTTACATACTTGCCCGCACGGGCAACTCATACGACGCCGAGGACCTGACGGAAGAAGTCTTCATGCGCGTGCTTCAAGCAATCAAACGCTTCGAGCACCGCAAGGCACCCTTCTCAGCCTGGCTGTTCCGCATCGCACACAACGCGGTCATCAGCCAGCGACGCAAAGAAACCGCCAGGGGCCGGTCCAGCCAGCTGAACGACGGCATGCAGGTCGACACAGCAGGGCCCGAAGAACTCGCAGAGAAGCACGTGGCCCTGAGTGAGGTGATGCAGGCAGCGAAGACCCTGCCGGATGCTCAGCGACAGGTGATCTCCTTGCGGTTCGCGGCAGGTCTCACGGTTGCGGAAACCGCTCGTGCGATGGGCAAGGGAGAAGGCAACGTAAAGGTCATACAACATAAGGCCATAGCAAAGCTAAGGGAGATGATGGGCCAGCCCAAGAAGCAGCCCAAACCGAGAGTTTATGCGAAGAGTGGAAAAGCTTAGTGAAATACTGGAAGAGTGCGTCGAAGCTGGCCTCACGGGGCGCCGCAGTATCGAGGCCTCGCTAGCGCTCTACCCGGCTCATGCCGAAGATCTCGGCCCGCTGCTGCGTACCGCTCTCAGCATCTCAGACAACTTCCAGTCTTGCGGTCCTTCCGCTGCCGTCGAGCAGCGTATCCGCAGTCGCTTCCTGGCGGACGCCGCCGCGCGCCGCAGTCTCCGCCACCTCGAAAGTAGCTTCGAAAAGCGCGGTTGGCTGTCCGGCCTCCGCAGGGCAGTCTTCAGTGGCTTTGCCTCCGCGGCGGCCGTCGTCAGCAACTTAGTGGCGATCACCGTCGGCCGCGTCAGCTTGGGCGGCAGCGACTGATGGCGGCAGCCTAAGGGCCTTCACGCCGGTGCGGTCGGGCGCCCAGGGCGAGTGCACGCAGGCTCCCACGGTCGACGGTATGGCGCCTTTTGGCTTCAACCCGAGGCAGCCCCAGCGTTGACTTATCGGCGCAGCCGTTCCTAGAATGCAGAGCCGTGACCGAAATCTCATTTGGTGAAGCCGTCGCCTCTTACATCGATACCGTGAAGGGTCCTGCCCGGAGAGCGGCGGTCGCTGAACTCGATCGCTTGAGCCGTTGGTACGGCTCCGACAAGCCTCTTGGCGCCATACGCGGACACGATGTAGCTACGTACGCCGTAGCGATGGGTCCTTCCAGCCCTGAAACGTCCCGCCGCGCCGCGCAGGTGCGGGGCTTCTTCGTGTATCTGAAGAAGGAGGGCGTGCTGGAGCAGAACCTTGGGCCCCACCTGCGTCTCAAGAAGGCCACTAAGGCGAGGAGAGGGATGGGGGCTGGTGCTGCCGCATCGACCGAGTTCGAACTCACGAAAGAAGGCGTGGACGCCCTTAAGGTGGAACTCCAGTCGCTCATGGAGCAGCGGATCAGTGTGCGCGAGGACATTCGCAGGGCGATGCTCGACAAGGACTTCCGCGAGAACGCTCCGCTGGACGTGGCGAAGGACGAGCAGGGCCAAATCGAGGCCCGCATACGCGACATCGAGGAGATGCTCAAGCGGGCTGTCATCGTCGGTGCCGGCGGCACTGGGCGCGTGCGCGTCGGCTGCACTGTAACCGTGACCAATCTCGGCAGCGGGCGCGAGACTCAGTACGCGATCGTCGGCCCGACCGAAGCGAACGCCGCCGACGGCAAGATCTCCAGCGCGTCGCCCGTTGGCAAGGCCCTCATGGGCTGCGTCCAAGGCGACGAAGTCGCGGTCGACGTGCCTGCCGGCGCCATGAAGCTGCGTGTCGAGTCCGTCAAGGACTGACCGCTCCGCGGATCCCGCGCCACTCGCCTAGCGTATTACTCACTGCAACGATTTGGGCGTCGTTGCTCAACCGGCGGCAGACGGGCGCCTCCCAGAATCACGTGATGTGGCTGGCGAACCAGTCCTTCTGCAGCCGGTTCTCTCGTCCCCAGGTCAGGGAGTGCGGCTAACGGTGAAGCGCTGGCGGAAGCATGCCTTAAGGCTCGCTCCGGACTCAGTGGTGGTCGTTGATCTCGGGGTCGTCGTAGCCGGCGATGTAGCGCCACGTGCGAACGCCAACAACCGGAATGTCTAGCTGGCGGCAGAGTGCCAGCGTCTCGTCGCCCTTGCCCACCGGTACGTAGAGATAGAGCGGCGCCAGCTCCGCGTACGGCAACCACTCGAATCGTGCTACCGCCTCGCGCACCGTCTCGTTCGTCTCCACCTCGGCCACCACCTTGCAGTTATTTTCGGGGTGCTGCACGACGACGATGTCTGGGTAGGCTACGAGGCCGCCCTCCAGCGCTGCGCCCATCGTGCGGGCGGGATGGTTCACGTACGTCTTGTAGTCGGGGTATTCCTCGGTCGGGAATTCGAAGCGCAGGCGTGTGATGTCCTTGAGCGCGCGGTCGTGGATGAGCTGGCGTGACTCCGAGCGCAGCGGCGTCGTCGGTGGCACGTAGACTGCCGGTTGGCCCGGTGCGGGTGGCTCGCCCACGACATCCGAGAGCAAGAGGCTCTTCGGCAGGTTATTTCTGATCGCGGTGGTCGCTCGCTCGACCGGTTCTGAGTTGTCCGCGCTCTTCTCCTGATCGTCAGTCATCGTCAGCTCCTGTAGGTTCGGTTCAGGTGGAAGTATCGTAGCGACGGTGCGTAAGAGCAAGGGACGAGAAGCCGCTACCTTGACAGTAGCCGCCAACCCTTGTGATATTCCACACAATGATCGCAATTGGGCGCACCGTTCGCCACAGATCACGGCCGTTCTTTCCGTCCGTGGGCGCGTGCCTGGACGTGTAGCTGTGGAGAGTTCGCCCGCCGCGAGCGGCCGCCCCACCGAAGGATCCACCCTGAAGCGATACGCCTCGCGTCTGGTGGATCTGCGTATCCTCGGCCTGATCACCGTCTTCTCGACCTACGGGCTGATCGTTCTCGGCGGCGTCGTTCGCGCGACCGACTCCGGCACCGCCTGTCCCGACTGGCCGCTCTGCCACGGGCAGGTGATTCCGCCCGCGGAGACGAAAGTCCTGATCGAATTCTCTCACCGGTTGGTAGCATCGGTGGTCGGCTTCATGATCCTTGGCATGGCGCTCCAGGTGTGGCGGCTCTACAGGCACAGGGCGGCGATGAAATGGGCGGCCGTGGCTACCGTCGTCCTGCTCGCGGCCCAGGTCATCGTTGGCGGCATCACCGTCGGCACCGAGACCGCTGCTGGCGTTGTCGCAATCCACCTTTCGATCGCACTTGCGCTGATCTCGCTGCTGATATTTATCGCGGCCAGCGCCTGGACCGAAGAGCGGCCGTCGCTCTCCGCGCTGGCGCCGCTATCGGTGCTCGGTCTGGCCGGTGTCTACGTTGTGATCATCCTCGGCGCCTTCGTGTCCCAGACCGACGCCGGGCTCGCCTATCCCGACTGGCCTCTCTTCGACGGCAAGCTTGTGCCGGCAGACAGCCAGGCGGGCCATTTGCACTACGTGCATCGCGTCGTCGCCGGTCTCGTCGGCGTCGTTGTGGCTGCTGCGCTTCTGGTCGCCATCCGCCGGCGCGCGTCGTCGCCCATCGTCTGGGGGCTGGCCGCGGCCTTCGCCGCGTACGTTGCTCAATCGCTCTTTGGCGCGGCCAACATTTGGCTCGATCTGGCGACCTGGGTTCGCATCGTTCACCTGGCGCTGGCGTCTGCTGTGTGGGCCATGCTAGTGTCATCTGTTGTATGGGCGATCACTCGCCCCGAGCACGCTTACGGAGATTCCTAACTTGGCTAGTACGGCGACCACGCGGGGACGTGTCGCGCGCGACGCGCGCGAGACCATCGCCGCCTATCTGCGGCTGACGAAGCCACGCATCATCGGGATGCTCGTCGTCACTACGATCCCGGCGATGATCCTCGCTGAGGGCGGCCTGCCTTCGGCCTGGCTGATCCTGGCCACGGTGCTGGGCGGCACTGTCGTCGCTGGCGGCGCCAACGCCCTCAACATGTACTTCGACCGCGACATCGACGAGCTGATGTATCGCACACAGAGCCGTCCAGTGCCTTCCGGCCAGGTGGAGCCGGAGAAGGCGGCGCTCTTCGGACTCTTGCTTGGCGTGGGCGGATTCTTGTTTATGCAGGTCTTCGTCAACTCGTTGGCCGCCTTTCTCACGATTGGCGCCTTCGCCTTCTACATCATCGTCTACACACTCCTGCTCAAGCGCCGCACGCCGATGAACATCGTTATCGGCGGCGCTGCCGGGGCGCTACCGCCCGTGATCGGCTGGGCGGCGGTCACCAACGCCATCAGCGTCGAAGCGCTACTCATGTTCGCCATCATTACCCTCTGGACTCCGCCGCACTTCTGGGCGCTGTCCCTCAACTACAGCAGCGACTACGAGCGCGCCGGTGTCCCCATGCTGCCGGTCGTCTCCGGACCGGCCGAGACCAGACGCCAGATATTCCTCTACTCACTGGTCCTGGTGGCCAGCTCGATGGCGCTTGCGTTCGTCGCCGATGCCAGCGCCTTCTACTTCGCAGCGGCGGCGCTGCTGGGCGGCGGCTTCCTCTTCTTCGCGGTGCGGTTGTGGCGCGATGGCTCTGCACGCAACGCCTCCAGCCTCTTCCGCTATTCGCTCGTCTATCTAGCGCTGCTATTTGGCGCCATCGCTGTGGAGGGTCTGCTGTAGCCATGCGGACTGGTACAGGACAAGCGTGAGGCAGCTGTTCACCGGATTCCGACCGCGACGGCACCTGGTCCTGGTGCTCGCGCTCCTTGCCTTGCTCGCCCTCTTCCTGAGCGGCTGCGACACTGACACGCCGCAGAACACGTTCGACACCAAGGGTGAGGTGGCGGAGAAGCAGGCCGACATCTTCTTCCTGGCGATGTGGCCGGCGATCGCCATCATGATCCTCGTCCTCGGCGGGCTGCTCGTCATCATGCTGCGCTTCCGCGAACGCGACCCCAAATACATTCCGCCGCAGATCCACGGCAACACGCGCCTGGAAGTGGCCTGGACTATCGCCCCGGCCATCCTCCTGCTCGCCATCGGCATTCCCATGGTGATCATGGTCTACGATCTTGGACGCGAGCCATCCGAAGACGCCTTCCGCGTGGACGTCATCGCCCAACGCTACTCCTGGGAGTTCCAGTATCCGGAGTACACGGACCAGGACGGCGACCCGCTCTCCGTCTTTGACCAGAGCGGATTTCATATACCGGCCGGCCGCGAAGTAGCGTTCTACCTGCACTCGCGCGACGTCATCCATAGCTTCTGGCTGCCCAAGCTCGGTGGCAAGCTGGATATCGTTCCGGGCCAGGTGAACGTGCTCTGGCTGCGGGCCGACGAACCAGGCTCTTTCTCTGGCCAGTGCGCGGAGTTCTGCGGCCTGGAACACGCCACCATGACGATGACTGTGACCGCCCAACCCCAGGACGAACTAGACGCCTGGGCGGCGGAGATGCTGGAGTAGTGGGGACTAAATGGCCTC
>Ga0255057_10001349_pt1 | contig 13902 bp, 12 predicted proteins | sample Cases_109_6_MG_FD_189022 | JGI IMG/M metagenome (GOLD analysis project Ga0255057, IMG submission 189022) | Seawater microbial communities from Amundsen Gulf, Northwest Territories, Canada - Cases_109_6 | ecosystem: Environmental > Aquatic > Marine > Gulf | place: Canada: Northwest Territories... | reverse complement strand
TCGTAGAGATCGTCGTGCATCTGTTCGACGAGGTCATCGTCGGAGAGTGTGGAGAGATCCAACTCTTGTTCGCTCATTCCGTCTCCTCGAATCGTGCCACTACGTGGGACGTGTACTGTACAGTGGTATGCGAATCGAAAGTCTAGATGCGAATTCCCCTTCTTGGGAATTAACGGTCAACCAAAAAGGAGTGGACTAGTGAGCCACGTCCCGACCATGGCCAGTGTCGTTGTCGTCGGAGCAGGAATAGTCGGCAATTCGGTTGTTCATCACCTCGCCGAGCTCGGATGGAAAGACCTTCTACAGATCGACAAAGGCCCGTTGCCAAACCCTGGCGGTTCCACCGGTCATGCCTCCAACTTCATCTTTCCGGTCGATCACAACAAGGAGATGGCTGCACTCACTCTCGACAGTCAGCAGCAGTATGAGGAGATGGGGGTCAGCACCTCCAGTGGGGGGATCGAGGTCGCTCGAACCGAAGCGCGCATGGAGGAGCTTCGTCGGCGCATGACCTCGGCAAAGGCCTGGGGTATCGAATCAGAGCTTCTCTCGCCGAAGGGAGTGAAGGCCCTGGTTCCCTTCATCAATACCGAGATCATCCTGGGAGGCTTCTACACACCGAGTGTCTCCGTTGTCGACTCGCTTCAGGCGGGAACCCTGATGCGGGAGAGTGCTTTATCGAAAGACGCACTAAACCTTTCGCCCAATACCGAAGTTCTTGACGTCGAGGTAGAGAACAATCGGATCAAGGCTGTGGTGACCGACCGTGGTCGCGTCGAGTGTGACTATTTGGTGATTGCCTGTGGTGTCTGGAGCCCGAGGATCGCCCGGATGGCGGGCGCATCGATTCCGCTCACGCCGGCTGTGCATCAGATGATCGATGTAGGTCCGCTTCCCGAGTTGGCAGCGACCGGCAACGAGATTGGCTTCCCCATCGTCAGGGACATGGACACGTTTTGTTATGAACGTCAGACCGCAGGCTCGATGGAAGTCGGCTCGTACGCACATCGGCCGATTTTTCACCGCCCGGATGACATCCCTTCGATCGAGGAGTCGAGGCTTTCGCCGACCGAGCTGCCTCTCACCCAGGACGACTTCGACCCCCAACTGGAGCAGGCCCTCGAATTGATGCCGTTCCTCGGTGAGGCCGAGATGAGGTATGGCATCAATGGATTGCTTTCTCTCACTCCCGACGCCATGCCTTTGGTCGGGGAGACAGAAGTGAATGGTGTCTGGTCGTGTGCCGCCATTTGGATCAAGGAAGGCCCGGGCACCGGGAGGGCGATCGCGGAGTGGATGACCCAGGGTTATCCCGAGATCGATCCTCACGCTTCCGACGTGGCGCGTTTCTATAACAACCAGCGGACTGAGGAGCACATCCTCGCCAGGTGCTCGGAGCACTTCAACAAGACCTACGGGATAGTCCATCCGAGGGAGCAATGGGAGACCAGGCGTGGCTTGCGGACCAGCCCGTTCCATTCCAAGACCACCGAATTGGGTGCGGTCTATTTCGAAGCCGGCAATTGGGAGCGGCCCCACTGGTATGAATCGAATACCCCGCTGGTAGAGAAGTACGCCGACCGGATTCCGGAGCGCCCCCACGAGTGGGACGCCCGCTGGTGGTCGCCAATACAGCATGCTGAACATCTCGCCATGCGTGATGGTGTTGGCATGGTGGATGTCACCGCTTTCGCCATCTTCGAGATCAGCGGGCCCGGAGTCGTCGCCTACATCGAGAAGATGACGGTCAACAAGTGTGACCTCGCGGTGGGACGATCCATTTACACACCGCTGCTCACCGAGGAGGGCGGGTTCAGAGCGGATCTGACTTTGATCCGTCTCGATGAGGACAGGTATCGCATCATCTCCGGCGGATTCGACGGGCCGAGGGACAGTCACTGGTTCCGGAGGTATCTGCCCGGAGACGGTTCGGTCACATTCGAAGACCGGTCATCCGATATCTGCACCGTTGGGCTTTGGGGTCCGAAGGCGCGTGATGTCATGGCAGATGTGACCGATGATGATGTTTCCGACGAGACGTTGCCCTATGGCTTCTCCAAGGAGGTCAGAATCGGATCGATCCCAGCGCGTTTGCTCCGTATCTCCTATGTGGGTGACTTCGGTTGGGAGATCTATGCCGACATGGAGCATGGCCTATCCCTCTGGGAGACCTTGTGGGAAGCCGGTCAGGAGTACGGGATCGTCCCGGTGGGAGCCGGCGTCTATGGCACCACCGGACGTTTGGAGAAGGGTTACCGACTGATGGGTGCTGAACTGGAGTCGGAGTACAATCCGGTCGAGGCCGGGCTGGCCCGACCACGGGTCAAAGCGGTCGACTTCATAGGCAAAGAGGCATACCTCGAGGCGAGGGATGCCGATCCCGTCGCCGTCCTCTGCACCTTGACTGTCGAGGATCACATGTCGGCGACGGGGATTCCCCGGTATCCGAGTGGTGGCAACGAGCCGATCCTGACGCTCGATAGTGAACGAATAGTTGACGCTAAGGGACGGGTTTCACGGGTGACCAGTGCCGGTGCCGGCCCGTCGGTGGACAAATATCTCCTGTTGGCATATCTGCCACCCGAACACGCCGTGGTCGGAGCCGACCTTCAAATGATGTACATGAACGGGCTGTACCCGGTGAAGGTCGCCGTGGCCGGAAGCACCCCGTTGTTCGATCCCGACAATTCGCGAATGAAGTGAAAATCCTTGTTTGTGTAAAGCGAGTTCCCGCTCCGGGAGCCAAGATCGTTCTGACTGAAGACAGTCAGGCAATTGACGCCAAGCTTCTCTCGTTTGCTATCAGCCCACATGAGGAGTGCGCGGTGGAGGAAGCGGTCCAACTTGCGGAGGCCAACGAGGGAACAGTGACCGTGCTCACGCTCGGTCCGGCTGAAGCAGAAGAGCAACTCCGTGCTTCGTTGGCAGTTGGAGCATCTGAAGCGGTTCTGGTGGCTACCGACGGGTCGGATTGGGATCCGATCTCGACGGCCACAGCTATCACGTCCACTATTCGTGACCTGGAGGAGGACGGAGAGTTCGATCTCATTCTCTTCGGCAACGAGTCCGCCGACTCCGGCGGTTATCAGGTCGGTATCCGGGTGGCCCATGCCCTGGCTCGACCGGTGGTCGGAGGGATAAAGGGGATCGATGTCGAAGACGCAGGGCTGAGACTGAGACGCGACACCCCGACTGGATCGGAGGTCTATCAGATCCCCACACCGGCGGTGGTGGCGGTCAAAGAGGGAATCAACCTTCCTCGCTACCCGACGCTGAAGGGCCGGCTCAACGCCAAGAAGGTGGAGGTTGAGCGGGTCGAGAAGACCATGACAGGAAGTGGGCAGAGGATGATCCGCCTGGTCACACCGGAGGTTGTGGTCAGCGCGACTGTGATTCTCGGTGATGGGCCTGATGCTGCTTCGGCTGTCGTCGACGTTCTCGAAGAGCTTCAGGTGATCGGCTCATGATCCTGGTTCTCATCTCCCACGATCGTGGTCAGATCGAGGAGACGACACTCCAAGGGCTGACGGCGGCGCGGTCACTCGGCGACGACATTCATGCGGTGGCGATCGGCGCGGAGATAGATGGTCTTGGTGAATTCGGGGTGGATGTTCAGCATGTAATCAGCCATGACGGTCTCGATGACTACAGCCCGTCGGCTTGGGGGTCGGCGCTGGCGCAGTTGGTCGAGTCACTGAAGCCGGAGGCCGTTGTGACTACAGGCACCGAGCGTGGAAACGAGGTCATGGCCCATGTCGGTGCTATCACCGGTCTGCCCATGGTGGCCAACTGTGTCGCGTTCGACACATCGACCGATGTCTGGGAGATCACCCGAACCCGTTGGGGAGGCTCGCTACTCGAAGACGCTTCCCTGGATGCGCCAATCAGACTGGTGACCATCACCGAGCACAGCACCGAACAGACACCGGCTGAGTCTGCTGGTGCCGCCACGGTCGAGGTGTTCCCACCAGAGCTTTCCGAAAACGACCTGACCACTAAAATCGTCGACCGTGTGGTCACCACCGAAGGCCTCACCCTGGCCACCTCACCCGTGGTGGTCAGCGGCGGCCGCGGAGTCGGGAGCCCTGAAGGCTTCAGCTCACTCGAGGAGTTGGCCGATCTGCTTGGTGGCGTAGTGGGATGCTCCCGGGTGGTGACCAACAACGGGTGGCGCCCCCACTCCGATCAAGTTGGTCAGACCGGGACCGTCATAGCGCCAGAGGTGTACATCGCTTGTGGCATCAGCGGTGCTATCCAGCATTGGGTAGGCATGATGGCCTCGAACACGATCATCGCCATCAACACCGACGCCGAGGCACCCATGGTCACCAAAGCGGACTACGCAGTCATCGGCGACCTGAGCCAGATCGTTCCCGCGATCGTGGCCGAAGTCAAAGCTCGCCAGGGCTAAGGCCTAATCACGTATTTGTCTTTGACCAGGGATTTCAGCCCCCTTGAAATCTGTCGGCGGCATCACCACCGGAAAAACCCGTCGTGAGTCGTTATGCCGGTTCGGCTTCGAACAGGAACGCCCCCTCAGCATCACGAAGATTGAAACTGCCACGAATCAGCACCCACCTCCCAGCTCTTTGCAGGTGATCGAGGATCTCTCCCTCCTGTTCCATGATGTCTTCATCTTCACAGGCGAGATCGGTCCATGTCAGTGACTCGAGAAGGAGGACTTGCCCGTCGTTGATGTCGCGTTGACCATCTACGAACTCGTCCCACGTACCGGACACACTCCAGGTTCCCTCGTAGTCGTTACACCCTGCCGAACCGGAAACCCTCCCGTCTTTCGAGAAGGCGATAGTGACATCGGTCTTCCAGACGTTGGTGTAGGCCCCGTTGGGAAGCCGATAGTTGGTCACATTCCAACTGGTGTCATCGAGTTCCGGTGCATCGACAGTTTGCACCGTGGTTGGGGGAGTGGTCGCCGCGGGGGCGACCGTTGTCACGGGATCGTCTGATGCCGTCTCCGTATCCGTGTCGGGACCGGAGACCTCGGATCCGCCACACGCAGAGATCACCATGGCCACAACCAGGAGTACGGGTCTCAGTTGTTTCATCGTCGGCAAGCTACACGTAATGTTCCACCATGGCTGACCTTCGCTTTGGCACTTTCCTGGCACCGAACATGCTCCGGGTCTATCAGGCGATTGCGGATGCGGCGGGGGAGGCTCTCGGAATGTCCACCGAGCTCATTGTCGAAACCGACTATGAGAATTGTCAGAACGACATCAACGATGTGTGTTTTGTCTGCAGTCTTCCTTATGTGATGTTCGAGCGGGAGGGGATAAGCCCTTCCGAGCCAATCGCAGCGCCTGTCCTGAGTGGCAGTCGTTACGGGGGCAAGCCCATCTACTTTTCAGATGTGATCGTGCATCGAGACAGCGATCTCCACTCGTTCGAAGACTTGCGTGGCAAGACCTGGTGTTACAACGAGCCCCTGTCTCAGTCCGGTTATGGGATCACCCGCTATCACCTTGTCTCGATTGGTGAGACGGATGGTTTCTTTGGGGATGTCATCCAAGCCGGATTTCACGAGACATCGGTTCGCAAAGTTGCAGCGGGAGAGATCGACGCGTCGGCGATCGACTCTCAGGTGTTGGCCATCGAGATGCGAGACCACCCGGAGGTGACGGACAACCTGCGTGTGATCGATGCGCTCGGACCTTCCACGATTCAGCCGGTAGCAGTGTCGAAGCGGTTCGACGAAGACTTCAGAACCAGGGTCAGGGATGTCCTGACCGGTTTCCATCGGGACTCACGAGGCCGGGATGTGCTTGCCCTGGGCACGGTGGAGCGGTTCGTGCCGGCCGGCCCGGCGGATTACGACGACATCCGATGGATGGTGGATGCGTGTGAGGCCGCCGATTTCATGGAGATTCGATAACTGAGGATGAATCGGCCCAGCCCCCGTTCCGGATGAACGTCTTGATCAGACTCGCCGGGTAGGTCTCGGTGATGAGCGCAGTCTTCTTGTCCACTTCCTCCTGAAGGTCCCCATCACAAGGTCGTGATTCCTCACGCCATTCACCGATGTAGTCGTCGGTGCTGGTCTTCCCGGCCTTCGTCGCAGCTGCGTCAACAGCGACCATGAACCGTGCGGGGAGCGGTGCGCTGACCCTGGTGCGACCAGCCTTGGCCTTGACATGTGCCGGGATGTCTCGCCATAAGATGACCGTCAGTTGGGGATCCTCCGTTCGGCGTCGCTTCTCACCCATGTCGACAGCAGACTAATTGTTGAGCCACTACGTTTGGAGGCTATGCAGACAAACCCGAATGTCAGCTCCGTTCTTGACTTCAACCTCGAGGCAGGTCGCGCCGGGAAGACGGCAATCATCACTGCCGACGATCAGAGCTGGTCCTACTCCGACCTCCATCGAGCGACATGCTCGGTTGCTGCTCGCCTCGTCGAGGTCGGTATTCGAAGAGGTGAGAGAGTCCTGCTCATCCTGGATGACACTCCCGCCTTTCCTGCGGCGTTTCTGGGTGCGATGCGGATGGGAGCCGTTCCGATACCGACCAATTTCCTGGCCAGACCCGAGGACTTCGGCTATTTCCTCGACGACTCTTACGCAGTTGTGGCCATAGTCGACAAAGTCTTTCTGGAGAAGGTCAGTCCCCAATTGGAAACTAGACCGGACGTGCGACTTCTGATCTCGGAGGATCTGCCGATGACCGAATCTGAGGAGTTCGATCCAGTAGCAACTCATCCGGATGATCCAGCGTTCTGGCTATACAGTTCCGGATCGACGGGTGTTCCCAAGGCGGTGGTACACCGCCACGCGAGTGTGGAGGCCACTTGTCGTCAATATGCTTGGCCGACTCTGAGCATTACCGAGGACGATGTGGTCTTCTCCAGCACCAAGATGTTTCACGCCTATGGTCTCGGAAACAACCTTACGTTCCCTCTTTCCGTGGGGGCGACGTCGGTCTATCTCACCGGCCGGCCCACTCCCCAAGCATTACTGGAGAGAGTGGCCACCCACCGTCCCGATCTCTACTTCTCTGTGCCGGCGCTGTACAACGCCGTGCTATCGCTCGCGGAGTTTGACAACGTCGATTGGTCTTCGGTTCGTCTCGGAGTCTCTGCCGCGGAACCGCTGTCGCCGGAAATCTGGCGTCGCTTTCACGAGCGGACGGGAATCGAGATCCTCGATGGTCTCGGGTCGACGGAGATGCTGCACATCTATTGCACCAATCGTAAGGGTGCGGTGAAACCGGGCACATCGGGTCGCCAAGTTGATGGGTACCAGTTGGAGATTCGGGATCCGGAGGGGAAGCTCGTCGAAGACGACCAAGGGGGTGAGCTCTGGGTCCAAGGCCCAAGTGTCTTGACCGGCTATTGGCATCAAGTCGAGCGAACCCGGTCCAAGTTGGTCGGGGAGTGGTTTGCCTCAGGGGATCGATATCACCGGGACGTAGACGGCTACTACATCTATGAGGGGCGTGTCGACGACATGATGAAAGTCGGTGGTCTCTGGGTGAGTCCGATCGAGATCGAGAACCGGTTGATGGAACACTCGGCTGTCAGTGAGGTCGCGGTGGTCCGGGTCGATGTGGATGGCAACTCACGGATCAAAGCGTTTGTCATCTTGGCCGAAGGCGACAGACGGCCAGAGATCGAAGAGCTTCAAGAGTGGTGCAAGGAAGCGCTTCTTCGGTATCAATTCCCACACGTTGTCGAGTTTGTCGACGACTTTCCCCGTACCGTCACCGGGAAGATCCAGCGCTTCATCCTTCGGGAGGACTGAGAAGAGCTCGCATGTCTGAGGGCCACGGTTTCTTGACGCCGCTCGTTCGCTCAATGAGGACGGCGACCATTCGACCCGAGGCTAGAGTTTCACCGTCGTGATCCATCAACACCTCGTAGGTGATTGATGTTTCGCCGAGGGCGGTAACGGTGAGCGTCACATCGACCTCGTCATCGAAACGAAGTGGCACTCCATAGTTGAACTCGACGCTGACTCGCGGTGTCGCTCCGAATGTCCGATACACGATCCCAAGGTCGCGATGAAGTTTGGCTTCGGCCTCCTCGGCCCATCGGATCGCCGTTGAGTGGTGCCAAATGCCCGCTGCGTCAGTGTCCATCCATTGAACACGCCGTCTGATCGTTACCTCCGCCGTCATTGAATGCTCCTGTCGAGTTGCTTGATGAATCGGACCGTCGCTTCAACTACGACAGCTGAGTGTGACAGATGTGGTGAATGGCTCATCCCCTCTACCTCGAGTCTGTCCACTGGGCCGGAGACCGAGCTCTCGATGATGTCCAGGTGTTTGAGGGTTCCGTAGTCATCTTCTTTGCTTTGGATCAGCACGATCGGGCATGTGATACCCGGCAGAAACTCTTCGAGGTTCCAGGAACTGAACTCCTTGCTGAGCCAGACGTCGGCCCACGCTCGGAACGTGGCTTCGGAGTTGTCGTGATACTTGGCGATTCGATCAGCCAGGTCGGTGGAGTCATAGGCGTCACTTAGGAAGGCAATCTGATCGAGGCCCTGTGTTTCCAGCATGACGTGGGGGGCGATCAGCACCAAGCCCTTCACAGGATGACCTGATCCGGCATAGATCAGGGATATGGATGCGCCGTCGGAGTGCCCGACAAGGATCGGAGGCTCGCCGACCAATTGGTCGATGAGGGTTGGAAGAACCACTAGAGCCTCCTCGTGCATGAAGCGTGCACCCCGTGGCTCAGTTATAGGATCAGACCGCCCATGCCCATATCGGGAGAACACCAATCCGGGATGATCCGACTTTGCAACGACGTCGGCGGGGAAGGTGCGCCAGAGCTCAATGCTTCCAAGACCTTCATGGAGGAACAGCAGTGGGGTTGATCCTGTGATTTCGCCGAGCCGCAAGTATTCGAGCCTGTGGCCCCGAGGCTCAAGGAACATCCGACCCTCGTCTTGCGGACTGACCATCTCTGTGGTCTAGCGTAGGGGCGTGATTGACTTCGAGGCGGATCCCCGCGCTTACCGGCATTGGTCGCTGAAGATCGATAATCGTGTGGCTTTTCTCGAGATGGGTGTGGATCCGGCCGGTGGTTTGCTGCCTGGCTATGAACTGAAGATGAATTCGTACGATCTGGGTGTCGACATCGAACTGGCCGACGCAGTCCGTCGACTCCGCTTCGAGCACCCCGAGGTTGGCGCCGTCGTGATCGGCTCAAACCTCGACCGTATGTTCTGTGCCGGGGCCAACATCGGGATGCTCGCCTCCGCCCCACACGCCCTGAAAGTCAATTTCTGCAAGTTCACCAATGAAACACGCAACGAGATCGAGGACGCTTCCAGGCATTCCGGGCAGCGCTATCTGGCAGCGGTGGCTGGGAACGCGGCTGGGGGTGGCTACGAACTAGCGCTGGCTACCGAACACATCATCTTGATCGACGATCATAATGCCGCAGTATCGCTTCCGGAGGTGCCGTTACTCGGGGTTCTTCCGGGGACCGGTGGGCTAACCCGACTGACCGACAAGCGACATGTGCGACGCGATAGGGCTGATGTGTTCTGCACGCTGGAAGAAGGTGTGAAAGGAGATCGGGCCTTCGATTGGGGTTTGGTCGACGAGTTGGCCCCGGCCCCGTCTTTCGATGAGAGGGTCGCCGAGCGAGCAGCCGAGATTGCCAGCCAGTCCGATCGTCCCGAGGCGGGACCGGGTGTGGAGTTGACTCCGTTGAGTCGAACGATCGGGGACAACAATCTCGAGTACTCCCGTGTGTCAGTGGACATTGATCGGTCTCACCGGGTGGCCACGATCACGATCGCGGGGCCCGATTCGGCTCCTCCGAGTGACCCGATGAGTGAGGGGTCTTCGCTCTGGCCGCTTCGACTCGCCAGGGAGTTGGATGACGCCATCCTCCACTTGCGTGTCAACGAGTTGGAGATTGGAACTATTCTCTTCAAATCGGTCGGTGATCTCAACGAGGTCCTTGGTTATGACGAGTTTCTTCGCTCTAATATGGACCACTGGTTCGTCCGAGAGGTGAGTCTTCTCTGGGCTCGGGTCCTGCGTCGAATCGATCTGACCTCGCGCACCATCATCGCCCTGATCGAACCCCGGTCTTGTTTTGGGGGGTTTCTCGCTGAAATTCCTCTGGCCGCTGACCGGTCATACATGCTGATAGGCGATTGGGCTGGGGAGGGTGGCCACGAAGCCCGGATCGGTATCACCGAGAGCAGCCTGGCCGGTCTGCCAATGTCGAACGGCTTATCGCGTCTCGAGACGCGTTTCTGGGGTAATGATGTGGGATTGGCTTCGGGACGTGCGGCGGTCGGAGAGACTCTCGACGCAGACGCTGCCATGTTGGCGGGTTTGGTGACCGACGCCATGGACGATATCGACTGGGACGATGAGATCCGGATCATCATTGAAGAGCGAGCGGCGTTCTCTCCGGACGCCCTTGTCGGTCTGGAGGCCAATCTCAGGTTTCCAGGTCCGGAGACCATGGAGACGAAGATATTCGGTCGACTAACCGCCTGGCAGAATTGGGTGTTTCAGCGACCCAACGCCTCAGGTGATGCAGGGGCGTTGCGGAGGTACGGCAGTGGGATTCGTCCCGATTACGACACGAGGAGGGTGTGATGTCCTGGCAGGATGTTGACTATGACGCGCTAATTCCGAACAACGTGGGTCTAGCCCAAGACCCCAAGCTGCAGCGTGCGTTGGAGACGTGGCACCCGGGTTATATCGATTGGTGGCAATCGATGGGGCCCGAGGGTTTCCAGTTGGCGGACGTATACCTTCGTACCGCCATCAGTGTGGAGAAGGAGGGCTGGGCCAAGTTCGGCTATGTCAAGATGCCCGACTACCGGTGGGGAATTCTTCTTGCCCCGGAGGAGCCCGATCGCAGAATCCCGTTCGGTGAGCATCTCGGCGAGCCGGTATGGCAGGAGGTTCCAGGGGAATATCGCGCGATGCTTCGCCGTCTGATCGTCATACAGGGTGACACCGAGCCTGCGTCTGTCGAGCAACAGCGGCACCTCGGCAGCATCGCACCTTCGAACTACGACATGCGAAATCTGTTCCAGGTCAATGTCGAGGAGGGGCGACACCTATGGGCGATGGTCTATTTGCTGCAGAAGTACTTCGGGCGGGACGGCCGCGAGGAAGCCGACGACCTGTTGCGTCGGCAGTCGGGGAGTGAGGAGCGACCCCGCATGCTGGGTGCATTCAACGAGGAGACGCCCGATTGGCTCTCGTTCTTCATGTTCACCTATTTCACCGACCGGGATGGAAAGATGCAGTTGGAGGCCTTGGCCCAATCGGGCTTCGACCCTCTTTCTCGGACCTGCCGATTCATGCTTGCCGAGGAGGCTCATCACATGTTCGTTGGGTACACCGGCGTTAAGAGGGTTGTGGAGGCCACGTCCCGAGCAATGTCGCTGGCTGGAATAGACGATCCTTACGACATCGAGGCAGTACGACGCCTTGGAGTGATCGACCTCCCCACCGTCCAACGAAAGACAAACCTACACTATTCGTTGACTCTGGACTTGTTCGGGTCTGAGGAGTCAACGAACGCTGCCAATTTCTTCAATGCCGGTCTGAAGGGTCGTTTTCACGAGGTTCGGTTGGAGGACGATCATCGGCTCAGAGATGCAACGTATCCCGTTATCAAGCAAGTCGACGGTGAACTCCGTAAGGTGGAAGTTCCGGCACTCAACGCCCTGAATGCTCGGTTGCGTGACGACTTCATGGATGACTGTCTCGGTGGTATCAGCCGATGGAATCGCGAGATCGCCACCCATGGCATCGACTTCGAGATCAAGCTTCCCCACGTAGCCTTCAACCGGGCAATTGGCGAATTCTCCGACCTCGACGTCAGTCCCGACGGCCAAGTGATATCCGGCGGTGCACTCGCCGCGGAGAGCGGCTCCTGGCTGCCAACCGGTGACGATCAGGATTTCATCGAGTCCTTGATGCAGCCCCATTATCGGGAGCCGGGGGAATTGGCCTCCTGGATCGCACCACCAGCGCGCGGGATAGACCAGAAACCCGCAGACTACGAGTATGTGAAGCTGCCCTAAAACAATCCAACGACGTTGCCGTCGTCATCGATGTCCACATTCATGAACGCAGGTGTTGCGCCCAGCCCGGGCATGGTGCGCATCTCCCCGAGCAGCGGGGTGATGAACCCGGCTCCAACTGAAGCCTTCACCTCTCGGATCGGCACCGTGAACCCACTCGGCGCTCCTTTTAGTGCCGGATCGTGACTTATCGAAAGATGGGTTTTTGCCATGCAAATGGGCAAATAGCCGAAACCGGAACCCTCATATTCGGCGATCTGCCGATTGGCGGTCGGGGAGTATTCCACGCCATCGGCTCCGTAAACATCCATCGCGATCGTTTCGATCTTCTCCTTGATCGACCGATCGAGCGGGTAGAGATAGTCGAACTGGGTTGGCTGCTCGCAGGCATCGGCCACAGCTTCGGCAAGCGCCCGGGCACCTTCGCCGCCCTTGGCGTGATGGTCGGTGGTGACAGCTGCCACAGCCCCCGCCTTGATAGAGGTCTCCTCGATGAGATCGTGCTCGCGCTCGGTGTCTGTGGGGAACTGGTTGATGGCCACGACGACGGGCACGCCAAAGCGCTGCGCCGTGGCGATATGTGACTTGAGGTTGTCAATGCCCGCACGAAGTAGGGGAAGATTCTCTTCGGTGTACACCGGGTCCAATGGCCTTCCGGCCACGACCTTGGGACCGCCACCATGCGTCTTGAGGGCTCGAGCGGTGGCAACCATCACCACACAATCGGGTTTCAGACCCGACACCCGGCACTTGATGTCGAAGAACTTTTCCATCCCCATGTCCGCACCAAACCCGGACTCGGTCACGACGTAGTCGCCCAGATGCAGGGCCATGCGATCGGCGAGGATCGAAGAGTTCCCGTGGGCGATGTTGGCGAACGGACCGGCATGGACAAAGGTCGCCTGCCCTTCGAGGGTCTGCATCAGTGTTGGGTGAAGCGTGTCCTTCATCAGCACGGCAACCGCCCCTGCCACCCCTAAATCCTCGAGAGATATCGGGGTGCCGTCTTTGGCATAACCGATGACCACCCGTCCACAGCGGTCGCGCAGGTTCCTCAGTGCGGAGGCGTAGTTGTCGCCATCGACAAGGGCCAGGATGGCCATGAGCTCGCTGGCAACGGCGATATCAAACCCGGTCTCACGTGCTCTCCCATCGAGACGGCCACCCAACCCCACGATCACATTGCGCAGAGCGCGATCGTTGACGTCGAGGACCCGGCGCCAAGAGGTGCGAAACACGTCGATGTTGAGTCTCTCCAGTCCGAGTTCGGCGAGTGATTCATCGGGGAGCCGTCGCTCGTGATACCAGCGAGCATCGATGGCAGCTGCGACGAGATTGTGTGCCGCGGTGATGGCATGAATGTCTCCGGTTAGATGGAGGTTGAACTCATCCATCGGCACCACCTGGCTGTAGCCGCCACCGGCGGCACCGCCCTTGATCCCGAAGGTAGGACCCATGCTCGGCTGGCGGATGCAGGCGATGGCCTTGTTGCCGAGGACTCCCAGCCCCTGGACAAGTCCAATCGCGGTAGTGGTCTTGCCCTCTCCGAGGGGGGTGGGTGTGATCGCCGTGACGTCGATGTACTTGCCACGAGGGTTGGCTGAGATTCTCTTCAGAGCGTCGAGATGGATCTTCGCTTTGGTGTCCCCGTAACGGATGACCTCACCTTCTTCGAGACCCAGTTCCTCGGCGATCTCGGTGATCGGTTTCAGTTTCGCCGCATAAGCGATGTCGAGATCACTGGGAATCGTTTGCTCGGGGCTCAATGCGTTCTCTCCTTGCTGAGGCGTGCTACCAGATGGTACAAGTTCCACTCAACGGTACAGCCAGTTTTGGTTTCGTGAGGCTGAGGCACACCACTATCTTCCGA
>Ga0255057_10001348_pt1 | contig 13907 bp, 20 predicted proteins | sample Cases_109_6_MG_FD_189022 | JGI IMG/M metagenome (GOLD analysis project Ga0255057, IMG submission 189022) | Seawater microbial communities from Amundsen Gulf, Northwest Territories, Canada - Cases_109_6 | ecosystem: Environmental > Aquatic > Marine > Gulf | place: Canada: Northwest Territories... | reverse complement strand
GCCAAGTTGTGGTGTCTCTTGAAAGCCGTTCTGGCCAGGTCAGCTCTGAGAGACCAAACGACGATTCTTGAACTTCGCCTTGACGAAGTCGGCGTTCATCATCGCGATGAAGTCGATCGAGATCTGTTTGGGGCAAGCCTTCTCGCATTCACCGTGATTGGTGCAGGAACCGAAGTAGTCCTCCATGATCTCGACCATGTTCTCGGTGCGTGTCCAGCGTTCCGCCTGGCCTTGGGGTAGAAGGTTGAGATGGCTGATTTTTGCTGCAGTGAAGAGGTTGGCCGCGCCATTAGGGCAGGCAGCCACACAAGCACCGCATCCGATGCAGGCTGCCGCGTCGAATGCGATGTCTGCGACCGATTTTGGAATCGGCACCAGGTTGGCGTCCGGTGCCGAACCGGTGTCGACCGAGATGTATCCGCCGGCCTCGATGATTTGATCGAACGACGACCGATCCACCACGAGATCCCTGACCAGCGGGAAACCTGTGGCTCGCCATGGCTCGACCACGATTGTGGCTCCGTCCTCGAACTCTCTCATGTGAAGCTGACAGGTGGCTGTGCCCAGTTGGGGACCATGTGGCTGTCCGTTGATCATGACGCCGCAAGCACCGCAGATTCCTTCTCGGCAGTCGTGATCGAAGGCCACAGGCTCCTCACCCTGATTGTTCAGACGTTCGTTGAGCACATCCAGCATCTCCAGGAACGACATCTGATCGGACACGCCGTCGACCTGGTAGACCTTGAATTCTCCTGGGGAATCGGGGCCTTCCTGTCTCCAGACCTGGAGCGTGATATTCATCCAGCGCACCGTGCAATCAGTGGAACGTTCACTTGTAGCTTCGAGTGCTCAGTTGGACGTTTTCGAATTCGAGCGACTCCTTGTTGAGCTCAGGATCGCCGGCATCGCCGGTCCATTCCCACGCGGACACGTATGCAAAGTGCTCGTCGTCACGCATCGCTTCTCCTTCGGGGGACTGGTGTTCGTCGCGGAAGTGGCCTCCGCAAGACTCTTCACGATCAAGGGCGTCGACACACATCGCTTGGGCGAGCTCGAAGAAATCGTCGACACGCTGGGCCCGCTCCAAGCTCTGGTTGAGACTCTCATTTCGACCGAGCACTCGCGCATCGCTCTTGAATTCTTGATGCAATGCCGGGATGTCGGACAGGGCCTTTTGGAGGCCAGATTCGCTGCGAGCCATTCCGCAGTGGTCAAGCATGATCCTTCCCAGCTCCTTGTGGAACCAGTCGACTGACCGTGTGCCAGTGGCAGACAGATATCCGTCGACGCGACCAGCTACCTCGTTTTCGATGGCGGTGAAGGCTGGATCGTCGTTCGGTACGGGGTCGGTGTTGAGATAGTCGGCCAAGTAGTCGCCGATGGTGGCCGGAAGGACGAAGTACCCATCGGCCAAGCCCTGCATCAGCGCGGAGGCCCCTAGGCGATTGGCGCCATGATCGCTGAAGTTGGCCTCTCCAATTGCGTAGAGTCCCGGCACACTGGTCATCAGGTTGTAGTCCACCCACAGGCCACCCATTGTGTAGTGAGGGGCCGGGTAGATGCGCATCGGCACCTCGTAGGGGTCTTCGGCGGTGATGCGGTTGTACATCTCGAAGAGATTCGAGTATTTGTCTTCGATCGACGCCTGGCCGTCACGCTCGATGGCGCTCCTGAAGTCGAGATATACCCCGTTCTTGAGAGGTCCCACGCCGTGGCCGGAGTCCACCATCCGTTTGGACGCGCGACTGGCGACATCCCGGGGGACCAGGTTTCCGAAGGCCGGATAGATCCGTTCCAGGTAATAATCGCGCTCTTGGGCCGGGATCTCGTTGGCGGAGCGGGTCTCATCTGGGCTCTTTGGCACCCAGATGCGCCCGTCGTTTCGTAACGACTCCGACATCAAGGTCAACTTGGACTGGAACTCATCCGACGCCGGGATGCATGTTGGGTGAATCTGTGTAAAACACGGGTTGGCAAAGGCTGCCCCGCGGCGGTGGGCCCTCCAGATTGCGGTGACGTTGGAGGCCATTGCGTTGGTGGACAGATAGAAGACGTTTGAGTAGCCACCCGTCGCCAGAACCACAGAGTGTCCCGAGTGGGATGTGACCTGGCCGCTGACCAGGTCCCTGACCACAACGCCAACAGCTCGCCCATCTTTGATGACTACGTCGAGCATCTCGGATCTTGTGTGGAGTTTCACTTTTCCCGCGTCGACCTGGCGCATCAATGCCGAGTAGGCGCCCAACAGCAATTGCTGGCCAGTGGCTCCCCTCGCATAGAACGTCCGGGACACCTGGGCCCCCCCGAACGATCGGTTGTCGAGCAGTCCGCCGTATTCGCGGGCAAATGGGACACCCTGAGCCGTTGCTTGGTCGATGATATTTAGTGACAATTCGGCGAGACGATGGACGTTGGCCTCGCGACTCCGATAGTCGCCGCCCTTCACCGTGTCGTAGAACAGTCGGTAGATCGAGTCGCCATCGTTGTGGTAGTTCTTGGCAGCGTTGATTCCACCCTGCGCGGCGATCGAGTGGGCCCGGCGAGGCGAGTCGTGGAATGTGAAGACTTCGACGTCGTAGCCCAACTCACCCAGGGACGCGGCTGCGGACGCACCGGCGAGCCCGGTTCCGATGATGAGGATTTTGAATTTCCGCTTGTTGCTCGGGTTGACCAGTCGGATGTCGAACTTGTGGTTTTCCCACTTATCGGCGATCGGGCCTTCGGGAATCTTGGCGTCCAGATGCAGTGTCATCGGCTAACCCACAAGACCGAATAGGACTGCCAAAGGCGTGATGGAATTGCCGACGAACACCAACACCGCCAAACCGAGAGCAAAACCCCGCCTCCACACATTGAATCGAGGGTGATTGATGCCGAGACTCTGGAACATCGACCATGTCCCGTGGTAGAGGTGAATAGCGAGCAGAGCCATCGCAATGACGTATAAGAAGGTGACAGGGGCCCTCTCGAAACTTGCTACGAAGTTGGCGTAAACCTCACCATGCTCCCACGTTTCGGGTGCAGCCGGCTGTATTCCCCAGGTGAGGTCGGCGAGATGGAAGAGCAGGAAGAACCCGAAGATTGTCCCGCTCCATCGCATAGTTCGACTGGCGTAAGACGCCGCCACATAGACACGGGGACCTTGATATTCCTCGGTTCGAGCTCGTCGGTTCATGAGGGTCAGGGAGTAGGCGGCGTGGATGTGGAGAAGGAACACCACGATCAGTCCGGTCCTGAGCATCCAGAGAACCACACCTTCAGGGAGGAGAGGAAAGAGGAGAGAACGGAGTGTCTCCGCATAGAGGTCGATTTCGGGGACGCCGTTGACATCGGAGAGGAAGATCTTCCAGTTCCCCACCATGTGAGCAATGACGAAAAGGATGATCGCGAGACCTGTGATGGCCATCACCCATTTCTTGCCGACAGCTGAGCGATAAAAGGCGATTGGGAACGGAGCCCGCTTCTTTTCGACGGTGGTGGTCACTGGGATCGCATTATGCCAGTCCCGAGTGTGCTCGAACCGACACGGGACCCGACCACCGACACCCACATATGGCTGTTGCCCCAGAACCCGGTCTTGACGCCGCGCGCGCCATCCCATAATGTCAAGCGTGTAATTACACCGCTGTAAGGAGATCCTGAATGCAGAGCAAGCTCGTTGAGGCCTTAGCGATAGGTGAGCTTTCCTGGCAGGACTACGCCAACTGCCGTGGCGCCGACGCCAACCTGTTCTTTCCCGAACGAGGAGCCTCCACCAGAAAAGCGAAATCAATCTGTGGGGCATGCGACGTCAAGGGCGACTGTCTTGACTACGCGATTGACATGGGTGAGAAGTTTGGAATCTGGGGCGGTCTCAGTGAGCGCGAGCGACGGCGGGTTCGTCGCGAGCGTCAGATCGCTGAGCGCAAGGTCAGCTAGTGGTGTAAGACGGACACTGGAAGCTACAAGTAGAGACCGGCCTGGTCGTCTTCCTTCCCCGATCGAGGCGGGGCGTCCAACGCACCTTTCTGCATCTCCTGGAGCTGACCCTGGGCCTGCATCTGTTGACTCCAAAGCGAAGCCTGGATCCCGTGGAATAGGCCTTCGAGCCAGCCGATTAGCTGAGCTTGGGCGACTCTCACCTCTGACTCCGAAGCGTCGATCTTGTTGAGCGGGATCATGATCTCGTTGAACTCCTCCTGCAGATCCGGTGATAGGACCTCACGGAGTTCTTCTACAGATCGGGAATGAACCTCGGCGAGCCGCTGTCTGCCGCCTTCATCGAGCGGGGCCTGACGTGCTTCGTCAAGCATCGCTCTGGTCATCGAGGCGATCCGTATCAGCTTGGTGGGATGACTGACCGGAGGCACCTCCTCGGACGATGCTTCGTCACCCGATGCTTCGTCGACAGAATCCGGCTTCAGAGTTTCTTCCATCACCAACAGCCTATCTGCCATCCTGTCGGCGCATGCGTGCCGTCCTCATCTTCACCGTGGTCTACACCATCGGTCTGTACGCCTATGGGACCATCATCGACAGCCCCTTGACCAACCTCTACACCGGGATCAACATTGGATTGTTTTTTCTGTTCGCACTCATTCACATTTGGGCGAAGTGGCCCATTCATGCTTTGTGGGCGGTTTCGCTGGTCGGACTTGGCAACATGTTGGGCGGTGTGTTGCTCGTCGACGGTCTGCCTCTCTACACCGTCGAGTTCATAGGCCCGATCCGCTACGACAAGTTCTTTCACGCCGCGGCTTCGGGAGCGCTGGCTGTCGTTGCGTGGGAGGCGATGAAACTCTGGGCCGGGGAGGGCTACCACCGGGGAGGTCTCCTCCTTTTCACTTGGCTTGTCGTGATGGGTGGAGGGGCCGTTGTCGAGATCGCAGAGCTGATCGGATCGGCTGCGAGTGACGTGAACGTCGGCACCTATGAAAACAACATCCTCGATCTGGTGGCGAACGGCATCGGAGCCCTGGTTGGCATCGGCTTCGTTGTCTGGTGGGAGAGACGTCAGGACTCGCAGCTCTCAACAATCTGACACAGCCCCCTTAAACCCGGCGGCTGCGTCTCGTACCATTATGTGTGAAATGACGAGGACGACTCATGGCTGAGGAATACCCCCCGATACTCGACGCGGCGCAGGTGGCGGAGCTGCTGGGGATGAACGTGCAAATGGTACGGCAATACGCCAGGGAGGGCCGGCTGCCGGCCTACAAGCTCCCGGGTGGCCGCACCTTCAAGTTCTTTCGCGATGAGATCTATGAGTTCGTTCGTTCGCATCCGGTGACCGCCGTGGAAGACGGCGTTATTGAGAGTCAATCGATCGAATAGTCCCCAGCACAATTTCCATTGGAATGTAGATCCGTCGATTGTCGACGTCTGCGATTTCGAGGTGATCGGCCGCCACCACCGTGATCTTGCCGATGACCATGTCTCCCCGGTCCAGCGAAAGCCTGATCGTGGTCTCGGCTGTTGCGTGTTCGTGGAGGGCAGCGCGGAACGATTCTGCGATGTTTGCAGGCTCAACCGGGGGACCGTCGGCGTTGAGGATCGACCAGCGGGCTCGCTCGAGTCGCACCTGCGCGAATTGACCTGGCCCTTGGATCGTGACGTAGTCGCTCCCGGCCCCGATGATGGCCCCGGTGAACGAGTGGCCTCCGAATTCGACCGAGATTCTCTCGCCCCGATTGGCCATCTCCTTGGCGATATCACCAAGAGTGAGCCGTCGACGGCGAAGCACCTCGGTGAGACGCTCATCCTCGGCGGCCTCAGCCGCCCACTCCGCCCCTGCTGTTTGGCGAAGTTCGGCACCGAGATTTGGGTCGGGCTGTTGTTCTTGGTCCATATTTTCGCGCTCTCGACATTCCGTTCAGGTCGTTAGATAGGTTGCCGGATTGTGGCCATCGCCTCAACCACGCCGAGGGAAGCGGGCACCCTTCCACCGGCTAGCCGGGCTGTTCGTTGGCGACCCTCACTGTCGCACATCCTGATTGCTCTTGCCGCGATACTCGCCTTCGCTCTCAATTTCGTCGCACTTCAGGACAAGTCGTCAACAACCTTGGTCGCCGTGGCTGATACTCCTATAGCGGCGGGGACCGTCTTCAGCCAAGATGACATCCGACTGGTTCCGGTTTCCACCGAGTTTGCTGGTCTCGACTCGCTTCTCACTGAAACCGAGGCATTGGCTGCCGAAGGGTGGATCGTGGATCGGCCAATCGATGGTGGCGCCATCATCGAGTCCTCGGCAGTGGTTGAACCTGGCGCCCCATCCGGATTGCGGTCGATGAGTATTCCGGTCAGCCCCGAACATGCTGCCGGAGGAGCCATCCGCTCGGGCGACCGGGTCGACATCATCTCGGTGAGCGATGGGCAAGCCTCGTATGTAGTCAGCGACGTGGGTGTCATTGGTATCGCCGATGAAGGTGGGGACGCATTTGGTGTGGCAGGCGACTATTTCATAGTGGTTGGGGTCGATGCTGAACAGGCGTTGGCATTGGCTGAAGCGATGGCTTCAGGTTCGGTGGAACTGCTCAGATCAACCGGCGCGCCGGTAGTTGGGAGCGATATTGGCTCCTGATATCGCCCTTGCGGCGTCAGCACGCGAATGGCCCGACCGGTTGCACCGGCACCTTCTCGACCATGGTGGTGGAAAGGTGACCACTCGGATCATGGAACCCGAGCAGGCCATCGATTCGCCTTTCGATGTCCTGTTCATTGACGACATCTGTTCGTTCCTCACCCCCCGTCTGGTAACGGCCGTCAAGCACAAAGGAGCGGAAGTGGTCGGCGTCTTCCTCCCGTCGGATGGGTCAGATGCCAAACGTCGACTGTTGGAGTGCGGCATAAGCGCTGTCATCGAAACCGAGGCCGCACCTGAGGAGTTTGTCGATAAGGCCACCGCAGCTGTCGTCCACAGAGTTGTCGTTACCGAAACCACTCTCACGAGGAAGAGTCGAGGTTTTGGTGTCGGAGTCGTTGGAGCGGCCCAGGGAGTTGGCGTCACGGAGCTTTGTGTCTCGCTGTCAACACTGATCGCTCGGACCACGCCGGTGGTACTTGTCGACGCCGATCCGACTTGGCCGAGTGTCGCTCAACGCTTCGACCTTCCGCTACATCCGAACATCAGGACGCTTCTCGACGAAAACCTGCATGGAACGGGCGAGGTTTCCACTTCCACCCAGCGAGTAGGCGACGTCACCGTTGTTGGTGGTGTCGCCGACACCGCTGTGGCTACGCCTCTGAGCCGGTCCGACTTCTCAATCGTGGTTGATTCGTTGGGGCTGATTGCCGACGTGGTGATTGCGGACCTTGGCCCCCTGGATCGCGCCATCGGTGGTATTTTCGAACGGCTGTCGACAGTTGCAATTGTCGGTTCGGCCGACCCGATCGGGTTGAGTCGGTTGATGAAGTCGGCTGAGCTTATCGCCGAGAAAGTTGACAATCGTCAGCTTGTTCTAGTCGTCAACAAGGCACCCTCTCGGCCCTACTACCAGGCACAGATCAGAGCCGAAATCGCAAATACGCTCCCAGGATTTCCACTGGTGGTTCTCCCCTTTGATCGCCGCCTGAGCGAATCGTCCTGGGAAGGGACAGTCCCCGATCGTGGCGCATTCATCAGAGCCGTAAGAGGTGTTGCGCGTGTGATCACGGAGGCGGTAGATGACGACCGACGTCTATGAATCCCTCCGCCGAAAGGCGCTGTCGAGAATCGACGGAAGCGGGATCGACCCTGTCTCTGATTTCGAAGCGGTCCGGGTCCTACTGGAGTCCACCGTTGATGAGTATCAAAGCCAGGCTCATCTTGGAACCGGCAAGTCTCTTGCCGACCCGCGAGCAACCCTTGATCGTCTCTTGGAGTCAGTCACGGGACGTGGGCCCCTTGCACGCCTGCTGGAGCGATCAGACATCGAAGAGATATTCATCGAGGGCGACCGTCTGACATACCTCGCTGCCGGTGGTTCGCTCCACGCTTCGCCGATGCCTACCACTGAGGCAGAGAACCGCCAGACAATCGAGCAACTCCTGTCTTCGACCGACCGAAGACTCGACGCATCTAACCCGATCGTGCAGGCTCGCATTCTCGAAAACAGTGCTCGCCTAACCGCCGTGATTCCACCGGTTGGGGATCATCTTTCAGCCACCATCCGACGTTACGCCCTACGTCGCCAGACCCTTGAATCGTTGGTCGACCTTGGTTCGCTGACAGCGGCCGCCGCCTCGTTCCTGAAGGCTGCAATGTGGGCTTCGTCGTCTGTAATCATCTCTGGTGCCCCTGGATCGGGAAAGACTTCGTTCCTCTCAGCCTTGATCGCTGCAACACCACCCGATCGTTGCATTCGATCCTGTGAAGAAGTACGTGAGCTTCATGTGCCCCTCATACATGGCTCGTATTACGAGGCCCGAGCCCCTTCCCTTGACGGGACAGGCGAGATCAGTCTGCGGGACCTGGTTAAGACGACATTGGCGATGAGACCCGACTTGATTGTGGTTGGTGAAGTTCGTGGCTCGGAGGCTTTTGAGCTGACCCGAGCCGCCAACGCGGGGTGTGGATTGGCCTGCACGATTCACGCAAACTCAGCGAGCGATGCGTTGGACGCCCTGGTCAATGCAGCGCTGATGGCCGGAGAGAATGTTCCTGAGCGCGTCGTGCAAAAGGTCTTCGCATCCTCGATCGACTTCGTTGTCCATCTCGATCGTGGCACAAACAGCGAAGGCGGGATTGCCAGGGAGACGATGGAGATTCGAGCGATGGTCCCTTCGCTTCACGCCGATTTCTCGACCGAGGCTTTGTTTGTTCGAGAGCGACTGGGTGACCCGCTGGAATGGACTGGAGCCCTTCCCCCACCGGCGGTCGCCGCCACTCTGGAGGCGGTGCTCCCTGACTCGTTTTCTTTACCCATGATCTGTCGCGGAGGGGGTGTGGAGTGGTGATTGTTGCCGCGGCCATTGCGACCGCCCTAGCGGTTGGCCTTGTTGGGGTGTCCATCGCTCGTAGCACCGGCCAATCGGTTAGACGTCGCCGGTCTCGCGAGCCGGTCGCTGGGCTCGATGTCTCAACAGGTCGATTCTGGACCACGGTCCTGGGTGCCGGCTTTGTCACTTATCTGATGGTTCATGCGTTGACGGGCCTGGTCCCGGTATCGCTGGTGCCGGCCTTGGTGGTGGCGACCTTGCCGAAGGCCTATTTCGCTCGTAAACGTTCGGTGCGCCTTGCTGCAGTCCAAGAGGCTTGGCCGGACGGGCTCCGAGATCTTCTGGCCTCGGTTCGGTCCGGCTCGTCTCTGCCGACGGCAATCGAGAATCTCGCTTCCTTTGGTCCAACGCCGCTGCGAGAAGCCTTCCATGGCTTCGGCGTCTATTCGCGAAGTCTAGGAGTGGTTGCCGCCCTTGAGATGGTGCGCGAAGACCTGTCCGATCCGACGTCGGATCGAGTAGTCGAAGTGCTTGTTCTCGCATACGAGCGCGGTGGGACTGTGGTGCCCGAGATACTGGATGACCTCGCCAACGCAACGACCCGAGATCTGTGGACGATGGAGCAGGTTCGTACCGAGGCCCTCGAACAAAAGATCAACAGCCGCGTGGTGTTTGTGCTGCCGTGGCTTGTCCTGGTGGCGATTACCGCAAGGAACGGCGCGTTTCGAGAGTTCTACTCGACATCAACGGGAGTGTTGGTTGTGGCGATAGGTGGAGTCCTCAGTCTCATAGGCGTGGCGATCGCCTCGAAAATGTCGGCTCAGCCACCCGAACCACGAGTGTTTGGCGGTTTGTGATGGCAGCCGAGACTATGGGTGCTCTGCTCACAGCTATCGCGGTCGGCGGTCTGGTGAGACTCGTGTTGCCTCCCCCTAGACGTTTGCGTAGTCGTCTTCAGCCCTATTTGTCACCGACGTTCCCAAACAGCAGCCCCCCTTCAATGTCCGGCACCGTGGGTTTGATTTTCGGACCGATCTTCTCCGACGTGGCCGACCGGCTTGCGTGGTTGATCGATCGAGGTGGGGGCGAGATCACCCTTCTCAAGCTCCGTCAGGCCGGCTGGTTCCGTGGTTCGTCCGAACGCGATATGTCCAGCGCATATCGAATCAGACAACTCAAGTCTGTGGTGGTGTCCACGGTGTTGGCGATGGCCATCGGCCAGGCCATCGGAGCCAGTCTTGGTGTGCGGTTACTTCTCGTTGGCCTCGGACTGTCCGTGGGGGCAACTCGCACTAGGGGTCAGCTCAACAAGGCGATTGAGGCCCGGCGTGAGCTGATGAAGATTGAGATCTACACGGTAAATCAGCTCCTAGCCCTGCGTGTCAGGACCGGAGGGGGTGTGATTCAGGCCGTCCGAGCTACAACGCAGAGAGGACACGGGGAGGTCGTGTCCGAACTCGAAGAGGCTTTGAGGCTTCATCGCGCCGGTTGGGCTGGCGCCGACGCATTCAGACGGATAGCCGAGCTAACTCCGGAGCCATTCTGTTCTCGCACCTATCGCCTACTGGCGACAGCAGAGGAGCGTGGTGCAGATCTGGCATCAGCTCTGCTGGCGCTGTCCGAGGATGTTCGCGAGACGCGGCGAGAGTCGATCAAACGCACCGCGACCAAACGTCGTGCGGCGATGTTGGTGCCGACAATCGCGATTCTCGCACCGGTTCTGATTCTTTTTGTTGCGGCACCTCTGCCGTACCTGATAACAGCCTGGCAATGAGGAGGTAATTCATGATGCTGGCAATCCGCGCATGGGCCCAGGCCCTGCGCACAGACGAGCGAGGACTGAACACAGCGGAGCTGATGGGCAATGCTGCGTTGGCGATCGCTGCGCTGGTGGTCATCTGGGGGGCGCTTCAGGCCCTTGGGGTGGACATCGTCTCGTGGATGCGGGCGTCGTTGCTCGGAGGCTGAGCGAGCGGGGCATGAGTTCGGTCCAGTTCTTGCTGGCATCGGCTCTTGCCCTCGTTCTCTTCGTCACTTTTGCCAATGTCGTAGCAGTCCAATACGGACGGGGTGCAATACGTTCGGGGCTCGAACAAGGGGCGCGGGCCGGTGCGATCACGGTGTCCCCGGGGCAGTGTGAGTTCGTTGCGGGAGATGTGATCGGCCAGCTGCTCGGTGGCCGTATGGCCGACTCCCTCATAGTGCGATGTGAGGAGTCAGGGTCGGTGATGATTGCCCGCGCCACGGTGGTCTTTGAATCATGGAGTCCTCTGACACCTGACTTTCCTCTCGACCTCCAAGCGGAGGCCGTCATCGAACTGGGACCGTGATGGATCGGGGTCATGCCGCGGTCGAGTTCGCTATGGCGGTTGCCGTACTGATGCTGCCGGTAGCTCTGGTAGTGACAGCTTTTGGACCCTGGTCAGAACGCCGGGTATTTGCTGAGTCAGCCGCTGCCGAGGCGGCACGGGCGGCCGTACTCGCCTTGGATGTGAGTTCTGGCTCGGACGTCGTGTCGAGAGCCACCGCCGGTTTTGGCCTGGACCAAACGCTGGTGCGTCTCGGTTGGTGCGGCTCCGTCCCCGGTTCACTTCCCGGAGGTGCAGGTGTCTGTCCGATGGGTCGGGGATCGGCGGTTTCTGTGGAGCTTGAGGTATGGGCGCCTCTGTTCGTCACCCCTTGGGGAGCGGTGGGCGGGCTCTGGGTGACCGCACAACATGTCGAGCCAGTCGACCTATACCGGAGTCTTCCGTGAATCCCTCTGAGCGGGGCTCCGCAACCATCTGGATGCTGGGTCTTTCACTTCTGCTTTTGCTGTTTGGGGGAATGGCATTGGACTTCTGGCGAGGTCTTGCGTTGCAACGAGAACTTGCTGCGGTCGCCGACTCGGCGGCGATTGCAGCGGCGTCTGGGATAGACGAAGAGATCTACCGGGCGGACGGAGAGCTGATTCTCAATCCCGCTCGTGCCCGGGACCTCGCATTGAGCTCAATCGCATTTCAAGATGTCGATCTGACATCTACCGAAATCGCGACCAGTCCGGATGGGTCCTCGGTTTCAGTGACGATCGAAGGTGTTGTCGAGTTGGGGCTTTTGGGCGTCTTTGTCGACGAGAGTGAACCACTTACCGTGCGGGCGTCAGCCAGCGCCGGCCCGCGGTTGGTGCCTTGATCTGACTTCTCACTGCCATGACCCTCCGATTATCCTTGTCAATTCACCCTGCGTCACCAAGATGTGATGCGTATTCGGGGGTGGTGTAATTGGTAACACGGCAGGTTCTGGCTCTGTTATTGAGGGTTCAAGTCCTTCCCCCCGAGCAAGGGTCGACATGAGTCGACTCGACAACATGGTCCCGTCGTCTAGGGGTCTAGGACGCCGGCCTCTCAAGCCGGAAACGGCGGTTCGAACCCGCTCGGGACTGCGACCTCTCAATCCGTCCCTGAGGGATGCCTTGCCACGCCTTGGTAGCTGTAGCGGTCGAGCATCGTCATACAGAACTCGAGTACATCCTCTATCCGCTGACCACTGGGATGAGAGGTCGACCACAGCTCTAGATTCTCGAGTCCATTGTCGGACCTAAGGCCATTGATGTGATGGACCTGTTCGTCGGATGCCAGGGCTCGACCCAGGTGGTGCGCCATCACGAGTCGATGCTCGCCGATCCACGCTGCGCCTTTCGTCAGATAACGGAGCTCAAGTGGCACTGGCACATAGCGATAGTCGTCGTCTGCAATCGTGCCTACACCTCCAACCCTCCTAATGGGCACGTCCGCTCGAGGGTCGCCATGGGCGAGAACACGTTTGTAATGAGTACTGCAAAAACCTCTCGCCTTGTGTGGGCGATCGCAATCGGCCACCGAGCACAAGGCGCCTGATTGACGCAGCGGCGCATCAAGAGCCAAAGCGCTCCGTCGCAGCAGTCGTTGGTAGTGACCGTGACAGAGACCTTTCGCATCGACCTCCTTGTCACAACCGTCGATTTCGCACTCGCCCCGCTCCGGCAGTGGCCTGGCGGGACCGGGAACTTCCCTCCTCAATACCCTCCGATAATGCATCTCGCAGTATCCGCGTGTCACGGAGGTGGAGTCGCATCCTTTCACCTGACATTTCTTCCCCATCAACCCAACGTATCGGCTGCCACCGACAGATCTGCCTGCGTGGAACGGGGAAGCTGGTTGCGCGATGCGTTCTATTAGTGGGCCAGGTCACTCACACTGGCTCGGGTCTTCAGGTCCCCAGTCGTAGAGAGTGATCTTGCCGTTCTCAGCGGTTGCTTGACCGCTGACAGCTTCAGGCGTCTCCTCATGGATTGTCCTTACCTGCGCCTGGGGGAGGTTCGGGCACGTCGATCGGTAGGGCGCATCGCCAATAAAGTGACGCCACTCTTCCGGGGTCATATTGCGCGGAGTTCGCTGGCAGGCAGCGGCTATCAGATCCGCGATTCGGGCATACCACTGCCGGGCGGTGCCGTCTCCGCTGGCAGTGAGGATGCGACTCTCATCGGCGTTCCATCTCGCGTCTAACACCGCCTCGGAGTGACCAGCGAGAATTGCCAGCACCGTCCCGGTCTTGGCGTCCCATACTCGGGTGGTGTCGTCTCCGCCGGCGGTCAGGATGAGGCTTTCGTCGGCGTTCCATGTCGCCTGGACGATCGCCTGCTCGTGGCCTATGAGGGTGACCAATTCCTCACCATTATCAGCGTTCCATACCCGGGCCGTGCGATCGTCTCCGGCTGTCAAGATTCGACTTCCGTCGCGGTTCCACGTTCCGTGCAAGAGGGCTTCGGTGTGACCGACGAGGGTGATGATTTCTGTCCCTGTTTCGGCGTCCCACACCTTGGCGGTGCGGTCGCTGCTTGCGGTGAGGATACGGCTCTCTTCGCTATCCCGTTATCGGATTGGTTGGAGAAATCGTCCGGTACGCCAGAAACATCACGGACCGGCCTTTCAGGCCGGAAACGGCGGGGCCCCAAACCGCTCGGGACTGACACCGACAAGTCCCCTGGTCAATGG
>Ga0255057_10001347_pt1 | contig 13908 bp, 11 predicted proteins | sample Cases_109_6_MG_FD_189022 | JGI IMG/M metagenome (GOLD analysis project Ga0255057, IMG submission 189022) | Seawater microbial communities from Amundsen Gulf, Northwest Territories, Canada - Cases_109_6 | ecosystem: Environmental > Aquatic > Marine > Gulf | place: Canada: Northwest Territories... | reverse complement strand
ATCTCTCGCTCTGCGAGCTCGTCCCTATCGAGCAATGCGTCGCGCAGTGCCGAGATGAGGTGGCGATTGTCGCGCAGTAGGACGGTGACGACCGCCTTCTGGTCGTTGAGTAGCGCGTCTACCGCATCGCGGGCCTTCTTGTCGGCCAAAACCGCGGCGACCAGGTTGCCGCCGACGAACCCGTTGTCGACCGCTCGGAACGAGATCAACGAACCTCCCATTCCCAACGAGCCAATCATCTCGACGGCGATGTTGGTTGCCGTGGCCAGATCGCCGGCTGGACCGGTTCCGGATTCTCCGTAGAAGAGCTCCTCGGCGACCATTCCACCGAGGGCGATCTGTATCAGGGCCAACGTCTCGCTGCGTCTCTTGGTGTAGCGCTCCTCAGTCTCAGTATGCGCCAGCAGCCCCAATGCGTCCTTGCGCTTGATGATCGAGAGCAGATTCATCTTCCGGCCCTTGCCTGCCAGGTAGGCGACTACGGCATGGCCTGATTCGTGAACTGCGATGCTTTCCCGCTCCTCGGCTGTGTATTCGGTCGGCTCGGCGAGGCCGATCTCGGTGTCCAGACGTGCTCTGCGGAGGTCGGTGACACTCAGCGCATCGCGCCCACCTCGCAACGCGAAAAGGAGTGCCTCATCGAAGAGCCGTTCGATCGAAGCCGGCGAATAACCCATCGTTGTCGCCGCCAAATCGGCGCGGGCGATGTCGTCGACTCCGAGATCGTGCACCTTTGTCTCGAGGAAGAAATCGATCAGCTCCCGCCGTTCCCGGCGCGCCGGGAGAGCGAAGTGGAATGAGCGATCGAATCGCCCGGGCCGCAACAGGGCAGGGTCCAGCTGATCTGCCCGGTTGGTTGCTCCAATCAACAGAATGTTGGCGAACTGCGGTTTGCTGGTCTTGAAGTGTCGGTGCTGCGGGAGGAATCTGTTGACGCCTCGCTTGAGAGCGTTACTCATCCGGGTGCTGCGGGGTGGGTCGTCGAACGACTGCATCTGGACGAGCAGTTCGTTGACCACGCCGCCGGTACCTTCCGAGATGGAGGAGCGGCTGACGTCCGGGTCGCCGGCGACGGCACGACTCATGCCGCCACGACGACCCCCGATGGCGTCGAACTCCTCGATGAAGCCGATGGCTCCCCCCTCTTGGCGCGCCACCTTTCGTAGGCGGCGGAAATAGGAGCGGATCTTGCGAGCCGTGGCGCCGTACCACATGCTCTGGAAGGCGGTCGACGAGACGAAGAGAAACGGTACACCGGCCTCCCTGGCCAGCGCCTTGGCAGTGTGGGTCTTACCTGTTCCCGGAGGACCTTCGAAGAGGATCCCGCGTCGCGGCTGGCCGCCCATCTGGTCGCGAAAGCGTTGATGGTTGAGGAATACCTCGAGCGTGTGACGTACCTCCGTCAGGACCGGCCCCAGCCCTTTTACGTCGTCGAAGGAGACGTCGATCTGTTCCGGGAGGAATATCACCTCTGGGGACCGTCCGTTGCCGAGCATCGGACCGATGAGAACCACGCCCAAGAGGAGAATGATGAAAACACCCGGCAGCCAGTACACGGCCTCGGGGGGCAGATCGGGCCACCCGGGCGAGACCGGGCTGCCTCCGATGATCCGCAGCCAGAGCCAGGCGACCAGTGGCGCCATGATCCAGGCGACTCTTCGCAGACGGCGGCGGCGCTGAAGCTCTCTGGTGATCTGAACGTCCACCGGCATGTGCTGTCCTTCCTGCGGTCTCTCCTACTCGGCCAGCCTAGAACACGTAGAGTGGTGTCTCAATGCGTTAAGTAGTCGAGGCCGGACCATTTGATTAGAACGCAGGTGACTAGTCACCCCCGAACACCCGTGGCACGCTGCGTCCCATGACCTGCGTTGCCTGCCGGCAGGCGTCTCCTCGATGGCTGTGCGATTCGTGTCGGCGGACCCTGGTGGCGGCACCCGACCAGGTGCGCGGCGGAGTGTTGGTTCGCAGCGCCTTCGTTCATGAAGGGGCGGCCCGGCTGCTCGTCCACCGTCTCAAATATGAGGCTGTGGCCGGGATCGCAAACCGGATGGCGGTGGCATTGGAGCCGTTGCTGGGAGTCGAGGCGAAGGCGCTGGTGCCGATCCCGCGCGTCATTGCAAGGCGGTGGAAGTATGGGATCGATCCGGCGGCGGCCTTGGCTACGGCGCTGGCTCGCCGAGCCGAGATTCCGGTGGTCCACTGCTTGCGCGCCCATTTCTGGGTTCGTCGCCGCGCCGGGACCTCAGCCAGTCCGCGGGTGCTGCCGGCGTTCCGGCTGCGGATGCCGACCCCGGCCGGCGCGGTCCTCATCGACGACGTGGTCACCACGGGCACCACGCTGGTGGCGGCCTGCAGAACCACCGGGAGTCGATTGGCGATCACGTTCACAGCAAGCGGGTCTCGCGGGTGAGGTGAGAGCCCGATTCGTCACGTTGTACAGTCCCGGGTCCAGGCCAGCATGCCGATAACCAAACCACTCAGTTCTGTGCTTCTTGTCGCGCTCATCATCTCCAGCGCCGTGTGGCCAAACGATGCTGTTGCGCTGGCATCGCAAGGCGGGGAAGAAGCGAATCGCGGCACCCAGCCGGTCGACGCCGGCCCAGTGGACAAAGCGGAGGACTACGAGCCCCCACCAGCCGAGCCATATTTTGGGCAGGACCGACTCACCGGAAAGTTCATCCCTTCGAGGGTCGATGACGAACCGCGCCAGCTTGTCGTACTGCTGCACGGATACGGCCAATCGATCGTTGGAATCATTGAGCAGGTGCCGCTGCTCCAGCCAGCGTTCGAGAATGGCTGGATCCTGATCGCTCCCAGCGGGTTGGTGGATTCCCGATCGTGGCCGTACTGGAACGCAACTCCGACCTGCTGCGATCGGAACCGGCGAGGCAACGACGACGTGGCGTACCTCCGATCGGTGATCCAGCGTCATCTGGAGCGTTATCGGATCAAGCGAGATCGTGTAGCCGTCGTAGGTCTCTCGAACGGAGCATTCATGGCATACCAGCTGGCGTGCCATGCGTCTGATCTGGTTGGGACGGTTGTTGTGATCTCTGGCGTGGAGCAGATCGACCCTGCGGATTGCAATCCTCAAGAATCTGTGAACGTATATCACATCCACGGCCGATTCGATCGGGCGGTGTTCTTCCAGGGAGGTTTGCTCGGGATTGCCTCCGGCGTCTTTGCTCCGTTCCCGTCGGCGCCGGAGACAGTGCGAAGGTGGGCGGCCCGAAACTCTTGTCCGACGATGGACGCTTTCACCGTGTCTGTCGTTCGCGGTCAGGCGGGGCTGTGGACCAACTGTGCTGACGGTACGGTCGTGCAGTTTCGATGGCTACCCGATCCCCACGCCGTTCGGATGACGAACGAGCTCGTCGCGTCGATCGTCGACTTCATTCGTATGCAAGATCGTTCTCCTGCGATCAGGTAACACCTGCGTCCCTCCCTATTGGCGTCGAATCCGTAGAATGGGAATAGCCCCCGCCAGCGGGGATCGAGAGCCAGGGGAGGACGGGTGCCACCAGCCCGCATCTATACCGGCCCGACGCTCCAGACCACGACCGCGACCTTCCGGCGCTGAAACGCGCCCGCCAAAGGAGACACGATGGAGATCCGTATTCATGGCACCCACATTTCTATCGATGATGAACTGCGGAGTACTGCTGAGGAGAAGGTTGCCAAAGCCGCCAGGGTCTTTGATGATGCGAACTTCGCGGACGTCGAGTTCTCCGCCGAAAACAACCCCCGTATCACTGCCGAGCGCTACCGGGTGGAGATAACAGCAACAGCAGCCGGCCACACGGTCCGGGTCGAGGCGGCCGAGTCCGAGGCCCATGCTGCGCTCGATGCGGCCGTGGATGTGTTCGAACGAAACCTTCGGCGGCTGAAGGAACGGCTGATCACCCGACACCGCCGTGGTGAGAAACGGCTCAATGACAGCCCCTCAGGCGTCGAAGAAAGAACCGAAGAAGACCGCGACCTCCGCATCGAGCGGGTGAAGCAATTCGCGGTGAAGCCGATGACGCCAGAGGAGGCAGCCCTTCAGATGGAAACACTAGGACACAGTTTCTATCTGTTCCTCAACGCGGAGACCGACCAGTACGGAGTGCTGTATCGCCGCCGCGGAGGAACGCTCGGGCTGATCGAACCCCAGTGACTCGCGTACTTGTAGTCGATGACGTAGATCTCTTCCGCACCGGGCTCTCCGCCGCCCTCGAGGGCGCCGGCTTCGATGTCTGCGGTGAGGCGGCCGATGCCGAGAGCGCCGTCTCGCTGGCCGAGGCCGAGCAGCCCGATATCGTCGTGCTCGACATCCTGATGCCGGGCATCTCCGGTCTGGACGTCGTCGAGAAGATCAGGGCGGTCTCGCCCGTGTCGTCGGTCGTAATGTTGACGGCGAGCGAGTCCGAGGAGGACCTGCTTGCCTGCATCAAGGCCGGTGCACGCGGCTACCTGGTCAAGGATGTTCCGTTCCCCGTCTTGGCTCGCGACCTTCACGACGTCGCCGCCGGCGGTGCGGCAATCACTCCGATGATGACCGGGAAACTGCTCGACGTGTTGCATCACTTGTTGCGTCACAACGAATTTATGTCGCCCCGGAAGCCGGCGCTTACCGGCAGAGAGGTCGAGGTTCTTGGCTACGTCGCCTCCGGAATGACATCAAAACAGATCGGTCACGTGCTATTCATCAGTGAGAACACGGTGAAGAACCACGTGAGAAACATTCTTGACAAGCTCGGTTTGCACTCCCGCAACGAAGCGGTTCTCTACGCCGTCCGCGAGAACCTGATCGAGCTGTAGTCATGGCCCTGAGCAACGGCTCGGCCGAACCCGGCACTTCGAGTGTCGCCTGGCACGACGAGCAATTACAGCGCGTCAGGGCCGTCTTCGACTCGGTGGACGCGGCGGCCGCCGATGTCGACCTTCGGGCGAAGGTCGTCGCTCAACTACCGGACGGTCACGGCGGAGCCATCTTGGGCACCCGCCTCTTGCGCGATCTGATCCGAGTCGAGCACCGTCCCAGTCGGTTCCTGCGCCTCTTGAGGATCTGGTCCGGCAAGATCGCGGCCGAGGTGTGGGCCGGCGACTACGAGGCGGCAGGGCGTTGGATGCGCGTCCTGACCGAGGCCCCGGTCTTTCCGGAGGAGTTCGCCCAGTTCGTCGCAGAGGCGAAGCGTGATCTGTCACGAGACAGTCTGTTCGAGGAGCTAGTGACCGGGCTTGTTTCTGCCGATACTCCCGATTCTGCGGATTTGCTGCTGGCCTCCTGGGGCGAGCCGCTTGTTGAGTATCTGGTTTCTCAGATCACCGTGGAGGAGCCGATTGTCACCAGGCGTTCCATCGTCGACCTCCTCGGCCTGGCGGGTCGCGGCGACATTCGGCACCTCACTGCTCGACTCGCCGATCCGCGCTGGTTCGTCGTCAGGGGCGTGGTGACTGCCATCGGCAAGGCCGGCAGGGTGTCTGCTTTGCCGGCTCTCGAGGCGGTGGCGAAATACGACGACGATCGGGTTCGGGTCGAGGTCCTCAGGGCCATCGGTGCCCTCACGCCGGACGAAGCCAGCTCGGGCGCATTGAAGGCGCTGGCGGATCCAAGCCCGAAGGTCCGCCAGGCGGCCATTTCGCTGCTGCGAGCGAGTGCGGCCGACTCAATCGTGACCGGCATCGTGGAGGTGCTCGAGGCAGGGACGGGGTCTTCCAAGGACGGCATTCGGCTGGTCGAAATCATTGCCGAGCGCCGGGGACCGCAGGTTCGAGAGGCGCTGGAACGGTTGACGGTCCACAAGCTCAGCGGTGGAGTCTCCCGATCCGTACGGACGGCAGCACGTGATGCTCTCGCCGGGTGGTCGGCGTGAGTGAACTTCTCGGCAAGAGTTTCCTTCAGGCTCTCTCCAATGCCTCCCGCAGCGTGGCAAGCGCCGAGTCGGAAGCCGGGGTCGACGATGCCGTGGCGGCGCTCCAGGGCGCAGTAGAGGTCCTGGTGGTCGGCGCCGGTGAGGTGATCCTGTCGATTGTCGACGACGCTTTCTATCTGGATAAGCAGATGCTTGCCCATGCCAGTACCGAGTTCGACGCGATGCTGTCCGAACTCCGGGAGCGCAAAATCGATTCGATCACGCTTACCAGCGCCTCGACTGCCAGTGATCTCGCCGACCTGGCTGCTCTGGTTGCTGGAGTCTCTGATGATCTACCGGCCGGCGGAACGATTCGTCTCAACGAGAGTCAATTGCGCCCAGCGGACCTCGAAGTGCGACCGCTGCATGATCTTCGTCAGCCGTACTCGTTCTCTTTGGACACCCTGCGCGAGGTGTCTCGGTACGGTTCGTTGCATCTCGAAGGCGTGATGAAGGCCGTCGATGATCTCATTGAACATGGAGCGGCAGATGCGAGCTCCTCCATGCTCCTGGCGACTGTTCAGAACCATCACGAAGTCACCTACTACCACTCGGTGAATGTGTGCCTGCTATCGATGGCGCTCGGTCGTTTTGCGGGATTCGAACGCGATCAAGTGCGGATACTCGGCCTGGCTGCTCTGCTGCACGACGTTGGCCGCGTCGTTGTCGACGAGGCCGCACTCCGCAACCCGGGTCGGCTCGGCAACGAGGAATGGGCACAGGTACGCTTGCACCCGCAGGAAGGCGCCGCGACGATCATGGCGGCTTCCGGTATCGGCCAAGAAATCGCCGCGATTGTGGCTCTCGAACACCACATTCGAGTCGATGGAAGCGGCTATCCCGAACTGAGTGGCTCCGAACCGCATCTTTTCAGTCGAATGGTGGCGATCGCCGATTCCTATGACGCAATCACGTCGTTCCGTCCTTACCGGCCTGCGAGAACACCGAACGAGGCGCTGCGGATTCTGCTTGAAGGCGCCGGAACTGCCTACGACACCGACCTGATCAGGTTGTTTATTCAGATGACCGGCGAGTATCCACCCGGATCGCTGCTCAGGACGGGTGACGGGCGAGTGGTCATGGTGACCGACTCGTCGGATGGAATGTGTCGCGGGTTGGTGGTGAGGTCCGCCGATGGGGAGATGCTCGCCGATCCCGAGCCGATCGATTTGAGTGATGTCGAGCCATTGTCACAGGTGATGGCCGAGGAGGTCGGTGTCGACCCAGACTCGCTGCTGGAGTCGATCTAGGACGGCGAGCGCGTCGAGTGTTGGCCGCTGTTAGCCACCCTGTTCCACACCCCCCACCTGCCGATATGATGGCGGTCCCATGGCCCTGCTGAAGAAGATCCTGAGCGCGGGCGAGGGCAAGAAGATGAAGGGACTCGTGGCGCTCGTTGACGTGGTCAACGGCTTCGAGGCCGAAATCTCGTCGCTCTCCGATGAAGCTCTACAAGCCAAAACCGACGAGTTTCGGAACCGTCTGCGCGATGGCGAGACGTTGGACGACATTCAGACTGAAGCCTTTGCCGTGGTGCGCGAGGTGGCCAGGCGGGTACTCGGGCAACGTCACTACGACGTCCAGGTGGTCGGTGCCGGTGCATTGCACTCCAACGCCATCGCCGAGATGCGCACCGGCGAGGGGAAAACCCTGGTGTCGACGATGCCGGTGTATCTGAACGCACTGGAAGGTAAGGGCGTTCATGTCGTCACAGTCAACGACTATCTCGCCGGTCGTGACGCAGAATGGATGGGTGGAGTACACCGGTTTCTCGGCCTGACGATCGGTCTGATCCAGGCGGACATGCAGCCGGACGAGAGGCGTCCCGCGTACGCGGCGGACGTGACATACGGAACCAACAACGAGTTCGGCTTCGACTACCTGCGCGACAACATGGCGATGGATCCCCAATACATGGTGCAACGGGGTCACAATTATGCGATCGTCGACGAGGTCGATTCCATCCTCATCGACGAAGCGAGGACTCCCCTCATCATCAGCGGGCGGGTTGGAGAAAGCGCCAAGTGGTACCGCGATTTTGCGCGGATCGCGGATCGCTTGCGCGATGAGGTCCACTACGAAGTTGATGAAGGCAAGCGACAGGTCATCACCACCGAACAGGGCGTTGCCCAGGTCGAGCAATTCCTGGGTGTGACGAACATGTACGACCACACCAACACCGACATGATTCATCACCTGGATGTCGCCCTGAAGGCCAAGACTCTCTACAAGCGTGATATCGACTACGTCGTAGCAAACGGTGAGGTCAAGATTGTCGATGAGTTCACCGGGCGGATTCTCGAAGGACGGCGTTACAGCGAGGGCCTCCATCAGGGCATCGAGGCCAAAGAGGGCGTCCGAATCAAAGAAGAGAACCAGACGCTGGCGACTATCACGCTGCAGAACTACTTCCGCCTGTACGACAAGCTCGCCGGTATGACCGGTACCGCTCTCACCGAAGCAGGTGAGTTCAGCGAGATCTACGGACTCGAGGTCGTCGTGGTACCGACGAATATGCCGATTGCTCGTGCCGATGAGGCCGATCTCGTGTACATGACGGAGCAGGCCAAGTTCAATGCTCTCACCGAGGATCTCGTCGAGCGACATGCTGCCGGACAGCCCGTCCTGGTAGGAACGATCAGCATTGATAACTCAGAGCGGTTGTCCGAAGCTCTCAGGAAGAGAGGCATCCCTCACGAGGTGCTCAACGCCAAGCAGCACGAGCGTGAAGCAGCGATTATTGCCCAAGCCGGGCGGGTCGGATCGGTGACGGTGGCTACCAACATGGCAGGCCGTGGGGTCGATATCAGGCTCGGCGGCAACCCCGAGGAGATGGCTCGCCACGAGGTACGCAAACAGGGCCTGGAGCCCGAAGATCCGAGCTACGAAGCGGCATACGAAACCTTGTTTCAGAAGCTCGAGGCCGAGACGAGCGTTGAGATGCAGAAGGTGATCGAGGCGGGTGGCCTGTACGTGCTGGCGACCGAGAGACACGATTCGCGACGGATCGACAACCAGCTCCGAGGGCGGTCGGGTCGGCAAGGGGATCCGGGTGAGTCCCGCTTCTATCTGTCGCTCGAGGACGACCTCATGCGTCGGTTCGCCACCGACCGGGTGCAGACGATCATGCGGAAGCTCAAGATTCCCGACGACGTGCCCATCGAGGCGAAAATGGTGACAAACGCCATCGAGCGAGCCCAACGCCAGGTCGAGTCACAGAACTTCGAGATCCGCAAGAACGTACTGAAGTACGACGAGGTGATGAACACTCAGCGTGAGGTCATCTATGGCTGGCGTCAACGGGTCCTCACCGACCGCGACACCGAAGAGCTGGTGCGGGCTTGGATCGAAGAGGCAGTGGATCTCGAAGTCGGACTGGTTCTGTCCGATGACGTGTCGCCCGATCAGTGGGATGTGGAGGAACTTCATCGTCGGATCACCGTCTTGTTCCCGACGCGACTCGGTCCCGGCGACCTGATCGAGGCGGGGGACGATGTCGGCACGGTGACCGACCGGCTCACCGAGGATGCCCAGGACGTCTACACCTCACGTGGCGAGGAGCTCGGCGAGACTCTCCTCAGAACCCTGGAGCGCACTGTGGTGTTGTCGATCGTCGACAACAAATGGCGCGACCAGTTGGCGGAGATGGACTATCTCAGATCCGGTGTGGGCCTGAGGGCGATGGGTCAACGAGATCCGCTGACCGAGTACCAGCGAGAGGCTTACGACATGTTCGCCGAAATGATCGACAGCATCAAAATCGACAGTGTCAGGTACCTCTTCCACTCCCAGGTGGTCGAGCAGCAGAACAAGCCGGATCCGGTTGTTCGACTCGGCGGGACCGGGGGGGCGGCCTTCAAACGTCAGGCGAAGGTGGGTGACAAGATCGGTCGCAACGATCCGTGCCACTGCGGCAGCGGCAAGAAGTACAAGAAGTGCCACGGGGCGGTGGCGTGAGGTCGGCGAATCGCGAGGGCCGCGGCGAGACGCCATGGACACCCAACTACCCTCCGTGCCGCAATGAATCAGGACCCCAGAGCTGCCATCTCGTCCCTTCGGGCGCGTCTCGACGCCGCCAGGAGGTTCCTTTGACGTTTCGGGGAAGCGGGAGGCGCTGGAAGGGTTGAGGGACCAGGTGGCGTCTCCGAACCTGTGGGACGACCAGCAGCGGGCCCGGCAGGTGACTCGCACCCTCGCCCGGTTCGAGGGAGTGATCGATCTCGTGGATCGACTCTCCGGGTCGATCGACGATGCCGAAGTGTTGCTCGACTTGGCGGCAGAGGAGTCCGATGAGTCTGCTGCTGCAGATGTGTTGGTCGAACTCGCAGCCGTCGAGAGCAGGCTCGCCGAGTTGGAACGTGAGAGCCTTTTCTTCGGTGAGTACGACGACCGCCCGGCGATCATGAGCATCCATGCTGGTGCCGGCGGGGTCGACGCTGCCGATTGGGCCGAGATTCTCCTTCGGATGTATCAGCGCTACCTCGAGCGGCGGGGGTTCGACGTGGAGGTGGATGAAGTTCTTCCCGCCGAAGAGGCGGGAATCCGGTCGGCCACTCTGACCGTACGCGGCGAGCACGCATACGGCATTCTCGAGAGCGAGCGAGGAGTGCATCGGCTGGTCCGTATCAGCCCGTTCGACTCGGCTTCGCGTCGGCACACGTCCTTCGCGGGAGTCGACGTGATTCCGGAAGTCGAGGTAGAAGAGGTGGAGATCGATCCTGACGATCTGCGGATCGACGTGTACAGGTCCTCGGGCGCCGGAGGTCAGCACGTCAATGTGACCGACTCGGCAGTTCGAATCACTCACGAGCCCACCGGCATCGTCGTCGCGTGCCAAGCGGAGCGCTCACAGCTTCAGAATCGAAATCGTGCCATGGCTCTGCTCGCTGCCAGGCTCGCCGTGAGGGCCCGTCAGGAGCAGTTGGCGGAGATCGACGAGATTCGCGGCGAGCAGGGTGAGGCGGCCTGGGGACGTCAGATCAGGTCGTATGTGATGCAGCCCTATCAGATGGTCAAGGATGTCCGTACCGATCTCGAAGTGGGCAACGTCCAAGGAGTGCTCGACGGTGCCCTCGAGGACTTCTCCGACGCATATCTCCAATGGCGCAGGGCCCAGACGGTTTCGTGAGATGCACGGAACTAAACCACCTCCCTAGTAATCTCGACTGGGCGTCGTTGGATTCGAGGGGAGTCGCCGGAGCCAATACGCGTCAGACCCCACAGAGCACTACCCAAGAGGTCCGATGATCCGATTGCAGGATGTATCCAAGATCTACGACGGCGCCACCGTCGCGGTCAGCGACGTCTCACTCGAAATCCAAAAGGGCGAATTCGTATTCCTCGTCGGTCCGTCCGGGTCGGGCAAGTCGACTCTGATTCGGCTGATGCTGCGCCAGGAGCTCCCCACTCACGGGCAGATCTGGGTGGCAGGCAAGCAGACCACGACCCTGCCGTCGTGGAAGGTGCCCTTGCTACGTCGATCTCTGGGAACGGTGTTCCAGGATTTCAAGCTCCTACCCAACAAGACGGTTCATGAGAACGTCGCATTCGCTCTCGAAGTGATCGGACGGCCGCGGCATGTGATTCGAAGCCAAGTGCCGCAGGTACTCAAGCTTGTCGGCCTGGCAACGAAGGCCGACCGGCTTCCAACGCAACTTTCTGGTGGCGAGCAACAGCGTGTATCGATCGCCCGCGCCTTCGTAAATCGCCCCCTCATCATCCTCGCCGACGAGCCTACGGGCAATCTCGATCCTGCCACATCCGTTGGGATCATGCGTTTGCTCGACCGAATCAACCGGAGTGGCACGACTGTGGTGATGGCCACCCATGATCACGCCATCGTCGACGCCATGAGGCGTCGGGTGGTTGCTCTCGAGCGAGGGCGGGTCGTGCGCGATCAGTCTCGGGGCGCCTATGAGACACCCGACCAGGATCCCGTCGAGGCCTGATCATGAGACTGCAATACCTGCTCAGCCAGGCGATCTCCAATCTCAGACGCAACGGCCTCGTCGTATTCGCCGCGGTTGTGTCGGTTCTGGTCATGCTGACGCTCGTGTTCGGAACCATCGTCCTGCGTTGGTCGATAGATCAGGACATAGGTCGGTGGGACGACAACGTCCGGGTCATCGCATTCCTCAGCGACGATCTGACGCTCGAAGACATCGACACCCTCCAGCAAGACATCCAGGGGTGGGATCAGGTCAACGGTATCGAGTACTTCTCCAAGGCCGAGGCTCTCGAGGAGTTTCGCGAGCTGTTCACCGACCAGCAATCGCTCATAGATGTGGTCGAAGAGGACCCATCGATCCTTCCCGCCTCGTTGCGCATCAGACCGGTTGCGGCCGCCGACTATTCGGCGATAACCGACCGATTGGTCGTGATTCCGGGGATTCGCGAGGTGTCGGCCGCCGATGAGGCGATTGACGCACTCGTTGCTCGGTCGGACCGGCTCCGCACGTTCTCGGTGTGGATCGTCGTGGTTCTCGGCGCCTCCGCGGTGGTGCTGATCGCCAACACGATCCGCATTGCCATCTTTGCCCGGCGCGACGAGATCAGCATCATGAAGCTCGTGGGTGCCGGCAACTGGTTCGTTCGCATCCCGTTCTTCCTCGAAGGGATAATGGAGGGACTCGTCGGCGCGGCCCTTTCGGTCGCTCTGGTTTGGGCGGTGAGCGGTTCGATTGCCGAATTGTTTTCTACTTCGACAGATCCTGGTGCGCTCATGGTGCCGGTTGATTTCCTGATCCGCAACGGCCTTCTCATTATCGGATTTGGCGGACTGACCGGACTGATGGGAAGCGCCTTCGGCATGTGGGGATTCCTGCGGGACTGATGAAACGCTTACTGGTGCCGGCATTCGCCGTCATCGTGTCTCTTCTCGTCGCTGCCCCGGCAGGGGCCGATCTCGGTTCCGACCTCAGCGAGATACAAGACCAGATCGATGATCTCGAAAGTGCGATCGCCGCCGCCGAAGGCGCTCGGACCGACTTTCTCACGACCCTGCTCGAAACCGCCAGGCGGCTCGAGGCCGTGGCACAAGAGCTGATCCTCGCCGAGCAGCGACTGGCGGATACCGAGTCGTCGATTGCCGCCACCGAAGCCTTGCTGATCGATCTGGTCGAACAGATGGATGTTCGGCAAGGGCTGATTCTCCAGCTGCGTGCAGATGTCGGGCGGGAGCGGCAGGCGGCGGTGACTCGTGCCGTGACCGTGTACATGTCGGCCCACGCCGATGCTTCGGCCCGTTTCGCCGGAGGGGATGACCCCAATGCGGCCGTCGGCATCGTCTATGCAGATCGAGTTCAGACGGTTGCCGATCAGGTCATTGCCGAATATGAACTCCACCGCTTTCAAGAGGAGCAGGAGGTCGGGCGGCTCGAAGTCGAGGAGCTAGAAGCTGAAGCCCAGCGTGAGGCGCTACGGATTCAGCAAGCGGAGGGCGAGGTCATTGCCGCCGAGGTGGCAGCCCGGGCTGCCGAAGTAGAGACGCGGCTCGCCGAGCAGAAGGCGTTGCTCGCTCGCATGGAACGCGAGATCGCCCACTTCGAGGGTGAGATCGCCGATCTGGCCCGGGAGGAGGACTTGATCAGAGCCCTCATCGCTCAAGAACAAAGCGGTGACGGCGAGGCACCGGGACTGCTTCTGCGACCGGTTCCGGGTGGAATTTCCAGCGGCTTCGGCTGGCGTATCCACCCGATCTACGGCAACTCTCGACTGCACACCGGATGGGACATGAATGCGTCGTGTGGAGAACCGATCGTTGCCGGTGCAGCAGGGCGAGTCTTTTTCTCCGGTTGGAAAGGTGGGTATGGGAACACCGTGATGATCGATCATGGAGGGGGTCTCGCCACTCTCTATGCGCATCAATCGGCAACAGGAGTCGTCTACGACGAGCAGGTGGTGACCGGCCAGGTGATCGGCTGGATCGGTACCACCGGTACATCGACGGCCTGCCACCTGCATTGGGAGGTACGGGTGAACGGGATTCCAACGGACCCGTCCCCGTGGGTGTGAT
>Ga0255057_10001346_pt1 | contig 13908 bp, 10 predicted proteins | sample Cases_109_6_MG_FD_189022 | JGI IMG/M metagenome (GOLD analysis project Ga0255057, IMG submission 189022) | Seawater microbial communities from Amundsen Gulf, Northwest Territories, Canada - Cases_109_6 | ecosystem: Environmental > Aquatic > Marine > Gulf | place: Canada: Northwest Territories... | reverse complement strand
CAGATCGTTGAGCGCCGCCTCGTGCTCGACATCCGACAGCGTCTCGTCCCACTCGACGTCGATCTCGGAGAGCCCGCTACTGGAGTAGCTGAGCAGATCCTTGATCCCCGTGATTCCGTCGATCTCTTCTTCCAGCTTCTGGGTCACCAGCCGCTCCACCTCCTGCGGCGAGGCGCCCGGCCACACCGTGATCACGATCGCGGTGTGAAAGGAGATGTCGGGGAAGATGTCGACCGGAATCCGGCGCGCGACCTGCACGCCCGCCAACATGATCAGCAGGAAGATCAGGTTGACCATCACCACCTGGCGGACGGAGAAGGCGGGAAGGCTCATCTATCGGACGCCGTGGAGCGGACCACGCCCTCCCCTTCCAGCAGCTGGCGCACGGAAGTCAGAGCGATCTCCTCACCGGCTCGGAGCCCGTCCACGACCTCGAACTCAGCGGGCCGGAAGGGAATGCCGCGGACCAGCACCCGTCGCCGGTGAACGGCGAGGCCATCACCGTTCTCCTCCAGCACCCAGACGAAGCGAAGGCCGAACTCGTCGACCGCGGCCTCACGCGGGATCAGCAGCCGCGGCACGGGCTCGCCCAGGTCGATGCTTGCGGTCCCCACCATGCCCGGCAGCAGGCGACCCCTGGGGTTGGGTAGCTCCAGCTCCACGGGGAACTTGCGCGTCTCGCGATCGAAGGCCCGTCCCACGCGCAGCACCCGACCCCGGAATTCCTCGCCCGGGTACGCCTCGACACGCAGCTCGGCCACCTGTCCGGGCCGCACGGCCACGACCTCTCGATCCGATACGCCGAGAGTCACGCGCGCAGTGGAGAGATCGAGCAACTCGCCGATCTGTTGTCCCGGCTGGACGAACTCTCCCTCCTCGACGTCGAAGCTGCGCAACACGCCGTCGAAGGCGGCCGAAATCGTCTTCTTCGCGCGGTCGTCCTCGGCACGCTCGAGCTCAGCGCGGGCCTGGCGCAGCACCGCATCGGCCACCTTGCGCGTGTTCTCGGCAGCCTCGAGGTCGGCGTCGCTGGCTACGCCACGCTTGCGCAGGCTGCGCTGCCGCTCGAGCTCCGATCGGGCCAGGGCCAGCTCGCTCTGGCTGCGAGCCACGTCGGCCCGGGCGCGCTCGACGGCGACCTCGGCCTCCAGCGGATCGACGCGCAGGAGCAGCTGCCCATCGGCGACACGATCGAGCTCTTCGGCCCCCACCTCGAGGACGGGCCCCCGAGTCTCGGCAAAGAGCGCAACGCTGCGCCGGGCTTCGACGACTCCGGAGAACTCCGCCAGGACGCGCACAGCTACCGGCTCGATGCGCTGTGTGCTCACCTGCCGCAGGGTCGCCTGGCGGCCGCCCTGCGCGGTCTGCTCCGGGTCGGGGGCCGCGGCGAAGAGCAGCACGCCGCCGAGGCCCAGCAGACCCGCCGCGATGTAGAGACCGCTGCGCAGCCGCAGGGCTCCAGCGACCTGAAGACGCGGCGCGTCCTCAGCCATCAGTCGTCTCCTCGCTCGGCCGCGGCGGGAACCAGCAGCGGGGCGGTCACCAGGACTTCGAGGCTGCGGCGCAGCTCGGACGCCCGGGCCTGCTCCGGATGAAACGTCGCCCGGTAGAGGAAGCCCGAGAGCAGGGCCTGCACTCCGTCGCTCACCGCAGGGGCATCCGTATCTGCCCGGAAGACACCCGCCTGCGCCCCCGCGCGCAGGATCTCCTCCAGCCTGCGCCCCCGCGCTTCGTGGAACTCTCGCAGGAAGCGGTAGAGCTGTTCCTGGAGCGCCGGGTTGGCCGCCACCAGTCCCCAGGCCTGATAGTGAACGTGCATGCGCGGAGCTACCTCCTCCAGCACCTTCACCAGGCCGTCGAGATAGGCCTCGAGCTCTTCACGAGGCCCCGCATTCGCGCCGGGGGCCGCCTCCACCAGGGGCAGGAACTCCTCGTACGAAGCCAGCAGCGTCGCCAGAAGCAGGTGCTCCTTGCTTTCGAAATGGTTGTAGAGGGTGCCCTTGGAGACTCGGGCCAGGGTCGCCACATCTTCCATGCGGGTCCGGGCAACGCCGACGCGCGCGGACTCGGCATACGCCGCCTGCAGGATGCGTGCTCGCTTGCTGTGCTCGGATTCGGAGCGAGGGGGCATGGCAATCCGGGTCGATGCGGGCCAGCCGATGCTGAGGAAGAGATCGGTACTGACCAGTCAGTACTTTAGTCTCTCGACACCCTGCTACCAACCCGGGCCCCTTTCTCCACGAGGAGGCGATGGTCCCCGGAGGGAAATTTCAGGCGTTCTGCCCTTGGGATGCCGCGTGGGCCGTCCGATACGAATAGACGGACGTAGTGGAATACACCCGTCCTGGGACCGATGTGCAAGAAAAGTGAAGGACCGAGGCACAAGACCCTGGCGTTTTCAAGCGGCAGGCTCCAGACTAGCGGGCTGTTTGGTTGCCCCCCGAACAGTCAGCGATCCCCCGGCGTCCAACGGATAGGTCCACGAGTCGCGCCCGACGAGGACCGGCCTGAGGAGTCGCAGAATCCCCATCCAGGCGAGGGAACGCCTCGATCGGGTGGGATCGCAATCAACGTGAAACCGGTTTCCCCTGGGCGGTATCCGATCATCACTGATCGGAATCGCACCGGGGCACTAGAGGGCGAGGCGTCGTGAAAACACAGAACGAACAGGGCACCACCACAGGGACCCCCCGGCCGGCTGGGGCCGTGCGCTCGATCCCTGCGGAGGACCTCGATCCCGGGCGCGAGCGGCGCCCGCTGGAGTCGTATTTCCAGGAGATCGGCGGAACCCGAACGCTCAAGCGCGAGGAGGAGGTGATCCTCGCCAAGGAGCTCGAGGCGGCCACGGCCGAGCTACGCGACGCTCTGTATCAGATCCCCTGCCTGGCTCGGCACGTCGTCGAGCGCTGGGACGCCCTGCGGGCTCTCTCGCACACGGGTGCCAAGCTCTCCGAGTCGATCGGTTCCGAGGAGACCGGCGAGATCGCTGCTCGCGTGGCGCGCGCCGTCAAGCGCATCCGCTCGCTCCGGACCCAGCGCGCCAAGTCGTTGGAGAAGGCGGCGGCTGCGGAGCTCGAGCGCATCGACGCGAAGATCGTGCGGGAGCTGAAGTCCGCGCACCTGTCGTTGAGCGTGCTGGCCGAGCTGCGTCACATGGTGCTGATGCTGGCCGCGGACTTCAAGCGCTCGCGCTCGGGAAGCCGCAAGTTGAAGACGCTCGAGGCCGAGGCGGAGCTCACCAAGGCGCAGCTGCTCGAGCTGGCCAACCGCGTGGAGAACGCTCACGATCGGCTGACGCGCGAGAAGAACCGCTTCATCGAGCACAACCTGAAGCTCGTCGTGGCCATCGCCAAGGACTACCGGAACCTCGGGCTGTCCTTCCCCGATCTGATCCAGGAGGGCAACCTGGGCCTGATCCGCGCCGTGGAGAAGTTCGACCACCGGCGCGGCTTCAAGTTCTCGACGTATGCAGTGTGGTGGATCCGCCAGGCTCTGGTGCGTGCGATCCAGAACCACTCTCGCACGATCCGGCTGCCGTCCCACGTGCACGACCGCCTGCAGCGCAGCCAGCGCGTACGCGCGGAGCTCACCGGCAAGCTGGGCCGCGAGCCCACGCCGGCCGAGCTGGCGCCGGCGCTGGGAACCGACACGGGCGCACTCGAGTCCCTGGACCTGCTCTCACGCGAGGCCATCTCGCTGGAGTCGTCGGTTGCGGGTACCGAAAAGCGCCTCGAGGACTTCGTCGCCGACCCGGGATCCGCTCCGCCGGACTCGGACCTCGACACCGAGCGCATGCGTTCTGGCGTCGGGCACCTGATCTGCAACCTCACCTCCCGCGAGCAGCTGATTCTGCGGCTGCGCTACGGGCTGGGCGGCGAGGAGGAGCACACGCTCGAGCAGATCGGGCAGACGCTGGGGCTCTCGCGTGAGCGCGTGCGCCAGCTCGAGGCGCGAGCGCTGAAGAAGCTGCGCGAGACGGCTCCGGCGCAGAACCTGCACCCGATCCTCGAGCCCTAGGCGCGGCGAAACGAGAGCGCCCACAGCCCAGCGGGGCTGTGAGGCTCAGCCCAGGTAGCTGACCGCAAGCGTCAGCAGACCGAGGGCCCAGGTGTAGTACGCGAAGCGGTGGAAGCCGTGGCGCCCGAGCAGGCGCACGAAGAGCCAGATCGCGGCGATGCCGGAGACGAGCGCTGCGGCCATGCCCAGCAAGAGCGGGCCGCCGAGCTCGACGGGCATTCCCGCCAGCTCCGGCAGTGAGCGCAACGCGGCACCCGCGATGGCGATCGTCCCCATCAGGAAGGAGAACTCGGCGGCCGCCGCCGGCGCCACGCCCAGAGCCAGCGCCGCGGCCACCGTGGAGCCGCTGCGCGAAACGCCCGGAAAGATGGCGAGGACCTGCGCGCAGCCGATCCACCAGGCAGAGGCCCACGACGGCTCCTCGAGGTGCGCCGTCTCCACCGTGCGACGCGTGGTGAAGAGGATCGATCCAGTGAGCAGCAGCCCGGCCCCCGCCGCCGGGGCCGACTCGAACTGGGCCTCGAAGAAGTCGCCGATCAGCAGCACGGCCAGCACGGCCGGCACAGTGGCCAGCGCGAGCTTCGCCACGTAGCGCCAGGCGCGTGGCTCGCCCCCCAAGACGCCAGTCGCCAGCTCGGCCACACGACGCCGGTAGAAGATCAGGACCGATGCCAGGGTTGCGACGTGCAGGACGATCTCGAAGAGCATCCCCTCCTGGTGCACACCGAGCCAGCTCTGCAGGATGACCAGGTGGCCCGAGCTCGAGACGGGCAGGAACTCGGTCAGTCCCTGCACGAACCCCAGGAAGAGCGCCTCGAGACTTCCCACGCCCAGCCTGGGATCAGCGGCCGCCGGCGACGGCCGGGGACGTGGACTCTCGAGTACTGCGCTCGCGGCGCAGCAGGCCCTGCGCGCGGTCGAGCATGACGTAGGTCGCGGGCACGATGAAGAAAGTCAGTAGCGTCGAAAAGAGCATGCCGCCCACCACCGCAATGCCCAGGGGCGCCCGGGCATCGCCACCCGCGCCGCGGCCCAGCGCGATCGGCAGGATGCCCATCATGGTCGCCAACGCTGTCATGAGGATCGGCCGGAAGCGCGTCTGCGCGGCCTGCTCCACCGCGTCGTGCAGAGCGAGCCCGCGCTCGCGCAGCTGGTTCGCGAACTCGACGATGAGGATCGAGTTCTTGGTAACCAGGCCCACCAGCATCACCAGACCGATCTTGCTGAACAGGTTGAGGGTCCCGGAGATCTGGATCCAACCCAAGTCCTTCAACAGGGCGGTGAAGCCCAGGGCCACCAGGGCGCCGGTGAAGGAGAGCCCCACGGCGACCAGGATCGTGAGCGGGTGCACGAAGCTCTCGAACTGAGCGGCCAGCACCAGGAAGACCACCAGGATCGCCAGGCCGTAGGCGAAGGCCAGCGCGTTGCCCGACTCGAGGAACTGCTCGGCCTCGCCGGTCCAGCGGATGGTGTAGCCACTCTCGGGGAGCACCTCACGCGCGATGGCCTCGACGACGGAGATCGCCTCGCCCTGGGAGAGCTCGTCGGTCAGGCTGGACGAAACCGTCACCGAGCGGCGGCGGTTGTAGTGGGGGATTTCGCGCGGGGCGATCGTCTCGCGTATGTTGACCACCGACGAGAGGGGAATCAGGTTGTCGTCGCGGCCGGGGACCGAGATGTTCAGGATGTCCCGGGGATCGTCCCGGTCCATGCGGTCCAGCCGCACCATCACGTTGTAGGTCTCGCCACCCAGCTTGAAGGTCGAAAGATCCATGCCACCCAGCAGGATCTGGAGTGCACTGGCCACCGAGCGCACCGAGACGCCCAAGTCGCTGGCGCGCGGGCGGTCGATCTCGACCTCGAGCTGCGGCTTGTTCAGGTAGAGGTTGCTCTGCACCGCGTTGAAGCCGCCGTACTCGTCGATGCGGCGCTCGATCTCTTCGGCATAGGCGGCCAGGGCGTCGAGGCTCTCGCCCTCGATCACCAGCGCCACCGGGGAGGACAGGAAGCCCCCGATGGCGGGCGGAGTGTGCGTGTGGGCCTTGATGCCGGTAATGCGTCCCAGCGGATCGCGCAGACCCTTGGCGATGTCTTCAGTACTGCGCTCGCGCTGATCCGGGTCGTCGAAGCCTCCGATCACCAGACCCTGATTCACCAGGCCCGGGGTCCCGAGGCCAAGGGCGATCACCGAGAAGACGCGTTGGGTCTCCGGTTGCTCCAGAACGGCCTCCTCGACTTCGTACTGGTAGCGGTCCATGTAGTCGATCGTGCTGCCCTCGGGCGCGTTGGTCCACACGAAGAAGACGCTGCGGTCGGACTTGGGGATGAGCTCCTCGTCGAGGCTCTGATAGAGGAAGACCCCGAGCAGCAGCCAGGCCAGGCCGAAGAGCATCGCGCGCCCCGGGTGGCGCAGGGTGGGCCGGAGCAAGCGGCCATAGGCGGCGGAGAGCCGATCGAAGCCGCTGCCGAAGGCCGCCTTGAGCCCCGTCTCCGGGCCTTGGCGACGCTTGAGGATCAGCGCACACAGGGCCGGGGCGAGCGTGATGGCCACGAAGCCCGAGATCACCAGCGCCGAGGCCACGGTGACGGCGAACTCGCGGAACAGGCGCCCGGTCTGGTCGGTGAGGAATGTGAGCGGCAGGAAGACGGCCACCGCCGACACCGTGGCCGCCACGACGGCAAAGGAGATCTCCTGCATGCCGCGGCGCGCGGCCTCGAGGGGCGGCGTTCCTTCTTCGACCCAGCGGGCGATGTTCTCCAGCACGACGATGGCGTCGTCCACCACCAGGCCGATGGCCAGGGTCACGCCCATCAAGGTCAGCGTGTTGAGTGTGAAGCCCAGCGCATACAGGAACATGAAGGCGCCGAGGATCGAAACGGGGATGGCGACGGCCGGAATCAGCGTCGCGCGCATGGAGCGCAGGAAGACGTAGATCACCAGGATCACGAGGATCGCCGCCTCGAAGATGGTGCGGCTCACGTCCGTGATCGAGCGGCGGATGAAGCGCGACGAGTCCCAGGCCACCTGGAGCTCCACGCCCTGCGGCAGCTCGGCCCGGATCGCCTCCAGCTCGCCCCGGATGCCGTCGGACACGTCGATGGTGTTGGCCACCGATTGCTTCACCACGCCGAGGCCGATGCCGGGCTTGCCGTTGAAGCGGACCAGCTTGCGGGCGCTCTCGGGTCCCACCTCGACCCGCGCCACGTCGCGCAGGTAGACGGGCTTCCCGTCGACGTTCTTGATGATGAGGCTCTCGTACTCCTCCGCGGAGCTCAGCTCGCCCAGGCTGCGCACGGTGAACTCGGCATCCGTGGACTCGAGACGGCCCGAAGGGATGTCGACGTTCTCGCGGCCGATGGCCGCGGCCACGTCGGCGATGGTGATGTTCTGGGCGTTGAGCTGGCCGTTGTCGACCCACACCCGCATCGAGAAGCGGCGCTCGCCCGCGATGATGACCGTCGCCACGCCCGTGAGCTTCGCCAGGCGGTCGACGACCAGGGTATCGGCGAGGGTCGTGAGCTCGACCTGGTCGTAGCCCTCGCCGAAGAGGGCCATCCAGTACACCGGACGCGCATCCGAGTCCTGCTTGGAGACGATCGGCTCCTCGACCTCTTCTGGCAGCTTGCCGCGCGCTCGGGCCACCCGATCACGCACGTCGTTGGCGGCGGCCTCGAGGTCGCGTCCGAGCTCGAACTCGACGGTGATCATCGAGACCTGCTCTCGGCTCAGCGAGGTCACGTGCTTCACGCCCTCGATGCCGTTGACCTGATCTTCGATGGGATCGGTGACCGAGGTCTCGACGACTTCGGGAGCCGCGCCAGGAAAGATGGTGGTGACGGAGACCACCGGCGGGTCGACGTTGGGCAGGTAGCGGTTCTGGAGCCGCCCCAGCGAGATCAGGCCGAAGAGCAGGATCACCAGGGACATCACCGTCGCCAGCACCGGCCGGTCGATGCAGGCCTGAGAGATCCTCAAGTGCCTTCCTCTGCCCCCGCCCCCTCGGGTGCCTCGCGCCGGGCCTGTCCCCTGGCGCCGACATCCGACTCGACGACCCCGACCGTCTTGCCCTCACTCACCTTGTGGGTGCCGGCGGTGACGATGCGATCTCCGGACCGCAGCCCGAGAGTGACCTCGACGCGTCCGTCCCGGCGCAAACCCACCTCGATGGGAACGCGCGTGGCGACGTCGTCTTGCTTCAGCTTCCACACGTAGGTGCCCTGGCGGTCGAAAACCACGGCGGACTCGGGCACGAGAATGGCGTTCTGCCGCTGTCCGATCTCCATGTCGACGTCTGCGAACAGGCCCGCGCGCAGGCGTCCGTCCGGGTTCGGCACCCAGGCCTTGGCGATGATGCGGCGGGTCGCCGGGTCGAGGGTGGGAGAGACGAAGAAGACCTTGCCCGGGAAGACATCCCCCGGGTAGGGCGACACCCGCACCACCACCGGCGCCCCCACCTTCGTGAACAGGATTCCGATCTCACTGATGGCGAAGATCACCTGGAGGCGATCCACCGCGTCGAGGGAAACCAGCGGCTTGTAATCCTCGATGCGGTCTCCAGGAGCCACCAGCCGGGCACCCAGGACTCCGGCGAAGGGCGCGCGGATCTCCGTGCGCGCCAGCTCGACCTTGGCCAGCTCCACGCGTGCGCGTGCCACCCCGAGCTCCGCCCGGGCCTCGTCCTGGGCCGCCGCCGACGCCGCGTTGCGGGAGGCCAGGCTGCGCGTGCGCTGGTACACCGCGACGGCCAGTGCCAGATTCGCCTCGGCCTCGGCCAGGCGCGCCGTCTGCTCGTCCGAGCGGAGGGTGAGCAGCACCTCGCCACCCTCGACCTCCTGGCCCTCCTGGAACAGGATCTGGTCCACGACCCCATCGGTCTCGGCTTCCACCATCACCGAGTTCTCGGCGTTGAGCTGGCCGCTGAAGGTCACGACATCCTTCAGCAGCCCGGCCTCGACCCGCTGCGCTTCCACGTTGACCACCTGCGAATCGTGCTCAGCCTCGGCGTCCGGGTGGCAGCCCCAGGCCAGCGTGAAGATCGCCAGAAGAGCCGCGCAGGCCAGCAGAGAGCGCAGATGTGCCGCGAAAGGGGGCATCAGGTGATGGTATCGGACGGGCCGGAGCCCAGGTAGATGCCGCAGCGGCAGCGCGCTCCAGTCTCTACGCCGGTTAGCGGCCGGCTGGCGCCGCCCTGCCGGCACGGCAAGCCTGCGGCTTGCCTCAGTCTGCTCGCGGCCCTCCGTGCCGCGCTGGCAGCCGATATAGATGTGGTATCAAGCCGCCCGTGAAGATCGCCTGCCTCGACCTCGAAGGGGTCTTGATCCCCGAAATCTGGATCAACGTGGCCGAACGCACCGGGATCGACGCCCTGCGCCGCACCACGCGCGACGAGCCCGACTACGACGTGCTCATGAAGTACCGGCTGGGCATCCTCGCCGAGCATGGCCTGCGCCTGGGCGATATCCAGGACGTGATCGCCGGCATGCATCCGCTGGAGGGGGCTCCGGCCTTCCTCGAGTGGCTGAAGCAACACTTCCAGCTGGTGATCCTGTCAGACACCTTCTACGAGTTCGCGGACCCGCTGATGGCCCAGCTCGGCCGCCCCACCCTCTTCTGCCACCGGCTGGAGAGCGACAGCGCGGGCCGGGTGGTCGACTACCACCTGCGTCTGGACGACCAGAAGCGCAAGGCGGTGCGTGCGTTTCGAGACCTGGCCTTCGAAGTGATCGCCGCCGGCGATTCCTACAACGACACCAACATGCTCTCCGAGGCCAACACCGGGATCCTGTTCCGACCGCCGGAGAACGTGATCCGCGAGTTCCCGCAGTTCCCCGTGACGACCAGCTACGACGAACTGCGCGCGGCCTTCATCGAGGCCGCCCGCTAGCCACCCGCAGAGGCAAGCCAAAGGCTTGCCGTGCCGGCAGGGCGGCGCTAGCCGGCCGCTAACCGGCAAGAAACCGTGCCCGCCTCGCGCACCGCGTCGACCTTGAACATGCGCTGCCCACCCGGCTGGTAGGTGATGACCAGGGCGCGCCGGCTCTCATCGGATTCGTTCGGCTGCGAGCCGTGCACGGTGTGCGGGCTGAAGAAGACCAGGCTACCGGACGGGACCTCGACGGCCAGCTGGCGGCTCTCGTCGAAGTAGCGCGGATCCGTGAACAGAGGCCCCAGCTCGCCCAGGTCCTGGCGCCCGGGCAGGCGCCCCTTGGAGTGGCTGCCGGGCACCACCCGGAAGCAGCCGTTTCTCTCGCTGGCCTCGTCCAGCGCGACCATCACGTTGGGCAGCTGGTCCAGGTGATCGCAGAAGTGCGCCCAGTAGGGGGAGTCCTGGTGCCAGCGGAAGCCCGAGCCCTCGCGCGGCCGCTTGAGGTTGATCTTCTCGGTGAACAGGGACACGCGCTCGTCGCCCACCAGGTCGCGCATCGGCTCGACCAAGCGCGGATCGTCGATCAGGCGGTCCAGGCGGGAATCCAGCTGGTGGAAGGGCTCGATCACGCGGATGGTGCTGGAGCCGGGTCGGTGCTCGAACTGGATCGTGGCGCTCGCCGCATCGTGATAGCGGTTGCCGTCGACCCGGTAGCTCTCCCCCTCCGCCTCGGAGGCGAGGGCGGCCCGCCCGGCCACGCGCTCCACAGCGGCGTGCAGCGGCGTGAGCTCGCTTGGCTGGAAGGCGCCGCGCCGCACGAAGTAGCCGTCGCGCTGCCAGGCTTGCCGCTCCTGGGAGGTGATTTGTCCGAACATGCCGGGCGGAGTCTGCTCACCAGCGCCCCAGACGCAAGCTCCCCGTGGGGCGTCGCGTTGTCGAAGCCCACCGGAAGCGGCGTTTTACCGAACTTTTACAGCTTGGTGCCTGCGCCGGGTCGATGCACTTCCTACGGTCCGGGGCGTCCCCCCCGGTACCCATGCAGGAGGAGCTCGTGGCACAGCCGATTTCCATCGCCGCCGAACAGGCAGGCATCGAGAAGGAAGGCCGACTGACCGAGGCAGAGGGCTGGTGGGCGCAGCAGAGCTGGATCACCCGGATCGTCTACTGGGGCCTCCACGCGTCGCTGCTGGCCATGTTCTGGGTCGGCATCAGCACCGCGGACGTGGCCCTGCTGGCAGCCACCTTCTTCGCCCGCATGTTCTTCATCACTGGCGGCTACCACCGCTACTTCGCCCACAAGACCTACCAGACCAGCCGGCCCTTCCAGTTCGTGCTGGCCTTCTTCGGCTGCTCGGCCACGCAGAAGGGCCCGCTCTGGTGGGCGGGCCACCACCGCGTGCACCACAAGTACACGGACCAGCCGGGCAAGGACACGCACAGCCCGCGCGATGGGTTCTACCACTCACACCAGGGCTGGATCTTCGAGTCGCGCTTCGACGGCTCCGCGCTGGACCAGATCCGCGACTTCGCGCAGTACCCGGAGCTGATCTGGCTCAACCGCTGGCACGTCGCTCCGGCGATCGCCCTGGCCGTCTTCTGCTACCTGGTCGGCGGCTTCAGCGGTCTGTACTGGGGCTTCGCGGTCTCCACCGTGCTGCTCTGGCACGCGACCTACTCGATCAACTCGCTGGCCCACATCTTCGGCAAGCGCGTCTACGCCACGCCCGACGACAGCAAGAACAACTGGTGGCTGGGCATCCTCACCCTGGGTGAGGGCTGGCACAACAACCACCACCACTTCTGCGTCTCCGCTCGCCAGGGCTTCCGCTGGTGGGAGATCGACATCACCTACTACGTGCTGCGCGGTCTGCAGGCCATCGGCGTGGTGTGGGACATTCGCGAGCCTCCGGCACACATCGTCGAGGCCACGATCGAGGCCCGAGCGGCCCAGAAGCAGGCCGCCTGAACGCACTCAGGTCCGGAGCGGCAGAGCCTCCACGCCGCGCAGGAAGGTAAGACGCCGCCACTTCGGCTCGGCATCCGCGAGGCTCAGGTCCGGGAATCGGCGCAGCAGCCCAGCCAGGGCGACCTGCCCTTCCAGGCGCGCGAGCTGTGCCCCCAGGCAGAAGTGGACACCCTGGCCGAACGAGAGGTGGCGGTTCTCGCCGCGTGAGATGTCCAGGCGGTGGGCCTCCTCGAATGCTTCGGGGTCGCGGTTGGCCGACCCGAGCACGGCCACAACCGCCTGCCCCGGCCGAAAGGCGTGGCCGCGGAAGTCGACCTCCTGGGTCGGAATCCGCATGGTGAACTGCACCGGGGAATCCCAGCGCAGCAGCTCCTCCACCGCGGTGCCGATGTGTTCGGGCTCGCGGCGCAGCCGCTCGAGCTGGTCCGGGTGGCGGAACAACGCCAGCAGGCCGTTGCCGATCAGGTTGGTCGTGGTCTCGTTGCCCGCCGCCAGCAGCAAGGCCACCGTGCCGTGTAGCTCCTGCTCCGAGAGGCGGTCGCCCGCCTCCTCCGCCAGCACCAGGGCGCTCAGCAGATCGTCTGCAGGACATCGGCGACGTTGCTCGATGATCCCTGCCAGGTAGGCGAAGAACTCCTCCACGGTGCGACGCAGCACCTGCGGCCCGGGGGAGGCCTGGGGATCGAGGAATCCGACCAGATGGTTCGACCAGCGCTTGAAGAGCTCGCGATCGCGGGCGGGAATCCCGAGCATCTCCGCAATGATGGTGACCGGGAGCGGTACCGCGAAGTCGCGGATCAGGTCGAACTCGCCCTTGCCCGCCAGCTGCGTCAGCAGCTCGTCCGTGAGCTCCTCCACGCGCGGGCGCAGCTTCTCGACCGCCCGCGGCGTGAAGGCCTTGTTCACCAGGCTGCGCAGGCGCGTGTGGTCGGGGGGGTCGCGGCGCAACATCACCGGCTCCTGAGGCGCCTCCGGGTCCACCAGTCCCGCTCGAATCGACGCCGCGTTGCGGCGCGCGAAAGCAGCGAGCTGGCGGTCGTCGGCCGAGAAGCGCGGATCCCGCAGCAGCTCCACGCAGTCCTCGTGGCGGAAAAGGATCCAGCCGCGCACCGCGTGGCTGCGGTGCACCGGGTCGTTCTCGCGCAGGCGTTGATAGAGCGGATAGGGGTCGCGCTGGGCTTCGCCCATGATCGGGTTGAAGGAGTACCCGGTCTGGAGGCGCTCGAGCACCAGCCCGCCCGCCATGCGCACGGCCTCTCGAGCCATGAAGAGCTTCATGTGGATCGACACGGCGGGGCTCCATGTTCCGTGCGAAAAGCGTCCATGTCCACAAGACGTTTCGACTCACGGGAACGCTCGGCCGCGAAGCCGAGCAGGTGGCTCTCGAGGGCCGCGCGGCCCGAGGCCAGCACCTCGTCGGGGGCGTCCCGCGCCACGACGTCGGCGAAGTGGGCGACGAGCCCGGTATCGCCGCCGTAGTGGCCGGCCGCATCGCGCGCGAACTCGAAGCGCTCGTTGCCGGTCCGCCCGGGCCTCGAAAGCTCGAGCCAGCCCTCCTCGAGCGCGCCCCGGAGTTCGCCCTCGGTGCCAGTGATGCGCAGTCGCCGGGTCTCCACGGCCGCAAAGCCCGTGACGCTGAAGCTCGCGGTGAGGCCCTCTCCGAAGTCGATGGCCACCAGCTGATGGTCGACCACATCGTTGTCGCAGTGATACACGCAGCGCCCGTAGCGGCTGCTCTCGAGCGCGCGCAGACGCGCGTCGCGGGACGGATCCGCCGACAAATCGCTCCACGGCCAGTGACGCGCCAACTCGTCGTCCACGCCCGCGTAGAAGCGCACGGCGTCGTGGGGGCAGCTCTGCTGCACCGGGCAGCCGTCGCTACAGCGTGCCGGCGCGCCGGCGGGCGCGCACTCGCGCGCGTAGCCCGAGCGTGCGCCGAAGGAGGCCACCTGCTGTCCCGGCCTTCCGGCGAACCAGGCAATAAGATCGAGGTCGTGGCAGCTCTTGGAGAGCAAAAACGGCGCGGCCAGCGCCCGGTTGCGGAACTTCCCCCGCACG
>Ga0255057_10001345_pt1 | contig 13916 bp, 10 predicted proteins | sample Cases_109_6_MG_FD_189022 | JGI IMG/M metagenome (GOLD analysis project Ga0255057, IMG submission 189022) | Seawater microbial communities from Amundsen Gulf, Northwest Territories, Canada - Cases_109_6 | ecosystem: Environmental > Aquatic > Marine > Gulf | place: Canada: Northwest Territories... | reverse complement strand
AAAAACTCGGCCTGAGCGCTTATGAATACCTCCGCGACCGCCTCAGCGGCGCCCGCGACCTGCCGTCGCTCGCCCAAACCATCCACCAAGCCGCCCAATCACCCGTCGCTAGCGGTTGAGAGGATACCAATTTAACGCCAAAAATGTCGCTCGTTGTGGGCGTCGGGTCGTTGAAGGTTCGCAGCAAGTTGCCGAAGGTTGGGCTCAGAGGGTCGCCGTCGAACAGATGGGCCTGACCGACGTTGGTTCCGTTGGTGTCGTCATCACGTGCACCGATGAGGATGTTGTTGCCGTCCAGCGCCACCGAACCAAAAAGGTCGCCCGTTGTGGGCGTCGGGTCGTCGAAGGTCCACAGCAGGTTGCCGAAGGTCGGGCTCTGGGGGTCGCCGTCGAACAGATGGGCCCGACCGACATTCTCTCCGTGCGTGTCGTCGAACCGATCGCCGATGAGGACACGCTTACCGTCCAGAGCCAAATCGTCGCCAAACTGGTCGCTCGTTGTGGGCGTGGGGTCGTTGAAGGTCCACAACAGGTTGCCGGTCATCGCGTCGAACAGGTGGGCCTGACCGACCGTGAGTCCGAGCGTACAGTCACGAGGAGCGCCGATGAGGACGTTGTTGCCGTCGAGGGCTACCGAGTCGCCAAAATTGCCACAACGACTGTCGGCCGGTATGCCAGTCGGGTCGTCGAAGGTCCGCAGCAGATTACCGGACAACACATCGAATAGATGGGCCTGACCAGGACGGCCACCACCAGCTGGTGCTCCGATGAGGGCTTTGTTACTGTCGAGGGCTACCGAGGTGCCAAATCTGTCCCCCACTGTGGCGTTGGGGTCGTCGAAGGTTCTCAGCAGATCGCCGGTCACCGCGTCGAACAGGTGGGCCTGACCGACATTCTCTCCGTGCGTGTCGTCACCACGTGCGCCGATGAGGACGTTGTTGCCATCAAGGGCTATTTCTAAGCCAAATTCGTCGCCATTGGGCGTCGGGTCGTCAAAGGTATGCAGCAGGTTGCCGGTCAAGTCGAACAGATGAGCCTGACCTGCATCGTTGGAAAATCTAGCGCCGATGAGGACGTGGTTGCCGTCGAGGGCCACCGTGCCAAATTCGGCGTCGATTCCGGGGGTGGGGTCGTTGAAGGTAACGGGCGCGGCATCAGCCGTGACGCCGAGCATTGCCACCAAGAATGCTGCCACGAAACAGTGTCGCCAACGGGTGTAGTTGTGCTCAGCAGCAGTGTGGATTTGCCGGTTGGGTGTGGTCATCAGATATCTTTCTGATTACTAAGCCGCCGGCTGTCGTGACCGATCGGTCGAGTTCTCAATAGACAGTGTGACAGATGGAGCCAGTTTGGTCAAAAAATAATCTGAAAAGCGGAAAAGCAGCCTATCCGGCAGCCGGCTTTCGCAGAGCCAGGGCCCGGGAGTCTGTGATCGACAAGTGGGCCGTCGACAGTGGCCTCAAAACGTGCTCGCTTTTTCAGGAGGATCATCGATAATCAACGTACGCGCACGGGGTGCCACTGTCTGGCTTGCCCAGCAGTGAAACCCTGTACCCGCTTCGCACTGCCGGACAAGCCGGACAGTGGCACCCAACTTGGGATTCCGCGCGTCTCCAAAACGCACATCGTAACCCTCCGCCCGGAATCCCGCGGAGGCACATTCCCAACAGCCCTAGGCTACCTCCTCCGCGGCTCTGCGCCTCCGCGTGAGACATTCCCGAGTGGCCAAAAATCGTTGTAGAATTCTCTCCGACGATCGCTAAGATGGAACGTGTTTGCAATTTGGAAGGCGGTAGGATTAAACGCTGAGGACGCGGAGTTCCGCAGAGGGCCGCGGAGGATTTCTTTTTTTGAAATAGACTCTACGAGTCTCCGCGACTCACTGCGCCCTCTGCGTTTAATCCGAACAACTGACCACAGACAACTGACTATCGATTCAAGAAAGGAGTTCGATATGACCCAAATGCGTCCCTTTTTTTCCACGTCAATCGCGTTTGACTCTGCAATGGTCGCGCAAAGCGATCAAGCGACGGGAAAAAAGAGACGAATACTTTCCCCGAAGTTGGGACCCCAGGAGGAGGGAAAAAAAGGGGGATGGCGGAGGGTGGATTTGGGATTTGGGATTTGGGAATGCGGATGCTTGTCTTCGATGTCGATTTTTCCGGGCGTGTCGCTCGGCTGCTGGGTCATGTTGCAAGATCCACTCGTGTGCTGCACACCGCCTGGAGGGAAGAAGCCCCCGCCTCTGCCGGGGAACTAAGGGTAAGTTGGGTGTCCAGTGGCGAATAACCAAGAGCGGCCGGGCACACTTATCCCGGCTGAAACCAGGATAGTTTGCAAAACAGGGCTTGATTCGTTCTAATAGCGAGCCGCGAGTCGGCCAGCCGAAAGTAAGAGTCTATCCCAGAACTAGGTTGGAGGTATCCAGCGGTTGGGAAAGTTTGAACAACCAAGCAGTTTTGGGACGTGCAGTAAAAGCGTTCGATGCGGATTGCCGAGGCCGCGTCGGTTGGCCTGACCCTCAATTGAGGTCTCGAGGAGGGTTGCCATGGACACACATATCGTTGATGTCAATCGACGGAGATTCTTGGAGCAGTCGGGCAGAACGGTGCTCGCCGCGGGAACCGCCCTCTGTGCACCCACCCTCGGCGCCTGGGCCGACGACGTGCCGCTACCGGCAGGGGCCGACCAGAAGTCTCAGCCGGAGTCGTTGGTGAAGCTACTCTACGAATCGTTCTCCCCCAAGCAGAAGGAATCGGTCTGCTTCCGATGGGACCACCAGGACGGCAAGCGAGGCCTGTTGCGGACCCACGTGGCCAACAACTGGGACATCACCGAGTATTACGTCAATGATGACTTCTATTCGGACGACCAACAGGCCATCATCCGCGCGATATTTGAAGGGCTCTACCAGGCGGATTGGCACGAACGGATCGATCGGCAGTTGAGCGACGACTCCGGCGGGTTCGGTGATCAGAACAGCATCGCCATCTTCGGCGAGCCGGGAAGCGAGAAGTTTGAGTTCGTGATGACCGGCCGGCACATGACCATCCGCTGCGACGGCAACACGGCGGAGCACGTCGCGTTCGGCGGCCCCATCTTCTACGGCCACTCCGCCGACGGTTTTCATGAGGGACCGATGCACGAGGGGAACGTCTTCTGGCCGCAGGCGGTCGAGGCGAATAAGTTGTACCAGGCTCTCGACGGCAAACAACAGAAGATGGCGCTAGTGCGCCGCGGTCTGCCGCGAGAACATCGCGTCGGCTTCAAGGGCCAGCAGGGTCAGTTTCAAGGTATTCCGATTGCAGAACTCTCGGCCGATCAAAAGGGGCGCGTGCAGGAAGTGCTCCGCAAGCTGGTCGAACCCTACCGCCAAACCGATCGCGACGAGGTGATTGCCTGCCTCAAAGCACAAGGCGGGATCGACGCTTGCCATCTGGCGTTCTACCAGGAGAAAGACATCGGCAAAGACGGCGTGTGGGACAACTGGCGGTTGGAGGGCCCGTCGTTCGTGTGGCACTACCGGGGCTCCCCGCACGTGCACGTCTGGGCCAACGTGGCCGACGATCCTTCGGTAAAACTCAACGCGTGAGGAGAGGCGGTTTCAAAACACAAAAAGCCCGGCAATCTCATGAGGTGATCACCTCGAACATCTGTGCGCGGATATGGTCGAGGCGCTGTTGGTCGAGGATCTTGTGACCCTCGCGATCAGTGACGTAGAACACGTCAACCACTTGGTCGAGAGACGTGCCGATCTTGGCGTGGTGGATCACCAGCGACAGATCGTGCAGCCTCTGGGCTAGCTGGTAGAGCAGGCCCGTGCGGTCAAACGTGAACACCTCGATCAATGTGCATTGGTCGGACGCACCGTTGTCGATCTGCACCTCGTTGGGCAATGCCGTCAGCTGGATCGACGCCTCGGCCTGCTCCTGTCCCCACTTCCTGCGGAACCGGGGCGGCTGGTCCGAATCGGCCCCAGCGACCAACGCGCGGCAGATCTTGTCCAGCCGATCCGGAGGCGTCTCTTCGGGATACAGCAGGTCGGTCGCCTCGTAGCGGAGCATCAGCAACTCGCTGGCCAGGATGTCGGTGTTGGCGGAGAGAATCTGCATCCCCTCGCCAGACAGAGTGCCGGCCATATTTGAAAACATCCCCCGGCCCACGCCATGGTTCACGCCGGCGGTGAACTGAATCGTTTGGGTCTGGGATTGGTACACACACCAGGCGTCCACTCCCTTTTCCCCGAGTTGGCGAAAGCGCCGCAACGTCTCCACGATCTCGGCTGCGTCGCGCCCGGCGAGATAGCCGAGCGGCAGCGCGGCTATCTGCTGGGCGAACCACTCGTCGGTTTGCTCTGCGGGGACGAGCTGCTCGAGAACCTCGCGGCGGTGAGACTCCAGCAGCGAATCCGGCCTGGCCTCTGGAGAATCCTCCAGAATCTTTGCCGAGTGGACATAGACGTCGGTTAGCACGTCGACCTTCCAGTCATTGAGCACGCCCGGACCTACGGCGGCCAGGTCGGCACAGGTGAGCAAAAAAAGCATTCCCAACCGATCGACGCCGCCAATCTCGGTGGCGAAACGCTGAATCAGTCGCTCGTCGCTCGTGTCGCGGCGAAATGTCAAGTGGGACATCACCAGATGCTTGTGCACCAAGAAGGCGACGTCTGCCGTGGCGTGTTCGTCGAGCCCCAGCAGTTTGGCCGTTTCCTCGGCCCGCCGCCGGCCGACTTCGCTGTGGTCTTCCTCGTACCCTTTGCCCAGATCGTGCAAGAGCAGTGCCAGGTGGAGCACCCGCTTGTCGGCCACGTCTCGATAGGCGTGGCCCAAGGCGTCGTTTCGATCGGCAAACTGGGCTGCCCGCCGGACCGCCCGCAGACAGTGCTCGTCGACCGTGTATTTGTGATACTCATTGAATTGCAGCAAACAACGTGCATGCCGCATGGCGGGGATGATCTTTTCCAGATAGCCCAATTCGTGGAGCACGCGCAACGCTTCACCTACGTGTGCGGGATCTGCGAGCAGATCGTAAAACTGCCCGCCAACCTCACTGGCAACCACCTCGGGAAACTCGGGCGCCGCCAGTAGCAGGGCCGACCAGGTGGCGTGGTCGAGCGGTTTACCGTATTGTGTGGACAGTTCGACCAACCGTAGCACTTCGCGGATGTCGACGCGCAGCTTGGCCAAACCGGTGGGCGTGGCGGAGATTTTGTTGAGACCGATGCGAAAGTCGCCCGCCACCGTCTTGCTCAGCATGGGATCGAGCACGCGGGTCACTGGGGAGATGACCTGCAAGCTGGCGTCGCGGCGCCGCACCAGTTGCCAGAGGTGATTGGTGTGGCGAAAATAGTCGCGCATGAAGCGTTCCACCGGCAACATTCCCTTGCCTCCCTGGAAGCCGAATCGTTTGGCAATGCGGAGTTGCTCGGCCCGATTGAGCAAGTCACGGGAGGCGCCGGCGTAAAAATGCATCTCATTGCGGAGTCTGAGCAGGAACAACCGCGCGGAGAGCAGTCGGCGGTGATCAAACTTCGAGAGGGCTCCGAGCAAATGCAGGCGATCAGGGTCCGACGCGCCATGCTCGGCAAATCCCAACCAGCGCAGCAGATTCAGATCGCGCAAGCCCCCGCGAGAGCGTTTCACGTGTGGCTCCAGTAGATAGACGGTCGTGCCATACTCGTCGCGTTCGGCAGTGCGCGCGTCGAGTATCGTGCGGAGCAGTGTCTTGCGGTTGCGCCCGACCATCTTGGCGAAACCAGCGCGGAACCGGTCGTACACCTCCTGATTGCCCAACAGTAGCCGCGTGTCGATCATCGAGGTGCAAATCACCGGGTCTTCGCGGGCCAATTGGACGGCATCCCCCACGGTGCGCACGCTATGTCCCAACTGCAAACCGACGTCGAAGATCCCTTGAGTCAACGGGCGAACCAAGGTCGTCAACTGTTCCGGACGCTTCAAGGCGTGCAGGATCATCAGATCGACGTCGGAATAGGCAGCGCATTGCCGACGGCCGTAACTTCCCAGTGCGACAATGGCCACGTTGGCGCGGAGAGAATCGGCAGATTTCGAGGCGTCGAACTCTTCCAGCGAGAGTTCGAACAGCCGAAATACGATCGTGTCGATCAACGAAGCCAGCCGCGCCGAGACCTGGGGACCGGGAAGGCCCCGGTCGTGCAGGCGGCGCACCTCCTGCTGCTGCTGGCGAAGATCGTCGCGTAGAGACTGGACGGTCGTACTGATGCGGGAACTGTCCGACACGCCGAGGGCCTTTTTTCACGGTAGCGGCAGAAACGAGCAATAAAGCCCTGGGGTTGAAACCCCAGGGCTTCTAGACGTTTGACGGATCTCCCGATCCGCGCTAGAGGGCTTCGCCGCCCGTTTCGCCCGTGCGGATGCGGATCGTATCGGCCAGATCCGACACGAAAATCTTGCCATCGCCGATCTGGCCCGTTTGGGCCGTCTTGATGATGGTGTCGATGACCGCCTGAGCCTGATCGTCCGCCACGGCGATTTCGACCTTGACCTTCGGCACAAAGTCGACTGCGTACTCGGTGCCCCGATAGGTTTCGGTGTGACCTTTCTGTCGGCCGAAGCCACGGACCTCGGTAATCGTCATGCCGGCGACCCCCTGTTCACTGAGGGCGTTTTTGACGTCCTCGAGCTTGAAGTGACGAATCACTGCTTCGATTTTTTTCATCGCGTGATTTCCCTATGTATTTGACTAGGTGCCCGGCGGCCCCTGCCATTCTACGTGAAAATGTAACCTTCTTCACCATGCTCGCTGAGGTCGAGACCTTTCATTTCGTCGTTTCCGCTGACTCGTAGTCCGACCACGGCGTCGAGCACCTTCAGGATGATGAACGTGGCAACCAGGGTAAAGACCCAAGTCACCCCGATTGCCGCCAGTTGCCCCGGCATCACGCTGCCACCTTCCCACATGCCCAGCAACTCGCCATCGGCGATGTTCCAGCACTTCCGGGTGGCGAACACCCCGGTGAGCAGTGCCCCCAGCGTGCCTCCCACACCATGAACGCCGAAGGCGTCCAGCGAATCGTCGTAGCGGAAACGGTTTTTCACCACTCCGCAAGCCAGGGCACAAACCACGCCGGCCGCAAAGCCCATCACCAGGGATTCCATCGGATTGACAAAACCGGCCGCGGGCGTGATGCAGACTAGGCCGGCCACGACACCGGAAGCCGCACCCAACACGCTCGGCTTGCCGTGAGTGAACCACTCATACAGGGCCCAACCCAACAGGCCGGCCGCGGCCGAGAAATGCGTCACAGCGAACGCGCTACTTGTAAGATGGTCGGAGAGTAGTTCGCTGCCGGCGTTGAAGCCAAACCAACCGACCCACAACATTGCCGCGCCGAGCACGGTATAGGTCATATTATGAGGTCGGAGGTCGGCGCTGCCGTAGCCGTCGCGTTTGCCGAGCACCAACGCACAGACGAGCGCGGAGACGCCGGAGCTGATATGCACGACCGTACCGCCAGCAAAGTCGAGCGCGCCGCCCATGATCGCATGATCCGAACCGAAGGTGAGAATCCCGCCGCCCCAGACCCAGTGGCACAAGGGACAATAGACCAGCGTGCCCCACAGAATATTGAACAACACCATCGTGCTGAATTTCATCCGTTCGGCAAACGCCCCGCAGATCAGCGCCGGAGTAATGATGAAAAACATGCCTTGGAACAGCATATGGGTGTATCGAGGGATGTCTCCTGCCATCGGTTCCACTGGCGCTCCGGCTTCCTCATCCCAAGTGCGCTCGACGCCGTTCATGAACAAGTAGTCGCAGTTGCCGATGTAGGGGCCGTCTCCGCCAAAGGCCAGCGAGTAGCCGTACAACGCCCAAAGGACGGTCATCAGCCCCATCAGAAACATACACTGCATCATCACGCTCAAGACGTTTTTCCTGCGCACCAAGCCGCCGTAGAACATCGCCAGGCCGGGGGCCGTCATGAACAGCACTAGTGCGCAACTGGTGAGCATCCAAGCGTTGTGCCCGGCCAACAGCGCTGCGTCGGCCTTCTCGTTGACCGCCGCCAGATCGGGCGTCTCCTGAGCAAAGAGCCGCTGGGCTTGCCACAAGGTTCCCGCGATTACCAACGCGAGCGTGAGCCACCGTAACATTCCGCCCATGTTAATCCTCCACCATTTTTTACGAAGTTGCAGTGAGAAGACGCTCTTGCCCAGAGCCACTGGTCTCGGGCGCTTGTCGATCGATGCTGCTGACGCTGAAGGCAAACAAGAGCTTCGTCGACGACGTGAGACAGGTAGGTAGGATAAAACGCTTCGATCTGAGAGTAAAGTAGGTGCCGGACAAGACGAGTCGAGGGGCGAATATCAGCGATTATAGGCCCTTTTCCCACTCGGTGTCCCCGAGGTGCGCCTCGGCATTGGCTGTTCGAGCCAGGACAAACAGTAGATCGCTGACTCGATTGACGTATTTGAGCACCAGCGGACGCACTTGGGCCTGCTCGGAGAGGGCCACAACCAGTCGCTCGGCTCGGCGACAAACGCAGCGAGCCAGATGCAGGGCCGCGGCGGCCGGCGAGCCGCCCGGAAGGATAAATGCCTTGAGTGGCGGCAGACCCTTTTCCAGAGTATCGATCTGGGCTTCCAGTTCAGCGATGACCTTATCTTGCAGAACTTCAGTGGCGGAGTGGGACGTTTTGAGCGTGGCCAACTCGGCTCCCAGATGAAACATTTGACTCTGTAGCCTGAGCAAGATCTCGTCGCATCGCGACGACACGCCGGCTGCCCGGACGACCCCCAACACGGCGTTGAGTTCGTCGATGGTGCCATAGGCGCTCAGACGCCGATCGCTCTTGGAAACGCGTCCACCCCCCAACAGGCCCGTCGTCCCTTCGTCGCCAGTGCGGGTGTAGATCTTCATTGGGTCACTCAGATGTTCAGCGTGGACAAGCAAACGCTCGCACTGTGATTCTGTTAGCCTACTTCATTGAGGAGGCGTCCGCATGCCAGAATTGCCGGTCCGGTCGATTAGTCCGGTTGTGCCAGAAACGGGTCACGGGGCATGTTTTTTTCGGGATTAAGGTCGTTCTGGCCAGTCTTCGAGCCCTGATTTCCACGAAAGGGCCGACTCAGGTGCGTCTGAGCTCCGTCGTCAGGCAGTCCAAGCTATTCATTCCTACGCGGCCAATAAGCCCTACACAGCCAATAAGGCGAGGGCGCGACGGAAGCCAGGATTTCGTTAGCAAATACTAACATATGGGTCCATTTGTTGCGCAGTCACCGTTAAAAGGGTTTTCTGGTTGTTCGATGACCAAAATGCAAGGAGAATGTAGGCTTAAGCGTTGATTCGGGCTAGAATCTAACGTCCATATAGTTTGCCCACTTTGCCGAATCCACCACTAGCTAACCCTTGGTTATACTAGCTACGTAGGTACCCTAGGAACTCTGGGGTCGACCGGCATTGGTTGGCGGCTTAATCACATAGCTCTTTGGAGAGTCTCAGATGTCGCGATGGTTTGTCTGCCTGGTGTTGGGTCTGGTGGTGCTTGGCTTCGCGGTTTGGAGGGTGGATGCCGGGGTGGCGTTGCCCGCTGCACAAGCAGCCTCCGCGCCAGCAGCGATCACTAAAGAAAACACCGCAGAGAACACGGAGAATCCGCAGCCTGAAGCAGCCAAAGACGACGAGGACGGCGACTCCGAGGACGCGAAACAGGATAGCGAAGAAGTTGCCGAGGATGATTCGGCAACCGAAGAGGAAGAAGACGCGAACAAAAACGATGGCGACGAGGCTCCCGCGACGGACAAGGCCAAGGCAGACGACGAGTCTGCGGAGAAAGATGCTGACAAAGAGAAAGAGTCCGAGGAGAAATCTGACGACGAGGAAGAAAAGGCGAAGAAAGACGAAAAGAAGCCCAAGCCGTACAAAGTCGAGCACAAACCGCTGAAAATCGAAGTGAAGCTAGACGGATTTTTTATCGCCGACCAGATGGAAGAGGTCGCTTTGCGGCCTGAGGTTTGGACGCAATTCAAGGTGCTCGAGGCGGTCGAGCACGGTACACCGGTGAAGAAGGGCGAGGTGCTGGTTCGCTTCGACGACGAAAAGATTGAAGAGAAATTGTCCGAAGAGTCGATCGATCAGCGGGTCGGCGAATTGTCATTGATGCAGGAAGAAGAAGAGTTCCCTCGCGTTGAGAAGCTGCTGGAACTCAAGTATGATCAGGCCAAGACCGCGCATGAGCGGTTGGTTGAAGACTTCGATTACTACAAGAACACCGACCGGCCGTTCATGGTGCGGATCGCCAATTATCGCTTCAACTCGGCCAAGGAAGACCTTGAATCGCAGCGCGAGGAACTGGCGCAACTGGAGAAAATGTATGCGGCCGATGAGTTGACCGAGGAGACCGAAGAAATCGTACTACGACGGCAGAAATTCCAGGTGGCCACCGCCGAGTTGATTCTGGAACTGCAAACTGCCAGTCGCGACTATACGCTCGATGTGGTGCTGCCGCGCTCCGACGAGACCTACGCCAGGCAACTCGAAGAGTCGCAGTTGAAGTTCAATCAAGTCAAGACCGAGAAGGAAATGGGTCTGACTCGCGGCAAGTATGAATTAGCAAAGAAGCGAGACGCCCGCGTCAACAGCGTCCAGCGCCACGCCAAACTTGTCAGCGATCGGGCACTGATGGTGCTGAGGGCGCCGACTGACGGGATCGTCTATTATGGTCGGTGTGTGAAGGGTAAGTGGTCGGAAGTTAGTTCTCTGACGACCAAGTTGCGCCCCTTTGGCACCGTCTCTCGCAATACGGTTCTCATGACGATTGTCAAGCAACGTCCGCTGCACGTGGAGACAAAACTCACGGAGAAGAATCTGCCCGACTTCAAGACGAGTTTGGCCGCCGTGATCACTCCCGGCGCCGATGACAAGCTGGAACTGCCGGGCAAGATCACCAAGATTCAGGGGATCCCCGACGCCGCCAACCGCTTTGCCATGTTCTTGGACGTGGACCTATCCGACGCCCCTGAGTGGCTCGTGGCCGGGATGACGTGCCAAACCACGGTGAAGGTCTACGAGAACAAGTCGGCCCTCGTGATTCCCACCAACATGGTGCAAACCGACGAAGAAGACGAGACAACCAAATACGTGATGCTTGTCGATCCCGAAGAAGAAGAACCCGTACGTCGCGACGTAAAGCTGGGTCGGAGTAAGGACAAGCTGGTCGAGGTGCTCCAGGGACTCCAAGAGGGCGACGAGATTGTCAAAGAAGAGAAGAAAGAAGAGTCGTCGAAAGACGGCTAGCGCTTTGTCAAAGCAAGATTTTCGGGTTTTCATGTTAGCCGGCACCGTCCCGGTGCCGCGCGGATGCGGCGAAAAACACGGCACCGGGATGGTGCCGGCTGAATTCAACAAACCGAAAGCCGGCACACCCATGTGCCGATGTTTTGTCATTGTCGCTGCGACTTTATTGTGCTTTTCGGCTGCGGCGGTCGGCGAAGACGTCGGCGAAGACGTCGGCGAAGTTGCTGTCGAGACCGCCCAACGGATTACGTTCCCACTGTCGGTGATCGGGCCGGAGCCGGCCGACATTACGCCTCCATCTGCTGCGGAGGTCCATGAGGCCATCCGGCGGGGCGTCGCCTTTCTGTTGGAATCCCAACTCAAACAGGGCGCTTGGGGGCGCTCGGCCAACAGCAAGTACTATCGCATTTGGGCGCCAGTGCCAGGAGCGCATGACGCTTTCCGCACGGCGACGACCTCGTTGTGCGTGATGGCGTTGGTCGAGGCCCGCCAGCTCTTCGAGGGGGAACTTCGCGAACAGATGGAACAGGCCATCGATCGTGGGCAGGCTTGGCTGTTGGAGCACGCCGACGATCTCAGACGGAGCGAACCGGACGCGGCGGACGACTATTTCGGCTATGCCCTCTACAACGTGTGGGGCCACTCCTTTGCGATTCATGCCATCGTCCGCCTGCACGAGCGTGCGTCCGGCGACGCGCGGCTTCAAGCCAAGCTGCGAAATCTCTTGGAATACCAGGTCGATCGTCTGCGGCGAGATGAGTATCTCAACGGCGGCTGGGGATATTACGACGAGGCATTCTCCGATAAGTATGGCCGGAACCTACGGCCCCGACGGGCGCGGATGCAGCGGCCGACCGGCAGTCCCATCAGCTTTACGACTGCCACCGCACTCATTGCGCTCAAGGAGGCGGCGGCGTTGGGCGTCGAGTTTCCCGAGGCGGCCCTCCAGCGCGCGATTGCCTCAATCCACCGACAGCGTTACCCCGATTTCGCGTATGCCTACGGCGAGTACCTTCGCTACAGTCCGCGAGCAGGGATCAATCGTCCTGCAGGCAGTTTGGGTCGCTCCCAGGTCTGCAATCTGGCGTTGCGACTGTACGATGATCCGCTGGTGACCGACGACGTGCTCAAGACTTGGCTCAAGCGGCTGATCGCCCGCAACGGTTGGCTCAGCATGAGTCGTAAGCGTCACATCCCGGGCCAGTCGCCCCACTTCGCTGATTTTGGCGTGGCGGGATATTTCTATTACTATGGCCATTTTTACGCCACGATGTGCTTCGAGCAACTTCCCGAACAGGAGTGGCCGTATTACCAGGCCCACGTGGCTCATCTGCTCTTGCCGCTGCAAGAGAAAGATGGCAGTTGGTGGGACTACATTCTCTACGACTATCACCAGCAATATGGCACGGCGATGGCCATCTCGTCGCTGGTACGTTGTAGCCAGAGTCCGTCCTCGGCTACCGAATAGCGGCACAATCTCTCCCGTGGCGTTTCCGCTTCTGCTGCTGTCCGGGGCGATGAGAAAAAACCACGTCGTCGTACCCTGAGCACCCCGTTTTTGCTGCTGTTTTTCTCAGATGTCGGCACGAGGCCGATTGTGCAGAATGTGTCGAGTTGGCCTCGGGGAATGCGGTCTGCGGGGCTCCTCGCGACTGAGAACGCGTGAAACGGTGACCTACTCTTCCTTTAGCAGGCTGCCGCGGGCCGTAGAGGGTCCGATCAGACGTTTTCCCCGGAACGATCCTGCCAGAAACCGAACGGAAACCCCTCGAATCGAGGCCGATGGTCTCAATTGGTAGCTCCCGAGAACTTTCCGCAACGTTGTTGGACATACCAAACCAATTTGCTTCGACCCAGCAAAGAGTTTGCCGATGGGCTTTCTGAAGAATTTTTTTCGTAATGTATTTCACGAGGACAATCTCGTGGAGTCTACCAGTAGCTTCGAACGACTCAGTGAAGATGAGTTGGAAGCCCATTTGGGCGTCAGTCGCTACGGAAACTTTGTCCTGACCGACGCGGTCAGGCCTTCCTACGACTTGGACGTGGTGCCCTCGGCCGGCTTTCGCCACGATGTGTTCCGGGACGAATCGGCCCGGCAAGACGTGCCAGTGCTGATGGCCACCGCGTCGCGAGAGCAGTTGTTCGAAACGTTCATGGAACTGTTGGATCCGCTGGGACCGGTGGTCGACGTGGTCGTGGAAACCAGCCATGACTACAGAGCTTCGGGCCACCAGGACCTTTACCGAGAACATATCGACATGCCTATCCTGCAGAGCATTCTGTGGGACTTCGAAGACATGCTGGTGAACGACGGCTGCACGGGCATCGCGGTCCTCAACCCGAGCATTCCTCAGGAAGTGCAGTTCGACGAACACAAGCTGCTGATCGTCTACGGTAAAGAGCTTCGTGAGTACGAAAGCATTTTGATCGACGCCTACCTCAATTGCCGCGAAGACATGCAGTTTATCACGGAAGCCGAACACGTTCACTCGACCAACGACGAGTACATTCAGCGCTTCGAGGAACTGAAAATGCGGCTGGGCATCGACGAACATTCTTGTTGATTCATTGAACTCACGACAATCCACTTTGGCCGCGGCGTTGCAAACCGCCGGGCCGGTCGCCCGCGAGGACGGCCA
>Ga0255057_10001344_pt1 | contig 13916 bp, 13 predicted proteins | sample Cases_109_6_MG_FD_189022 | JGI IMG/M metagenome (GOLD analysis project Ga0255057, IMG submission 189022) | Seawater microbial communities from Amundsen Gulf, Northwest Territories, Canada - Cases_109_6 | ecosystem: Environmental > Aquatic > Marine > Gulf | place: Canada: Northwest Territories... | reverse complement strand
CCGATGAGGATGGGATGCCCGACGCCTTTGAGACGCGCTACGGCTTGGATCCCCAGCTCGCCAACGACAACCGGCTCGACGCCGACGGGGACGGCTACACCAACCTCGAAGAATACCTCAACGGCACCGCACCAAACTAGACGGCAGCCGGGCGCTCAGAGTAGGAACATATCACCGGCACATTAGTCCAGTCCGTGGCACGTGCAACTTCCCCATGCGAGCCCCATTGGAACGCATTGAGCAGTGCAGAGACCTTATTCGTGGTAGCGTGGGTGCCGACACGCAGCATGAACCGATGCAGGGGTGAGAGCCCATCCACCGGTACGTCCGGGTCGAAGTCGCGTGCGTGAAGATACGTGACCACAGACCGCTTCTCACGCTCCATCCTTCGAATATATCTGCGGTGCAGACTCAGCGGCGTAAGGCGAAAATATCCACCGCCTGAAATCACGAGCGGCTTCCCGAACAGCGACACGGTAGAGATAGGAATCTCGCGGATATCGCCGGACGCGGTTCGAACGATGAACGGTTCCGCAGGATACGAGGGCAGCCCGCCGTCTAGTCTCCGGGCCGGGAATATCGAAGAATCCGTAGTGATGTCGTTTTCAGCCAGGACTTCGAAGAACCATCCTGCCTCAGCCGGGACTGAAAACGCGGGAGCCCTGTAAGCATTTATCTTCTTGCCTGCTATGGGTGCAAGCACATCAAGCGACCGCTCCAAATCGGCTCGGAATGCCCGCTCCGTCATTCCGTCGACGCGGCCATGTAAGTGAGAGTGGCATCCAATCGAATGGCCGGCCTCGCAGATGCGGCGAACCACACTGGTGTGATTCTCGGCATACCAGCCGACTACAAAGAAGGTTGCTCGGACGTTGTACGTTTCCAGGAGGTCGAGGATGTCGTCGATGTAAGCTTCCGAGCGCGGCGGGAGCGCCGACCATTGGTCCGGGTCGTGGTTTGCACCCGGGTAATGGAGATGAAACCACTCCTCGATATCAAAGGAAAGAAAGTGAATGATCGGGGCCATTGCTTGCCCGTAACGCGCCGATTGTCTAGCAGTCACAGATATATCGAGACGACATAATCACGGGCCAGCCTGGTTATCTTGAACTGCCCAGCACTCAGGTTTCGGAGCAACTTCGAGATCGATGCTTCGTCGTACAAATACAGCGGGCAATCGCGGAGCCAGTATCGGATGCGGCGCTGCGGCGTCAGCCAATGCCATCGAACCGGTACGCTGAAAGCGACTAGCTTCCGGCTAGTGGCCATCATCCTTTTGATGAACGCTTCGGCGTCACGGACGTATTCCACGACACCGAGACTGAAGACTGCGTCGAAGGCTTTCTCTTCAATGGGCACCTCCATGAAGTCACGCGCCGTGAACTCGACGTCCACGCCGGCGTCCTTTGCCGCCTGACTTGCGAGATCGATCATCGCCGGCGCCAGATCGATCCCATGTACGGAGCAGCCTAGGTTTCGGGCGAGCCAGACCGCCTGCCTTCCTGGCCCGCAACCGACATCGAGGACCGTTCTCCCGTCAACCTCGTCGATGAGTTGAGCGGTTTCTTCAAACCGGCGCAGCATGCTGTCTCGGAAGCGGCGGTCGACGAAGTTGCGTATCGGCGATTTGTCGCCCGTATCGTAGATAAAGTCAAAGTCGCCGGCATAGCCTTCAAAAAACCTGGCAACCTTCCCACTCTCGGTTTGCATATCCATCCCTAGCTGCTTTCGATCGACGATAACAGGCCCAGCGTAACCTCTGTTTGCAGCTCAACGTACCTTCTTTTGGTAAAACGTGTCAGCACAGTTTCTCGCGCCTTCGAACCGAGCCGCCGCCGCAAGCTTGCATCCTGAAGCCGTCTAATCTGGTCGACCAGTTGCCCAACTTGTCGAGGTTCGTATAAGAGACCATTCTCACCATCCGAGACGATTTCCCGGCATCCGCGAATGCGCGTCGCAACGCACGGCAAGCCCATGCTCATGGCCTCGAGGAGAGACCGTGGCATGCCCTCGCGATACGACGGGAGGACAAAGACGTCGGATGCCGCCAGGTATCCCTGCACGTTTTCGACCAGGCCGGTGACATGTACCGCGCTCTCGAGGCCATAACGGCGGATCAGAGCGGAAATGTCCTCGGCGGCCACCTGCCGATCCTGCTTGATATTCCCGCCAATAATGAGGAGACGGCAGTCGATTCCGTCGTCTCGCAGTATCCTGGTGGACTCGATCAGGTCCTCCAATCCCTTGCCCGATACAAGTCGCCCGACTGTGCAGAGGCGAAGGGATCCGTCTGAGAACGGCAGGTTCACTGGCTCGACCGAGTCCGGCGAGAAGCGGTCGGTGTCAATCCCGTTTCCGATAACCGTGACCCGAGAGGCATCGTAATAGCCCTTTCGAATGAAGAGGTCTGCGTCTTCGCCGCTCTGCGAGAGACAGTGTGTCGTGATCGGGGCCAACAAGCGCTCGATCAACATCGCCAGTTGCCTGCTCACTCGGGATTGCCCGTCATGAAAGTAGGCGCCGTGAGCAGTGTAAATGTTGACAGCGATTCCAGATCGTCTAACCGCGACGCGAGCGACGATCGAGGCGTTCCGATTATGGCTAATCACGCCATCGAAGTCTCCGCGCCTAAGGAAGCGCGCCAGGTGACGAATCGACCGCAGGAAAGCGAAGGGATTTGCCGATTTTGGAAACGCGAAGTCATGAACCGGACAGCAATAGTCCTCTGGCTTGAAGTTGCTCCGATCGATGGAGCAGAGGACTTCGACCTCCACTCCCCGGGACTGCAACTGGCGGATCAACGGCTCGAGAAACTTGCGGGCGTAGAAGTCCGTGTTGCAGACGTGTAGTACCTTCATCCGACGGTTTCCCTTGGACGACCGTCCATAGTGGATTCAGAGTCGAACCGATAAGGCTAGGCGGAAGAGTCCGGTCCGTGGGAGGCTGACGCCTACGGACGACGATGAAGACTTGCTCTCAGACTCTTCCCAGCGTTCGGACTTGGTTGCAGCACCAATACCTGCGCCTACCGCGCCGATCCAGGCACCTTCGCCGGCGTTGGACCGCTCTCCCAGGCTGACCTCGAGCTTGGCAATCTGGTCGCGTCGTATTTGCCGTACAGCTCCTTCGATCTCGAGCCCAAACGAATCGTTGTTCCAGCTACTGACAATTCCGGTGAGCGTGGACGCCGTTTGAGTCGAACGCGCTGCTGCTTCCTCGCCCAAGAATCTGACGCGTACACGCGTTCCCGGATCAACGGGGTACGTTTGTGGAGCATGGCGAGCCTTGAAGCGGCACTTGGGTAAGGTGCTTGTTGGGCCCCAGCTAGAGCAAAAGCGGGGCCGTCTTGGAGGAGACGCGGTAGCGTGAGATTTCCAATTCAGTTTGAAGGGCCGAAAGGTGTCGGCCAAGGCCGGTAAGGAGGCGCCGAAGAAGGTGGTTTGACCGCCGTCCCGGCAGCGAGAGTGTCACGTGATTTCCGCACATACACCGGCCAGGGCCGAAACGCGCTCTTGCACGGCAATGCTACCCCAGCACATCGTGGACCAACGGCCAATGAGTCTAGGATGACTGGTGTCCGCCGCATTTCATAGGTCCGGCTGCAGCTTAGCAGCAATCGGTCGTTTTAGCACCTATTCTTGATTTATGCTGAAGCCCAAACAGATACTGTTTCCATTCATATCCGTCCTCTTTGGTCTATTCTTATCCTTCTTGATTCTTGAGTTGTTTTGCAGGGTATTACCTGTACGCGATAGCCTGATGATGCTTCCAGTACACGCCACAAATCCGATAGTTCGTTTCAAGCCAAATAGAGTTATCACCTGGTCCTCTGGTGCTACATTTGCGATTGTTACCAGTAAACATATCAATAACTATGGCTTTCTATCTGATCAGGATTACTTTCCCACGGAGGAATCTCCATTATTGGCAATTATTGGAGACAGCTACGTTGAAGCAGCTCAAGTAGACACTAGGAATACAATGCATGGCATACTCTCACAAGAAACTGTTGGCAAGGGTAGAGTTTATTGCTTTGGGGCATCTGGAAGTCCTCTATCGACCTATCTTGCCTACGCCAAGTATGCCACTCAAGAGTTTAATGCGACGGCACTCGTGTTTATCATAGTTGGCAACGATTTCGATGAAAGCTTACTGGAATACAAGTCTGCCCCTGGGTTTCACTATTTTGCAGCTTCGGCGGAGGGATTGAGTTTCGTTAGAAAAGACTATCAGCCAACATTACTTAAGCGCTTGGCAAGGCAGTCAGCGCTAATCCGCTATTTGGCTCTCAATATGCAATTGCGCTGGCAATCAATTGAGAGCCTCTTTGGTAAGCCTGTTGGAGAAGCAGCATTTGTTGGTAACACGCGAGCGGCGTTCGATGAAGAGCGCATGTCAAAGTCAAGAAGAGTTGTCGATAGGTTTCTTGCGGAACTGCCAACGCAGACAGGCTTGGGAAGTGACAGAATACTGTTTGTTCTAGATGGGATGAGGCCACAGCTTTATGAAGCCAAGACACTAGCTGCGGCGGATGGTTCGTATTTCGATGTAATGCGCGACTATTTTATGGAGGTGGCAGCGAAGAAGGAATTTGCCGTTATTGACATGCAGCCGAGGTTCGTAGAAAAGTACAAAGCGGAAGGGGTTAGGTTCGAGTTCCGTTCGGATGCGCATTGGAATGAAGCTGGGCATAGGTTAGTGGCTGAGGCAATAAGGGAGTCGGCCGTGTATAGAAGCGTATTTGAGAGATAGGAGAAGAATTGGGAAATCAACGCCGGGCTAAGTTCATTGCGCTGTTTCGCGCCCGTGGACTGTATTAGAGAAGCCAACAGCCGGGTGCTTTCGGGCTTCAAGGTGGCCTGCCTCCAGAAGCGGTACCACTTGTTAAGTTGAACCGCCCCGGTTTCACCGGAGACTTCCTGACGTGAGTGCCGCCAGTTCGGCTGGAGCTGCCTGGCGACGGTGGTACGCCTCCTCGTGCTCGACACGAAGCCCCTCGTCTCGCCGGGCCCGCGCCGACCGGAGCGTGGGATCCGTCTCGCAGGCCTTGTGCGCGTAGTAGGTCGACGGAGCGATCGGAAGCACCTCGCAGATCGGCTCGACTCCGTACGTCCCCCGGTTCTCGTCGATGAAGGCCACCATCACCTCGCTCGGCGGTCGAGCTCCGCCTGGGCGAAATAGGCCGATGCTTTCCTCAGGATCTCGTTCGCGCGCCTCAGCTCACGCACCTCTCGCTCGAGATCCTTCAGCCGCTCGCGCTCCTCGGTCGTCAGACCCCCGGCCGACGCCCCGCGTCACGCTCGGCCTGCCGGACCCAGTTGCGGAGCGTCTCCGCCGAGCACCCGATCTTCTCCGCGATCGAGCAGATCGCCGCCCACTGCGAGGAGTGCTCTCGCTCGTGTGCGAACACGAGCCTCACCGCCCGCTCCCGTACCTCCGGGGGGTACCGCCTCGTCCTGTTCATGACCCCATCGTCTCACGTGATGGAGTCTGCGACAAACCCGGGGCGGTTCATTCCCCTTATTTTGAAGCCGCTCCCGAGTGGCTTTGGGGCAGCTGCTCTTAAACCGACATCAGCCATAAGGAACATGTTATCGTGACCATCGTCATCGTTGGCGGAAGCGGCTTCATTGGAACTCACCTGACGAGAAGGCTGCAGGCCGAGGGCCAGGATGTGCGGATCGTCGACGTCGTTCCTTCTCGCCTCATGCCCGAGGCCTCCGTTGCGGCTGATGTCAGGGACGAAGATGCGCTTCGTCGTGTCTTCGCGGATGCTTCGGCGGTGGTTCTTCTTGCGGCCGAGCACCGCGATGACGTGAGAGACCCTTCTCGCTACTACTCGGTCAACGTGGACGGCATGACCGCCGTGTGCCGCGCGGCAGAGTGTGCCGATGTGAGCCGAATCATCTTCACGAGTAGCGTGGCGGTATACGACTTCGGTGCGAGCCACCCAATAGACGAACTGACGACTCCGGCGCCCACCAACCACTATGGACGCAGCAAGCTGCTGGCCGAGCAGGTACTCGAACGGTGGAGGAAGAGCAGCGACGACCGAAGGGCGGTGATAGTCAGACCCACGGCGGTTCTCGGCGAAGGCAGTAAGGGAAACATCCGTACTCTGATTGCGAGCATCAGGGCAGGGCGGTTCGTGATGGTGGGTCGAGGACGCAACCGAAAGTCCCTCTGCTACGTCGGGAATCTCGTATCACTGCTAGCACTCCTTCTAAGGGAGACTCCAAAAGAGCTCACAGTCAATGCGGTCGACAAGCCGGACTTTACGATGGGAGCTCTGGTGCGCTTCATCCGAAAGGAGTTGGGAGTCGCTCGTCTCATCGATCGAGTAAGGGTCCCGTACTCCGTGGCCGTCGCCGGTGGACAAGCAGCCGCACTTGCAGGTCGAGTCCTGGGACGAGAGGTGCAGACTACGGCCCTGCGGATTCGGAAGTTCAGGACGGAGACCATGGTGGAGTCGAAGGTCTTCGGACAGATGCCCTTGGAGCCCAGGGTGCCGTTGGAGGAGGGCTTGCGTAGCATGATTCGGGCCTTCGACCATGAAGTCTCCCAGTCGGGTCCGAAACCAACGCGGATCGGGTGGTGACGGAGTTGTGCTTCACGCCGTCGGCAAAGGCGGGAGGCGCTGCTGTCATGAGAAGCTCGCTCTGAGAGACTGGAGAAGCTCGCGCAACGGAACGATCTTCCATCAAGATCAGCATCCAGTGTTGACAGGTACGCCTGCAGCTTCCCGCCGACGGAGTCTGCATCTCCTTAGGCGTTCGGCGGTGCGCCTGGCAACCTAGAGAGCTGAGACGTGAGGAATCAGAACATACTGCGGGTGTGTGCCCTGTCGAAGGATTAGTAAGTACTCATACGACCAACCGTTCGACCAACTTGCGCTGAGGCTCGAGGGACTCGACCTGTCGGCTCTCAGAGGTTGAGGCTGCATGCCAGTTCCCGGTTCGCCAGATACCACTCAACCGTTCGATCCAGGCCTTCCTCAAGTGTGACTTTCGGCTCCCAGCCGAGTAGTCTTTTCGCTTTGGTAATGTCGGCTGAGGTCTCCCGAACGTCGGCAACGTGAGCTGGCAGGTACTCGATGTTTGCCCTCTTGCCAAGTCGGTCTTCCAGCATCGCAATGATCTGATTGATCGAGATCGGACTTTGACCGCCTCCGAGGTTAATGATCTCGTATCCTAGCGGTTTCATCGCAGCAATGGTCCCGGCCGCGATATCCTCCACGTACGTGAAGTCGCGCGACTGCTCTCCGTCTCCAAACAGCTGAATGGGCTCATCGTTATCGATCCAACGGATGAACCGGAAGATGCTCATGTCAGGACGACCCGCGGGTCCGAAGACGGTAAAATAGCGCACCACGGTGGTGTCGATGGTGTAGAGGCGGCAGTGCGTGTACGCCATGATCTCGGCCGCCTTTTTTGACGCCGCATACGGGGAAATGGGGGTGTTCACGGGAGCCGTTTCGATATAGGGCAGTGGCTGACCGGCGTAGAGCGAGGAGGTCGAGGCTAGCACGTGTTTCTTCACGCCGTGCTCCCGCATCAACTCCAGAATGTTAAGCGTTCCAAGGGCATTCGTGGAAAGGTAAACGAACGGGTTCTCCATGCTGTAGCGAACTCCCGCGCGAGCCGCCAGGTTCAGGACAGCGTGGAATTCGTGGGTCGCAAAGACCTTCCGCAGATCCTCCAAATTCTCGATGTCGAGGCGTTGGAACGCAAAACTGTCTCGCCCTTCGAGCTTAGAAAGCCGGTGCGTCTTGAGCCGGCTGTCATATGCGTCGTTCAAGTTATCGATACCGAGAACTTCCTTACCATCGTTCAGTAGCTGCTCGACAACATGGGATGCGATGAAGCCGGCCGCGCCGGTTACTAGTATTGGTTTCATTTGACTCCGCGTGTGTTCTCCGGTTCGCGTAACGCTGACTTTCTCCAAACTGTGCCTCTGTGGTTGCCGGTCTATTCCGATACTGCCTTGCGGACGTCGGCGCGAAGATACTGAAAGACCCGCAAGAGTCTGTCGAGGAGATAGGCGGAGAATCCCGGTGCCAATGAGGCTATCCAGTCAACTGGGCTTCTTATTTCGCTCCGTTGCTTGGACAGTCCGACACCCGAGTGCAACGCGAAACGGACATAGCTTGCATTGGCACGCAACCGCCACTTCAGCGGGAAATCATAGTCCAGCCACATGAATTCGCGATAGTAAAGATAGCCCCTACGTGGGTTGGCGAGTCTATTACGATATGAGCTGCGACTGGCAGGCGTATCGTAGTAGACGCGAAACACTTCGTTGACAAAGCGGGTCTTGTAGTTGAGGGCGATCCGATTCCACAATGTGCCGGGAGCGATATTTTTCTCACCGCCGCTAACCGGGAATTTGTAGAAACGAAGAACGTCTGTGCGCTGACAGCCCGTTTTTTGCCCCTTTACGCCAAAACGAACTCGCATGGTCAGGGAGTCGGAGTCGATAACGTCCGAGGGAAACCGGCTACCCACAATCTCACCGCTGGGACCTTGAACCAATCCGGTTACCCCGACGAAGTGATGTCGCTTGTCGACCGGAATGCTTTCCCAATGAAACTTCAAGCGCTCCAGCGCTGTGGGAACATATGCATCATCACTGTCGAGAATCGCGAACAGGAAACCGCGAGATTCGTCGATCCCTCGGTTGAGTGCGGCCCCGGCTCCGGCGTTTTCCTGCCAAAAGTAGCGAATGGCAAAAGGGGCCTTCTCATGCCAATACTGGATGAGTTCGCCCGTCTCGTCAGTTGAGCCATCGTCAATTACGAGCCATTCGAAGTCGGTGAAGCTCTGTGCTCTAAGACTCTCATAAACACGCGGCAGCGAATATGCACGATCAAACGTCGCTGTACACACGGTAAACGTATAAGACTTAGGAGCTTCAGGAGGTTGGGGTCCGTACATTGAATGTGCGCTCTCTAGGTTGTCTGTATAGTCGACTCGGCCCTCTTATTGAGTTCTCTCGTCGAGCTTCTTTTGGAAGAAGCCGCTGGCGACTGATTGACCTCGATGGAATCGCTACGCGACACCAACCTGCGATACAAATCAACGTACTGCCGGACTTCTCTCTCGGTGCCATACTGCTCGGCCGCTCTAGCCCGTGCCTGCTGACCGCGAGCTCTGCGTTCCGCGGGGTCTAGCGCAAAACAGGCAGTGATCTGGCGTGCAAGATCGGTTGCATGGAGTGAGCTCACCCAACCCAACTCGCCCACGATCTGTGCCGAGTCACCGACATCGGTTACGACACAACACAAGCCCGACGCCATGGCCTCGAGCACCACGGTTGGGCAGCTCTCGGTCAGCGATGGGCTGACCAGGGCGTCTGCCGCAGCGTAATAGGGGCGAGGGTCATTCACTCCTTCGAGGCGTTGCACACGATCCATCGCCGGCAGCGACGTTACCCCGTCGCCGACCATGAGTATGTGCAGTCGCGGATTGTCACTCAGTGCCGCGGGCAGCGCCTCGAGCAAGAGTACATGACCTTTGTGCGGATGATTGCGGGCGACCTGCACCAGCAACAGCTGGTTGGGGGTCAACCCCAATCTCCTTCGGGTCGCAGCCCGCAGCTCGGGACGTGGTTCGAACTGGGTCCCATCGACGCCGTTGGCGATGACGGTCTGGTAATCCGTTCGAGACTTCAGCGTGGGGTGGCTTTCCATCGCCGCCTCGGAGTTGGTGATGAGCGCGTCCGCGCGCATGGCATACTGCATCAGAAGTAGTGCGGCGCGGGTCGCGACGCTCTCTGGAACAGCGGGCGAGAGCACGTGACGAAGCTGCCAAATCACCGGCGTCCCTCGCGTCAGCGCGCTGGCGGCCACGCAGCCCTGATAAAGCCAACCGTGAGTAAGCACGTAGCCCCGAGTAGACTCCCAAGGACGCTTGGTTCGAATGTCTTGTTCATCATATGCGCTGGTTAACGATCCACCCGAGCGCAGACCCATAACATCGCTCTCGATCCCGTGTGCGCGCATGGCGACTACGAGCCTGAGTAGGTTGCTTTCCGCGCCTCCGCGACCTAGGCCATTGATCACGTGCAGCACCTTCATATGCCCTGCAGGACCTCAAGGGTGGCCGATGCAAGCTGTTCCAAGCTGTAGCACTCACGCACTCGGCGGTGTCCGTACGTCGCAGCCTGTTGCGCTAAAGTTTCGTCATCGAGGACACAACTAATGGCTGTCTCGAGGGCTCTCGCATCGCCCACGGGCACTACACACTCCGGCAGTAGCACGCGGGCCGAGTCGCCCACATCGGTGCTCACGCAGGGTATTCCGCTCGCCAAGGCTTCCAGCACCGAATTCGACATCCCCTCGTAATCGCTGGAACACACCACCAGATCCAGGTCGCGATAGAGCCGCGGCATATCGGTACGCTCACCCAGAAGGTGGGTTCGGCCGCCGAGGTCGTGACGGTTTAGCCACGCCGTGAGTTCGGCGTTGGACGCGGTCATTCCCCGTCCTATCAGGACCAGGTGAGCATCCGGACTGTGCTGAAACACCTGTCCCATGGCCCTGCACAGCAAATCGATGCGTTTTGCCGGATGGAAGCGACCCACGCAGCCTATCAAGCGAACCGATGGCGGAGTGTTGAGATCAACGCGGAGACTGGTCGGGCCGTCTGGGTGGAATAGGCCGAGGTCGATTCCATTCTCGATCACAAGGCTGCGCTTGGGTCGAAACCCGCTGCCCAGATAGAACGCTTCGACCCGATGAGCGTTGCTGATCATCAGGTCGGCCCGAGGCGACAACCATTTTGCCACGCCAAAAGCCAAACGCGGTACCCATCCTGGACTGACGTTGGAGCTCCCCACGGCCCACACAACCCTGGCCGACCGCAAGAGTCCAACCAGCCCGCTGACCACGTTGGCCACATCCAACATGCTATATACGGCACTGAAGCTGCCAGCCAGGCGACCAAGGCGCACAGTTGCGAGCACTGCGCCGATTACGCCCCCTCGACCCAGCGCCAAGACCTGAACCCTGGGGTCGATTTCATAGGCATTCTCAAAGCGGTCGGTCAGCACGGCCAAAGCCACGGGGACGCCCTGCTCTGCCAATGCGTTGACGAGGTTGGCGGCCTGACGCTCCTGGCCACCGGAGCGGAGCGAGCCGATCAGTACGAGCACAGGTTTCGGCTCGGACCACACGGTCGACATAGCCTAGCCGATCAGCTGCCGGCGCTCGCCAGGGATGTCACCTGGCAGTGCGTGTGGCGCGCGGCGCGCGGAAGCAACGGCGACTCCACCTGCGGGGGCGCCGCTACGCGCGCGCAATTCCTCTGACAGACGGTACATTACGATCGTCAAAGCCAGGATCATCCAGAAAAGTTTTTCGTCCTGATTGGGGGTGTACCAGGGATACGCGATCGCCTGCAGCAAGTAGGCAGAGGTCACGGCCTGAACGAGGAAGAAGCTGTCGCTCCGATGAGCCACGCGGCGAAGCGTGCGCCAGGCTCGAAAAGAGGCGTAGAGCCCGAGTCCCAGCAGCCAGATCCATAAACTGAGCCCCACCAGTCCGAGGTCGGCCATGATTCCAACGGTGCTGCTATGGGGGCTCCGAACTGTGTCCAGGAGCATCTTATTGCCTTCGACCTCGAACTGATAGAGTCTCCTGAAGTACTCGCCATAATTCCTGTAGCCCACACCCAGTACCGGATGGTCCGCGAAAATCGCGAAGCCAACGCGGAGGTGGTATCCTCTCGCGCTAGTCTTCGTTACGGCCGGTCCTCCGGGATTCTCCACACTCGAGCTGAGGTACGGGAGAATTGTCTCGGCTCGCCTTTCGAGTCTTTCCCATGGGGCGTACAGCAAGACGACGACCAGCCCACCTGCCGTGGCTGCCGCCAGCCAGGGACGGCCTCTCCCATGCCGTAGCGTGAGCCAGAACTGACTGAGGATCACAATCGGTAGGAGGAGCATGTTCATCCGCGAGAACGAAAGCAGTACCGCCAGAGATGCGATGAGAAAGTAGGAGAGACCTAGCAGCTTCCAGAAAGGTGACTGCGCGGACCGTATCATGTAGAACGCAAACGGAAGCAAGGTGACCAGGAGCATTGCGGTCGTGTTCTGGCCTCCCGCCAGATTGTCGCCGGCCCGATGTGCGCCGCCGACGAAGTACTGCCAGAGAACGAGAATCGAAGTAATCAGGGCCGTCGCCATGAGTACTCTAATGCACAACTCCGCCCGTTCCCACTTGTCCAGAGTGTCGATAAGGAGTAGCGCGAGGGCAAACAGCTGGACGACCGTGACGGTGCCCACGTAGGTACGCCTTGGATACTGCGCCCACAGCATCGACAGCGCGATCCAGGCGACAAATAAGGTTGCTGGGAGGACAAGCGGATTTCGAAAAACTCTGTTCCAAGACTCTCGGTAGAGGATCTTGTGAATCCCCCATCCGGCGAAGACGCCCATCCCGATGAGTCGTGTAAAGGTGGCGCCCTGGAACACCAAGAGATTCGCGAGCGGGATCGTGGCAGCAAAGAACAACACCCCGATCAAGGGCTGCCTCACAACGACGACAGCTCCCAAGAGCACGCCCAGCAGGAGGGCGGTTGCTGGGACGGCGGCCGCAACGGCGGCCGCAACCGCCAACAAGCAGCCCACCAAGAGAAGCGAGATCAGCACGGGTCCGCGAGGAACGCCGGAAGCTGCTCCGCGCCGAGGAAAGCGCACGACCATCAGGTCACTCTGGGATGCGCAGTTGTAGTTGCGGCGGCGCCAGGTAGCTCTCCCTACGCACGTTCTTTTGCGGAGGATCTCGAGGGGAGGGCCCGGCGGATCGTCAGGCCGGGGCCCCGATCCTCTCCGTCGTAGTACTCGTAGTAGTAGGTAGAAGAGCTGTCGACCGCCGCGCCGTTTAAGACGATGCCGGCTAGCGGCGCTCCTACGCGCCGGAGCTTCTCCACCGCTTCTTGAAGCTTGTTGCCGTCGGTCTTTCTCACTCGAGCCACCACCAACGTTCCGTCCGCTACGACGGAGATGAGTGCCGCATCCGTGAACGCGAGAACGGGAGCCGTGTCTATCACCACCGCATCAAAGCGCTCTTCCAGCCAGGACAGCAACTGTGCGAAGCCCTCGCCGCCGACGAGTTCGGGAGCGTTCCCGTTCGCTCGACCTCCCGTCATGACGTGGAGGTCCAGCAGGTCCGAACTCCGAACCGCCTCTTCAAGCTCTGCGTGACCGCGCAGAACGTCGGCCAAGCCGGGCGATACGTCCATGTGCAAGAGCTCGTGAACTCGAGGTCGCCGCAGATCCGCGTCGACCAAAATGACACGCAAACCCTGCTCGGCCAGTGCAATGGCCAGATTAGCCGACACTGTGCTCTTTCCTTCACCCGGCTCGGCGCTCGTTACCATGATACTCTTGGGCGGGCTCGGAAGAGCGAAGCGGAGGTTTGTGCGAATCGCTCGGAACGCTTCCTTGCCGAGACGTGCGTCGAGCGAGTCTGCAGACAGAGACTTCACGCGCGGGACGGTGCCCAATACCGGAATCTGCGTGAACCGCTCGACGTCGCGCGCGGAGCTCACGCTCTTGTCCAGCTGCTCGAGCATCACGGCACTGACGCTGCCGACCATCAGACCCGCGAACAACGCCAGCATCATCTTCAGCGGGCCTCTGGACGGGTCAGGATACAACGGGGGTGTCGCGGCATCCACTACGGCGACATCTCCCGCTTCCACCGCTTCTGCGATCTGCGCCTCGTAGTACTCCGCGACGAGAATGTCGTAGACACGCTGCACGGCTTGCACCCTCTGCCGCAAGCGTTCGAACTCTGCGGTCTCGCTGGGAGCCGTCCGAACACCGGAACGGACCTGGCTCAGCCTGGTTTCCAAAAAACCGATCCTAGCTCGAAGCACTTCCAGAGACTCCTCCGCCGCGACAGTCATCTGGCG
>Ga0255057_10001343_pt1 | contig 13921 bp, 16 predicted proteins | sample Cases_109_6_MG_FD_189022 | JGI IMG/M metagenome (GOLD analysis project Ga0255057, IMG submission 189022) | Seawater microbial communities from Amundsen Gulf, Northwest Territories, Canada - Cases_109_6 | ecosystem: Environmental > Aquatic > Marine > Gulf | place: Canada: Northwest Territories... | reverse complement strand
AATCGCTCGCGGTTGTACAAATCCAGCGCGCTGGATTTGTACGTTCGCGCTGATGGACACCGCGAAAAACTGGAGAGGTGATCGCTAAGCGATCACCGATCAGAGGTGGAGGCGGTGGGAATCGAACATCTTGCGATACACTTGGTTTAGATGATTCTCGAACGGTTTCGCGGACAAGTATCGATAAGAACACGCCCAAAGAACACGAACAAAACGCGTTAGCGGACATTCTTATGACAATGTCACAAATCCCAGATGTGAATCGGGAGCTTGCGGAAACGCTGTCGATGCACGCGCTAGTCGCTGCCGTGAAACGGGAGATCGAATCCTCCTAGCAGCGCTGAGCTCACCTTTTGAATTTTGCGGCCGCGTCAGTCACCCCAGACTTCAATGAGTCCCAAGCAGATTCAACGGCCTCCTTGATCGACTCCCAGGCGTCTTCGCCGGCCGCTGCAATCTCCGACAGCTTCACCTTGCCTTCTTCGATGCTGCGTTCAAGCACCCTGATTTGCCGGTTGATGTCCAATTGGGCATCTGCGCTGGCCCCTGACGACTTGGCCTTGAGCTTGTCGACCTGTGCCTTCCACTCATCTAACCGAGCTTGCATCTTCTGCTGATAGAGTTCTTTGTCGTTCATGGCGTTCTCCTTCCCTTCTTTCTTTTAGATCTCATGGGCATTGCATCACGCGGCCGCGCGGCCGGCAAATGCGAAGTTGGCGGCGGCGACTTCTCCCGGCGCCGGGCGCATCAACTTCGCCGCAAGCTTCGGTCCGGGTAGCGACAGGCGCACGATGCGGCCGACGACGCTGCTCAGCTGGCGCGGAAAGCTCCCCGTGTTGTAGCTCTGTCCATGGCGCGCGCAGATCTCGCGGACGCGTGGAGCCATCTCGGGGTAGCGTGCTGCCGGGATGTCCGGGAAGAGGTGGTGCTCGATCTGGTGACTCAAGTGGCCGGTGAGCACGTGCAGCCAGCGGTTCCCTTCGATATTCGCCGAGCCATTGAGCTGGCGCACGTACCATTGGCCGCGGCTCTCGTTCTCGGTTTCAGCTTGGTCGTAGAGGCTCACGCCCTCCGGGAAATGACCACAAAAGATGACCGCGAAGGTCCAGAGGTTGCGCGTCCCATTGGCGAAGAGGTTGCCGAGGAACACGCGCGGCGCGTTGCCGAGCGCCAGCGCCGGGAAGAACGCGTAGTCCTTGAAGAGCTGCCAGGCCGCCTTCGTGAGGAACGGACGCGCGCGCTTGCCGAGCTGCGCAGGCGTCTGCTTGCCCGAAAAGAGCTCGTCGATACGAAGGTCGTGGCCTCCCACGCCCCATTGGAAGAAGAGCGCGAGGAATGCAGCGACGATCGGCTGCGTGAGGTGGATCGGTTTCCACTCCTGCTCGGGAGCCACGCGCAAAAAGCCGTAGCCGATGTCGCGGTCCTTGCCGAGAATGTTGGTGAAGGTGTGGTGCTCGTAGTTGTGCGAGTGGCGCCAGTCGTCGCCGTCACACACGATGTCCCACTCGTAGCGCTGCGAATCGAGCGCCGGATCACGCGTCCAGTCGTACTGGCCGTGCATGATGTTGTGCCCGATCTCCATGTTCTCGAGGATCTTCGAGAGACCGAGGGCACTCGTGCCGAGCACGAAGCTCACGGGTCCGAGACCGAAGTGTAGGAGCACCCGGCCGCCCGCCTCACTTCGGTTCGCCGTACGGATGACTCGGCGGATGTGTGCCAGGTCGCGTTCCCCGAGATCGGCAGCGACTTCCTGTCGGAGCGCATCGAGCTCGCGGCCGAACGCATCGGCCTCCTCGCGGGTTAGATTCTTGCTTTGGGTGTTCATGGGGTTTTCTTTCAGAGGTCGAGCTCCAGGTCGGAGTGGGGCATTGAAATACACAGTTGAATCTCTTGATCGGGCTCGCTCGACACCTCCCCGGTGACGAGGTTCTGCACAGTCCCGCTCTGCTTGCGGCACTTGCAGGTGTGGCAAATGCCCATGCGGCAACCGTGAGCCGGGCGCTCGCCGGCACGCTCGAGCTGCTCGAGCAGGCTGCCTTGGCCCTTCGTCACGACGTTTCGCTCCGAGCGCCCGAGCCGCACCTGCACGCCGTCTACGGAGGTCACCGTCGGCAACAGCCGCAGCGCTGGGGTGAACCGCTCGAGCTCTAACCGATCGGATGCGCCGACGCTCTCGAAGAGTCGTTCAGCGCGGTCCATGAGGGGCTTCGGGCCGCAGAGAAATGTCGAGCGCCCCGCGAAATCGGGGACCAGCTTCGCGAAGTACGCCTCGTCGAAGCCACGCGGGGACGAGTCGTCGTCGTCGAGGCACAAGATGAGGCGCAGGCCGGTGTGGCGTGCGGCAAGGTCCGCGAGTTCCTCGCCGAAGATCACCTCGGCGTGGCTCCGCGCGTGATGAAGGAACACAACGTCGCGAATGGCGTCCCGCACCGCTAGATCGCGCAGCATCGACATGACGGGCGTGATGCCGCTGCCGCCGCTCAGGAGCAGCAGCTTGTCGGGTGTCGGGGAGGGCAGAACGAAGTCACCGGCGGGAGCGCCGAGGCCCAGAATGTGACCGGCCCGCACGTTCTTGTGCAACCACGTCGACACGCGGCCGTCCACCACGCGCTTGACCGTGATCGAAACCAGCGCCTCGCCGGGGGCCGACGAGATCGAGTAGCAGCGACGCACGCGTACGCCGTCGATCTCCGCCTCGACGGACGTGTACTGCCCGGCCCGATGTTCGTGCCACGCCGCGTTCGGCCGGAGCACGAAGGTCTTGGTATCTCGGGTCTCCTCAATGACCTCGACCACGCGGGCGCGGCGCTCGCCGAGCGAGCGAACAGGGTCTAGCTCGCCCAACCAGAACTCTGCCTGTCGGTCGAGGAACAACCGCGCGGCCACGGTGCTCCCTGCACTCCTCCAGACTGCTCCCATCTTTGACATCGAAACCATCGCTAACCTCCGGATCAGTAACTTACGGGATCGTAACTTACGTATCCGTAGAACATGGTCAATGTCTTTGTTTTGTAAGGCTCTGAGAATATGGACTTAAGTGTCGGTGTTTTCTGGCCTATTCACCGATAGCATAACTTACGAATGCGTAGTATTGTAGTCGCATGGGAAGCAGAAGCCGCCGTCTACCAGCTTCGGAGCGTCGCGCTCAGCTCATCGGGGTCGGCCGCTCGGTGTTCGCCAAGCACGGCTACGAGGGCACTTCGGTGGAGGAGATCGCCAAGCGCGCGAAAGTATCGAAGCCCATCGTCTACGAGCACTTTGGGGGCAAGGAAGGGCTCTACGCGGTCATCGTCGATCGCGAGATGGAGTATGTGGAGCGCCGCATTAGCGAATCCATCTCGTCCGGGTCGCCACGCGAGCGCGTCGAGCGCGCTTCATTCGCGTTCCTCAGCTACGTGAGGGACCATCCCGACGGCTTCGCGGTGCTTTCCCAGGACTCCCCGCTGAGCTCATCGCGCGGCACCATATCGAGCCTACTGAACGACTTGGCCGAGCGCGTCGGCGACGTGTTCGTCTCGGCGCTCAAGGAAGCCGGCTACGACACCAAAGCTGCTCCCATTTACGCCAACGCCCTCATCGGCATGGTCACCTTCGTCGGCACGTGGTGGACCGAGGAGCGCAAACCGCCCATCGAAGAGGTCGCCGAACACATCAGCGCCCTCGCTTGGATGGGTCTACGCCACCTCCCCAAACGCCCCGCACTCCAACACAGCCGAGGCTGACGTGAGATCGAATTCCGATCTAGTTGGAGCCGTCGTTTGCGCTGATCCTCGCCATTGTTGCGCACGTTGTATGGGGTTGCTCATCCGATAGATCAACTATCGGCGAATCGGTGGTGGCGTCTCGCAACACTAGCGGACGGGCCGGGCTTCGCGGAGGAACGAAACGGAAGCCCCTCCTATCGACTAAGGGTCGCTGACGTTGGGTGGCATGTCGCCTTTTTGCTCAACCCGGGTCGGATCTCTGTTGTAGGTCGGTCTTCTCTAGAAAGAGTGTTCGGGTCGGGTAGGCGAAGTCGATGCCTGTGTCTGCGAAGCGCCGGAAGAGTTCGAGGTTGATGGCCTGTTGGATGTCCATGTAGACCGCGTAGTCTGGGTCTTCGACGTAGTACACGGTCTCGAAGTCAAGCGACGAGTCGCCGTAACTTCCGAAGTGGGAACGGTCGAACGTGGCCTTTTCCTGCCGCTCCACGGCTTCGCGAATCATCTTGGGGATGCTCTCGAGTTGCTCGGCTGTGGTCTGGTAGACGACTCCGATCTTGAAGACCGCCCTTCGTCGATACATGCGCCCGAAGTTGCGGACGCGGCTACTCAGTAAGTCTCCGTTGGCGAGGATGAGCTGCTCACCCGACAAGCTTCGCAGGCGCGTGGTCTTGATTCCGATGTTCTCGACCGACCCCATGAGGTCGCCGACGATGATGAAGTCGCCAATGACGAAGGGCTTGTCGAGCACGATGGACAGAGAGGCGAACAGATCGCCGAGAATGTTTTGGAGCGCAAGCGCGACGGCGATGCCGCCAATCCCGAGCCCGGCGACTAGGGCCGTGACGTCGACCCCGATGTTGTCGAGCGCAAGCATCAGCACGGTGGACCACAGGGCGATTCGGCCGATGATGCCTAGCGCATTCATGGTCATCACACTGGCCGCGTCTTCCTCGAGTTGTTGCTCGCGGTAGTGCTTCAACCAGGTCATCAGTGCTTCGCTGAACCAGATGCCAGCCTGAATCAGGGTCGCGATGATGGTCGTACGCCAGAGAACCGTCCGAATGTCGTCGGGCAACTCGAGCACCACTGAGCCCGCGAAGACCGAGACGACGAGCAGGTAGATCAGCTTGGTCTTCTTGAGGGCATTGACCAGAAGATCATCCACGATCGTGCTGGTACGGGCGGTGAGTCGCGCGAGCCGAACCAGCACGACCTCCTCCACAATGCGGAGCACGATCGCGACGCCCACCACGACCCCGAGTGCCGTCAACCATGTCGCCAGCGTGTTCGAAAAGACCACGGTACCAAGATCGAACTCCAGCTGCTTCATGTGACGACGCCCTTCCCCAGTACGGAGGCTGACCATAGAACGAAAGAGGCGACAGCGCTTGAGGGGCCGGGCTCTTAGTATCGCAACGTCTTAACTACTAGTAGTAGTCCTCGATGCCGTACCCGAATTGCCGGCCCTGCGCGGACTTCGCTACGAGATGCCTCAGTCTCTTTTCGAATTCCTCGGGTCGCTGCCTCGCTGTATCGACGAAGGCGGCGCGGATCCTTTGGTAGGACGGTGATGTGCTTCGGAAGAACTCCCAAGCCTTCTCGTCCGACTTGAGGGCGGAGAGGATGTCGGGCGGAATCTCGTAGTCCACGCGAACGTCGCGGACCTTCTTGAGGACCGACGGCGCCACTCGCCCCGCGAGGATGAGATGCGCGAGTCGCTCCTTGTTGAGTTGAGAATAGGGGCTCTTTTCCCTCCTTGGGGTGTAGCGTTGCGCGAAGCGATCCTCATCGATTCGTTTCCGAGTGCTGTCGATCCACTCAAAGCACAGCGCCTCTTCGACGGCGTCGTTGTACGGGACGCTGGGTCGCCCCGTCGCCTTTCGATACGAGACGAGCCAGATCTCCCGCTCCCGCTCGTGGTTCGCTTCCAGCCATTCGCGCCACTCTTTGCGTGTGGCCGCATACAGGGTCGCGGTGATCTTCATCGGTTGCGCGCCTCCGTGGTCTCTCGCGATCTCACTGAGCTCTCCCCTCGAGCCACTTGAGTGCTTCACGCTTGCTGAGCGGCGACAGCGTCTCGTCCTGTTCCTCGACGAAACGCCGCACGGCCGAGGGGTTGGTCTTCGAGTACTCCCGAAGTGCCCAACCGATGGCCTTACGAGCGAAGAACTCGGGGTCTGACGCGCGGAGACGGCAGTAGGCGAATAGTCGATCGGCGTCGGTGTTCGCCTTGTAGTTGAGCTGGTGAAGGATGGCAGAGCGGGCGAGCCAGAAGTCCTCCGCCTCGATCCATTCGTCGACGGTGGCGCGCAGCGCGGGGTGCTCCTCGACGAGCGGGCCGACACCATGCGCCGCGAGGATGTCGACCGTGTCCCACCACGGCTTGTGCGAGATATGCCACTGCAGGACGCCGATAAACGAGGGCGAGCAGCGGCGGACGTGAGCCCTCACGTAGTCGGCCGCAAAGTACTGAACCTCGCGCTCCTTTCGGCGCCAACAGGCCTTGGCAACACGGGTGAGCTCCGTCTCGCCTGGCTTCGGTCGGCCACGGAGAACCTCGCGCTGTAGGCGGCGGCGCTCCGTGGCCCCGAGCCCGAGGAACACGAATTTATCCTTCATGTAGCGGCTCATCTCAGGCGCACGCTCCGGGTGGGCTTGGGCCGCGAACGTGGAGGCGACGTCGTCGACTAGACTCGTGGTCCATGCGCGGCTCATCCGTCCCAAGGATAGCTCGAAAGCGTCAACAGGTTGACTCATCATTCGCCTGCACAAGAGCCAGCGTGGTCGTCTTGTAGGCCAGTCTCGAGCCTCCGGTCGGCCGCGAAGTGCGATTGCGATGCCTGGCCGAAAGTGAGTCGGCCCTACTCCGTAGCGCTCCTTGAAGGCCGTTCGGAGTATTCGTTCGGACACCTCAGCGGCTGCGGCCAATTCGCCCACGGACAGGAGCTTGGCGGACTGCTCCTCGAGCAGCTCAAAGGACCGACGGATGATTTCCCGTCGTGCAACCTCGTTTGCGATGAGGCTGATGGGCTAACAGAGCAAACTCCGATCGCATATGCGCGGTCAGGGCGCGCACGCTACTTGGAAGCAAGCGATGCGCAGGGTACAAAATGGATAAGGTTACCTCGGGAAGCTGCCATTTGGGGAGCAGGCGCACGATCTGCCCGGACTCGAGGAGAGGTGCGGCTATGAGGCCTGGCAACTCCCCAACCATCTGGTCATGGCAGATTGCGTGAGCGATGAGTTCATAGTCGTTGGTCACGAGCGCCGGGTGAATCGCGGCCTTGACGACATCACCATCGCGTTCGAGGAGCCATGGGGCGGGTGGTCCATCTGACGCCCAAGCGGCAATTGCGGCACGCTCGAGGTCCGCTGGCCGGCGCATTTTTCGACGAAGATCCGGGTTGCCGCAGACTACGTGGCGAAACCGAGCGAGCGGCTTGGCCACGAGTCCTTCCTCCTCGAGACGTCCGACGCGCAAGAGGACATCGATGTCCTCGGTCGCATAGATCAATCTTTTCTCCGTCGCGTAAACGCGGAGCTGGACCCCTGGAAACCCGGAGCGAAACCGGCTGAACATAGGTCCAAAAATCTGCGCTAGGTTTGGTGGCACGGAGACCCGGACCAGACCGCGAACGTTCTCGTCTTGCTGCCGGACCGCTTGTACTGCGCAGTCCATCTCGTTCAGACCGCGTTCCAGCCGAATCGCCAGCTCCTCACCTGTCGGGGTAATCCGTAGCGCACGAGTCGTCCTCTCGAAGAGCACCACTCCGAGCTCGTTTTCGAGGTCACGCAGCTTTCGCGTCACGGTGGCCGGTGAGGTATTGAGGCGAGTCGCGGCAGCCGAGAGAGAGCCCTCTTTCCAGATGGCCACGACGATTCGAGCTCGATCTTCAATTCTTTCATTCATGCAAAACTCAAGGGCATATTTTCCCATTGTGCACAGGATTGCAAGAGGTCATTCTGGTCTTGGAAAGGGAAAGCAGAGCCCAACCACTAACCCCGACAGAACCCTGGAGACACCAATGAGTGAATTGAAACAGCTCGACAGCGACCTCAACCGCATGATCCTCGGAGGCCAGGCCCTCGAAGCCTTCGAGAAGTACTACGCCGACGACGTCGTTATGCAGGAAAACAGTGAAGATCCGCGCGTCGGCAAGGACTTCAACCGCAAGTACGAAGAGCAATTCTTCGGCTCCATCAAGGAGTTTCACGGTGCTGAGCTTCGAGCCAGTGCAGTCGGTGATGGCGTGAGCTTTTCCGAGTGGATGTTCGACGTGACTTTCCAGGATGGGAATCGCGTGCAGATCGAACAGGCGGTTCGGCGGACGTGGAACGGCGCGAAGGTCACCAAAGAGCGCTTCTACCACCCCTAATGGAGAGCACCATGAGATTCATCAAACCATGCACTTCCATCATCGCGCTGAGTCTCTTGACGCTCGGCGGATGCGGCAGCGCCCAGTCAACTCAAATGCAGGAGAAGACCATCATGACCGAACAAAGCAATCAGGCCGACGACAATGCGATCCGCGCGGTTCTCGCCCGTTACGAACAAGCTCTCAACAGTAGCGACACCGAGGCCGTGATGACCTTGTACACCGATGACGGCGTATTCATGCCACAGCACTTTCCGTCTGCGGTTGGCTCAGTTGCAGTGCGCAACGCCTATGACGGCGTTTTCAAGGCGATCAAGCTCAACGTTACGTTTGAAATTGTGGAAGTGCGTCAGGTCTCACCGAAGTGGGCGTTCGCACGCACCAACTCCGCCGGCACCGTCAAGGTTCTCGCTGACGGATCTGGGGGGCCGGAACACAACCAAGAATTGTTCGTACTCGAGAAGGCTGACAGCGGTGATTGGAAAATCGCGCGCTATTGCTTTTCCACCACCAGTCCACCACGCGGCTGAAGCGGCAATCCACGGCGCCTGCAGGTGCCTGCACCATCGCAAGGCCGCGCGGCTCGAGATTCTGAAATACACACCGAAAGGAAAGACGCCATGGACATGAAGGACTTCCCTGCCCCGTACGAAGGTTTCGTCGTCACCCACTTCCTGGTTTCCACGAACGTGGCGAAAGCGGCGGCGTTCTACTCCGAGGTGCTGGGTGGAAAGGCCGTGATGGAAGGGGAGCCCACCATCGTGAAGCTGGCCAACACCTGGATCACCATCAACGTCGGCGGCGGCCCCACCGATGACAAACCCGAGGTGCACCTTGCCACCCGCGCCGATCCCAACAAGGTCGACATGTTCCTCAATCTGCGCGTGGCCGACATCCAGTCGTGCTACGAGGACTGGAAGTCGAAAGGCGCCGAGTTCATCACCGAGCCCAAGGAGCACGAGCGCGAGTGGCGCTGCTACATGAAGGATCCCGACGGCTACATCATCGAGGTCGGTCAGGTCAAGCTGTGACGCGCTGACCGAGCATAGGAAAACCGAACGCCGCGTCTGCGCCACGAGTCACGCGACATAGTATTTAGTACCGCGCAATTCGGCGTTTGCGATGAGCCTGATGGGCTAACAGAGTTCCAGAGGGACTACCAACAGATCAGGCGCCGGTCGCTCCGAGCTTCGGGTTCTTGCGGATTTGATACATGAAGAAAAGGCCCACGGGAATGACCGCGAGACTGCGATCGCGCTCACTTCAGCACGCACGCATTTGGATTCGATCGTTAGGCTATGGACCGCGTCGCGTCGTCGTCCCGGTCAGCTCGGCGATCACGGCGAAAGCAGCATGCGTGCCAGACCGTACGCGCAACCTTCGGGTGAGGAACCGGAAGGTCTTCTATTGATGGGCTCCACGCCGGATTCCACTCCCACCAACGGCCGTCAGAACTCCGTTCTCAAGGGCTGCGTTCTCCGGCCAACAGCCCCGATTCAAGAAGGCTTTCTCGCCCACGCGCTGAAGACCAAATCGCTCACGTGCGCGGAGTGCGTTCGTCGGAGCTCCTCTGCAAGGCGCGCGTCTAACGTGTCTATGTCGACGCTGGCCTCTGAAGCGACGCCCTGCGCCACCATGCGCGGTAGCATCGCCCGCACGATCGACGCCGTAGTGTGGCGCCTCGTCGCGGTGTGAACGATGGCTTCGGCCCGGATGCCCGTGAGCTCAAGGCCCGCCGATTCAAGCGCTCCGGAGAGCTCGAGTCCCATGGCCGTGGTCGCGCCCTCGCGCTCTACGGTCTCCCAATCGAGCACGCGCATGCCCGCGCTGATACCTGCCTCGCGGAGAAGTCGCTCCGTCATCTCGACCACACGATCGCGGGGGCTCGAGTCATCAATCATGGTTGTCATGGCCCCGTTCTAGCGCCCCGCGCTGAGGCGCCTGCCCCTCTGCCTCCCGCGTCAGAACGCCTCGGCCAGCCGAGTCCTTTTGCGCCAATTCCGCGAGGAGAAAATCGACTGCGGCTCGGACCTTTTGAAGTTGGTATCTGGGCCGGTGGTAAAGGAGAAAGATCGCTGGGTCCGGGATTTGGGTGACCGAAACCGTGGCGTCTTCCAACTGGACTTCGACTAGGTCGCCGTTGGCGAGCTCGTCCGAGACTCCCCACTCTGGGAGGAGTGCGATTCCGCGTCCTGCGATGGCGGCTCGGAGAAGGAGCGATCCGTCGTTGCTCGCCAGTACCGCGCGCGCCTGCACGCCAACCCAGCTTCCATGCGACAGCGCTTGCCATCGGAGAATGCCGTTCGGTGCGCGATAGAGAAGCGTCTTCGCGTGCTCGAGGTCTTCGAGCTTGGACGGCGTGCCGTTCTTCGCGAGGTAGCTCGGTGCGGCGACCAACAGGAAACGGTTGTCGGTGAGCCGGCGCGCGACTGCCCTTTCGGGAAGCTCGCTCGAGGCTCGGATCGCGATATCGACGTCGCCTCGACTGAGGTCGGCGATCTGATCCGTGAGCTGGACGTCGAGCTCAACGTCGGGGTAGAGATCTTGAAACCGCAGCAAAGCAGGAACGAGCCGCAAGTCCCCGAAGCCAGGCGTGGAGGTGATTGTGAGGGTGCCCGACGGTCTTTCCGACTGCTCGCTCACGACATGGTCCGCGTGGTCGAGTGCGGCCACCGCTTCTTGAACCATTCTTTGGTACAGGAGCCCGAGCTCGGTTTTCCGAACGACTCGGGTTGAGCGGTGAAACAACTCAACGCCGAGGCTCTCTTCAAGGTCCCGGACGCGCCTCGACACCGAAGAAGGCGGCACCGAAAACGCCTTCGCGGCACCGGTGAAACTCGAAGTCTCGGCGACTTTGAGGAAGTAGCGCAGGGCTTGTAGACGATCCATAGCTCCACACGAGGATTATTGTCTTTCGAACAATATATAGTGTCCAATGGGGCCGATTATCAGGCTCTACGAACCGTATTATCTCTCTTTAGAGCAACAGTAAAGCAGGCGTGCGCCAGGAAGAGAGAGTGCCGTGAAACAGATCGTCTACAGTGAGTTTGGTTCCCCAGCAGAGGTTCTACGGGTTGAGAAGACACCTGACCCGCCCCTTGGCTCGGGTCAGGTGCGAGTGAACGTCCTCGCGACGCCGATTCATCCCGCGGACCTCATCCAGATTGCCGGGAACTATGGGATTCTTCCGGAGTTGCCCGCCAGTCCGGGGAGCGAGGGCGTGGGTCGCGTCGTCGAGAGCGAGGCGCCGGGGCTCGCGGTGGGGCAGAGGGTCATGTTGCCTCCGACCGGCGGTACGTGGCGCGACCGTATCGTCGGCCCCGCCGAAGCGTTCGTTCCGTTGCCTGATGGCGTGGATGCCGAGCAGCTCGCGATGCTAACCGTCAACCCGCTGAGCGCCTACTTGATGCTGAACCTCTTCGCGGATCTGAAGCCTGGCGATTGGGTGCTTCAAAGCGCTGCAAACTCGGCGGTAGGTGGATACGTCATACAACTCGCGAAGCACCGCGGGCTCAAGACGGTCAGCGTCGTACGGAGGCCGAGCGCCGTTGACGCCGTGAAGGAGGCCGGCGGCGACGCAGTCCTCGTGGACGGGCCTGATCTCGCGACCCGCATCGAGGAAGCTATCGGCGATGGGAGGGCCGCGTTGGCTCTCGATCCTGTTGGCGGTGGCACCTTCGAGTCGCTTGCCGACGCGTTGAGTCCCGGAGCGACGATCGTTTCCTACGGGGCGCTGTCGGGCGACAATCCCTCGCTGTCTCCAACTGCGTTGGTCTTCCGCGACATTCGGCCCCGCGGGTTCTGGCTCTCGAAGTGGTTTCAGCAAGCCTCGCAGTCCGACGTTCAGACCGCCTTCGGCGAACTCGTCCCCCTTGTCGCTCAAGGCGTGCTGCGCAGCAGGGTTGCCGGCACATACGCACTCGAGGAGATCGAGCAAGCCGTGGCCCACGCGGCACAAGACGGGAAAGACGGCAAGGTGTTGTTGGTGCCGTCTTGAGCACTCAACCGACAAAAGTCACAGCTGTGACCAAACCCCATGGCGCCGGTCGGCGTCGAGCATAAGCCGGGGAGGGCGACCCACGGATTCCGCAAGGCGTTCGCGTCCCTGGCTTGCGACGATGACGCCGGCGACATGGCGAACGCCGCGGCGATCGAAGCGCTCACCCACACCGGGCGAAGCCGGAACGTGTTCGAGCGCTACAAACAATGGAGCTGGGAGACCTATTGCAACGCCGTCCGGTGCGTCGTGATCGATCTCCCGACTCCTGGGCAGGCGGTCAGACATGGGTCGTGACACTCCATGTGCGCTTGCCCCAAGAGCCCGGAGAAAAGCAGTGGAGGCGGTGGGAATCGAAAACATCCGATTTCGAGCCGATTCGCGCAACTACGGGTAATCACCGGAAATTGGATCCCGAGTTACCGGAATCAAAAGACAGCGAAAAGCACTTTCGGGAAACCGCTTTGCCAACTGGCAAAATCGAACGTGAGACCACACAGGAAAGCGCGGACGTGGGAGGCGTGCCCACCGCCCAGACCTTGGGCACGCTGGCGCGCAAGGTCTTGTCGAGCTCACGGCACGCGGACTCGCGCCGTTTGGCGCGTGCCGTGTTGCGGTTACTGGCACGTTCAATTGAGCAGTCGTGACCCGCTTCCCCACGCGCTCGTGCCACACGGACTCGGGCATGCGGCATGCAGTCAGTAAGGGTAGGGCGCGTCCGCCACGAAACCCAGGGTAAGACGATCTCGTCGCCCCTTCTGTTCGAGCGTGTCGAGCTAGACGGCTTTGGCTCGAAGTGCGTTAGCCCAGGTAGGCGCCGATGAGCGGAACGGCGTCTTCGACTTTCAGCATGACCTTGCTCTCGAACTGGATCCACTGCTGATAGTTGAGGAGGTTTGCGTATCCCTCGGCCGGATCATCGCTCTCGGCGATCGCGATGCCACCGCCGCCGTCGGCGTTCACATAGTGGGCCAGGGTTCCAGGCGCGTTGCCGATCGTGGCAAATACGCCCATCAGTTCTTTGGTCTCTGCCTTGGTGATGTGGGGCTTCAGTTTGTAGGTGGTGATGAAGATCATTGCTCAATCCCTCCGGTTTGATGGGTAATCCGGCGATAGTAAGCGCAAAGGGCCTTTGGTCACAAATGTCAAAACCAAGCGTTCGTGTCCTACGATTCCGCAAAGTTAAAATGTCATATCCGGAAGGGCGCAAGGGGGGGGGCTGTGCAGGTTTTTGGGGGCGTGGGCAGGCCTGCGACCCGGTGAGCTGGTGTTTGCCCTGGCTGAGGGCACAGCGTCCTGGCGAGCGCAGCGGCCTTCGCGACTACAGGGGGCAGACGACGTTGATCATGGTTGGTATCCCGCTTGGCAGGACATGGGTCCCCTCCCCTTACAAACTATAGCAGCAGCCGCTCGCTCGCATGGGTGGCTCACTCTTCAGGCTCGGACAAAATAGACGACGACTGTGCGACCTCTCGTGCTCGTGCCGGTTATCCCCTGGCCAGCATCCGATCCGAGAGATAGCTCGCCATCGCGTACACCGTTTCCTGGGGGTTCACGAGCAGGGTGGTCGGGAACAAGCTGGCGTCGACGACATACACGTTGTCGAGATCGTGCATGCGGCCGTCGGGGCCGACGACGCTCGTCTTGGGGTCCTTGCCCATACGCATCGTGCCTTGCGGGTGAAACGAAACGAGCTTGTACCGGTGCCTGCCGTTTTCGAGCGAGTTGACGACCGAGTCGATCTGATCGGCGCTTTCTATCACCGTGCGGCGAGTCGTCGGTAGGAACACGCGTTCGGCGCCCGCAGCAAAGCAGATCTTCGCGGAGGCGCGGAATGCCTCCTG
>Ga0255057_10001342_pt1 | contig 13930 bp, 14 predicted proteins | sample Cases_109_6_MG_FD_189022 | JGI IMG/M metagenome (GOLD analysis project Ga0255057, IMG submission 189022) | Seawater microbial communities from Amundsen Gulf, Northwest Territories, Canada - Cases_109_6 | ecosystem: Environmental > Aquatic > Marine > Gulf | place: Canada: Northwest Territories... | reverse complement strand
TTCCCAATCAGGAAGCGGATAAATCAGGAGGCAGTAATCCTTGTCCACGGTCACCACGATCTGGCCATCGCAACGCGCAGCAATCCGCTCCCGATATCGGGTCGGCATTGCCATACGCCCCTTGGCGTCCAGCGTGACGTTGGTGGCTCCTCGAAACACGGATATTCGGACGACCCCGGTCTCGCTCTTCTGGCGCGAATTCCGGAAATGAAGCCCATTTCCTCCCACTTTTTTCCACTTTTCAACACTATAGGTGCGGCATTCCGAAGCGTCAACCAGCGCTGACGATTAATTGTTGTTGTACAGGGACTTAGGGGCAATTCGATGGCTCAATTCGGGCGAATTGTGGCAGCGGTCGCGCCTGAAAAATCAGGTGGTTAGCGCTTGTTCTTCGAGGAATGCTTAAGATCGGGTCGGCAAACGCAGACAGGCCGTGATGCCGGGACGTGCTGCGCACGCCAAAGAGCACATGCGCAACGAGTTTGCCGTGCCTCGAGGACAATCTAACAAGTTACTGATTTGAAAGTTGTTTTGGCTAGGTGGGAAAACCGGAGCCAGCAATAAGCCGGGTTCTGTACTCGACAACCATTCATCTGGGACGGCCGTCACCGGTCGCCTCGAGCAACCTACCCGGGAGTCCGCTCGGAACCGGCGGTGCGGACAAGCCGCTTACTCCCCTATTTGGTCTTGCTCCGGGCGGGGTTTGCCGTGCCGCGGCCTGTTACCAGTCGCGCGGTGCGCTCTTACCGCACCTTTTCACCCTTACCGACACAAAGCCGGCGGTTTGTTTTCTGTGGCACTTTCCATGGGCTCACGCCCTCCAGGAGTTACCTGGCGCCCTGTCCGAAGGAGCCCGGACTTTCCTCTGCAACGTCAAGCGCTACAGCGATTGTCTGGCCAACTCCGGTTTTCCCGGACGCGGATTCTACGGCATTTTCGCGTTGACGGGTGCAGTTTCTGGGGCTTCAGCGCGATTTCGTCAACTCCAGCATGCGCTGGTACAGCGCGTTACGCTTGCCGCTCGTGGCCTTCGCCACAATCGCCGCCGCTTGTTTGCCAGGCAGCACTTTGACGAGTTCGACCAGCAGTCGGTCGATATCAGCAGACGACTGCTCGTCTGTTTGCGCGGCAGCAACCACAATGACGAATTCGCCCTTTGTTGCGATGCTACCGTCGTGTAGCAATTCGCACAGATCGCCCAGGCTTGCGTGCACGCATTGCTCATGCAGTTTCGTGAGCTCCCTGCCGATAAATGCGGGCCGTTCGCGGCCAAAAATATCAGCGAGGTCCGCGAGGCCGTCAGCAATGCGATGCACGGACTCATAAAACACGAGCGTGCGCTGTTCACCGGCAAGCCTTGTCAATAATTCCCTGCGCGCGGCGCGTTTCGACGGCAAGAAACCTTCGAAGCAGAATCGGTCCGTCGGCAGGCCCGCCGCCGACAGCGCGGCCGTTACGGCGCTGGCCCCCGGCACCGGCGACACGTCAATACCTTGTGCATGTGCGGCGCTGACCAGGCGATAACCCGGATCGCTGACCAGCGGCGTGCCCGCATCGCTGACCAGTGCAACGGAAATGCCCTGCCCCAGTTTGTCCATAAGCCACGATACGGCCTGTTTTTCGTTGTGGTCATGCAAAGCATATTGCGGCGTTTTGATGCCGAAATGCGATAGCAATCGCCCGGTGTGGCGGGTATCCTCGGCGGCAATGAGATCCACTTCGGCGAGCGTCTGGCGTGCTCGCTGAGACAGATCATCGAGATTGCCGATTGGCGTTGCCACTATAAAAAGTGTGCCGCTCATAAGGCTTCGGACTCCATCCCGCATCAACATTCAATATTATGAGATATCAAAGACATCCTGCCCGTCATCGACGCTTTCTGGCAAGCATTGCAGTATTGATGCTAATGGCATTTGCGCTGACTGCTTGTGGGACGACCGGCGGTGGTTGGAGCGGACGTCCGTCAGAAGCCCGCGCCGAGCGATTCGCGCGCAATGGCGAGCATACAGAGGCTGCCGGCATGTACATCAGCCTGGCCGCCGATGCCAGCGCAGCCGAACGCGATCGCCTGACCCTGCTTGCCGTCGAACAATGGCTGGACGCCGGTGACCCGCTACGGGCCCGCAATGCATTTCGAACCGTGTCACGACCCGCGGGTGGCGACCTCTTGTGGCTTTGGAGCGCCGACTCTGCCGCGCTGTCGATCTACGCGGGCAATCCGGACGACGCGCTGGAAATTCTGCAAGCGCTGGGCCTCGAAGCGCTGACTCTGGAACGCAGGCTGCGCATCGAATCTTTGCGGGCTGACGCATGGTTTCAAAGTGGTGATCCCACTCGAGCCATTGAACTGCTGATACAACGCGAGTCGTGGCTCGGGAGCAGGCAAAGCATCGCGAGAAACCGCGAGCGCCTGTGGCGAGGGCTTATAAACAGCAACCCGAAGCTGCTGCGCGAGGCGGTCGATAAAGCCGTGAATCCGTTGCTAAGCGGATGGCTGACACTGGGCTCGCTGGCCGCAACCACGGGTCAGCAGGGCATTGGCTGGAACAACGGTGTCATACGCTGGCGTGACGAGCACCGCGGACATCCGGCGATGAAAATCATTGATGATATGGATTTTCCGCAAGGCGAGATTCTCGAGTATCCTCGGCGGATTGCATTGTTGCTGCCATTGTCGGGGCGAACCGCGAGCGCGGGCAAGGCCATTCAGAACGGTTTTCTCGGCGCCTATTTTGCAGCCGCCGGCGGCCTGGACGACCGGCAGACCGTTGACATTTACGACGTCAATGCCGAGGGCGGTGCAAGCGCCGCGTATTCGGCGGCTGTTGATGGCGGCGCCGAGTTCGTCGTCGGTCCACTGTTGAGAAACAACGTTTCCTCTCTGGCAAACGACATACTCGTACCAGTCCCGGTGTTGACGCTCAATTATCTGCCAGATGAAACCCTGGCGCCTCCCGGCTTGTATCAATTTGCGCTCGCCCCGGAGGATGAAGCAGCCTCTGCGGCCGAACGTGCACTGGCCGATGGCCACGCAAGAGCCGTCGCCCTGGTACCGAATAACAGTTGGGGGCGGCGCGTGTTATCGAGCTTCTCGCAACGATTCGAAGCGAGTGGCGGGACACTGCTCGATGCCCGCTATTACACACCCGGTAACCAGGACTTCTCCGCTGCTATTGAAGATTTGATGGCGCTGTCGGGCAGCGTGCGCCGTTATCAACGCATGCGCGCCAACATCGGCGGACCGTTGCAATTCGATCCGCGCCGCCGCCAGGATGCAGAGTTCGTGTTTCTTGCCGCCGACGCGCCGGCCGGCCGCCTGCTCAAGGCACAACTGAAATTTCATTATTCCGGCGATCTGCCCGTGTACTCGACGTCATCCATCAATTCGATGGACGGCCGCTCGAACGCGGACTTGAATGGTGTCATGTTTGCCGATACGCCGTGGGTTATCGCACCGCAAAGCTGGATCAAGTATTTGCCAGAGTTATATCGCAAGTATTGGCCTGAAGAGCGGCGGCTCGGACGTTTACACGCCATGGGTCACGACGCCTTTCATCTGGTCGCGCCCTTGTTCGCGGTTCGCAGTGGTCCGATGCCGGAAATCGACGGTGCCACAGGGCAACTCTACCTGGACGGCGACGGACGCGTACACCGGCGCCTGGCGTGGGCCCAATTCCAGCGCGGCGAGCCGGTAGCGCTTCCGGATTCCGATCAGGTCGACGTACCGATACAGAGCATCGGCGAGGACGGCCAATTACTGCCGACCGAAGACGAAGATTCGCAGCCGTGGTACGAGCCAACACCCGAACTCTAGGAAACGACGCGGAACAACTCGCATTCCGATACCTTCGACGCCAGGGCCTGAAGCCGGTCAGTCGAAATTTTCGTTGCCGTCTCGGCGAAATCGATCTGATCATGCTTGCCGGCGAGTGTCTCGTATTTATCGAAGTTCGCTACCGCGCGCCGAATCGATTTGCACGCGCATCGCTCACGGTCGATCGACGGAAGCAGGACAAGCTCGCCAAAGCGGCGGCGATGTTTCTCGCCTCGTCCCCTTTTTACCAGCGCCACTGCACGCGCTTCGACGTTGTCGGCGTCGATCGGGACGCGGATAATCGAATTTCGATCGAATGGCTCGCCGATGCATTCCGTCCTAGGTAATATTGCGCAATACCAGTGCGACTGGCTGATAGAATTACGCAACCAGTTACCCAGTCGGAGCAAGCATGGACCCAGTGACACGAGTTCGCGAGCACTTTGCTGAAAGCATCGCGACCAAGGAAAAAGCTGCCACTGCGCTTTGCGAAAGCATCGCCGCGGCCGGCGCCATCATGAGCGCGTCATTACTTGGAGGCGGAAAAATATTGAGCTGTGGTAACGGCGGCTCTGCGGCCGACTCGCAGCACTTTTCTTCCGAACTGCTGAATCGCTTCGAAATGGAACGCCCGGGGCTCGCGGCGATGGCACTGACGACCGACAGTTCGACATTGACGTCAATCAGTAATGACTACGCCTACGAAGAAATTTTCAGCAAGCAAGTACGTGCGCTTGGCAAGGCTCAGGATGTGTTGTTCGCGATTTCCACGTCGGGTAATTCGCAAAATGTGTGCCGCGCGATTTCGGCTGCACACGAACGCGACATGAAAGTCGTGGCACTGACCGGCCGTGACGGCGGCCGCATGGCCGACATGTACTCGGAGAATGACGTTGAGATTCGAGTCCCGGCCACACGAACCGCACGCATACAGGAAGTGCACCTCGTGGTTATTCACTGCCTGTGCGATCTCATCGATACCGCATTGCCAGGCAACGCGGCGAAAGACTAAGTTTCGCCGGGACGCGACGCTGTGCGCGGTTGGGTTTACAGGCGCTCTTACTTGACGATCTTTAGATGTGGCCGTGAGCGCGTCGTCTCGCCATCATCCGAGTCGGGAGAATGAGGGCTGCCCGAGTCGTGGGAAAAGATCATGCCCCGCCCGGTCTCACGGGCATAAATACCGAGTACTGAGCGCATCGGCGCCCAGACATCGAAGGGCGCGCCGCTGAATCTCGCGCGAAAACTGACTGCGTTATTGGTGAGCTTGAGATTGTGGGCCGCAGTCTCGCTGATATTGAGGATGATCTTGCCGTCTTTGATGTGCTCCGGCGGCACGCGGACGCCGTCCACCGAAGTATCGATGACGATGTGCGGCGTATGGCCATTGTCGACCATCCATTCGTGCATCGCACGTATCAGGTAAGGTCTTTTTGATCGACTTGGAATCGGCACGAGCTTCGATCCTGAGCAATTGCGTAGCCAGGTGCCAAGCTTAACACTGATCGCAACATCTTCCTGAGACATGACATAAGCCCGGCCATGGGTTTCTTGAGGCTGCTGCTACAGGCGCATTTCCTGCTCAAGCTCGGTCAGGCCTTGCTGGAACGAGCGACGTGCGAATACACGCTGCATGTAGGCTTCAATCGCTTCAGCCTGGCTGCCAAACTCGATGCCATATACGGGGAGGCGCCAGAGGATTGGTGCAATGCTGCAGTCCACCAGCGAAAACTCATCACTCAGGAAATACGGTTTTGCACCAAAGAGCTCGGCGCTTTGCAGAATGCTCTCACGCAACAATTTCCTCGACTTGCTGCTGAGCTTGCCATCCCCTGTATCAGCTTCCTCGGCCAACGAGTACCAGTCCGTCTCAATGCGAAATAACGCCAGACGAAATTGCGCGCGAGTGACTGGATCCACCGGCATTAGCGGCGGATGTGGGAAGCGCTCATCGAGATATTCGATGATGACGCGCGAGTCGTACAAGGTCAGGTCGCGGTCGACCAGTGTCGGTACCGTGTGATATGGATTGAGATCCATGAGGTCTTCCGGTAACTCCGAACCCGAAACGTTCGTAATCTCAATGTTGATGTTCTTTTCGGCAAGGACCAGCCGTGTGCGATGACTGTGTATGTCTGTAGGCCGTGAAAACAACGTCATCACGGAGCGTCTATTGGCTATTACTGCCATGCTACGATCCCTCTAAGTCATTCAAATAGAAAATTGGTCACTACGTTGCGAGTTGCTGGCGTACTGCATCCGGTTCCTGAGAAAAACTCCGGAACCGCGTCATCGGCACCGTGACTGCAATCAGCTGACGTCCTTCCAGATTTGTCTCTTCAGCATTGACGCGATGATCAGGAAAAACACAAGGAACATCATCACCCAGACGCCAAGTTTGCGACGGTATGATCGGATCGGCTCCGTGATGTACGCGAGAAAGTTCACAGTGTCGCGTACGAAGTCATCGTATTCCCCGGCGTTCATCGTGCCCGCCGTTACCTGTTCAAAACCCTCGAACTCGAGGGACGTCACACCATCTGCTGTGTGCTCTGTAAAATTCGCCGCCTGAAAACCCTGCATTTCCCAAAGAATATGCGGCATGCTTGTGCTACTGAGAACCATGTTGTCCACGCCGGTCGGGCTATTGGGATCCAGGTAAAACCCCTTGAGAAAGCTGAAAACGTAATCCGCACCCTTCGCTCGAGCTCGTAACGACAAATCCGGTGGTGTCTTGCCGAACCAACGCGCTGCGGAGTCCGCCGGCATCGCTACTTTAATCGTCTCAAATGTTCTCTCGGCGTTGAACATGAGGTTGTCGATCAGCTGTTCTTCGGACAGTTCGAGGTATTTGCCGATCGTCTTGTAGCGTACATACTGAGCCGAGTGGCAGCCGGAGCAATAGTTCATAAAATTACGGGCGCCGCGCTGAAGCGACGCAATATTTTCGGGTTCGATGTTCGCTTCCTGCAACTGAAACCCGCTGGCACCGGATGCAAAACTCTGCGTGGCGATCAGGCACGTCGCGAGAACAATGAATCTGGAGACCAGGTTCAATTCAACCATGGTAGACCACCCTCTCCGGAACGGGCTTGGTCTTGTCGATACTGGTGTAATACGGCATCAGCAGGAAAAACGCGAAATAGATCACCGAGAAAATCCTTGCGGCTAACACGAAAACGCGGTCGGCCGGCTGTGTTCCGAGCCACCCCAGGACGACAAAGCTCACGGCAAACAAAGTCAGCGCCGCCTTGTAAAACCAGCCACGATAGCGAATGGATTTGACTCTTGAGCGGTCCAGCCAGGGCAGAAATATCGGTAGCAGTACGGCCCCACTCATCAAAATGGCGCCCCAGAGCTTGTCGGGCACCGCGCGCAAGACTGCATAAAACGGCGTGAAGTACCACACCGGGGCGATATGCTCGGGCGTGGCCAGTATATTGGCGGGCTCGAAATTCGCATGTTCCAGAAAATAGCCGCCCATTTCCGGCGCAAAGAAAATAACTCCCGAAAAAAGCATTAGAAATACAATGATCGCCACAAGATCCTTACTTGTGTGGTACGGGTGGAAGGCTATGCCGTCCAGCGGGATGCCGTTAGGTCCTTTGTGTTCCTTGATTTCGATCCCGTCGGGATTGCTCGATCCGACTTCGTGCAACGCAACAATATGAACAAATACCAGGCCAATTAGTGCAAGCGGCAAAACGATGACATGCAGTGCAAAAAAGCGATTGAGCGTGATATCGGAAATCGAGTAGTCACCGCGAATATATTCCACCAGTGCCTCGCCTACGACGGGTATTGCGCCGAACAACGAGATGATGACCTGCGCTCCCCAGTAGGACATCTGACCCCAGGGCAACAGGTAACCGGCAAACCCCTCAGCCATCAGCACGAAGAAAATCAGCATGCCGATTATCCAGAGAAGTTCACGAGGTTTCTTATACGACCCGTACAGCATCGCACGAAACATGTGCAGATAGACGACGATGAAAAAGAACGATGCGCCCGTCGAATGCATGTAACGAATCAACCAGCCCATTTCGACATCGCGCATGATGTACTCGACCGATGCAAAGGCCTCTGCTGCGGACGGCTTGTAATTCATCGTGAGAAAAATGCCGGACACAATCTGAATAACCAGCACCACCATTGCGAGCACGCCGAACACGTACCAGAAATTGAAATTCTTGGACGCGTAATATTCCGTTACGTGATAGCGCATGGTCTCCGATAACGGAAAACGATCGTCGATCCAACGCAACAATCCGCCCTTTGGCTTGCCGACTTCAGCCTCAATCCTCACCATCAAGCTGCTCCCGTATCCTGCCCAATCAGGATCAGATCATCCCGGACAAACCGGTGTGGCGGAACCCGCAGATTGGTTGGCGCCGGAACGCCGTTATAGACGCGCCCTGCCAGATCGAATTTCGACCCGTGACACGGACAGAAGAAGCCACCGTTCCAATCTTCCGCCGGGCGAATTTCGAAGTCCTCGAGTGGTGCACAGCCCAGGTGCGTGCACGAGCCTTCAACGACCAGGTACTCGGGCTTGACGGAACGGTGGTCGTTGGCCGCATACATCGGCTGCTGGCCTTTCTCTTCGGAGTTCGGATCCTTGAGGTCGCCGGTATTGTCCGGCAAGCGCGCCAGCATCTCCTCGGTCCGCCTGAGCACGAAGACGAGCCTGCCGCGCCACAGAATCCGCACCATTTCGCCGGGCTGCAACGAACCAATCGGCACTTCAACGGGCGCTCCGAGCGCCTGTGCCCTGGCGCTCGGCTTCAACGACGACAGAAACGGAATCGCCGCGAGGCCTACGCCGGCCACGCCGGTTACAACGGTTGCAACAGTGAGAAAATGACGTCTTTTGCGGTCAACGTCGTCTTCGGTCATCGGGCACTCCCATACATTAGCTGGTCAAGGACGGGGGAACGGCGCTCGTTACTCTGGCTTCAGCAACCTGTTGAGTCACTCACTTGTTCTGGTGGGTGGGTTGATCAGGATGCCCTTGCCTTGGTATCTCTCGCTACGTTCTGGTCACGGCCTATATTATCAGCGCGTTTTCGCTTAGTTTCGGTACTGGTGGATTTGCAGCAGACTCACTTTGCCGTCAGGATGGCGGTTTTTCGAGCCTTGGTGCGGAACCAGTGGCGCATTATACACGGGCGTCGGCGAAATTGGCCAGCGTCCAGGTGCGAACAGTCAAGGCAAGCAGATGTCCATCGTGGCCGAATTGAAGTCAGCGCTCGTGTTCCTTTTGCAGTCGATTGTCGTCGGCTTGGCGGTCGCTTTCGTCGTGGTACTCGTCCGTCCGGACCTGCTGCCAACAATCGGTACGGGATGGGACAGCGGCCCGGCCAGTTATGCCGACGCCGTCGATCTAAGCGCTCCCGCCGTTGCCAACGTCTACACGAAAAGACTGGTGGAGGACGGTGCATCTGGAGACGCTCCCACTCGCTTCCGAGTCAATACAAGTTTTGCCTCCGCCGTCATTATCGATCAGGCCGGTTACCTCGTGACGAACTACCACGTTATAGCCGACGCCGCCGAAATCCGCATTCAGCTGAGTGACGGGCGCGTTGCCGAACCCGAACGTGTCGGTGTTGACATCGAGACCGACCTGGCACTACTGAAAATAGATATTGGCGTAGTGCCCGCTATTCGTCTCGGCAGTTCCTCGCAACTGCGTGTCGGCGATGTCGTGCTTGCTATCGGCAATCCGTACGGGCTTACCAAATCCGTTACGCAGGGCATTGTCAGTGCGACCGGGCGCGGACTTCTGAATCTCACCACTTTCGAGAACTTCATCCAGACCGACGCAGCGATCAACGCCGGCAATTCAGGCGGCGCACTGATCAACAACAAAGGCGAGCTTGTTGGCATCAACACGGCCGTTCTGGCGCAAGACCCCGGCACCGAGGGCATCGGCTTTGCGATTCCGGTTGACCTCGTGCGCGGCGTGGTCGAGGAAATCAAGAAAAATGGTCGCGTGATTCGCGGCTATATGGGGCTGCAGCCCGACGATTTGACCAGTGCCGAGCGGATCGCCCTGGGTCTCGAGGGCAACGTCGGCATTCTGCTTGTTGATGTCTATGAGGAAGGCCCGGCCGCGGTTGCTAATTTGCAAAGGGGCGACGTGGTTCTTTCGCTCAACGGAGAACCTATCTTGTCGCAGCGACAGGCGCTTTTGCTGGTCGCCGGCACCAATCCGGGCGACTCAGTCGATATTGTCGCGTGGCGCGATGGCAGGCAGTTTCGCACAACCGTCGTGGCTGGCGAGCGCCCCTGACAAAACCTCGGTTAGACCCCTGTTTCGTCTTTCGTTTTGGGCCTTGCCGCTAGTTGGGTACGCGGCGGATTGTCGCGCCCAGCTGGCGCAGTTTTTCCTCGATACGTTCGTAACCACGATCGACGTGATAGATGCGGTCGACGATGGTTTCCCCTTGCGCGGCCAGCCCTGCCAGCACGAGGCTGGCCGACGCCCTCAGATCAGTGGCCATGACCGGAGCCGCCGTCAGCGAGCCGACACCCGTACATATCGCCTTGTTGCCCTGAAGTTGAATGTCCGCGCCCATGCGCTGTAACTCAAGCACATGCTGAAAGCGGTTCTCGAACACCGTTTCAGTTATCGTTCCAACGCCTTCGGCCATTGCATTGAGTGCGCAAAACTGCGCCTGCATGTCGGTCGGAAAAGCCGGGTATGGCGCCGTGCGGATATCGACGGACTTCGGCCGCTGTCCGCTCATGTCCAGCTCGATCCAGTCATCACCTGTCTCGATGGCGGCACCGGCTTCCACGAGCTTGATCAATACCGCTTCGAGTGTTTCCGGCGCGATATCGAGAATCTTGATACGACCGCCCGTCATGGCCGCTGCGACAAGATAAGTACCGGCCTCAATCCTGTCCGGTGCCACCTTGTACTTCCCGCCAGTGAGTCGCTCGACGCCCTGCACGGAAATAGTGCTGCTGCCGACACCCTCCATGCGAGCTCCGAGACTAATCAGAAAATTCGCGAGATCGGTGACTTCCGGTTCTCGCGCGGCATTTTCGAGCACGGTTTCCCCGTCGGCGAGAGTCGCCGCCATGAGCAGGTTTTCGGTTCCGGTCACGGTCACGGTATCGAAGACAATATGCGTACCCTTTAGTCGGTGCGCTCGAGCCTTGATAAAGCCGTTCTCGACAGACACATCGGCACCCATGGCCTGCAAGCCCGCAATATGCAAATTGACCGGACGCGCGCCGATTGCGCAACCGCCGGGCAGAGATACGTCAGCCTCACCGAAACGCGCGACCAACGGGCCGAGTACAAGTATCGATGCACGCATCGTTTTGACCAGCTCGTAAGGAGCCGTGCGATTCCGGACGTCGCTGGCATCGACTTCGACGTTCAGGCTGTCGTCAACCGTCACCTGGACACCCATCGTCTGCAACAACGAAATCGTCGTCGTCACGTCTTTAAGGTGCGGAATGTTGCTCACGGTCACAGGTTCAGTAGCTAGCAATGTCCCCGCGAGTATCGGCAGTGCAGCATTTTTTGCGCCCGAGATGCGAACCTCGCCTGCAAGGACCGCGCCGCCCTCGATCAGTAATTTGTCCACAACGTACTAATCCTTGCAGTCTTGTTGCCGCCATTCCGCGGGCGTGAAGGCCCGGATCGACAGCGCATGAATTTCATTGCCAACCAAACCGGCAAGGCCCTCATATACGAGTTGGTGCCTGGCGAGCGGCCGTACGCCCTCAAATTCGGCCGCAACCACCAGGGCTTCGAAATGGGTATTGTCGTCACTCGCGACCGTGACGGTCGCGTTGTCGAAACTGGCCTCGATTAGCCGGGCGATCTCGGATGGTTCCATTGCAGTTTGTCAGTGTCTTTTCCGGGCGGCAGTTTAACCATAAATCATGAGGCTTCCCAATGCGGGACGCCGATTGTGTATGATAGCCGGCCGGCGGGCCCTCAGGACCCGTCTACCGGGTTCCGGTTTGTGCCGATAAATATCAGAACGACTGCTTTATGCTTGGCAATATCCTCGAAGTAATTGGCGGCCTCGTACTCCTGGTCTGGGGTGCGGACCGGTTTGTGCATGGCGCAGCGGCGGCGGCGCGAAACATGGGCATAGCCCCGCTGTTGATCGGCCTGACTGTGGTCGCGTTTGCCACATCTGCGCCAGAGATTCTGGTGTCGTTCGTGGCCGCCACTCGTGGGGAACCGGGTCTCGCGATAGGTAATGCAATCGGCTCGAATATTTGCAACATCGGCCTGGTACTGGGCTGTGTCTCCATCGTTCGCCCGATCAAGCTCCGCTCGGCAACCTTGCGCCGTGAGATGCCGGCCTTGCTGGCCGTGTCGCTGCTCACGGTGTCGTTATTTCTTGATTCGTATCTGTCTCGCATCGACGGGCTGGTCATGCTGACGGGACTCGTCATCGTGATGATCTGGCTGGCGCGACTCGGCTTGCGCTCGGCGGTGAACGACCCGATCAAGCGCGATTTCGAGGCGGAAATTCCGCAGCATGTCACGATGAAAATGGCCCTGGTCTGGTTCGTGCTGGGTCTCGCCACACTGCTTGGCGGCGCCGAACTCCTGGTCGACGGCGCCATCGACATCGCCCACACGCTCGGCGTCAGCGACATCGTGATCGGCATTACGCTCGTCGCTCTCGGTACCAGCCTGCCAGAGCTCGCGGTATCGCTTATCAGCGCATTGAAGGGCGAGTACGGCCTCGCGATCGGCAATATTGTCGGCTCGAACATTTTCAATTTGCTGGCCGTCATTGGTGTAGCCGCAACGATCGCCCCCGCGCCGCTCGCACCATCGGTATTGTCCCTGCATATTTTCGTCATGGTCGCGTTCACTCTGGTGCTGTTTGCGATGACCTACGACTACGACGGCAAGAGCGAGCTATCCCGGATCGAAGGTAGTGCCTTGCTTGCCGCCTATGTCGCATTCATGTCCTACGTTGTCGTACAAAACGTTTAAAATGCCTGCATAGCACCTTCCGAGGCCCATAAGTGCCCGAAAACCTGACAGATGACGAGCTGCTTGTCCTCGCTCGCGAAGTACTCGGGATCGAGTCACGGGCCGTAGATCAGCTTCGATCACGGCTCGATGGGGAGTTCGCCGCCGCGTGCCGCCTGTGCATTGAAACGCCGGGCCGCGTGGTTGTCACCGGGATGGGTAAGTCCGGCCATATCGCCGGCAAGATCGCTGCGACGCTGGCGAGTACCGGCACGCCGGCATTTTTCATGCACCCGGCCGAGGCCAGCCATGGTGACCTCGGCATGATCACCAACCAGGATTTGCTGCTCGCAGTGTCTTATTCCGGCGAGACCGAGGAAATCGTGACGATCCTGCCACTCGTTAAGCGCATGGGCGCCAGGTTGGTGTCAATCACCGGGAATCGCGATTCGACACTGGCCAAGGCGGCCGACGCGCACCTCAATGTTGCGGTGACCGAAGAAGCGTGTCCGTTGAACCTCGCACCGACGGCCAGCACCACGGCAACATTGGCGATGGGTGACGCCCTGGCCGTTGCACTATTGAAACACCGCGGATTCACGGCTGAGGACTTCGCGCGTTCACATCCAAGCGGCAGTCTCGGCAAGCGATTGTTATTACGTGTCGCCGATGTCATGCGCAGCGACGCTCAGATACCTGCGGTCCGGCCGGATGTCCGGCTTCGTGACGGCCTCATGGAAATGACGCAAAAAGGACTGGGCATGACAGCTATCGTCGATGAGCGCGAGCGAATTCTTGGCATATTCACCGATGGCGATCTGCGTCGTGCGCTCGATGACGGGGCAGATGTACATACGACGAAAATGAGCGAAGTCATGCACACCGAATGTAAGACGACCACAGCCGACGTACTGGCCGCCGAGGCGGTGCACGTTCTCGACGAAAACAAGATCACATCGCTGCTGGTTGTCGATGACGACAAGCGCCTCATCGGAGCGCTGAATATTCACGATCTTTTCCGGGCGGGAATTATGTGAGCACCGCCGACATTCAAAAACGACTGCGGAATCTTCGGCTGGTCGCATTCGACGTCGACGGCGTATTTACTGACGGCCGATTTTATTTGTCCGACGACGGCATCGAGTCCAAGGCGTTCT
>Ga0255057_10001341_pt1 | contig 13934 bp, 12 predicted proteins | sample Cases_109_6_MG_FD_189022 | JGI IMG/M metagenome (GOLD analysis project Ga0255057, IMG submission 189022) | Seawater microbial communities from Amundsen Gulf, Northwest Territories, Canada - Cases_109_6 | ecosystem: Environmental > Aquatic > Marine > Gulf | place: Canada: Northwest Territories... | reverse complement strand
CCACGGCATCGCAGGCGCCGGCCTGGTCCTGGTGCCCGAGGGCCGCCAGGTGTTTCCCGAGCTTTCGGTGGTCGACAATATCGCGCTTGGCGGGTTCGCGCGGCGCGGTTTCGACGCCGGGGCCGAGGTCGAACGCATGCTGACGCGTTTTCCGGCGCTGCGCGAGCGCCGTGACAGCCGGGCCGGATTGCTGTCGGGCGGCGAGCAGCAGATGCTGGCGATCGCGCGCGGACTGGTGGCCGGCCCGAAGGTGCTGATGCTCGACGAACCGTCCTTGGGGCTGGCGCCGGTGCTCATCAACGATCTCTATGCGGTTCTCGCCGAGTTGCGCGACGAGGGCATGACCATCCTGCTCGTCGACCAGATGGCGGCCTTGGCGCTTTCGGTGGCGGACCGCGGCTATGTCATCGAATCCGGGCGCGTCGTGCACGAGGGCTCGGCCGAGGACATCCGCAACGAACCGGCCTTGGAGCGCGCCTACCTCGGCGATTTCGATTAGGCCGTGGATTTCGGAAAGGGAACTAGGCTAGCGGCGGCGACCGCCAAATTGCCCCTAGCGGCGGCGGCCGCCGCCAAATTGCCAGGGAAAGCCAGAATGGCTACTTTGATGGCCGGAACCGGCGGTCATCCCGGGAAGTTCAACAGCACGAAATTAGCGGGGCCTGACATGGTGAGCATCAAACCGAAAACCGTCGTGACCATGAATCTGCAGGGAACCTGCAGGAGCCATTCCCGAACCGATGTCGCGGTACGGGACAGACAAGTTACGATCGACGAACCCGAAGTCCGCGGCGGCACCAACCAAGGTCCCGCCCCGACCGAGACCATGCTCGCCGCCCTGATCGGCTGCACCAACGTGATCACCCACAAGATCGCGGCCAAGAACGGCGTCCGGATCGACGCCCTGTCGGTGAACGTAGAAGCCGCGTTCGATCGCCGCGGCGTCACCTTGATGGAAGAGGTTGCGGTTCCGTTTCCGGAAATCACCATGCGAATCGAGATAACCACGGACGCCGACGATTCGGCGATCGAAACGCTCAAAACCGACCTCGCGAAATTTTGCCCCGTGTCCAAGGTCATCCGGCAGTCGGGCTCAAAGCTCAACGAGGTATGGACAATAATCCGTCCGTGAATGCCGATCCCCGGCGCTGCCAGCGCCGGCAAATCAGATGCGGCACTATAAATGCGAAAGTGGCATACTGTCAGTCCGAATCGGCATTTTTATGCATACTCTGATGGTTTTACCATGATCCCGTCTGTTCGAATCTGCGGGGTAGGGTCCTACAAATCAACCAATCGCGGCGCATCGGAAGCCCGACAGCGCTCAATACAGGGAGAGGGTTCATGTCTGTTACGACTAGGTTCCGATCGGCAAAGGTGATCGCTCCATTGGCCGCCGCCGTCGTGCTCGGCCTGCTGGGCCCGGCCACGGCAACGGAAACCATCAAACTTACGGCGATCGACGGCTATTCGCCCAAGTCGCTGTGGGTCCGGGAATTCATCAATTTTTTCATTCCCGAAATCGATCGGGGTCTGGCTCAAACCGGCAACTACAAAATCGAGTGGAACCAAGCCTGGGGCGGGCAAATCGTCAAACCCAAGGGTGTGATGGGTGGCATGCAGAAAGGCCTCGGCGACATTGGGGTGGTCACGACCGTGTTTCACTCGGACAAGGTCCCGCTTCAAATGATCGCCTATTCGACGCCTTTCGTCACCACCAACCCGGCGATGGTATCGAAGACGGTTGACGAACTGGCCGAAACGTACCCCGCCTACAAGGAGGCCTGGGACAGTTTCAACCAGGTTTACCTGACCAACATGGCGGTCTTCGATACCTACCAAATTTTCAGCAAAAAGCCGATCAAGTCTTTGGCCGATCTCAAGGGCCTGAAAATCAACGGCGGCGGCGTCAACCTCCGCTGGCTGGAAGGCTTTGGTGCCGTGGGCGTGCCCGGAAGTCTGACCAAGTACTACAACAATATGAAGACCGGGATCGTCGACGCCTTCATGCTGTGGCCCGAATCGGTGGTCGGCCGCAAAATGTACGAGGTCGCGCCCTACATGCTGAAGGCCGATCTCGGCTCGGCCAATTCCAAGGCGGTCACCATGAACAAGGACACCTGGAACAAGTTGCCGGACGAGGTCAAGGGCGTGATCCAGAAAGCGGCCATCGCCTACCGGGATCATATGTCGAAGAAGGCCTTGGAGGCCGCCGAAGCGAGTTACAAGGCGTTCGAGGCGAACGGCGGCACGATCCATGAAATGTCCGAAGCGGAACGCATGGATTGGGCCAAGAGAATGCCCAATATTGCCGAGAGCTGGGCCGAGCACCTCGAGGGGAAGGGGATTCCCGGGCGCGCCGTGTTGACTTCGTACATGGACGCTATGCGCGCCAACAATCAACCGATCCTGCGCAACTGGGACAAAGAATAGGCGTCGGTGACGAGTCCGCGATTGGGCACCGCTATGTCAGATTCGCCAGTGGAGCCGCCGCGGGGGGGCGGCGGCTCCACGATTTTTAACGCAGTCGTCACCGGCATGAACACGCTGGGCTCGATTTGGATCTTTGTCCTGATGGCGATGATCGACGCCGACGCCTTCGGCCGGACCTTTCTCAGCCGTCCCATACACGGGATCAACGAATTGGTCGAACTGTCGCTCATCGGCATCGTGTTCCTGCAATTGGGCGATACGACCCGGCGCGGCCGTCTGACCCGGTCCGATGGTTTTTTCAAGTTCGTGTTGAGACGGGTACCGCGAATCGGCCGGCTTATGGGGGCCGTTTTCGACCTTCTCGGCGCGATGTTCATGGCCATCATTCTGTTTGGCGCCGCACCCGACCTTATCGAGGCCTGGGAGAAGGACTTTTTCGTTGGAGAAATCGGGTTGTTCACGGCGCCCGAATGGCCGATCAAGGCAGTCATCGTCGTCGGCTGTCTGATGACGCTGTTGCAGTTTCTGGTTTTCGGTTGGCGGTATTTGAGCCCTAAGGGCGTCGAGCCGGTCCATCATGTCGCCTCGATCGACTAGGATTTGCCGCCGATGAGTGGCGTTGAAATTGGTGTTTCCTCGATCGTGTTGATCGTCGTCCTGATCTATCTGGGACTCTACGTTCCGGTGGCATTGGGGTTGGTGTCGTTCCTCGGCGTGTGGATCATCCGGCAGAACGTCGATCATGCCGTCAGCTTGCTGTCGGAGGCGATCGCCGACACCGTCGCCGACTTCGTATTCGCCACCATCCCGTTGTTTGCCTTGATGGGCCTTTTGGTCAGCAAGGCCGGCTTCGGCCGGGAAGTCTACGAAGTCGCCAATACCGTTTTTTACAGGGTGAGGGGCGGTCTTGGAATCGCCACTGTCGCCGCGAACGCGGTCTTCGCCTCGATTACCGGCTCTTCGATCGCATCGGCCTCGGTGTTCACGCGGGTTTCGGTCCCGGAAATGCGGCGCTTCAATTACACCGCCCGGTTCTCGGTCGGCGTGGTCGCCGGAAGCTCCGTATTGGGCATGCTGATCCCGCCCAGCGCCATGCTTATTATCTACGCGATCGTGACCGAGCAATCGGTCGGTCATATGTTCATCGCCGGAATCCTTCCGGGGATCATTCTTGCCATCGCCTTTGCGATTCTGATCCTGATGCTGTCCTACGGCGTTCCCAGCTTCGTCGGTGGCCGGGACCCCAAGAGCATCGAACCGGAAGAATGGCAGGGACTCACTTACGGGCAGATGTTTTGGTATCTGCTACCGGTCGTCATCTTGGTCGTCGTGGTCCTGGGCGGCATATACGGCGGGATCGTCGACCCGGTCGAAGCGGGCGCCGCCGGTTCGCTGGCCGCCCTGATCTTGGGCGTCGTCAAGGGCAGGTTGAGTTGGTCCGACCTTTGGGAGGTCCTCGTCGATACCGGGCACATTACGGCGACGATTCTGTTCCTGATCATTTCCGCATCCATGTACAGCCGGATGCTGGGCGTGGCCGCCCTTCCCACTCAGTTCGGCGAATGGATGCAAGGTCTCGACCTGAGTTTTACCCAGGTCATGGCCCTTTACGTCGTCTTGCTCGTGTTGCTGGGGACGATCCTGGACACCGCCTCGATCATCTTAATCGTGGTCCCGCTGTTCCTGCCCGCGATCGAGGGCATGGGGCAGGACCTGGTGTGGTTCGGCATCGTCACCGTGGTCGGCGCCGAGATCGGGCTGCTCACGCCACCCCTCGGCCTCTCGTGTTATGCGATTAAATCTACGATCGACGATCCGGACATATCGCTCTATGACATTTTTTACGGCGCCTTTCCGTTTGCGGTGATGATGCTTCTGGTGCTTGTTTTGATCATCGCCTTCCCGGCGATCAGCCTGATCCTCGTGTGACGCGCAGCGCCACGCGTGGGGTCGTTGAATAGTTCATGAAATACGGATCCGAGCCATGAAAGACCTGACCTACCAAAACATTACCGAAGCCGTCGTCGCGTCGATCTCGAGCACCGAGGATCCGCGGCTCAAGGAAATCCTGACCGTCCTTGTCCGGCGCACCCACGAGTTCGTGAAGGAGGTCGAACTGAGCCCCGCGGAGTGGGAACGGGCGATGGGGTTCTTGCTGCGCGCCGCGGATATCTCCGGCGACAAGCGCAACGAATTCATCATTCTCTCCGATTTGCTCGGCGTCTCGTCGCTCGTTGATCTTATCCAGAGCGGCAGTGCCACTGACGCCTCGGAACAGAGTCTCCTCGGGCCTTTCTACGTGCCGGGCGCGCCGCTTCTCGAGTCCGGCGGCGATCTCATCAAGGACAACGAGGGCGAGCGAATCGTCCTGTCGGGCCGTGTCGTGTCGACGATGGACGAGCCGGTTCGGGGCGCGCTTTTGGACATCTGGCAAAATGCGGCGAATGGGCTCTATTCCACCGAGGATCCCGGCCAATCCGACGACAATCTTCGGTGCCGCCTGCGCGCGGACAGCGACGGAACCTATAGCTTCAGCACCATCAAGCCGATCGCCTACAAGGTGCCCGGCGACGGCGCCAGCGGCGAGTACCAGCGCATGACCGGTCGGCACGGTTGGCGGCCGGCGCACATCCACGCCCGCGTGAGCGCCGAAGGCTTCGAACCGATCGTGACGGAAATTTTCGATGCGGCGGACGCCTACATCGAGGAGGACGCCGTCTTCGGGGTGCGCTCTTCGCTCGCCGTCGCCTTCGACCGCGAACCGACCGCGGACGAACTCGGCCGGCTCGGCCACGTCGAACGGCCGTTTCACATGGTGGATTTCAATTTTCGCCTGAGGCCGTTGGATTAGATCGGTATCGGTTGGGTTCGATCCAGCCCTTACCCGCCACCCGGCGCGTCCCTCGCCTTTTCCTGTGTGGCGCGCGCTGTCTCCAGCAGCTGGTAGGCGACGTAGTACTTGTAGATGTTGCGAACGTAGATCACCGGCTCGCGGCTGATCGAACGGGCTGCGGCGATCTCGACATTGTCGAACCAGCGGTTGGGATCGAGGCCCATCTTCGAGGCCCGCTTGCGCGCCTTCCGGATGCCGCCCGGCCCGGCGTTGTAGGCGGCGAAGGCGAATAGCACCCGATCGAGCGGCGCGATCTCGGGGCCGTCGAAATAGCGCTTCCGCAAGAAGCGCAGATATTTGACGCCCGCGTGGACGTTGCTCTCCGCATTCTCGATGTCGGGGATGCCGACGACCCGGTCATTCGCCGTCGCCGGCATGACCTGCATAATGCCGATGGCGCCGGCTTTGCTCCGCTTGCTCTGATCGAGTTTGGATTCCTGAAAGCCTTGCGCCACGATCATGAGCCAGTCGAATTCGTACTGGCCGGCATATTTCTGTATGAGGCCCAAGCTTTCCTTATAGCGGCCCAGAGCGTCTTCGGACTGCACGTTGTCGATCCAATCCTGATCCCCCAGATAGCGCTTGATCAAGATGTTGCCGAGCAGGCTGCCCTTGCGGACCTGCCCGACAAAGCCATTGAGGGCCGACAGCAGCTTCGGGTTATCCTTGCGGACCGCCCACGCGATCTCGCCGCCCTCGTTGACAGAGAGATCTTCGTGCACCGTGATGTTATCGAAGACCCGCGCCAAGATCGCAGCCTTGTGGCTGTCGACGATGATCGCCGGCAGGATACCGGCTTGGACCATCTCGAGGAGGTCGTAGTCCTCCAGATACTCGTCCATCGATTCGACCGGAATGACCGGCTTGCCGGCGGCGTCGCGGGCTTGGTTGAGTGTGCTCACATGTTCGAAATAGCTGCTCGATGGGCGCAGGTGCAGCCCTGTCGCCGCGAGATCGTCGAGGCTCTCGATCCCGGGCGCGGCGGGCCCGCTGACCACCAACTCACTTACGTTCTTCCAGGTGGGCCGGGTGAAGGCCACCGACTCGCTACGTTCCGGCGTGATCGTCAGGTTGCCGAAGGCGAAGTCGGCGCGCCCCTCGCGGACGGCGGGCAGGATGGCATCGCGCGCCAGGGGCATGAGCACGACGTTCATGCGGCGGCCCTTCTTCGGATAGGTTTTGTCCAGGTAAGCTTCGAGCTCGCGCGCGATCTCGACGGCGAAACCTGTTTCGTGCATGCCGTCTCGGAGGAAGAAGAGCGGGCTGTTCGCCGTCGCGGCGCGCAGGAAGCCGCGCTCCAAAATGCCGTCGAGACCGCCCTTCCAGGGTTCGTGCGCGTGCTCCAGCAGCACGTTCGCGGCGCTCTCCGCGCTCTCGGAACCCTCGGCGCTGCCCGCCGCCGGCGCCGGTATCGGCCGCCAAGCCAAAAGGAAAGAACAAAGGATCAGCACGAAGGTTCGCATCGATCACGGCTCCCGACGGTATCGTCACATATACAAAGCTGGTTGGAGAGTCAGATCCATATTAGCCGATTTGTCCCACCGCGTATCGAGAATCGTTTACGGAGCCAGCATTCGCGCCAGGCCGAGCAGTTGCAGGTCCGAGCCCCGGGGCCCAACCAGCGAGAGGCCGAGCGGCAGCCCGTCGATTTTCGCGAGCGGCAGGCTGATCTGCGCCAGGCCGCCGAGGCCGGCGATGCACAAGAGATGCATGGCCTGGTGGCGGTAGCGGACTTCGATATCGTCGACCGGCGTATTCTTGAGCGGTGCGGCACGCGGCGAGGTCGGCAGGCACAGAACATCGCCCGCGCCCAATAGCTCGGCGATGCGCGCCCGGATGGCCTCGTGCCGCTTGCCGGCGGCGGCGACTTCGGCGGGATCGAGCCGGGCCGCCCACTCGAAGCGCTCCTTGACCCCCGGGCCGAAGGCGGGTTTGACCGCCGCGACCCAGTCTCCATGGTTGGCCCAGATCGAGGCGGCCTGAAGCGTGCGGAAAGTCTCGAACCAGGCGCCGAGCCCCTCGGGCGCCACCGTCACCTCCGCGACGGTGCCAACCCGTTCCGCCACCCGCTCGATGGCGGGCGCCAGGGCATCGGCCACCGCCTCATCGACCAAGGTGAAGGCATCCACCGCCCTCAGCAAGCGGCGGGACGGCGGCGGCGCGCCGTCGTCGGCCAGGAGCACGCGGCCGACCGCCTCCAAGACCGCCGCATCGCGGGCGAACCAACCGGCCACGTCGAAGGGCGGGCCAAAGGGTATGACCCCCTCCAAGGGCACCCGGTCCACGGTCGGGCGCATCCCGAGTATCCCACAGTAGCTTGCCGGCAGGCGTACCGAGCCGCCGCAGTCGGTGCCGATCGCGAAATCCACGAGGCCGGCGGCGACGGCCGCTACCGAGCCGTTCGACGAGCCTCCGGGAATGCGGTCGGGGGCGCGGCTGTTGAGCGGCGTGCCGTAGTGCACGTTCTCGCCGGTCAGGCTGTAGGCCATCTCGTCGCTGTGGGTCTTGCCGGCCATGCGCGCGCCGGCGTCGAGCAGGCGGGTTACCGCCAGCGCCGTTTCCGTCGCCGGTTCGTGGCTGGCCAGCCACTCGGGACTGCCGAACCCGGTCCGCTGGCCGGCGATATGGAAGACGTCCTTGACCGCGAAGCTCAACCCGGAGAGCGGTCCCGAAGCGGCGCCATCGAGCGCGACGTGGCGGTCGCGGATAAACGCGCCAGCGGGATCGTTGAAGGGCAGGCTTGGTGTCTTGGGCTCCACGCTGCTGCTTCCGCTCAACTCGGCCACAGCAGTTCGGCCGGCTCGCGCCGGAACGTCATGCGTCCGCGCTTGAAGCCCATCAGCGGCGGCGACAGCTCGGCCACGGCCGATTCCTGGTCGACGTTGTCGATGACGGTGAGATCCGCCGACTTGCCCGCCTCGATGCCGTAGTCGTCGAGATTGAGGAGCTTTGCCGAGCGCTGGGTCACCATGTTGAAGCATTCGATCTTGTCGTCGCGCTGGCCGACCTGGCAGATGTTGGCATAGAGGTTCGCCATGCGGATCAGGGAACAGTCGCCGAACGGCGTGAACGGGTTGAGCACGTTGTTCGACGAAAGATTGCAGTTGACCCCGTGGCGCAGCATCCTGTGCACCGGCACGACGCCGCGTATGACGTTGTGGTCCAGGTGGCGGCCCATGAGATAGAGGTCGGTGGACGGCAGGACCGTCACCGCGACGCCGGCATTGGCGAGGCGCTTCGTGATGCGCTCGAATTCCGGCACCTCCAAAGTCGACATCTGGGTCACGTGGCCGATCGCGACGCGCCCCCCGTAGCCGTACTCCTCGGTCCTATTGCAGACGTGCTCGACGGTCATGCCTTCGGGGCTGTTGCCGAAGTCCAGGTGCATGTCCACGTCGACGTCGAACTCGCGCGCCATCTCGAAAATCCGGTCGATCTGGCCCGGCGGACTGGAATCGGTGTAGGGAGCCCCGCCCACGACCTTGCAGCCTTTTTCGAGCCCTTCGACCATGAGCTCGTCGGTGCCCGGATTGTTGAGCAACCCTTCTTGGGGAAAGACGCAGATTTCCAGGTCGATGGCCCATTTGTATTCCTCGATGAGCGGCAGGACGCCCTCAAGGCTGCGCAGCCCGACGACGGGATCGACCTCCAGGTGGGTGCGCATGTGGGTGGTGCCCTGGAGGATGCTCTTCTCCAGCGTCTTTTTGGCACGCTCGCGCACGTCTTCGGGTTGGAACAGCTTTTTTGCCTCCGCCACCTGTCCGATGGCCTCGTCCAGCGTTCCCTCCTCGGACTTGCAGCGGTCCAGCAGGCAGGATTTATCCAGGTGGATGTGGGTTTCGATGAAGCCCGGCGAAACCAGCCGCCCACGGACGTCGATCTCCTCTCCGTCCGCGGCGAGGCCTGGCTCGATGGCGGCGATGCGGCCCCGCTCGATGCCGATGTCGACCGGAGGCCGGTCCTCTTGGCCCGCGACCCGCGCGTTTCTCAGGATGAGATCCATGTCGTCCTCCCCACTACTGGCCGCTTTTGAGCGGCATCTGTCGGTTTAGCCTATCCTCAATCTAGCGTGCCTCTTCACCCGTCGCGGCGCTTGGCAACCGCTTCGGCGAGCAGGCAGAGGATCTCGTACATCATGGTGGCGCCGACCAGGGCGGTGTTGCCGCTCGGGTCGAAGGGCGGGGCCACCTCGACCACGTCGCCGCCGACGAGATCGAGCCCGCGCAGGCCGCGCAGCAGCACCTGCGCCTCGATCGTGGTCAGCCCACCGACCTCGGGCGTGCCGGTGCCCGGCGCGTAGACCGGGTCGAGGCCGTCGACGTCGAAGGAGATATAGGTGGCGCCATCGCCCACGACTCGGCGCGCCTCGGCGATCACTGCCTCCACGCCAAGCTTCGTAAACTCCTCCATGAATACCACGCGCATGCCGGATTCCAGCGAAAAGGTCCAGCCCTCGTCCGAGTTCTGCGCCCCGCGAATGCCGATCTGGATGGTGCGCTTGGGGTCGAGCAGGCCCTCCTCGACGGCGCGGCGAAACGGCGTGCCGTGCATGTACTTGGAACCCAGAAACTCGTCCCAGGTATCGGTGTGGGCGTCGATATGGACCATGCCGAGCGGTCGCCGCTTGTCGGCGATGGCGCGGAAGATCGGCAGGGTAATCGTGTGGTCGCCGCCAGCGCTGAGTGGCGCCGCCCCGGCCGCATGGACGCGGCCATAGAACTCGGCGATGTCGTCGAGGCAGGCTTCGAGCTCGTAGATCTGCGAGAACGCCACGTCGCCCAGGTCGCCGACCCGGCAGAGGTCGTAGGGATTGACCTTGGTGACGTGATGAATCGCGCGCATCAGGGTAGACATATTGCGCATTTCGCGCGGCCCATGCCGCGCGCCCGGACGGTTGGTCACCCCGAAATCGAAGGGCACGCCGATCAGCGCGATGTCGAGCTCTCGCGGATCGCGCACCCGCGGCGCGCGCATGAAGGTCGCGATCTCGGCGTAGCGCGGCGCCAGCATGGCCTCGCGCTCCGTCGTGCCCGCAAGGGTGTCTTGGGCCGCGCGCTCGACCGGTTTGTCCATGACCTTCCACCTCCCTGATTCATCGCCGCAGGATTGGGTCTGTACCTACGTTAAGACAAGACGGTTCGCCACAAAAGGCTGCTGCAATCGCGTGGCGGCGTCTTGGTAGATGATACCAAGGTGTCCTCTTTGGTATAAAGTGGCGAATCGAATAAAAGACGAGGCACGATGACCGAAGGAACCTTTGTGCTTGAACCAGGCCGGCTATCGCTCGCCGCCCTGCGCCGAATCGAACGCGACGGCGTGGCCATCGCGCTGGCGCCCGAATGCCGGGACCTGGTGGAGCGGGCCCGGGACCTGGTGAACGCGATCGTCGCGGCGGGCACGCCGACCTATGGCGTCAACACCGGCCTGGGCACCCTGTCTTCGCGCAGCATCGCGCCCGAAGACCTTGAGGAGATGCAGAGCCGCCTGCTCCTGTCCAATGCGGCCGGGACCGGCGCGCTGTTGTCCGAGGCCGTGGTTCGGCGCCTCATGCTGCTCAAGATCAACACCCTGGCCCGGGGCCGCTCGGGGGTTCGGCCGGAGCTGATCGACGCGCTGGTCTCGCTCTACAACGCCGGTATTACGCCCTGCATTCCGGCCAAGGGGTCCGTGGGCGCCTCGGGCGATCTGGCGCCGCTCGCCCATCTCGGCGTGGCGCTGCTCGGCGAGGGCGAGGTCCAGCTCAAAGGCGAGACCCTCGCGGCCGCCGACGGGCTCGCCCGGGCCGGGCTCGAGCCCCTGCGCCTCGCGCCCAAGGAAGGCCTGGCAATGGTCAACGGCACCCAGGTCTCGACCGCCCTTGCGGTGGCGGGGATCTTCGCCGCCGAGCAGGTTTATGCCGCCGCGCTGGTCGCGGGCGCGCTTAGCGTGGAGGCGGCGCTCGGCCGGGAGATGCCGTTCGACCCGCGGCTCCACGAGGTTCGCGGCCAGCACGGCCAGGCCGAGGTGGCGGCGGCCCTGCGCGGTCTGCTGGCGGGCAGCGGAATCAGGGCCATCGCCGCCGATCGCGGCCGCATGCAAGACCCCTATTCCTTGCGTTGCCAGCCCCAGGTGATGGGCGCCTGCCTCGACCACCTGCGCTTCGCCGCCGGGATTATCGAGCGCGAGCTCAACGCGGTGACCGACAACCCCCTGGTGTTCGCGGAAACCGGCGAAATTCTCTACGGCGGCAACTTTCACGCCGAACCCGTCGGCCTGGCCGCCGATGGCATCGCGCTCGCGCTCTCGGAAGTGGGTTCCATGGCCGAGCGCCGAGTCGCGCTCCTGACCGACGAAAACCACAGCATGCTGCCCGCCTTTCTGGCCTCCGATAGCGGCATCGATTCCGGTTTCATGGTCGCGCAGGTGACCGCGGCGGCGCTCGCCAGCGAGAACAAATCCCTCGCCCATCCGGCCAGCGCCGATAACATCCCGACCACCGGCAACCAGGAAGACTTCGTCTCCATGGCGACCTTCGCCGCGCGGCGCCTCGAGGACGTGGCCGACAACGCCGCGGGCATCGTCGCCATCGAGCTCATGATCGCCGCTCAGGGGTTGGAGTTCCACCGCCCGGCACGATCCAGCGATGCCTTGGAAGCGGTCATGGAGACGGTTCGTAATACCGTGCCCCCTTACGATCGCGACCGATTTCTCGCCCCCGACATCGCCGCGATCAAGGAACTGGTGCGCGGTGGCGCCTTTCTGGACGCCGTGCCGGTCGCGATGCGGCTCTCCGCCGATTGAAGGTCATCCCGGCGCCCACGTCCCGCACCGCATGCCGCCGAGGCAAAAAGAGAGATTCGCGATTGACTCATGCGAGGCGGCCAATCCTGCTATGATGCCGATTGGCCTGTACGAGGAAGGAACCCAACCATGATCGAGAATCCCGTTCCCTGGCCCGACGGCGCGCGCCGCGCCGCGGCGTAGCTGTCTGATTCCCCGGCGAATTCCATTGCCCGTCAATTAGGAGCGATCGAGTGAGACAGACTGTTGTTGGTGGCGCTCAGATGGGGCCCATACAGAAGGCCGATAGCCGCGCACAGACCGTGGACCGGATGATCGTTTTGCTGGACGAGGCGCAAGCCAAGGGATGCACGCTGGTGGTCTACCCGGAACTGGCACTCACGACCTTTTTCCCGCGCTGGTACATGGAAGATCAAGCGGAAGTGGATACCTGGTTCGAACGCGAAATGCCGGGACCGGACACGCAACCCTTGTTTGATCGTGCCCGGGAGTATGGAGTCGCCATCTCGTTCGGCTATGCGGAGCTGACGCCCGAGGGGCTGCATTACAACACGGCGATCCTGACCGACCGCGACGCCAATATCGTTGCCGAATACCGGAAAATTCATCTGCCGGGCCATTCCGAATTCGATCCTGACCGGGCTTTCCAGCATCTGGAGAAACGCTATTTCCTGCCGGGCGATCTGGGGTTTCCGGTAACCCGCACCATGGGCGGCATATTCGGGATGTGTATCTGCAACGACCGGCGCTGGCCGGAAACCTATCGCGTCATGGGCTTGCAGGGGGTGGAGATGGTGTTGCTCGGCTACAATACGCCATCGGTCAATTCGCAGAATTCGACCGAAGGGCCGAGCGACCGCCTGTTTCACAGCAAATTGGTGATGCAGTCAGGCGCCTATCAGAACTCGACCTGGGTCGTCGGCATCGCCAAAGCGGGGATTGAAGACGGCTTCCCCATGATCGGCGGTAGCATGATCGTCGATCCCAACGGTAAGGTGGTCGCCGAAGCGGAAACCGAAGACGATGAACTGATCGTTCATGCTTGCGATCTCGATGATTGCGTGTTCGGGAAAAAGACCATTTTCGATTTCGGCCGCCATCGTAGAATCGAACATTACGGCATTATTGCCGAGCAGACCGGCGTGATTGAGCCGGGGGACTAGATCGTGTTTCTCGATTTCGAGCGGCTGGCGGCGAAAGATCGCTACAAACTTCTGACGGCAACCGTCGTTCCACGCCCCATTGCCCTGGTGAGTACGCGCAATGAGGACGGTTCGGCCAATGCTGCGCCGTTCAGCTTTTTCAACGTGTTTTCCGAAGACCCGGCGTTGGTCGTCCTGGGCCTGCAATCCAGGCCGGACCTCGGTCCAAAGGACACCACCCGCAACATTCGTCTGACCGGTGAGTTCGTGGTCAATCTGGTCGATGAAAGCATCGCGGAAAAAATGGTCGTCTGCGCCGCGCAGTTCCCGGAAGGTGAAAGCGAGATTTCCGCGGCCGATTTCTCTCTGGCAAAATCGGAGATCATCGATGTGGACTATATCGTCGATGCGCCGGTGTCATTGGAGTGCCGCCGCGTGACGGTGCTGCAGTTTGCCAAGACGCGCGATCTGGTGGTCGGTGAGATCGTCGGATTTCATGCCCGCGACGGTTTGATCGACCCGGATACGTTTCGTATTGACTGGGACAAGTACAATCCGATCGGCCGGCTTTATGCCGATAAATACATCCATACCCATGACCGGTTTTCCATGAAGATTCCAGCATACGAAGACGTAGTGAATGAGGAACGCCAAGGTGACTGAACGCCTGAACGAGAACGCCAAAG
>Ga0255057_10001340_pt1 | contig 13935 bp, 10 predicted proteins | sample Cases_109_6_MG_FD_189022 | JGI IMG/M metagenome (GOLD analysis project Ga0255057, IMG submission 189022) | Seawater microbial communities from Amundsen Gulf, Northwest Territories, Canada - Cases_109_6 | ecosystem: Environmental > Aquatic > Marine > Gulf | place: Canada: Northwest Territories... | reverse complement strand
AAGGGCGACACCGGCCGGCGTACCAACGATGATGAACCGGGCCGCGCTGTACACGCTGTAGATGAAGGCATCCAGACCTCGCAGAACGAATGGGTCGTAGACCGTGCCGATTGGCAAGAGCATCTCCGAGTGGTGATCGTGAGCCAGTCCGAGTTGACCGAGCATCATGAACAGGTTCATTTCCGAGATACCGAGCTCGATATGGTGGCCGTCGGGGCTCGGCTTCCAACGGAGCAGCGCCTCTTCGCTCATGTAGTCCGGCTTGTCTTCTGGTGAGAAGACCCCGGCTTTGTTGATCCAACCTCCAAGATTGGTTGAGATGGACACGTCCGGCGATGCGGTGACTATGCGGTCGGCCACGCCCTCGATATCGGCGAGACGAACCAGGACTCGGCCAAATGCATCCTGAGTGGATGTCGGCCTGGTGGACGGCGGCGCAGGTACGTACGCCCCCACGGCGTCAGGAATAGGAAACGTGGGCCTGGGACCCGGAGGCTTATTGCCTATCTCGGCCCCGATGCGCTCACAGAGCCGGCCTTCGGGGCTGTCAGGCGCGAAGCGGTCCCATTCGGCTTCCTCTGTGAGTCCCACCGCCGAGCGCATCTCGTCGATCTGGTCACTTGTGAGAAGCGCCGAATGGTTGAGCGGGTCACCAGCAAATGGCAGGCCCCACCCCTTGATGGTGTACGCAAACACAATGCTCGGTCGATCCCGCTCGGCGTCGCAAGCTTGAAAGCAGTCGATAAGCGACTTGAGGTCATGGCCTGCCAGATCGTGGACGACAGACGGTAGATCGGCGTCGGACACGTCGGCGATGAAATCGGCCAGTCCCGGCTGGGCCCCTTCGACGAATCGGTCGCGCAATTCTTCGCCCGTCAAGCGGAAAAGGCTCTGATATCGCTCATTCGACATCGCATCGATGTGATCGCGAAGCACGGCTCCGCCCGGCCGTGAAAACATCTCCTGAAGCCGGCGCCCGTATTTGGCCTCCACGACATGCCATCCCGCATCCTCAAAGAACCGCTCCATGCGTCCAACGGCGATCCCGGGAACCACGCGATCAAGACTTTGGCGATTGGCGTCAACGACGAGCATGACATTGCCGAGGCCGGCGAGAGCGGGTTCCGCGATGGCTTCCCACACGTTCCCCTCGTCGAGCTCTGCGTCGCCGACTAGAGCTATGAAGCGGGCGGGAGCTTCTATCTCGAACTTGGTTTCGACGTATCGGCGGACCGCAGCCGAAAACAACGGTGCCACAGCGCCCAGACCAACCGACCCGGTCGAGAAGTCGCTTACGTCTGGGTCCTTGGTCCGCGATGGATAGGCCTGCAGGCCACCGCGGCGGCGTAGCTTGGTGAGGTAGGAGCGGTCCAACTCGCCCGTTAGGTACTTGATTGCGTGGTAGACGGGTGAAGCATGGGGCTTCACGGCGACCTTGTCATTCCCATCGATATGGCTGAACCAAAGAGCAGTCATAATGGAAACCAGCGAGGCCGAGGAAGCTTGATGACCACCCACCTTGATTTCGGTGGAATCGTCGCGATTGGCATAGTCGACCATGCGCACTGCCAGCCAGAGCACGCGCTCTTCGATCGTGCGAAGAATCTTCTCGTCAACCATCGGAACCAACTTTTCAGGCGCTTTAGGCCATCGTATCCTCTGGATGGCAACGTTTCCAGGCGCCAACAATGCCTCGGGAGGTAAAGCGATGACAACTATCCGCGTGATCGTTAGCGGCGTGGGCGGAGTGGGCAGCAACATGGTCCGCATAAGCCAAGTGCGGCCGGGGATCGAGGTGGTCGGGGCCTACAGCAGGAACCCGGCGCTGGCCGGCCGGGATCTGGGAGAAATCGCCGGAGACACGGCAACAGGTGTTCGAGTCACAGGCAAAGCGGAGGCGCTCGAGGTGGACGCCGACGTCTTGCTAATCGCCACAACTTCGTTCCTCAAGGAGGTTGAGAGCGACATCCATGAAGGGATTCAGGCTGGCCTAAACGTGATGTGTACCGCAGAGGAGATGGCCTCGCCATTCGACATCGACCCCGACATCGCTCGCGCGATAGATCAGCACGCTCGTGAGGCCGGAGTCACAGTGCTCGGTGCCGGCGCTAACCCTGGATACATCTACGAGGTGGTAGGCCTCGCATTGACGGGAGCAGTTTGGCGGGTAGACCAGATCCGGGTAAGGCGGGTAGTCGACCTGTCGGGATTCAGTGCCGGTGTTCTCGGCCGACTCGGAATCGGCTTCGACGAGAGCAGCTTCCAGAAGAGGGTCGAGGCTCACCAGATCTACGGCCACATCGGTTTCCCCCACACAATGCGGTCATTCGCCCGCCGTTTCGGTGTGGACCTCGAGAGCGTGAGCGAATCGATAAAGCCAACACTGGCAGACGAGCCGATTAGCTCAGCGGCCGTAGCGGTCGGCGCCGGTGAGTCAGCCGGGTTCATTCAGCAGACCACCGGCTCTGTCGACGGCCGACCGTGGTTCACCGCAGAATTTGTGGGGCACATCGATCTCTCTTCCGTCGGTTTGTCACCGCGCGATTCCTATGAAATCGACGGCCTCCCCAACATCCGAGGCGTGGTGGAGCCAGGCTTCAATCCCCAATTCACTACGATCGGCGCACTCGCCAACTTCCTGCCACACCTGGTCGACGCAACCCCGGGGCTCATTTCGGTAACCGACCTGCCGATTCCCAGCCCATGGATCTGACCCCATCGAAATGGTCATGTTGCATTAATCAACCACGGCCTCGGCCCACTCATCATTGCCGTGTTATTCTTGCCTGGCAACGTTTCCAGGATTAGCCCGTGACACCGCGATGGTGCCGCCGCAAGGTTCCGAGAGCGTCGCTACGTCCACCCGACTGGAGAACGAAATGACAACGGAGGACATTCCGAGGCTAAGCGGGGAATGGATGACGCCGCGTCGACGCTTTATCTCTGCGCTTTTCGGAGGCAGAGTCGACAAGGTACCCGCCATGACGCTCAGCTCCGTCGCCACACTCGAGGGCATGGAGATTGCCGACGCCGACTTTCCAGAGGCGCATCTAGATGCCGAGAAGATGGCCAGGCTGGCTGCCACGGCCCACGAGAACCTCGGGCTCGACACCGTGATGCCGGTGTTTCATTCTCAGCTAGAGGCTGACGCGCTCGACGCCGACACCTGGTGGGGCGAGAAAGACAATTGGCCGGCCACGAAGGGTCACGTACTCGACGACCCGGATTCCTTCAAGATCCCCGCGAACTATCTCGAGCGGCGCACCTTTAAGGCCGTTCTCGGCGCGATTAGGTTGCTCCGGAAACGCTACCCGGACGTCGGGATTGTGGGAAAGGTGTACGGGCCGTGGTCGGTTGGCTTCCACCTGGTTGGGATCGAAAATTGGCTGATGGGAACCATCACCGAGCCTGACAAGATCCGCCGCTACCTGGAGGTCTTACTGCCTGCCTCGATGATGTCGGCCCACGCCCAGTTCGAGGCAGGCGCCGATGCCGTGATGTGGGCGGACCATGCCAACCGTGAGCTGTGCAGCCCCGAGACGTACCGTGATTTCCTCCTCGAGATGCACCAGGGAGTGACTGAGGAAATGGGAGGGCCCAGCATTTTGCACTGTTGCGGGGAAACCACCGACCGCATCGATTACTTCGCGGAGGCGGGTTGGGATTGCTTCCATTTCGAATCACAAGTGGACCCTGTGAAAGCTAAGGAGATCGTCCGAGATCGGATGTCGCTCTTTGGCAATATCAACAACCCGACCACTCTGTTTAGTGGCACGTACGATGACACCTACAAGGCATGCATGAAGGTCCTTGAGGCCGGCGTACAAGGCGTAGCACCGGAAGGGTCCGTACCGCTTGGCGTGAAAATGGAAGTGCTACAAGCTCTGTCCGACTCAGCTCGCGACTACTCCAATGCCAACCGGCCCGACGGTCGTCTCGTCACATTCAATCCGAACAAATAGCTCCACTCACAGGTGGTTTTACCAATAGTAGAGCTCATAGATAATATTTCCCTAGCACTCCTGGAAAGGTTTCCAGTAATATGAACACTGCCGCAAGAAACGACTTGAGAGGTAACAGTGGCTCAGCTCTCAGACATAACTAACGCCGTCATTCGTGCTGAGATCGAGGAATTCGTCGATGATCCGGCCGAGATCGAACGGAACGTCGAGCTGTTCGCCAAGGCCTCAGCACAGATGCAGGACATCGCCGCTGCCCTAGTCGAAGGCGAAAACGACACCGTTGATCAACTGACGCGCACGGCGCTCGACGAAGGCATCGAGGCGCTCGAGATTATGGATGACGGATTGATTGCCGGGATGGGCATCGTCGGGATCAAGTTCAGAGATGGGTTCATCTTCGTTCCCGAAGTCCTCGTCTGCGCCCGAGCGATGAAAGCCGGAATGGCACACATTGAGCCCATCCTGGCGGCCTCGGGTGCTGAGCCGGCCGGCACTGTAATCATGGGCACCGTTAAAGGTGACCTGCATGACATCGGCAAGAACCTCTGCATCATGATGCTGCGAGGCGGGGGGTTCATAGTTATTGATCTAGGAGTGGACACTTCGCCCGAAGAGTTCCTGGAGGCGGTCGCGGAACACGACGCCCATGTCATCGGCATGTCGGCGCTCCTCACCACCACAATGCCGAACATGGCCAAGACCGTCGAAGCATTCAAAGATGCTGGGCTCCGGGAGAAGGTCAGGTTCATGGTTGGGGGAGCACCCGTCACACCGGAATTCGCAGAGGACGTCGGCGCCGATGGATACGGGAAAGATGCGATGGCTGCGGTTGAGTTAGCCACCAAGCTGGCCATCGAAGTCCGCGCCTAAGCACACATGTTCGCCGACAAGAAGGCCTACCAAGAGCGCCTGGATCGCATCGCTGAAATATTCAGCGATGTGGTCGCCAATGCCGAGATCTCGTCACTTCTTCGCTGTCCCTATCGAGACCAGAACGACTATTGCACGGCGCTCTTCCGGTGCCGCAACCAGCTAACAGTGGAGGGGGACAGCGAGGGGCTGGCTTGTGGCCATACCGGAGAATTCGACTACCGCACCGCCTGGGAGTCGCAACCACGAGCACGTGAACGCGTGAAGCAAAAGATCGCAGATATCAAGAAGGAAGCCGAGGAGCGCCGACGCGGTGGGGGCTCCGAAGAAACTCCATCGTGAAGGTCGTTTCTCACGACGGCAAGACGAGGCCCCTCCAGGTCGGGAAGACAATCTTCGATTATGCGGACGAGCTGGCCGTTGAAGTGCCGACATCATGTCAACGCACTGGCGAATGTCACGAGTGTGTCGTCGAGATCAAGGCCGGCATGGAAGCTCTGGTGGACCCCACCGATGCCGAACTGTTCTTGCGTGATAACTATCGGCTGGCGTGCCAGGCAAGCATTGCGCTGGATGACGTTGACATCGAGTTTGCCCCGCTCCGACGCAGGCCGCGGATTTTGGAACCCGAGCTCAGGAAGACAGATACCGGGGACATGTCTCCCATGGTTACCTGCCAGGACGACGAAATCTTGTACGGCGATCTCGTGATAGACCGTTTCCGCAACAAGTACTTCGGACTTGCCGTCGACCTGGGGACTACCACCGTCGTCCTGGAGCTGGTGGACCTCGCAACCGGGATCAGCGTCGCAGTCGCCAGCTTCGAAAACCCGCAACGTTTCGGCGGCAGCGACATCATGAACCGAATCTCGTATGACACAGAGAATGGAGCCCACGGCGAGCTCCAGAAAGCCGTCGTCACCGCAATCAACGAAGGGATCCGGGACATGTGCCGCCAAGTGGGGATACGTCCGCCGCACATCTACGAGATCGTCTTGGCCGGGAACTCCACAATGCGTGACATCCTCTTTGGGCTCGACGTTCAGAGCATCGGCCAAAAGCCCTACAAATCCCAGACTGAATACGAATTCTTGGAAGGGCTCCGCGAGACCACCGCATTAACCGTCGACACTCGAACCGTTGGCCTGCGGGCAAATCGCAACGCCAAGCTGCACGGCTTACCCCTCATTGCCAGCCATGTCGGGGCCGACGCCGCAGCCTGCCTCGCAGCCATCGACCTCACGACCGGTGGGGAAACGGCGATGCTCGTCGACATGGGGACAAACACCGAGGTTGTGCTTCATCACGAAGGCGAGTTCTATGCCGCCTCGTGCCCGGCCGGACCTGCCTTCGAAGGGGGCCTCGTCACCTACGGCATGTCGGCATATGACGGGGCCATCGAATCCATACAACTCGCAGCGGATGGCACCGCTGCCGAATACTCGACCATTGGCGATGTTCCGGCGCTGGGGCTGTGCGGATCCGGCTTGATCGACCTCCTGGCAGAGGTGCGACGTTACGAGATCATGACGCCGATGGGTGTCTTCACAGATGATCGCAAACGATTCGACATGACAGTGGTTCCGGACCGAGGAATTACCTTCTCCAAGGAAGACGCCAGCAACCTCGCCCAGGCCAAAGCCGCCAACTACAGCGGTCAGCTGATAGTTATGCGAACAGCCGGCATAAATCCGGCCGACATCCAGCATCTCTACCTAGCAGGCGGGTTCGCCACCTACATCAATGTCCGGAACGCCATCGAAATCGGGCTAATCGCCCCTGTCCCCGAAGAAAGGGTTACCAAGGTTGGGAATGCATCAATCGACGGAGCACGGGCTCTCCTGCTCTCTAAGGAAAAACGAACAAGATTGGAAGACCTGGTGAAGACCGTCACCCACATCGAACTCGAGACAACTCCTGACTTCTTCGAGATCTTCGTCGAGGGCTGCCAACTCTATCCGATGCCCGCCGTGCTGCCCCAAGCAACCGCCGTGGAATCGGTGGCTCAATGAGCGACAACCCGTTCCAGCTGATCGGCGAGAACTTGCACACCAGTCGAATCGTGCTGAAGAAGGGCAAGAAGTTCTCAACGCGCAACGGCGTGGAAGGCGTGCCGTTCACTTCAGTTGACGGCGAGGACCTGCTCCTGGAAGTGTCCGATGAGATGAAGGCCACTCAGGACTACGGCGAGGGCCGAATCAAGCACATCAAGCTGGCAGTCCAGCTGGCTATGTCCTCGGGTCGTGACGCCGACGTTGGTCTGCAATACATCAGTCAGATAGTGGCGAACCAAGAACAGGCCCGTGCTCACTTCCTTGATATCAACGTTGACGAGATCTCCCTCAAGCTCGAAGAGCAGCGGGCCTCCATGTCCTGGCTCGTTGAACGAGTGCAACAAATGAGCTCTCTGCCAGTCTCGGTCGACTCATCCGACCAGTCGGTTATAGAGATCGGCCTGCAGGCCATCAGCGGCGGAGACCGACCGATGCTCAACTCAGCTTCGCTCGAACGGATCGACGCGTTGGATCTGGCAGCCGAGCATAAGGCTCGGGTAATCACGACCGCGGCCGGCGCGGAAGGCATGCCCACCACTGCGGAGGAACGGGTGGAGAACGCCTCCAAGATGGTCGAGGCCGCGTTGACCAAGGGGATACCGGCGTCTGATATCTTCGTGGATCCACTCATGTTCCCTATCTCCGTCGACAGCACGTTTGGTACGCACGCGCTCGACGCGATCCGCATGATCCGGGAGAAATATGGAGCGGAAATTCACATCACCGGTGGCATGAGCAACGTATCATTCGGTATCCCGGCCCGAAGTGTGGTCAACGCAGTTTTCATCAATCTGGCCGTGGGCGCGGGAGCCGACAGTGGAATTATCGACCCGGTTATGAATCGGCTGGACAAGGTATTTGCCGCCGACCGAGAATCCCGGCCATACAGGTTGGCCGAGGACGCCATCCTGGGCCGCGACGAGCACTGCATGGCTTACATCAAGGCCTGGCGCGCTGGGGAGGTACCGCCCTTTTCGTCAAAGTAGTCGTCTCGCCTAACGGACGGGCATCGCGTCCACCGACACCAATCGTTGGGTAACTTCTTCCGCGCTGGGGACCGGCCCGGCGGTGTATTGATCAGCTACCACGAGGATCGCCCTGGCCTCGTCTACTGCAATAACTCGAGGCTTGCGGGCGGAGCAACAAGAAAGCCGCTCCGGCCAAGCTGTGCGGCGAACGCATCACTTTAGCTGCATTTGGTGAGCGCCTACGGTGAGGGAATCGCCTCGACAATGGCGGTTGAAATCTCTGCCGTCGTCGCCTTGCCGCCGAGATCGGGCGTGAGCACCCCATCCCGGGCAACCTCTTCGATCGCGGCCATCAGCTGATGCTCCGCGGTCGCCTCCCCAAGGTGAGCAAGCATCATCGCCCCGCTCCATACCGCAGCCATCGGATTGGCCTTGCCTTGCCCGGCGATGTCCGGCGCAGAGCCATGGACCGGCTCGAACAAACTCGGCAGAGTCCCCGTCGGATTCAGATTCGCAGAGGCCGCTAGACCCAAGGAGCCCATAAGTGCCGCGCCGATGTCGGCGAGGATGTCCCCGAACAGATTGCTCGCCACAACCACATCGAGGGATTCGGGAGCAGAGATGAAGCGCGCGGCCAGGGCGTCGACTAAATACGAAACGACCTCCACGTCCGGATAGTCAGATGCAACCTCCTCAACCACGTCGTCCCAAAGCACCGCGGAGTACTGGAGCGCATTGGATTTCGTGGCAGATGCCAGGCGCCCGGATCGCTCACGAGCACGATCGAAGCCGTATCTCACGATACGCTCGACGCCGCGGCGCGTGAATACAGACGTCTGAACGGCCACCTCGTCGGGAGTCCCCACCCGGCTGCGCCCTCCGATCCCGGCGTACTCGCCTTCGGTGTTCTCGCGCACGAGCAGGATGTCGAGATCGCGGTAGTCCATAGCCCCCAACGGGCTTGGGACACCTTCCAGGGCGCGGATCGGTCGAAGGTTGACGTATTGATCAAACGCTTGACGTATCGGAAGCAGCAAGCCCCAGAGCGAGATGTGGTCCGGGACCCCGGGGAAACCGACGGCACCAAGGTAGATAGCGTCCGACTCGCCCAGTAACTCGAGAGCATCATCCGGCATCATCTGCCCGTGTTCGGCGTACCACTCACACGACCAGGGGTACTCCGTCAGCTCCAGGTCAAAGCCGTTCCCCGCTGCAACTTTCTCCAGCGCTGCAAGCCCGGAAGCGACCACGTCTCGACCGATCCCGTCACCCGGAATCACTGCAATCCGGTGCACTCTGGCCTTCATCACCATCCCTCACCAAACGTAATCACAGAACGGAGAACCGTGCCTTCTCGGAGGTCATCGAGAGCAAGGTTGGCTTCCTCGAGCGGCCGGCGATTCTGCAATAGATGGTCGGTTCTGATCACACCGAGGCGATGAAGCTCGATGACGGCACGGATGTCATCTGGAATGAAGCCGCGGGAGCCCATCAGGCCGGCCTCTCGCCAGATCAGGTCCATCGGCATCACCGGAAAGCTGTCGAGGCTCGAACCGATGGCCACAATTCTGCATCCGATGCCGGCCGCGGCGACGGCTTGCTCGTATACCCGGGCTGAGCCCACAGTCTGGACGATCACACCAGGACCTCCGGGACCTGTCGCCGCCGCGATCCGATCGACCACATCGTCGCCTGCCTTTATCAAAGTTGCCGCACCCATCTTCTCCGCCAGGTCCAGCTTCTCCTGAGAGCGGCTGACGGCGATCACGTTGCACCCGAGATGGGCCGCCAGCTGGACGGCGTTTGAGCCCAAACCCCCGATGCCGAAGACCACCACCGTCTCGCCGTCACGAACGCGAGCGACCTGCATCAGCCCGTGATACGGCGTGGCGACTGCGTCGGTGAGGACTGCGATCGCCGCCGGGTCGTCTTCCGGTCGAACCGGAATAACGCTCTTCTCGGACACCAGTACCCGCTCGGCAAAGGCCCCGTCGAATTCGACACCCATTCGGCGGACGCTCAGGCACATGTTGACGCGGCCAACCTCGCACATGCGACAGGTTCCACAGAAGTCGATGTAGTAAATGGCCACCGGCTGGCCGGGCTGTACCGATCCGACCCCCGGGCCCACAGCCGAAACCGTCCCCGAGGCCTCGTGGCCGGGCACGATCGGCATCGTCGAGGAGAATCCGCCCTTCTGCAGGAACAGGTCGCTGCCGCACACCCCGCTCGCCCGAATATCCACGACAACCTGCCCGGGACCCGGAACCGGGTCATGACGATCGAGCATCTCGAGCGGCTTGCCGTATTCAGTGAGGACCGCCGCTTTCATCGTTGGCGGTTGATCAACCCTTGCCTGGTAGCCCGAGGGCTCCGGCGTCGGGAAGATCGGGGGCGTCGAAGTTGGACGACCCGAACACGGTCGGCTTCTTACGCCCCACCCGCTCGTAATACTCCTCCGGGACCTGAGTCGGATCCTTAAACATCTGCCACTGGCACTTCTGTCGAACCTCTGGGTCCCTGTCGGTGTCAGGATAGATCGGCGGGTCGATGACTCTCACCGGATAGCCGAAGCGGTCCATTGGCATCTCCTCCATCAAGATGATGCAGTGAGCGCAATAGAGGCATACGCCTTTTTGGTAATGGTTCCAGGAGGCCTCTTCCTTCGACACTCCCCAGTTGTAGGGCGGTTCCATACGAGCCGGAGTGTTTTCTATCCAGTCTCCCCGAATGGTTCGCCCGCCGGAACCGCACGGGTCGAAGCGGACAATGAATCGGTCTTCTTCCTCAATGAGCTCAAAATCGCCGGTGCGCTCGGGACCCACCAGGTGGCCGCGCATCGCCTCACAGGCAACCATCATCAGGGTCTCGAGACCTTCATCCCACGGATGCTTGTCAATGTCAAACTTCTCATACCGCCAGGCAAAAAGCGGCAGGAGCAACTTCTGGTACATGTCGACGATTCCCTGGCCGCCGAATCGCTCCTGGATTTCGGACATCAACCCATAGGTGTGATCGACGTCGCGATCGTGGGTCTGCCGCCATGTTTCCTTCATCTGGTCCAGCATCACCAAAGCCTGATCAGCCTCCTGCCGGTAAATATGGGCGAGAAGAGCCCTCTGCTCCTGGCGGTATTTGTCCCAGTGCTTGTGCGGGACCCATGGCGATCCGTCGGGAAGGGCAAGTTTCTCGACAACGGAGGCATCAATCTGGTCGAGGTCCTCGGCCGAGACGCTGCTGGATGACAGGAAACCCAGGAGATCATTAACCCACTGGCGGTAAAGGCTGAAGCAGACGTTGGCTTCGTCCGTGAAGTAGTCCGCTAAATCGGCCGCGTGGTCCCAGTTGGCCTCTCCGATGGCTTCGATGATCTTGCTGTAGGTGGATATCTTCTGATCCTCCCATGAGCCGAGGCGGACTCGTCGCCCGAGGATGTCAGAGAACTCGATTGTGGTTTCCGTAGCCATAGGCGCCTCCTGATCGACGAACCCGTTCCGGAAACAAATCGCACGCGCGGAGACCGGCAACGTTTCCAGCACCTGAGACTCTAGTGGCCATTGGCGTACCCCTCGCCCGGCCGCGGCACGCTTTCGGCTTGGTAGGGTGCCCGGCACGGTCAACGAAGGATCCTGGACGCATGTCGTCAGCTCGGGTGGCGGTGATTCTGCCCTATTGGGACTTTTGGGAGGCGAGCGCGGCTGCCGGTGGCTTGCGGCGGGAGCGCACTGAGGTGCTCGAGCAGGTTGTCGACTTACTGGCAACCCACAGCATTGAGGCAGCCTGGCAGGGCGTGGTAGATTCAGCCCCGGCCGGAAAAGCAGCCGCCGGGGAAGTCACTTCGTCGGGGGCGAACGTCATCCTCGTACTGCAAACAATGGCGGTGCCTCCGGCATACACCACGGCTGCTCTTGACCGAATCCCCGACCTACCTTTAGTTGTATGGGCGGCCCAGCGGGGCCAGACCTTGCGGCCCGAGTTCGACGCAGATGACATCACTCGGCTCGGGGCGACCGTCGGGGTGCCTCAGCTAATTAATGTCCTCAGCCGGACCGGCCGACCCTTCTCTCTGGTTGTCGGGGCCCACGACGACGCCGACTCTGTCCGAAACGCAGCCACAACCGTCCAGGCAGGAGCCGTGGCCCACGACCTCGGGCAGGCTCGAATAGCCAGAGTTGGCCGGCCGATTGCCGGTTATGACTGTGTCGACGTCGACTCAGCCGAATTGCGTGATGCCACCGGGATAGAGCTTGTCCCACTAGAACCCGATACGATTCGCGATCTCTATGGCCAGGTTTCGGATGCGGATGTGGCCGCCCTCGAAACGGAGGTGAGGGCCGGCTTTGAGATTGATGTTGAGGATTCTGATGCCTTGGCCCGCACCCTCCGCCTGGCAGCTGCGATGGAGACACTCGATCGCGACCACAGCTTCGACGCCGGGGCTATGAACTGCCACGTGGACGAGATCCGATTCGGCGCCGAGCCCGGGATCACTCCCTGCTTCGCGCTGGGCCGCGAGACAACCAGGGGCATACCTTGGACCTGCGTCGGCGATGTGGTCACTGCCGTCGCGATGCTTGTCACCAAGGGTCTCAGCGGTGCCGCGCTCTACCACGAACTCGAAGCCATCGATTTTGAAACCAACGAGGTGGCAATCGCCAATTCGGGTGAGCACGACCTTAAGTGGTGTACCGCAGGCTGCACCCCCCGGCTTATCACCAATCCGTGGTTCACGTCCGACCCAATCACTGGAGCCAGCGCCTGGTTCGAGCTTCCTCCGGGCCCGGCCACTATGGTCGGCTTCACACCCCACCACGCTGAACCCAGCGGGTTTCGACTGATTGCTGCCGAGGGGTCCATCACCGAGCGATCATTCCCCAACAGCCCGACCGTTGGTGGGGCGTTTCGCTTTGCCGGCACCGACACGGTGACCGAGGCTTGGCAACGGTGGGCCGAAACGGGTGTGAATCACCACAGTGCAGTGGGCCCAGGCCACATCGGGGGGCAAGTGGCTACCGTCGCCCGCTTTCTCGGCATCGGTTTCACCCAAGCCTCATGAAGCGGCAAAGCATCGAGTGACGACCATGAACCGTCCAAGGAAGGTGTGACATGGCTCAAAGCCTGCAAGCCGGAGTGGGACGGGTGGACATCACCCCTCCGCTTCCGATCGATTTGATTGGCTATTCAAGGAGGTGGCAGCCGGCTTCAGAAGTCCGGGCGCCGCTCACAGCCACGGCGTTGATCCTTGACGACAGTGATCAACGGGTCGTCCTAATCGGATTGGACATCCCCATTATCCGCCCCCAGGCCGCCACGAAAATGCGCCAAGCGGTTGCCGAAGCGGTCGGCACTACTCCGGAAAGTGTCCTCATCAACGTCAGCCACACCCACGCCGGCCCTCACACGCATACCGGCGGAATCAAGATTGGTGGCGATCAGCGGGACCACTCAGACAACGAGCTCGCATACATCGATCAACTGCCGGGCCTTGTAGTCGAATCGGCGCGTGTGGCATCCCAAGAGCTGCACCCGGTGCGGGTCGGCGCTTCCGTTGGCTCGAGCGATTTGGGCGTGAACCGAAGGGAAAGGGCCCCGGACGGGAGGACGATTCTGGGCTGGAATCCTGAGGAATATTGTGACCGGGACGTAGGGGTTCTTCGCGTCGACCGAGGCGACGGGTCGCCACTGGCAATCGTCGTTAACTACGCCTGCCATCCGGTGGTCGTTGGCCCGGAAGACCTCGCCGTCAATCCTGACTTTCCAGGTCCCATGCGCGACTTTGTCGAGCGGGCGACGGGGGCGACTTGTCTTTTCCTCCAGGGTGCGGGCGGCAACGTCCTTCCCCTGCAAGGTTTCTTCGACCACAGCGGGCCGGAAGTCGCCTTCGGCGAGCGACTCGGTGTCGAGGCACTACACACCGCCGCTCAAATCGAGTCATCGGTCACAGAAATCAAGAAACTGGATTACGGCTCCGTCACACCCATCTCCTTGTATCGCCGGATCCCCGTAGATCCGCAACCGGACCAGACCCTGGGAGTGGCAACACGAGTGGTCGATCTCCCGCTTAAGGACCTCCCGACCACG
>Ga0255057_10001338_pt1 | contig 13946 bp, 12 predicted proteins | sample Cases_109_6_MG_FD_189022 | JGI IMG/M metagenome (GOLD analysis project Ga0255057, IMG submission 189022) | Seawater microbial communities from Amundsen Gulf, Northwest Territories, Canada - Cases_109_6 | ecosystem: Environmental > Aquatic > Marine > Gulf | place: Canada: Northwest Territories... | reverse complement strand
AGGGACGGGAGGTTCTGATCCGCTGCCGCTTGACGGGTTACCGCCATGGGAATCGTATGCAGAGGAGATCGAGGCTGTCCTTGACGCGGCCGCTTCGGAGAGGGCGGCTCTTTTTGCTATGTCTGATGCCGGGCCGGCTGGTCTGTTGTTTGCGGCGACTCGCCCTAGGCGTACGGCAGCGTTGATCCTGTTCAACACGACTGCTCGCTATCTGGAGGCTGACGACTATCAGATTGGGTTGACCCTGAAGGATTACGACGCTGTAGCTGAAGCCGCGGCCGAAGGTTGGGGTGTTGCACCGGGAGAGTGGGCGTACCGTTTCGTTCCCAGCCTCCGCTCAGACCCTCGGTCAGCTCAATGGATGACCAAACTCCAACGGTCCATAGCCAGCCCAACGGCACTGTCCGATTACGCGATGGCTACGGCTGAGGCTGACGCCCGCTCACTCTTGAGTTCCATCGAAGTGCCAACACTGGTAATCCATCGAGCCGATAGCGGCTTCACACCGTTGGAACAGGGTCAGTATCTAGCTGAGCACATCGAAGGAGCCGAATTCGTCGAAATCAGCGGAGCCGACACCTATCCGTACTCCGAGAATCCTGATGCGACTATTGAGGCTCTCGAAGCATTCCTTACCGACGCCAGCGACCCGACAAGAGCTGATCGACTGGTGGCATCACTCCTCTTCACAGACATTGTTGACTCGACGAGCCGTGCGACCGACCAAGCTCGGGTTCACGGTTCGCCTGTATGAAGGCCCGGACGCATACGCGTTCGCAGAACGCGAGGGCATCGAACTCCACCTGGCCCAAGTGGACGATCTCAAACCGAGGCGCAACATGAGCGCGGTCTACCTATACGTTGACGACGCAGATGCCCTCTATAAGGAGTGGGAACGCGCAGGAATCGATGGCCGACTGGTGGCGCCGAATAACACCAGCTATGGACTACGAGAGGGAGCCTGTCTCGATCGGGACGCCAACCTCATCCGGTTCGGGTCGGGAAGCTAGTTATCGGTAAATCGGACATCGAGGGCATCACCGAATTAGTTCAAGTCTTGTCGCTTAATGAGGGGTCTTGGCCGCTACTCAGAAGATGATCGGTGATGGGAGAATCGAAAGGATGAGAAACCATCCGCCGACGAACATGAGTATGAAGCCACTCCACCGTCGTACCCCACCTCCAACCATGCGGGCAGGTCTGATCCAATCGCTTGAAACAAGTGAAACCGTGATGGATGCAACGAATAGCAGCATGACAAACACGATTGCGCTCACCGCCACCGCTGCGACCGTGACAGGAACACCGACAGTCAGTGACTGTGCCGCCAGACCGGCGAGCAAAGGCCCTGTTCAGCCAAACCCCGCCAGGAGGTAGCCAAACCCGTAGACGAAGTCGCGTCTGGTCCGGTTTTCGTGTCTTGACGGGTCGAAGCGATCAGCGGCCGACGCAGCCACAGAGTCGAACACTCTCATTTTCACCTTGATGAGGCTCGCCTGTCGCAAACCCAGGAACACAAGCAAGACACCAATGGAGGCTCTGAACAATCTGCCGGCCAGAGTGTCAAAACCCACAACGCGCGCCAGACCCTCACCGACAACCACCAGAGCCAAGGCCACGACGGCGAAGAAAGTCACCGCGCCGAGACCGACGACCAGCGACGATACGAGACCCCTCTTGCTAGAGCCGGCTTCGGATTGGCGGCTGAGGAATGTCAGAAGCAACGGAAAGGAGCATGGGGAAAAGAACGCTGCAAACCCTGTCGCCACCGCCAGGCCCATTACTCCGGCGCCCAAGCCCCCGATCGCATCGTTCTCCACAAAGACGACGAACCCGAAATACCCTGCCAGCCCGACCAGGAGCAGCCCCAACGAAACTGTTGCCAATCGCAAGCGAGATCTTCGGATGAGAAGAGCATCGTCCATGTCGGTCTCAACGTAGAACCTTCCAGTGGGTTCGGGGCAAACGGTTCCCGTATCTCGACAGTCGAAGTCGCGAACATGCAGCTTGCAAGTTGGGTATGGTGCGAGCCCACCTTCCACAGAGATATGACAGACGAGTTTCAAGTTCAGAATCGAATGGCGGAAAAGCCCGAACTCGACCTGCTGCGAGCCTCCTCAGAAAGGCCGTCCTGGTGGCTTCGCACCAGAAACAGCTTGTCCGGAACCTGGAGAGGCCGGACCAACATCACGGCTCTACTGGCGTTGTCGATCCTCCTCGTGATCGCCATCGGAGTGTGGTTGAGCCTTTAGGGGCCTCGAGGAAATAGCCGGCTCTAGGGTGGCGTTTCTCATGGACCTAGAAGTCACCCGCGAAGACATCGACGCCGCCGCGATTCGCACGGCCTCACACGTCCTCCGCTCACCGGTTCTGGGTCTTGGCGATGTGCTCGATCACGGATTCGATCTCTCCCTGAAACTCGACCACACCCAACCGACCGGCTCGTTCAAGGTGAGGGGTGCCTTCTCACTGCTGACGGCTGTACGCCCAACAGATGGTGTTGCGGCTGCGTCTGGTGGCAACTTCGGGATCGCAGTGGCCTACGCATGTTCCCAACTCGGCTACTCGACGACTGTCTTCGTTCCAGAGACCTCTCCCGCTGAGAAGATCGACCGCATCGGTGAACACGGCGCCGATGTACGTGTCGTTCCTGGCTACTACCAAGAAGCCCTCGCTGAATGTGAGCGGTTCTCCCAAGAAGGCGGGGCCTTCATGGCGCATGCCTACGACCAATCAGAGGTGGTTGCTGGCCAGGGAACTGCTGCAAAAGAGATAATCGACCAGGTCCCCGATGTGGGTTCGATTCTGGTGGCGGTTGGCGGCGGAGGCCTGATCGGGGGCATCGCCAGCTGGTGTCGCGACGACATCAGAGTGATTGCAACCGAGCCTGATCTGTGCTCCAGCCTTCACGCTGCCCGGGCCGCGGGGAGACCCGTGAACGTCACCGTCGGGGGAGTGGCATCGTCGTCACTTGGTGCCTCCATGATCGGTGACCACGCCTGGTACGCCAATCGTTGGATCGACGACTCGGTGTTGGTGTCTGATGACCAGATCATCACTGCCCAACGATGGCTCTGGGAGACGACGAAGCTGGCAGTCGAACCGTCGGCTGCAACCACAGTTGCCGCCCTCCTTTATGGCGCTTATCAACCAGAACCAGGCGAACACGTGGTGGCAATGTTGTCGGGGGCGAACTTTCAGCCATCCACTATGTGAGTCCTTGGGGTTGGGTGTGGCGAACGCCATACTCGCCGCCTATTGATTCAAACAATCCGCACCATTGTCGGAGGGTTCCTCATGGGTACCGCCGATCTCGTCCCTGGTGTGTCCGGCGGCACTATCGCCCTGGTTCTGGGAATCTACGAGAGACTGGTCGGCTCGATTCGTGAGGGCAGTTCGGCCCTGGGCGGTGTGGTCAAGTTCGATCTGGAAGGTTTTCGGACCCATCTGAAACGAGTCGAATGGGGTTTCCTGCTGCCGCTCCTCGGGGGCATTCTTCTTGCTGTTGTGCTTCTTGCCAGCTTCCTCGAGGACCAACTCGAAGAACGGCCGACTGTGCTCGCAGGTTTTTTTCTCGGTCTTGTCGTCGGTTCGGTCGTCATCGCCTGGAAACTGATCGACAATCCGACCGCACAACACAAGGTCATCGTCGTGGTGGTTGCACTATCTCTCTTTGTCTTACTGGGACTTGGCGAAGCCAAGACAGCATCCGATCCGTCATATTTGGCCTTTTTTGGTGCCGGGGCGCTGGCAATCTGCGCAATGATCCTTCCCGGCATTTCCGGCTCGCTCATCCTCTTGTTGCTCGGGATGTATGCCCCGATTCTCAGCGCGGTGAGTGACCGGGACCTCACCACCATTGCGGTAGTAGGCCTTGGTGCGGTGGTTGGTCTCGCCCTGTTCTCACAGGTGCTCAATTGGGCCTTGAAGAACCATCACGGCCCCATGTTGGCTGGGCTTGTTGGCCTAATGGCCGGGTCCACTCGCGTCCTTTGGCCTTGGCCGGACGGTGTCTTCAGCGCCGACCTCGGCGCCCCGGGCGACGATTGGCCGGTAGTGGGGGTTGCGACCCTGTTGGGGGCAGGCCTCGTCTATCTGATCTCGAGGATGGCCGCCGGCGCTGATTCGGCAACTAGTGAGCAGCAACTTTCTTCGCCGGCTGGTCAGTGAGATGGTGGTTGAGCTTCTCCCAGATTTCGGGACGAGCCAATGTTCGTTTCATCGATATCAGGGTCCGCATGAAAGTCGGCACCGACCTCGACGGGTCCATTGGGTTCGGCCGTGAAGCGTTCTGGACAGACGGTGATGGTCTGAGGACGACAACGTCAGTGTCGGGCCAGGCCGACTGAATCATCGCAATCTCCTCGTCGAGGGATCGGGAACCGACCCGGTCGAATACCCTTTCGTGAAACCGAGCCCTTTTCCGTGAGACCTCGGCCGCGAGCGGGGCCATCACGAGAACCAGATTGAGCTCATCCTCCGATCCCAACACCAGGTCTGCGTGGGTTCCCGACGAAACCCCTCCATCCACGTAGAGTCTCTCTCCAATCGGATAGGGGCGGAAGACCAGCGGCACCGCGGACGACGCCGCCACGGCATCGGCCATGGAGACGTCGGGTGCATCATTGGTGCCAAACACCACCCGGGTCCCGGACGCCAAATCATGACCCACCACGGCCGTTGCACGGTGAGGCCAGGACTGGGCCGCATCATCGCCGATGTAGGCGGTGAGCCAATTGGCAATACCAGTGGCGTGATATGGGGCGGGGGAGCCGAGAAGCATTGTGAGGCCGGGCCTGCGCACACCGGGGACGATCCCATGGCGAACCCACTTGCCGAGACTGCCACTCGGCCCCTTTGTGTAAATATGGGACCGGATTCGGTCGGTGACGTCCTCATGGTCATCCGTTGGTGAGACGAGAGAATCCAGGGCGAGAGCATCGTTACGAAGAAGTGCCGTCACGAATGCGCCAGACGATGTGCCGATGACTACGTCTGCGTCATTGGGATCCCAGCCGGTGGCCATCTCGAGCGCCATCAGCGCAGCCATCTCGTATGCGGCCCCGGTTATGCCCCCTCCACCGAGAACCAGTCCTACCCTGCTCACGCGTTCACAATAGGGGTGGTCGCCGAGTTGTCCCGACCTCTGGATTCAGCCGAACACCCGTCCGCAACCAGTGCAACGTGAGTCACGCGCCTCGGTCGGTGCATAACACCAGGGACATGGGAGATCGTCGCCTCGCTCGTCTCGTGAGCTCATCACAAAACCTGGGTTGACCCGGAACCTGTGACCGCCCCTGATCCCTTTCGCGAGCGCGAACAGTCCCGTAGTCGCCGTAGCTACAACAAGAGCTTCTAGCACTGTCCGTCCTCCTTGCCTGACCAAAGGAGAGGCTAAGAGCGCTGACCTGGGATTCCGCGGATTTCGGGCAGGTGATTAGTTGCCCAAGACCGCCTGGGTGAGATCGTCGACCAGATAGCTGAGGTCACCGAGCCGTCCTTCACGAGTTTCGGCAGCGTCAAGCATCATCATCGCCGCGTGATAGGCCACCCACGAGCGGTAGCGGCTCTCGGGAAGCTCAGCGGCGTAGCCCTTCCGAAAGGCGGCCGCAGCATCTTCGCCATTGATCGATGCGAACTGCCACACAGCAAGAGTGAGATCCCACTCCGGCGGTCCTAGGGTGGCCCACTCCCAGTCGGTGAGTGTGACCGCGGATTCCTCGTCGACAACGAACTTCGACGGCATCGGGCGAGTGTGCGACGGCACTGGATCGGTCGCCAGTGGCGGCTCGATGTCGAGTGCTCTGTCTAGGACGGCTTGGTCCAATTGGAACCGTCGTCGATACCGTCCCAGACGCTCGACGGTTGACCGATAGTGGCTGAGTACGTAGTCGGCATCGATGCCAACGGTGAGGTTGGTGATATTGGCATGTGCACCATGAACCCTGCGAAGCGTTCGGCCGGCTGCCTCGATCACGTCGAGATTCTTGGGAAGGTTTGCCAGATTCCAGACACCACCGTCGGTCATCTTCAGCCAGGCGGTCTCATCTTCAATTCCGTTTTTGACGAGCGTGGGGACGCCCTCGATGCCAGCTAACGCCTCCAGAGCGTGTCGTTCTCGGCGCTCCCTCGAGACGACGGGATAGACCTTGACAATGGACGTTTGGGTTTCTGTTTCGTGGACCCGAAACACCTTGTTGGCTCCGGCGGCCAGTTCGCGAATACGTGCATTTGGATAGAGGCTTTCAACCAGTCCCCGTGCGTCCATACCCTCGACACCCCTTGTGTGCTTGGTGGCGACTATGGCTGACCACCGAATTACTCTGCCAACTCAGGCTAGCGAGAAAACGGCATGTCAGTAGGTCTCAAATATCCAGACGGCAAAATCATCTCCCATCCCGACGGCGTGACAGGGGCAGATGTCGCGCGCTCTATCGGACCTGGACTTGCCAAGGCGGCGGTTGCGGTAAAGGTCGACGGCCAGCTCCTCGATCTGACACGGCCCATCACTCAGGATGGCGACTTTTCCGTGATCACCCTCGATTCAGACGACGGTCTTCATGTTCTCAGACACTCGTCTGCGCACGTGATGGCCCAGGCAGTGCTTGACCTCTATCCCGGGTCGAGCTTCGCAATCGGGCCTGTCATCGAAGATGGCTTCTACTACGACTTCCAAGTTGCCGATCCCTTCACACCTGAAGACCTCGATCGCATCGACGTTCGGATGAGAGAGATAATTTCTGAGGATCAGCCGTTCGAAAGAATTGCGATGAGTCAGTCAGAGGCTTTGGGGGTCTTTGCTGACCACAAGTTCAAGTTGGAGATCATCGAAAACGTCGATCCCACCGAGATGTCCGGCCAAGACGAAGTGACGGCATACAAGAACATCGATTTCATCGACCTCTGTCGTGGACCTCACCTGCCATCCACAAAGCGGATTCCCGCGGTGAAGCTTCTTCGCAGCTCCGGTGCCTACTGGCGCGGGGATCAAGACCGGGAGCAGTTGCAGCGGATATACGGCACAGCATGGGCTTCGAAGAAAGACCTGGAGTCGTATCTCACCCGTCTCGAGGAAGCTGAGAAGCGTGACCACCGTCGGCTTGGTGCTGAGCTCGACCTGTTCAGTTGGCCTGAGGAACTTGGCGCGGGTCTCGCTGTTTGGCATCCCAAGGGCGGTCAATTGCGCAAGATCATCGAAGACCACAGCAGGGCTGTCCACGAGCGGTTCGGGTTCGACTTTGTTTTTACTCCGCACATCGGGAAGGCCGAGCTGTGGGAGACCTCAGGTCACCTCGACTATTACGCCGACTACATGTACGCCGGAATGCAGTACGAGGGGGATCCTGAATATCGGGTGAAGCCAATGAACTGCCCGTTCCACGTTCTGATCTACAAAAGTCGAGGCCGCTCATATCGCGATCTTCCTATCCGACTTGGAGAACTGGGCTCGGTCTATCGATATGAGCAGTCAGGCGTAATTCATGGACTGCTGAGAACTAGAGGGTTCACCCAAGACGACTCACACACTTTCTGCACCGAGGACCAGATCCAAGATGAGCTGAAGATGCACCTCGACTTCGTCCTGACTTGGTTACGAGATTTCGGTTTCGATGACTTTGAAGCAGATCTGAGCACCCGCCCCGAAAAGGCGATCGGAGATCCCGGCAGGTGGGAAATCACGGAGAAGGCGCTTGCCGAAGCGTTGGATGCCCACGGCGTTCCCTATCGGGTTGCTGAGGGCGAGGGTGCGTTCTATGGGCCCAAGATCGACGTTCATATCAAAGACGCGATTGGGCGACGGTGGCAGTGCTCGACAATTCAGCTCGACTTCACGCTGCCCGAGCGTTTCGAACTCGAATACACCGGGTCGGGCAACGCTGCCGAGGTCCCCTACATGATCCACTGTGCCAAAGCCGGTTCGATAGAGCGTTTCGCCGCAATTCTTGTCGAGCACTATGCAGGCGCCTTTCCCATGTGGCTGGCACCCGTTCAAGTTTCGATCATCCCGGTTGCCGATCGTCACGAGGAGTACGCCCGCACCGTCGAGGCTCGGCTCGGTGATGCGGGTCTCAGATCGGAGGTCGATGTTTCACATGAGACGGTCGGAGACAAGATTCGGCGGGCGCTCACCCAGAAACACCCTGCTGTGATCGTGGTGGGGGATGACGATGTCCACGATTCGACGGTCGGATTCCGTCTCTATGGCGAGGAGCGGGACACCAGGGGGGTTCCTCTCATCGAGGCGACCAACCAACTGGTCGAGATGGCGCAAAGACCCTCAGCATGAGCGACAAGGTCGATCGAGAAGGAATACACATCGATCGCGACCTCGCCGATGAGATCGCCATCGAGGATGAGCTCGACGCCAACGTTGTTGGTCCTTTCCTGTTTCCGTCACCCGAGCGTCGTCGTTCGGCGGGATGGGTGTTTGTCGTTGCCGGGGTGATAGCTGGTCTCACAATCGATGGGGGTTGGCTGGTGGCGGTTGGTTTTGGTCTGTTGGCTGTGTGGCAATTCCTCTCGACCTGGCCCTTGAATATCGATGAGAACACCGCGTTGACGGTGGCCGGTGGTGCAGTCGATTTTCCGGTGGGTCACGCCTCCGCGGCTGTGAGGTTTCATGGTTGGCGTTCCCGACCGCGGTGGGCAGTTGTCCTCTATTCCGCTTCCGAGCCACCGGATCAACGCGGACTGGTTGTGTTGGACGCGGTCAACGGTGATGTGGTCGAGACCCCGTACGTGGAGACAATCGCTCCGGTTTGAGCGATAGATGAGCGGATTCGGACCGTATCCGGGTCGTAGTAGCTGAGGTTTGCGAAAACTGGTTAGCGGTTTTCGACTGGGACCCAGTCGCGGAGCGGTTCGCCAGAATAGAGCTGACGGGGGCGGAATATGCGGGTACTGGGGTCGGCGGCAAGTTCTCTCCATTGCGCGATCCAACCCGGGAGCCTCCCCAGGGCGAACAACACCGTGAACATGTCGGTTGGAAACCCCATCGCTCGATAGATGATCCCGGCGTAGAAGTCCACGTTCGGATATAGCTTGCGTTCGACGAAGTAGTCGTCCGAGAGGGCAACCTCCTCGAGTTGGCGGGCCAAATCGAGCATCGGATCGTCCACACCCAGTGAATCGAGCACCTCTTCGGCGGCACTCTTGAGGATCTGGGCCCGGGGGTCGAAATTCTTGTAGACGCGGTGACCAAAGCCCATCAAACGGAATGAGTCGTTCTTGTCTTTGGCACGCTTTACCACCGTGTCGACGTCTTGGCCGCTTTCAATGATTTGCTCGAGCATTTCGAGAACCGCCTGGTTGGCTCCACCGTGTAGTGGACCAGACAATGCGTGGATGCCCGCCGCCACCGAGCTGAAGATGTTGGCGTGACCGGAGCCGACGAGACGGACCGCCGAAGCTGAGCAATTCTGGCCATGGTCGGCATGAAGGATCAGCAACATATTGAGCGCTCGAGACACCACCGGGTCGGGGACGTAGTCCTCGGCAGGGACCGAAAACATCATCTTCAGAAAGTTGGACGAGTAATCAAGATCGTTATCCGGGTAGACGTACGGCTGGTGGACCGCGTACTTGTAAGACCAGGCGATCATGGTTGGTGTCTTGGAAATGAGTCTTCGGGCGCTGACATCGACGGCAGCTTCGTCGAGAGGGTCTAGAGCGTCGGGGTAGTAGGTAGCTAGGGCCGAGGTGGCCGAGGCGAGGATCTGCATCGGGTGTGCGGTGTGGGGAAAGGCCTCAAACATATGCTTGACGTCTTCGCGCAAGAGCGTGTGCAGGGTGATGGCGTCGAGATAGGTCTCGAGTTCTGCCTTGTTGGGGAGTTCGCCGTATTGGAGGAGATAGGCGACTTCGAGGAACGAAGCGTTCTTGGCCAGATGTTCGATGGAATAGCCGCGGTAGCGGAGGATGCCGGCTTCCCCGTCGATGAAAGAGATTGTTGACTGGCCTTCGGCGGTGTTGCCAAAACCCTTGTCGATTGTCACCAGTCCGGTCTGGCCTCTCAGCTTGCTGATGTCGACAGCTATGTCGCCTTCCGTTCCCTCGTATGTGGGAAACGATATTTCTGTGTCTCCATGACGGAGAACCGCATCGGGCATCTAGTTCCTTTCCGGCCACTACTCCTTTGAGGAGCCAGCGGCTGCAATCACCTGTTGGGCCTCACTGTGCGGCACTTCGGCGTAGTGGTCGAATTCGACCTCAAAGGTGCCACGCCCCGAGGTCAATGATCGCAGTTCCGCAGGGTATTGCTGCATCTCAGCCATCGGGACCTCAGCCGACACCGCTCGAAGGTTGCCTTCACCTTCCATCCCAAGGACTCGACCTCGCTTCGAGTTGATATCTCCCATAACGTCTCCGAGATGGTCCTCGGGCACCGTGACCGCGACTTTCATTATTGGCTCGAGGAGAACCGGGCGGAGTTTGTCCGAGGCACTCCTAAAGGCGTGGATTCCAGCCATCCGAAATGACATCTCGTCCGAGTCGACCGGGTGGTACTTCCCGTCGTACACCTCGACTGCAATGTCGACGACGGGATACCCGGCCACGATCCCTCTGTCGAGCGCCTCTTTGACGCCTTTGTCGACCGCAGGGATAAAACCCCGCGGGATCGATCCACCCTTGACCGAGTTGACGAATTCGTAGCCGCTGCCACGGGGTCTCGGTGAGAAGCGGAGCTTGGCCACTCCGTACTGGCCCCGGCCGCCGCTCTGTTTTCTGTGCTTGCCCTCTGCCTCGGCAGATGCCGTGATGGACTCGCGATAGGGGATGGCTGGCAGAGCAGCGTCTATCTCCACGCCAAACATCCGGTGAATTCGGTCAAGCGTGACATCGAGGTGGGTGTCGCCAAGCCCGGCGAGGATCGTTTCTCCCGTTTCGGAGCGTCTCTCGACTCTCACCGTGGGGTCGCTCTCTTCCATGCGGTGCAGGGCCGTCGAAAGCTTCTCGTCATCATGGTGAGAGTGTGGTGTGATCGCGATCTCAGCTACTGGCCGCGGGTATTGAACGGGTGTGATGGTTGCGTCGAGACCCTGAGACCTGATGGTGTCACCCGGGTGAAGATCCTCGACCTTGGCCACAGCGCCAATGCCGCCAACGGGCAGCTCGCTGACATCATGATGTTCCTTGCCTTGGAGCTTGAAAAGGTTGTGAAGTCTGACTTTCCCGCCTCTGGCTATCTCGAGATCTTGGTCTGCTTTCGCGGTCCCCGAGTAAATGCGGAAAAGGGAGATACGTCCGACGAATGGGTCGGTAATAGTCTTGAAAACGTAAGCCAGAAGTGGGCCGTCAGCCGAGGTTGCTCCAACATCGCCTGATTCGAGCGATGGCATCACCCGCTCGAGCGGATTTGGCCCGTAGTCGACTATGAACTCAAACAGGGTGTCGATGCCGATCAGCTTCTCAGCCGAGGTGACCAAGACCGGGTGGATGTCGCCAGCGACAATCCCGCTATGGACAGTTGAGACGATCTTGTCCCGTGTCGGCTCGGTGCCATCGAAATATGCTTCCATCATGGCGTCGTCGGTTTCGACCACGGTTTCGATGAGTCCGGTGTGGGCAGCGTGAACACGGGTTTCTACTTCTTGGGGCAGATCGACCAAAGACCCGATCTTCGACCCCCCCGGATACTCGTAGGCTCGCTCGCTGGCCACGCGGACTAGGCCGCGCAGGTCCTGTTCCTGGCCGATGGGAACCTGAATTGGGGCTATTGCATTGCCGAAGGCTGACCGCAGCTGGTCAAGGGTTCGCTCGTAGGAGGCCCGCTCGCGGTCGAGCTTCGTGACGACGACCACTCGTGGAATTCCCTCCTCCCCGGCAGCCCTCCAAAGTTGTTCGGTTTGGACTTCGACACCGTCGACTGCCGAGACACAAAAGAGGGCTAAGTCGGCCGCCCGGAGCGCGGATCGGGCATCACCTACAAAGTCGCTCGACCCAGGCGAGTCGATGATGTTGATCCTGGTGTCGTTCCAATCGACGGTACCTACCGAGAGCCCTAGGGAGATCTCACGTTCGATTTCCTCCGGCTCATGGTCGAATGTTGTGGTTCCTTGTTCGACCGAGCCCATGCGGTTGATTGCTCCTCCGACAAAGAGGAGGGCCTCTCCGAGCGTGGTCTTCCCGCTTCCACCATGACCAACGAGGGCGATGTTGCGAACTCTCTCGGGAACCACTTGACCTCCATATAGAAAGAACGACGATCCTAACCCTGCTTTTGGCAAGGAACCGCAGGCGAACGGAAGGCGTACCGCGGGCGAACCACAGGCGTCCTCAGGCGGGTGCTAATTTCCGACCCGTGATTGACATGTGGGTCCGTCCAAAGGTGACCCGGTTTCTCGAGCCAATTGGCAAAGGGCTGGCTGCCGCAGGGATGACGCCGGCTGCAATGACCGTGCTCGGGCTCATCGTTGTCATCACCGGTGCAGTGGTGATTGCGTCCGGCCGGCTTGCTCTCGGGGCCTGGATCGTCGCCGGTGGGTCGCTCCTCGACGGTTTGGACGGAGCCGTCGCTCGCGCTTCCAATTCGGTTAGTGCCAAAGGTGCGCTCCTTGATTCGGTTTTCGACCGTCTCGGCGAGATTGCCGCATTCGCCGGCCTCGGCTTTGCCATGGCAGGGGACGCTCGAGTGCTGTTATTGATCGTCTTGGCGGTGGGTGGGGCGCTCCTGGTTCCTTATCTGCGAGCCAGAGCGGAGGCAGAAGGCATTGAAGGCAAGGGGGGTCTCATGGGACGAGCAGAGCGGATCATCGTCTTCACTCTTGGCCTTGTTTTCGGGGTTGTTGAGCCAATGCTCGTGATCTTCCTGATCCTCGTCTGGCTCACAGTCTTGATTCGGTTTGTGCGCACCTACCGCTCGATTCCGTGAAGGGCCTTCTGGCCTATGTCGGTCTCCGGGCTGGTGTTGGGCTCATCGGTCTTCTCTCCGATCGCGCCGCTAAATCGCTGGGTGGAGTCGGTGGGCGGGTTTGGCACGCTCTCGACGGTGATCGGCGCCGCATGGCCGAGCGTCACATGACACGAGTTTTGGAGGACGGGGCCGATATCGAAGGAGCCTCGGAGTCGGTCATGAAGTCCTATGGGAAGTATTTGGCCGAGTCCTTGTGGGTTCGGGCCAAGAGAGTGCCCGACATGTTGGATCGCACCGAGGTGGAAGGGCTCCATTGGGTTCTGGAAGCTCGCGACGCCGGCAAGGGGATTATCTTCGGCGTCCCACACATTGGCAATTGGGAAGTTGCGGCACCGGTGGCAGTGGCGAATGGGATTCCGGTGGTGGCGGTGGCAGAGGATCTCCCCAACAAGCGCATCACTGAATGGTTCACGGCGATGCGGGGCGACTTTGGTATCGAAATCGTTCTTGCTACGGGAAGCATGCAAGTGATGCGTGATCTCGAGAGCGCTCTGACTGCCAACAAGGCGGTTGCCTTGCTTTCGGACAGGGATTTGAAGGGTCGAGGGATCGAAGTCGAGTTCTTTGGTGAGACAACAACAATTCCTCCCGGTCCGGCCACTCTGGCCGTCAGGACCGGCGCACCGTTGTTTCCTGTCGCTGCCTACTTCGAAGGGCGCGGCCATCGGGTTGTGGTGAGGCCACAGATAGCGATTCCTGACGAGGGCACACGGTCCGAGAAGATCAAGGCGATGACCCAGACCATGGCCGGCGAGTTGGAGAAACTGATCCTTCAAGCTCCCGATCAGTGGCACCTCGTGGTTCCCAATTGGCCTTCAGATCAGGAGTGACACCATGAGGATCGGACTGGTCTGCCCTTACGACCTTTCGAAACCGGGAGGCGTGCAGGCGCAGGTATTGGGTTTGGCCAAGGCCCTAGAGTCCGGAGGCGATGAGGCTGTGGTCATCGGTCCCGGTCTGCCTAGCGGGGTCTCGGGGGTGGACCTGGGGCGTTCGGTAGTAGTCCCGGGCAACGGTTCGAAAGTGCCCATCT